>Ga0114129_10002004_pt1 | contig 27885 bp, 25 predicted proteins | sample RhiMetdeltSRZDD1_FD_80071 | JGI IMG/M metagenome (GOLD analysis project Ga0114129, IMG submission 80071) | Populus rhizosphere microbial communities from Tennessee, USA - Rhizosphere MetaG P. deltoides SRZDD1 (version 2) (version 2) | ecosystem: Host-associated > Plants > Roots > Rhizosphere >... | reverse complement strand
TTCCCGTTCTAGCAGAACCATGGCAGATCATCAGCCTGTTCAACCGGTTCGTATACCTGGTCAGCTGCTTCCGCTGGAGTTTATACGCAATCGCCGCTGTCAGCCTGTGCATCAGCCAGATGCTGATTCCCGGATTCCTGCTCCTATGTCTCGGCATCGTGGCGTGGATCTTCAAGACGGGCTATCGGCTCAAAAACTGATGGAGGGTTACATGGCCGCCTATGTCATCGTGGACACGAAACTGCACAATGCCGAGGCGTATGAGGACTACAAGGTAAAGGCCAGAGCGGTTATCGAAAGCTTCGGGGGGGTCTATCGGGCGCGCGGGGGAAAGCTAGAAATCCTCGAAGACGATCTGTGGAAACCGAGCCGCATCGTGGTGATCGAGTTTCCAAGCATGGAACGGGCCCTGACCTGCTTGCGATCACCTGAATATCTCAAGGTACGGCCCATCCGCCATGCCAATGCAAAGGCAACGGTGGTGGTGGTCGAAGGGATGTGAAATGCGAGCACTGCGCCGCAGCAGGCCGTTGCGCTCCTTGATCGGCTATGTGGCCCTGCCGCGGCTGGGGACCGCCAGATATGTCCTGCTCTGGAGTGGAATCGCCATTCACCTTCTCACGATCTATGTCGGCTGGATGCTCGGCGGCTGGTGGGCGGCTGGTCTATCGGCGGTGTTTCCTTTCGCAGCTGAGGTGTATTGGATCCTGCATATTTGGCAAAGGACAGGCCTTTTTCTCAGCTTCCTGACGATCTCATGCCTTGTCTATGCCTTTCTGTGGCTCGTGGCGGCCTGCCTCAAGCTGAAGTGAGGATTGGCTCCAATCCTACTCTGTAAACGAGCGCGGGCCGTCTGCCAAAGCAGCCTGTTGGTGGAGGCCACGGGCCTGCGCGATGATACGGTTGACGGGCGTACCGCGTCCGAGTTCGCGATTCATGGCCGCCAGTTGATGGCCGCGATCATCGAGCGGAGCAGGCCCAACGTATTGCACACGGACTTTCGCCACCCCTTGTGTCTTGAAGTCGAGGATTTCAGCGGCTCTTTTCGACAAATCGATGATGCGGCCGCTGACGAAGGGGCCGCGGTCGTTGACACGGACGATCATCTCCTTGCCGTTTTCCAAATTGGTGACATGGGCATAGCAGGGAAGCGGCAAGGTGGCGTGTGCGGCCGAGAGGTACTCCATGTCGAACCACTCCCCATTGGCCGTCATGCGCCTGTGAAAATCTGCGCCGTACCAGGAGGCTCCGCCGGTCTGGACATATTGCGGATTCTCCTCGGGCCGGTAGAGACGGCCGGAGACGCGATAGGGCTTACCCAGCTTATGATGGCCACCGCCGCGAGGAATGAGCCCAGCGCGGATAAAGAGTGGGCTTGCAACGTCGCTCTTATTTTTCAGAAGCGCGCCCGGCAGGCCAAGGCATTCGAGATAACCACGCTTCGGCTGGGCAGCATCGCAGTGATCAGCGGCGATCGTCACATGCCAGCGCTTCGGCGTCTGCCGATAATGAGGCAGCGCCAGCGATTCAAAGCTTGAAAATGAAGCGGGGAGGAAGCGTTCCTCCTTCACTGGTGTGAGGATGGCGCGGCGGCGTGCGAAGCTCAGGACATCGCACTCTCCGTCCTCTGCAGCGCAGAATTGGTCAAGACCAAGCGGGGCGAGGACTTCGAGGGAATTCGGGAGTCCTACGGCGAAACCTGGCCGATCGGCGAAAGTGAATTTCCCACCCGCAGGCTGAGAAATTGGCAGCCGCCGGTGCAGATAGCGCATCGAAGGGCCTGACGAGACTGCCAGCGACGGCTTCGGGGTGGGCCAATCGTGCAATGAGGGACGGGCGCGGCGCTGCTCGACGTTCATAGGGCCCGTCCATGTCAACCGGGGCCGGGCGGTCCCACCCCGCAGGCGCTCCACGGAAGCCCGTTTCGTGTACGATACGTTGCGGGGCCGATCCTCGAATCTCAAAGGCGCGCTCTCTCGGGACGTTAACTTCCCTTGGGAATCCGACGGCCTATCCGCGAAGGTCATGGCATGGGCAGTCACGCAGGACATGATAATGAAGCCGGCGGCGGCGAGACTTACGCGCATCATTGTAACGACCCCGAAATTTCTTCCTCATGGGTAAAAATGCGGGGCAGTCATTTACAAAGAGTTCAGAAGGGACGGGCAAGTCTCTGAAATTTAAGCCCAATTTAACCCTAATGTATGGTTAATGGCACGTTTCGCCGGGCCGAACTAGGTTTTGATAGGCTTAGCAAGGAGCAAAAATCCAATGTTTGAGAATCCCCTAGGGGGAAGCGAGCCCGCGTCTTAACGAAAGATTCCTGGCTCAGGCTCGGCGGTAGCTTCCGTTTACCAAGATTTGAATCGGTAACGTTACGAGGGCGTTCTCCCGCGATGGGCAACAGGGATCGAACTCACGCGTGCCGTCCAAAAGAAAAGACGGGCGAGATCATCGCCCGTCTTCGATCGTTGGAGTGCTACTTACCCAAGCAAGAGTCAGCGTTGTCGTTGGTGCAGACATCAAGTCCGGTATATTCCGGATCCTGCAGGGTCTTGCCTTCCTTCAGCTCCTTGAGACGGTGCATGGCAAGACGACCCATTTCGAACGGCCGCTGGCCGACTTGGCCATTGGAAAGCCCTTCCTTCAGCTGAGCCATCTGCATGTCGAGCGTGTCGGCCGACACGAAGACGAGCTCTTTCGACATGACCTTGTCCTTATAGGGCTCGATCGCCTGGCGGAAGGCATTGTCCGACCACTGGGTGAAGGCGCCCGTCGTGATGAAGACGTCGAGCGTATCCTTATACTTGCCGAGAATGTCCTGGAGCTGCTGCACGGCAACGGCGCCATCATCATTGGTGATGAGCGGGCAGCCATCCACCTCGGTCCAACCATTCTCGTTCTTCAGCGGTTCACCCGGAGGGGTGGTGCCGCTGCGGCCGCCCAGAGTGTCTCGAATGCCCTGCAGGCGTTCGTTATGGTTGGCCGCTGACGCCCCGCCGGTCTGGAGGCAGATTTCGCCACCCTGCGGCTTGAGCTGCTGGGCAATCTTGGCGAGGTTAACGCCGATATCATAGTTCTTGGTGCCGATGAAGGCGGACCGATATTGCTTGTCCTCCGGCAGGAGATCGGCATCCCAAGTGAGCGTCGGAATGCCTGCTTCCTTGGCCGTCTTGAGGGCGCTGGCCATGGCCGCAGCATTTGACGGGGACACGGCAATGCCGTCAACCCGCTGAGTGATGAGGTCCTGAACGATCTGCACCTGCTCGGCTTCGGTATGCTCGCCCGGGCCGATATAGACGCACTCGACATTGCCCAACTCCTCTTCGGCTTTCTTGCAGCCGTCACGGGCCAAGTCGAAGAAGGGGTTGTTCATGGCTTTCGGCACTAGGGCAAAACGGAGCTTGTCCTGGGCATCCGCCGGTGAGACAAGCACCACAAAAGCGGCAAGTGCTGCCGCTGCAGTCAACAAACGTTTCATTCCTGTCCTCCCATAACCACGCCTTACGCGAAATCAACCAACCTTGCGGCCCCGAAGGCGCTCAAGCAGAACCGCCAGGATAATGAAAATGCCAACGAAGGTTCCCTGCCAATAGGGATCAACTCCGGCAAGAAGAAGACTGTTTCTGATGATTTCGATAAGGGCGGCGCCGGCAACCGCAGCAAATGCGCCGCCTTCGCCGCCGAGCAGGTTCACCCCGCCAATAACGGTCGAGGCGATGACGCGCAGCTCATAGCCGATGCCGATTCCGTTAGTGACAGAGCCCAGCCACCCCACCATCAATATGGCGGCAATGGCGGTGAGGAGCCCCGAAATTACGTATACGGAGAGCTTCAACAGATCCACCGGTACGCCTGTGAGTTGCGAGGCGTGCTCATTGCCGCCGATAGCATAGAGATGACGGCCGTAGCGGGTGAAGCGGAATACGAAGCCCATGACGAGGGCGAGCACGACCATGACGAGAACGGGGTTGGCGATCCCAAAGGTCTTGCCGCCGCCGACCGACAGGAGAAGAAGATGGTCGGGGCCAAATTTGTGGAAGAACTTGTTGTTGGAAATGGCGAGTGCAACGCTGCGGCCGATGCTCAGCATGCCCAAGGTGACGACGAAGGGCGAAAGCTTCAGATAGGCGATAAGGTAGCCATTGATGGCCCCGACAATTATGCCCGTCACCAGCGCGGCCAAGGCGGCGAGCCAGAAAGAGTGGCCGCCGTCCATGAGGAGGCCCAGCACGATACCGGTGACGGCGAGGGTCGAGCCCACCGACAGGTCGATGCCGCCCGTGATCATCACCGCCACCTGGCCCAGGGCCATGATGGCAATGAAGGCGAAATTGCGGGTGTTGTTGACGAAGTTCTCGCCACTGAAAAAGGCGCTGCGGAAGGAGGGCTCGATAACCGTCATGATCAGCGGAATGATCACGACCGCCACCATCACCCAGAAGGGCTGTTTGGAGAGAATCTTCTGCCAAAGGCTCGGCCGGGGCGCGGTGTAGCCGCTGTGATAGGTGGGTGCAGTTGTCATGTGCTTTCCTTCTAGGCAGCCTTGATTGCACCGGTGATGAGCCCCGTCACCTCTTCGGGCGAGCTCTGGGAAATCGGCTTGTCTGCCACCTTGTGACCGCGGCGCAGCACCACGATCTGGTCGGAGACTGAAAACACGTCAGGCATGCGGTGGCTGATGAGGACAATGGCCATGCCCTGGTCCCGCAGGCGCTTGAGCAGGTCGAGCACCTCGGCGACCTGGCGGACGCTGATGGCGGCGGTGGGCTCGTCCATGAGGACGATCTTCGCCTGGGAGAGATGGGTACGGGCGATGGCCACGGCCTGGCGCTGGCCGCCCGACATGCTGCGAACCACGTCATCGGGCCTTGTCTCGGATTTCAGTTCCTCGAAAAGCTCTTTCGAACGGCTGCTCATGTTCCAGTTGTCGAGAATGCGGACCGGCCAGAACCCCTTCATCACCTCGCGGCCTAAGAATACATTCGCGGAGGCCGTAAGATTATTGCAAATCGCGAGGTCCTGATAAACAACTTCTATTCCTGCCTGGCGGGCATCGACGGGCTTGTGGAAGCGCACCTCGTTGCCTTCCAGTAGGATCTTTCCCTCGCTCGGAGGGAAATTGCCGGCGATTATCTTGACCAGTGTCGATTTGCCGGCGCCATTGTCGCCCATGAGGCCGGTGATACGGCCCGGTTCCAAATAGAAATCGACATTGGAGAGAGCTTCGATGGCTCCGAAGCGCATCGAGACGTTGGTCATCTCAAGCAATGGCATCTAAAGCCTCCATGTCCATCGACTTTCCTTTTCTTCAGCCGCTGTACTGCGGAAGCTCGACGGTGGTCAAAGGCGGTTGCGGGGCACTGTCGGCGCAGCCTAGAACTTGCTGGTCGAAATCTATGATCGACCCCGTCATCAAACCAGATTCATCGGAGCAAAGATAGGCGCAGGCTCTTGCCACCTCGTCCGGCTTGATCAGGCGGCCGAAGGGGAGAGCGGCTTCAGCTTCGGAGAGCCATCCGTCGGCAACCCCATGATACATCTTCCTGATGCGGTCTTCGCCCGGCGTGTCGGTCCAGCCGATGCAAAGGCCGTTCACCCGGATGCGGTCGCGCATCAGGCCGAAGGCGACATTCTTGGTGAGAGTCAGGAGCGCGCCCTTCGAGGCGCAGTAGGCGGTGATAAAGGTCTGGCCGCCATGTGCAGACATGGAGATGATGTTTACAATGGCGCCACCTGATCCTTCCCGGCGCATCAGCTTGGCGGCATCCTGCATCAGGATAAACGGGGCGCGCACGTTGACGGCGAACATGCGATCGAAGAGGAGAGGGCTCGTATCCCAAATCGTGCCGCGATCGGTAATTGCAGCGGCATTGACGAGCGCATCGAGACGGCCAAACGACTTGTCCGTCTCGGCGATGACCTTGCGGCAATCCTCGACATGTTCGAGATCGGCATGAACATAGAGGCATTTTGAACCCTTCGCTTCGAGAGTCGAACGAACGCGCGCACCATTGTCCTCATTGCGCCCGCAGATGACGATGGCGGCTGCACCTCTGTCGGCGAAGAGATGCGCAACCGCTGCGCCAAGTCCCTGGGTGCCGCCTGTGACGAGAGCCACCTTGCCGGCCATGGAAAGTCTTCCATAAGTTTCTGCAGCCATTTGCTACTCCCTGATTTCGTATCCAGCCGCGCGGAAAGCTTCCGTCAGATGGCGGTGCCCGAGCTTCGCGTATATCGCAGGCGGCGCCTTCAGAGGATCCTGTTCCGCCTCGACCACGGCCCAGCCGGAATAATCGATCTCGGCCAGAAGGCGGGCGAAGGCGTAGTAATCGATCATGCCATCACCCGGCACGGTGAAAACGCCGGCAAGAATGGCATTCAGGAACGACATGTCTTCCTGGCGCGCCGCTCTCAGCACGTCCCAACGGATGTCCTTGCAATGAACATGGTTGATGCGGCGCGCATGACGCCTCGTCGCCTCGAGCACACTGGCGCCTGCATAGGTGAGATGCCCCGTGTCGAGCAGGAGCCCAACGGCCGGACCCGTATGCCGCATCAGAAGATCGACCTCGTGCTCGTTCTCGATCACCGTGCCCATGTGATGGTGATAGCTCATCGGCATGCCTTCACCTGCCATCCACTCGGCAAGCTCGGTGAGCTTGCGTCCATAGGCACGGATTTCCTCGTCCGCAAGGCGCGGACGCTTCGAAATTCCCCGCTCCTGCTTCGCCTGGACGCTGCCCGATGTCTCGGCATAGATGAGAACTGGAGCGCCCAAAACCCTGAAGGCCTTCAGCTGGCCAGCCATGCGTTCCTTCTCATTGTCGAGTGAGCCTGAGAGAAGTTCTCCCGAGAACCAGCCCGAGACGAGAACAAGCTCGTGGCTTTCGAGGATCGGCCCCAGTTTCCTTGCGTCCATTGGGAATTTGACGCCGGTCTCGGTGCCGGAATAGCCGGCGGCGCGGCTTTCCGTCAGGCAAGTTTCGAGCGAGGTATCGCCGCCGAGCTGCGGCAGATCGCTGTTGGTCCAGGCGATGGGGGCAATGCCGAAGCGTATGAACATGAGCTCTTGCTACACGCCCAGCCGCTGTTTTTTCTTCCCCGCCAAGTGATCGGCGCGGGCGGCGCGAACCTTCTCGCTGCCCGATACCTCCGGTACGCCCACATCCCACCAGGCATCGCCCGGGGTCCAACTGTAGGCATCGGTGTCGATGACAATGACGGTCGTCCGGTCGGCCCGCTTGGCGCGTTCGAGGGCAGCCTCGAGATCGCCCAGAGAGCGAACATGTTCGGACATCGCGCCCATGGCTTCCGCGTGCTTGGCAAAGTCGACCATGACGAGCTCGCGATGGCGCGAGTCCTTAATGAGATTGTTGAAGGAGGGCACGCCCTTGAAATTCTGCAGGCGGTTGATCACGGCATAGCCGCCGTTATCGCACAGCACGACGATCAGCTTGTGCCCAGCCAGCACCGAAGAATAGATGTCCGAATTCATCATAAGGTACGAGCCATCGCCGACCATGACGATGACCTCGGCATCGGGGCGGGCCATTTTTGCTCCCCATCCGCCGGCGATCTCGTAGCCCATGCAGGAGTAGCCGAACTCGCAGTCGAAAGTGCCGGGCGTCTTTACCTTCCAATTCTTGGTGAGCTCGCCCGGAAGGCCGCCAGCGGCGGTGATGACACGATCGCGCTCGCCTGCCTTGCGGTTCACGGCGCCAACGACCTGGGCGTAGGTGGGCAGATCGGTGTTGGTGGCCTTGGTGCGCTCGTCGACGGTGCGATTCCATTCAGCATAAAGCGATCTCGCCTGGTCGACCCAGGCTTGCGGCGCTTTGTATTGGGCGAGAGCGAGGTCAAGCTCCAGAATCGTTTCGCGCGCATCGCCGATAAGCGCGTGAGCGAGATGCTTGGTGGCATCGAACCGGGCGGCATTGACACAGATGATTTTTACGTCCTCTTCCTGAAACACCGACCAGGACCCGGTGGTGAAGTCCTGAAGCCGCGTGCCGATGGCGAGGACGAGGTCGGCCTCGCCCGCCAAGGCATTGGCGGATGATGAGCCTATTACCCCAATGGGTCCGGCATTCATGCGATGGGTATGAGTGAGGACGCCGCGTCCGGCGATCGTCTCGGTGACAGGTATGGCGTGCTTTTCGGAAAAGTCGGCGAGCTCGGCCGTCGCCTCGGAATAGTGAACGCCGCCACCGGAAATGATGATCGGGCGCTTCGCCTGCTTGATCATCTCGGCAGCCCTGGCCAGCTCATTGCGGCTCGGCCGCAAGCGGCGCGGTTCGTGGAGGCGCGGCTCAAAAAAGCGCAAGGGATAGTCGTAAGCTTCGCCCTGGGTGTCCTGGCAAAGGGCGAGGCAGGCCGGCCCACAATCAGCCGGATCGAGCATGACGGCGACGGCCTGCGGCAGCGACTGCAAAATCTGCTCGGGCCTCGTGATACGGTCCCAATAGCGGGAGACGGGCCGGAAGGCATCGTTCACGCTGACGGTGGGGTTGCCGAAGTTTTCCACCTGCTGAAGCACGGGATCGGGAAGACGGCTGGCGAAGACATCGCCTGCAAGGAGGAGGACGGGAAGGCGATTGGCATGGGCGACGGCGGCAGCCGTCACCATATTGGTCGCGCCCGGCCCGATCGAGGAGAGTGCGACCATGATCTGACGACGGTTTCTGGCCTTGGAATAGGCAATCGCGGCGAGAGCCATGGACTGCTCGTTCTGCCCCCGCCAGGTCGGAAACGCGTCCTTCACCTGCTCGAGCGCTTCGGACAGGCAGGTCACATTGCCGTGGCCGAAGATGCCGAAGAGGCCTGCAAACAGGGGGGCCTCCTTACCGTCGATCCGCGTGCGCTGGGCCATCAGGTATCTGACCAATGCCTGCGCCATGGTGAGCTTGACGGTCTTCATGAAACTTACCTCCCGTAACATCGCCGGCACCGGCCGGCGACCATCGATTGCGTCAGCCGGCGGGCTGGACGTTTCTTGCCTTTGCATCTACACAACCACCCTACAACCAGAAAACAGCCGGACGGAAGGGGCGCGGGTGTACGAGAGTCTTGGTCTCTACATCGAAGGAGCTTGGAGGACAGGCGCCAGCGGCCGGACTCGCCCCGTCATCGATCCATCCACCGAACGGCAACTCGGCGATGTGCCGGTTGCCGAAGCGTCGGACGTCGAGGCCGCGATCTTAGCAGCCGAGATGGCCAGGCATCGATGGACAAAGCTCGATCCCTGGCAGCGCGCCAGGATCATCCGCCGCATCGGCGATTTTGTCCGGGAGCGGGAAGCGGACTTCAGCCGCATGGTCGCGCAGGAACTCGGTCGGCCGGCCAAGCACGTCGCCGGTGAAGTCGCCCTGTCGGCTGACCAGTTCGAATGGTTTGCCGAAGAAACAAAGCGAATTTACGGGCAGACGATCGAAAGTCGCCAGGCTGGTGGGCGAATCGTGATTTCGCATGAGCCGGTCGGCGTCGTTGCCGCTTTCACCGCATGGAACTTTCCCCTCGTGCTTCTGGCCCGCAAGATCGCGCCGGCGCTCGCTGCCGGGTGCTCGATCATCTGCCGGCCGTCCGAGGAGACGCCGGGGTCGGCCATGCTGCTCATCAAGTGCTGTCACGACGCCGGCCTACCTCCGGGCCTCGTCAATCTGGTCCTGGGAAAGGCAGATGAGATCGCCGCCATCGTCATGGCGTCGCCCATAGTGCGCAAAATCTCCCTCACCGGCTCGATCAGCGTCGGCAAGAAGCTGTTCCGGCAAAGCGCCGAGACGCTCAAGCGAATGTCGATGGAGCTCGGCGGGCATGCCCCGGTCATCGTTTGCGCCGATGCGGATGCGCGAAAGGCCGCCGAGCTGACCGTTCCCGTCAAGTTCAGGAACGCCGGCCAAGTGTGCGTGTCGCCCTCCCGGTACTATATCCACGAGAGCAAGGTCGAGGAGTTCACGTCGCATTTCGTGCAACTGACGAAGAAGCTCAAGATCGGCTCACCCTTTGCCAACGACACGGATGTGGGGCCACTCGGCACGGAAAAAAGGCTCCGACAGATCGAAGAGCTGGTCGAGGAAACGAAAAGAGACGGGGCCAGGCTCGAGTGTGGCGGGCGGCGGCCGCATGAGTTCAACGCTGGATATTATTACGAGCCCACCGTTTTCTCCGGATGCCGAGACGAGATGCGCATCATGCGGGAAGAGGTGTTCGGCCCGGTGGTGCCGATCAGCAGCTTCAGTGGCGTCGAGGAGGTGCTCGAGCGGGCCAATAAGATCGAATACGGGCTGGCATCCTATGTCTTCACACGCGATGCCGCCACCGCGAACAAAATCTCGGGCGAGCTCAAGGCGGGCATGGTGGGTGTCAACACCTATGCGCTGGCGGCCGCCGAGGTGCCGTTCGGGGGCGTGCGCGATTCAGGCTTCGGCCGTGAAGGCGGCATCTACGCGCTGCGCGACTATCTTGAGCCCAAGTACACTCATTTCGTTCCATTGTGAGTTCAGAGATGGCCCGAGTCGTCGTCGTCGGCAAGATTCACCAGAGCGGGCTCAAGGTCTTCGAGGCTCGAAAGGACATCGACGTCGAACAGCTTATGTCCGTCGACGAACAGGCGATGCGCAAGGTAGCAGCCGCGGCGGACGCAATTCTGATCCGAACGAGCAAGCTGTCGCGCGAGGCAATCGAGGGCGCGGGGAAGCTCAAGGTCGTGGCGCGACACGGGGTCGGCTATGACAACATCGATGTCACGGCGCTGACGGCGAAGGGAATTCCGCTGGCGCTCGTCGGCAATGTGAACTCGAGCTCCGTTGCCGAGCATGCGCTTTTTCTTCTCCTCGCCTGTATGAAGAACGGCGTGTCCTACGACCGGGCGACGCGAGAGGCACGCTGGTCGGTGCGCGATTCGCTCAGTGCGCGCGACCTCAAGGGCAAAACCCTGCTGATCGTCGGCTTCGGCCGGATCGGCCGGGAAGTGGCCCTTAGAGCCAAGGCTTTCGGAATGCGGATTACGGCCTTCGATCCGTGGGTCAAACCCAATGCCGCCGATACGGATGTAACCTTTCATTCCAGTCTCCAATTGGCGGTGCGGGAGGCACATGCGATTAGCCTGCATCTGCCGCTCACACCCGATACGGCCAATCTGGTCAACCGGGAGCTGCTCGGCCTCATGAGGAAAGACGCGGTGCTCGTCTCGACCGCCAGGGGCGGCCTCATCGATGAAGAGGCCCTGGCGGATGCTCTACGCGCCGGCGCACTGAAGGCGGCGGGACTCGATGTTTTCGAGGCGGAGCCGCCGGCGAAGGCCAATCCTTTGCTAGCTCTGGACAACGTCGTGCTCTCGCCGCATTCGGCGTCGCTCACGGCGGAATGCGCCGAGCGGATGGCGGTGGTATCCGCGCAGAATTGTCTCGATGGGCTCGATGGCCGGCTCGACCCCTCGCTTTTGGCCAATCCACAAGTTCTCGGAGGAAGTTAATGTTGGGTGTTGCAGTTCTGGGTGCTGGCAGAATCGGAAAGATCCATGCCGGCAATGTCGCTCTCAATCCGCGTCTCAAGCTCGTGGTCGTGGCCGATCCGGTGGCTGAGGCCGCACAGGGTCTCGCAAGTCTTCTCAACTGCGAGGCGTCGACCGATCCGGTGGCTGCGGTCGAGCGCGACGATATCGATGCGATCGTCATCGGAACGCCGACCGACACGCATGTCGATTTCATGCTTCAGGGTGCAGAAGCGGGCAAAGCGGTGCTGTGCGAGAAGCCCGTCGATCTCGACATCAAGAAAGCGGAGATGGCGGCCGACAAGGTCGAGCGGTTGAAAGCAAAGGTGATGATCGGGTTCAACCGCCGCTTCGATCCGAGCGCCCAAGAGCTCAAGCGGCAGATCCTTGCCGGCAAGATCGGCGATGTAAGGCAGGTGATCATCACGAGCCGCGATCCGGCCCCTCCTACGCCGGCCTACATAAAGACGTCGGGTGGTGTTTTCCGCGACATGGCGATTCACGATTTCGACATGGCGCGCTTCTTCCTGGGCGAGGAACCGGTCGAAGTCATGGCGATCGCTAGCGCCGTGACCGAGCCCTATGTCAAGGAGCTCGGGGATTACGATACGATGATGATCCTCATGACGACCGCAAGCGGCAAGCAATGTCACATCAATTGCTACCGCAAGGCAGTCTATGGATATGACCAGCGCTTCGAGATCCTTGGCTCGGATGGCATGCTGCAGAACGCCAATCTGAGGCCGACGACGGTCCGGCGCTACACGGCTCACGAAACCGAAGTGCAGGATCCGATCCTCAATTTCTTCCTGGAGCGCTATGTCGACGCCTATCGAATCGAGCTCGATCTCTTCGCGGAAGCCGTGCAGAAAGGTACGCCGATGCCAGTGACGGTGCGGGATGGCTGCAAGGCGCTGCGGCTTGCCGATGCGGCAGTCGACTCGGTGACGACGGGCCAGGCGGTGAAGGTCTAGCGTGAAAGACATTGGCGTCGGCATCATCGGTACCGGCTTCATGGGAAAGGCACATGGGCTCGCCTATCGGGCGGCGGCGGGGGTATTTCCGCTGGAACTCAATCCCGTGCTGGAAATGGTCGCCGATAACAACCCGCAGACGGGCAAGAGAGCCTTTCACCAGCTCGGGTTCAAACGACTGACACAGGATTGGAAGGAACTCGTGCGCGATCCGGCGATCGGGATCGTCTCCATCACAGCACCCAATGTCTTTCACAAGGAGATGGCGCTCGCGGCCATCGCCCATGGAAAGCATGTGCATTGCGAAAAACCTCTCGCCCCCAGTGCCGATGATGCGAGGGAAATGACGGAAGCGGCCGAAAAGGCCAGGATCGTGACGCAGGTTGGCTATAACTACGTGAAGAATCCACTCATGGAGTTCGCCAAGAACATGGTGGCAAGCGGCGAACTTGGCGAGATCACCGGATTCCGCGGCATCCATGCCGAGGATTATATGAGCGACCTCGACACGCCCTACAGCTGGAGAGTCGATCCGTCCGGTGGCGGCGGGGCGGTCGCTGATCTTGGGAGCCATATCATCGGGCTTGCGCGTTTTCTCCTGGGTCCCATCGGTGCAGTTCAGGCAGATCTGCAAACAATCGTGCCGGAGCGGCCCATTGCGGCGGGCGCAGCTGAAAAGCGAAAGGTGCTGGTCGACGATGTCGCACGACTACTCGTTCGTTTCAGCCGCGGCTGCGGCGGTACGATCGAAGCGAACTGGATGGCGAGCGGCCGCAAGATGCAGCTCGCATTCGAGCTTTATGGCACGAAAGGGGCACTTGTCTTTTCGCAGGAGCGCTTCAACGAACTCATGTACTACAAGGCGGGGGTCCCGGGCCGCGACGGCTTCCTGCGCATCGAAGCGGGACCGCAGCATCCGCCTTACGGGCTCTTTTGCGTCGCGCCCGGTCACCAGCTCGGCTTCAACGATCTCAAGACCATCGAAGTGGCACATTTTCTCGAGGCGATCGCAGGGGGTGTGCACAAGGGTCCCGATTTTCGCGAGGCCTTCGAAATTCAGAAAGTGGTCGACGGCGCCATACGGTCGGCACAGGAGCGGTCCTGGATCAGCCTCGGGGCGGGCTAAGTCACAACGGAGACTTTTCTTCGGGTGCCGGGCCGCGAAGTCACCAGCAGCTTGTCAATGCGGCGACCATCGAGGTCGACGACCTCAAAGCACCAATTGCCCTCGTTGAATTTCTCGCCCACCTCGGGGATGTGCTGGAGGCGTTCGAGAACGAAACCGGCAGCGGTGTGGAAATCGCGCGTGTCGGGAAAGGTCAGGCCAAGAACGTCGGCCAATTCCTCGACGGGCGCATCGCCCGATATCAAGAGGGAGCCATCGTCGCGGGTGACTATGTGTTTTTCGGGCGGCCCTTCCTCGGTGCGGAAGGCGCCTACAATGATCTCGAGAATGTCGGCTGAGGTCACGAGCCCCTGGAAGTGGCCATACTCGTCATGCACGAGGGCCATGTGAACGGGAGAGGCCTTGAGCAGGCTGACGACGTCGATGGCGTCCATGGTCTCGGGAATGATGGGCGCCTGCTTGACATAGCGCTGAGGACCAAATTTTCGGCGTTTCAAACTCGCGTCGAGCAGATCTTTTGCCTGCGCGACGCCCACGACTTTATCGGGCGAGCCGTCGGTCACGACCAAGCGCGAATGGGGGGTGTCGAGGATCTTCTTGCGCATGGTTGCCGGGTCGTCGGACAAATCTAGGGAGGCTACGTCGCGGCGCGGCGTCATCACGGCGCGAATCGGACGGTCGCCCAACCGCATGACGCCCGTGATCATCGAACGTTCCTGCGGCTCGATAACGCCTGAGCTTTCTGCTTCGGCGACGAGTGTCCTGATCTCCTCATCCGTGACTTGGCGGCTATGGGAATACCGCTGGCCCAGCAGGCTCAAGGCCAAATTGCCAGACGCGTTGAGCAGCCAAACAAAGGGGGATGCCACCTTGGCGAGGAGCATCATGGCGGGCGCCACGCCGCAGGCAAGCCGCTCGGCGTTGCGCAGCGCCAGCTGCTTCGGGACGAGTTCGCCCAGAACGAGCGACACGTAGGTGACGGCGGTGACGACGAGGCCGAACGCGAGAGGCTCAGCGAATCGCTGAGGAATGCCTGCTTCGATCAGGGCCGGCACCAGCCGTGTCGTCAAAGTGGCACCCGACAGAGCGCCGGCGAGAACGCCAACGAGGGTAATTCCAATCTGCACTGTCGAAAGGAAACGTCCAGGCTCGGCGGCCAAAGCCAACGCGCGTCTGGCGCCACGGATGTTCCTTTGGGCCATGGCCTTCAGACGTGCGGGCCGCGCGGATACGATGGCAAGTTCGGACAGGGCAAGCAGGCCGTTTACCAGTATAAGCGCGAGAATCAACAAAAGCTCAAGCGCTAGCATTGCTCCGCACGTTCCATGATGGAAAGATAGTGGCGTTGAGGAGATTTGTCACGGGGGCGTGGCGGACCTGAGCAACTGCATTCAACGATGGTGCAGTTCAGTCGCCAGTGGTAAGCTTCCCAACCGGGTTTGGCCAGAGCAGAAGAGTGATGATCAGCGACAGCGAGCGGCGCGCGGAGTCACGACGCCTCGTCCTTATCACGGGCGCTTCCGGCGGCATCGGCGAAGCGTTCGCGAATGTCGTGAGCGAGGATGGGGTCGATCTCATTCTCGTGTCGCGAAACGAAGGCGAGCTCAATCGGGTGCGCGGGCTGGTGGCGGCGAAGTTTCCGAAAAGAAACATCAGCGTCATGGCGCTCGACCTGGCGGAGGCAGATGCGGGAGCGAGACTCGCCGGCGAGCTGAAAGAGCGCCAGCTCGTCCCGGACGTTTTAATTAACAACGCCGGCTATGGGCTCTTCGGCCGCACTGCAGAATTGCCCTATGAGGAGCAGATCGGCATCGTCGATCTCAATATCCGGGCGCTGACCGATCTCACGCTTCGGCTGCTGCCAGCGATGGTAGCCAACAAGAGCGGGGGCGTTCTCAATGTCGCGTCCACCGCCGCCTTCATGCCAGGACCGTTCATGAGCCTTTACTATGCCAGCAAGGCCTATGTTCTCTCCTTTTCCGAAGCGCTGGCGGCGGAGCTTGCGCATTCGGGAGTGACCGTCACAGTACTCTGTCCCGGACCGGTGCCGACAGGCTTTCAAACCCGTGCGCAGATGAAGAGCATGAAGTTCATGGGCTATGTTTCCTCGCTCTCTGCCGATGAAGTGGCGCGCGCCGGATGGGAAGGCTTCAAGCAGCACAGGCGAATCGTCGTGCCCGGCACGCTGAACAAGGCCGCCGCCTATGCGGGCCGCTACGCGCCGCGATGGCTGACGCTGCCAGTGATGCGTTTCCTGCAAACGCCGCCGCAGGCGCGCGGCAGCCGCTGAAGCCCTGTTTCGCAAATTGCGGCGGTTCGTTGCATTTTGCAAATCGCAGAAACGAAGACCGACAAGACGTGGGGTTTTTCACGGTCCAGTCTCCCTATAAGTTGAGTGGCACGCGAATTGCTCACATCAGGGCAACGCTGAGATCAGGTATTGCGTACTCAGCCTATGATTGGGAGAGTGGAGCTCATGGCCTCGCTCTCCCATTTCATTTGCGGGGGAACGCCGGATCGGCATTGAGATTGGTGGAGCAGAGGGGGATCGAACCCCTGACCTCGGCATTGCGAACGCCGCGCTCTCCCAACTGAGCTACTGCCCCACAGCCAGGAGCGTTTGGCCGCGTATGTAGTGGGGCGGCGTCGCCGCTGTCAAGGCAGCCGGTTCCTTGCACTGAGGCCCCGCCCTCGGGTAGATGTTGGGTCCCATCCGAGCGGTCCAAGGCAATTTGCATGAATCCTTTCATTTGGCTGATCGTCACAATCATTGACATCTATTGGTGGATCGTCATCGCCATGGTGATCATGTCATGGCTTTTGGCGTTCAATGTCGTCAACATCCACAATCCCTTCGTTCGCCAGGTCTCCTATGTCCTGGCGCGGCTGACGGAGCCGCTGCTCGCGCCTATTCGCCGATTCATGCCCAACCTAGGGGGTCTCGATCTGTCGCCGATCGTGCTGTTCGTCGGGCTCGTTTTTGTCCGCTATCTCGTGATCTACTACTTGGCGGGGGTGTGACCCGCGCTCGCCCTGGCGCAACGGTTTTCGACATCAACGTCGGAGAAATGATGACCGCCAAGCTCATCGACGGAAAGGCCTTTGCGAAAAAGTTGCGCGACCAAGTTGCCCAGACCGTCGCAAGACTCAAGCGTGAGCATCGACTGGTACCGGGACTCGCCGTCGTTCTCGTGGGCGAGGATCCGGCCAGTCAGGTCTATGTGCGCAACAAGCACAATCAGACGCTCGAAGCAGGCATGAACTCCTGGGAGCATCGCCTTCCCCCGAGCGCCGCGGAGGAAGACCTCCTCAGGCTGATCAAGCAGCTCAATGAAGATGAGGCCGTACATGGCATTCTCGTGCAGCTGCCGTTGCCGAAGCACATGGATGCGAGCAAGGTCATCAACGCTCTCGATCCCAGCAAGGACGTCGATGGTTTCCACGTGATCAATGCGGGGCGGCTTTCATCCGGGCAGAAAACGCTCGTGCCGTGCACGCCGGCGGGATGCATTCTTCTCGCCAAGGATACGCTTGGATGTCTCGAAGGGATGAACGCCGTGGTGATCGGTCGATCGAACATCGTCGGCAAGCCGGTGGCGCAGCTTCTGCTCGGGGAAAATTGCACAGTCACCATCGCCCATTCGAAAACCCGCGATCTGCCCGATGTGAGTCGAAGGGGCGATCTCGTGATCGCGGCAGTGGGGCGGGCGGAAATGGTCAAGGGGGACTGGATCAAGCCAGGAGCGTGCGTCATCGATGTGGGCATCAACCGGGTGGAGCGTGGCGGGAAGGCTGTTCTCGTCGGCGATTGCGATTTCCAATCCTGCGCCCAGGTGGCGGGCGCGATCACGCCGGTGCCGGGAGGGGTGGGTCCCATGACGATCGCCTGCCTCCTGCGCAACACGGTCGAAGCGGCCATCCTGCAGAGGGGTCTTGAAGGTGCAGTTGGCTAAGACGGCGGTCAGCCGTTCACGGCCTCTGCGTCGCGCTGCCTCTCGAAGCGCCTTCTTTCGTGAGGGTCGAGAATTTTCTTGCGCAAACGGATGGAGCGGGGCGTTACTTCCACCAGCTCATCATCGGCGATATAGGCGAGCGCCTTCTCGAGCGACATCTTCACGGGAGGCGTCAACAGCACCGCATCGTCCTTGCCGGCAGCGCGGACGTTGGTGAGCTTCTTGCCCTTGAGGACATTGATCTCGAGGTCGTTGCCTCGTGTGTGCTCGCCGACGATCATGCCGGCGTAGACACGCGTGCCTGGATCAATAAACATGGGGCCGCGGTCCTGCAGGTTGAAGAGCGCATAGGCGACAGCTTCTCCTTCGCCATTGGCAAGCAAGACGCCGGTGTGGCGCGTCGGTATTTCCCCAACATGGGGCGCGTAGCAATGGAACAGCCTGTTCATGATGGCGGTACCACGCGTGTCGGAGAGAAGCTCGCTCTGATAGCCGATAAGGCCGCGGGTCGGCGCATGAAAAAGAATCCGCTGACGGCCGGCGCCCGAGGGGCGCATGTCCTTCAGTTCGGCGCGACGTTCGGAGAGCTTCTGCACCACAATGCCGGTATAGGCCTCATCGACATCGATGATGACTTCCTCAATGGGCTCGAGGGTCTCGCCATTCACCTCGTCCTGGCGCAGCACGACGCGCGGGCGACCAACGGTGAGCTCGAATCCTTCCCGACGCATGGTTTCGATGAGGATGCCGAGCTGCAGCTCGCCGCGGCCGGCAACCTCGAAGGCGTCGGTCTCGGTGGGCGATGGGGTGACGCGCAGCGCGATGTTGCCTTCCGCTTCGCGCAGAAGCCGCTCGCGAATGACGCGGCTTTGCACCTTGTCTCCCTCCTGACCGGCGTAGGGTCCATCATTGATGCGAAAGGTCATGGTGAGGGTCGGTGGGTCGATGGGTTGCGCAGGAATGGGCCCGGTGACGAGCGGGTCGGCGATCGTGTCCGACACGGTGGCGCTCACGAGGCCGGATATGGCGATGATGTCGCCGGCAAATGCCTCCTCCACGGGCTGACGGTCAAGACCGCGGAAAGCCAGGAGCTTCGATAGACGTCCCTGCTCGACCAAGGACCCGTCGCGCGACAGCGCCTTGACGGTCTGATTGGGCTTCAGAGCGCCCGAGCGAATCCGACCCGTCAGAATGCGGCCCAAAAAGGGGTTCGCTTCGATGGTGGTGACGAGCATGCGCAAGGGACCGTCCTCGATGACGGGCGGGGGAACATGGCGCTGGATCAAATCGAAAAGGGGCGCCATGGATTCTCTTGGGCCCGAGGGATCGGCGGCCATCCAGCCCTGCTTGGCGGACCCATAAAGGATCGGAAAATCGAGCTGCTCGTTGGTTGCATCGAGGGCAGCGAAGAGATCGAAGACCTCGTTCACCACTTGGGCGTGGCGCTCGTCGGGACGATCGATCTTATTGACGACGACGATCGGTTTCAGGCCGATCTTGAGAGCCTTGGAGAGAACGAATTTGGTCTGCGGCATGGGGCCTTCGGCAGCGTCGACGAGAAGGACGGCGCTATCGACCATGTTGAGGATGCGCTCGACCTCGCCGCCGAAATCGGCATGACCCGGCGTATCGACTATGTTGATGCGGCCATTGCGCCAAAGGAGCGAGGTGACCTTGGCAAGGATGGTGATGCCGCGCTCGCGCTCGAGATCGTTGGAATCCATTGCCCGTTCGGCAACCTTCTGATTTTCGCGAAAGGCGCCGGATTGTGCGAGGAGCCTGTCAATCAGGGTGGTCTTGCCGTGATCAACATGGGCAATGATGGCAATGTTGCGCAAATCCATTCGGGGCCGATCGCCTTCTTGCGTTTTTCTCAAGCTTCAGTCGCGGGACGTGAGCGCCGGCGCGCGGCCAGGGTGCGCAACCTCAGCGCATTGAGGCGAATGAAGCCTGCGGCATCCTTCTGGTCATAGGCCCCGCGATCGTCCTCGAAGGTGACGAGTGCGTCCGAATAAAGCGACTTGGGCGAGCGGCGGCCGACGACTGCGACATTCCCTTTGTACAGCTTCAGCCTGACCGTGCCCTCCACATGCTCCTGGCTCTTGTCGATCAAGGCCTGGAGCATCTCGCGCTCGGGCGAGAACCAGAAGCCGTAGTAGACTAGCTCAGCATAGCGCGGCATGAGCCAGTCCTTCAGATGGGCGGCCTCGCGGTCGAGGGTCAAGCTCTCCATGGCGCGATGGGCGGCATGGAGAATGGTGCCGCCGGGCGTTTCATAAACGCCGCGGGACTTGATCCCGAAGAAGCGGTTCTCGACCAGATCGATGCGGCCAATGCCATTGTCGCGGCCGAGATCGTTGAGACGAGACAGCAGGGGGGCGGGCGACAGAGTCTTGCCGTCGACCGAAATCGCGTCGCCCCGGCTGAACTCGATCTCGACATAGGAGGCCTCATCTGGCGCTTCTTCAGGGGCGATGGTGCGCTGATAGACATAGGCCGGCGGCTCAGCCCAAGGGTCTTCTAAGATTTTGCCCTCGGAGGAGGAATGAAGAAGGTTGGCGTCGACGGAGAAGGGCGCTTCGCCGCGCTTGTCCTTCGGCACTGGAATTTGGTGCTTCTCGGCAAAGTCGATGAGATCGGTGCGGCTCTTGAAGGGCCATTCCCGCCAAGGTGCAATGATGCGAATATCGGGATTCAGCGCGTATGCGGTCAGTTCGAAGCGCACCTGATCGTTGCCCTTGCCGGTGGCGCCATGGGCGATCGCATCGGCTCCCGTGTCGCGGGCGATCTCGACCAAACGTTTTGCGATCAGGGGACGCGCAATGGAAGTTCCCAAAAGGTAGATGCCCTCATAAAGGGCGTTGGCGCGAAACATAGGAAAAACGAAATCTCGTACGAACTCGTCGCGCAGGTCTTCGACGAAGATCTCCTTGATGCCGAGAAGCTCGGCCTTGCGTCGGGCGGCGCCAAGTTCCTCACCCTGGCCCAGATCGGCGGTGAAGGTCACGACCTCGCAGCCATAGGTGGTCTGCAGCCACTTTAAGATGATCGACGTGTCCAGACCGCCGGAATAGGCGAGGACGACCTTGCTGATATTTTGCATGAAAGACCTGCAGGAGCTCCGGACGGCGCAATATAGGGAAAGGCCCTGCTGCCGCAAGGGTGGAATTCGGGAGCGTTTTCAACCGTTAGCGGGCGCGTTTGCTTCCGATGTTACCACTTCGTTTACGAAACGGAGCGAATTCTCAATAAGCAATAGCCAGTTTGTTATCGCGCCAAAGCTAGGATCGCCGGCCGGTTAACAAGAATGGCGGGCAACACAGGTGGACGTCCCACATCCTTCGCTTTCGCGCCGGCTGCCCCGATGGCTGGAATTCTGGATCGCGCTGTCGGCGGCGGTGGCGCTCGCTTCGACGGGCGCCGTTATATTCTATGCGCTTGGAAAGCTCGCCAGCGAGGTCAACAACACCGATCTCGGCCTGACGAGGCAGAGCGCCAGAGCGGCCATCGCCGCCTTCGAGACGCGCCTCAAGGACAATCTCCAGGACTATGCCAATTGGGACGATGCGGCGCTCAAGCTCTACAACACGCCCGATGCGGAATTTGTCAGCGACATCCTGAAGGATGTGACGGACACGGGCATCGTCTTCGACACGGCCTTTCTCATCGATGAGAAGGGAAACGATCTCGCAGGTTACAAGAACGGAAAGGCGAACGGCACCTCATCCCAATCCTTCTTCGGTCCTTCGCTTCAGGCGCTGACGAGGATGCTGGATGACAAGAGCCTCCCCTATCAATCGGCGGGAGGCCTCGTCAAAACGCCGGACGGCATTGCCGCAGCAGCCATCGGCCTCGTCGTCCCCTATTCCAACGACCTGAAATTGCCTGAGGGGCAGAGACGGCTCCTTCTCATCGCCAAGCATCTCACTCCAGCGAACGTCGAGCGATTGCGGAACGAGTTCGTCATTCCGGGCCTCGATCTCGTAGGGGTGCCGCACGAACGTGAATATTCAGTACCCCTGATCGATCCCCTCGGCGCCACGATCGGGTCCTTCGGCTGGACGAAAAGATCGCCTGGCACGGCGGCGCTCAGGAAGATATCGCCCGCCGTGTGGCTGATCCTGGCACTCCTGACGGCGGTAACCGGTGGTATCATCATCTTCGCCTGCATCAATGTCAGGCATGCCTATCGGAGCAGGCTCAGAGCGGAGCACGCCGCGACGCATGATTTTCTGACCGGCCTGCCCAACCGGGCTGCGCTCAAGTCGATCTTCGAAGAGAAAGGCAATTCCAACGATCTTGAGACGCATAACTCAGCGGTAGTATTTTTTGATCTCGACGGCTTCAAACAGGTCAACGACGCCTATGGCCATGACGTGGGCGACAGGCTCTTACGCGCCTGCGGCGCCGGCTTCCAATTTCTGATCGGCGCCAAGGGCACGCTCGGTCGCGTCGGGGGCGATGAATTCGTCGTGCTGCTCAGCGGGCCAAACGCCCATGACGAAGCGTTCGAGCTTGCCTCGCAATTCATCGCGTTCCTGCGGGAGCCTTTCGTTTTCGACGGGCGCGAAATCAAGGTCAGCACCAGCGTCGGCATCGCTTGCGGCCATGCGCGGCAAATGACCATGGAAGAGCTTCTGCGACGCGCTGACATCGCGATGTACCAAGCCAAGAAGGACGGTGGCAATCGTGTCGCCTCCTATGACGCCGACATCGACTTGAAGCTGCGTGAAAGGGTGGAACTCGCAGCGGCTCTGCGCGAGGCGATCAAGGCCGGGCAGATATCGGTTGCCTATCAGGTCGTGGTGGACGCCTATAGCCAGCAGGTTTGCGCCGTGGAGGCCCTGGCGCGCTGGACGCTGCCGGACGGCACGGCGATGGCCCCCGACGTGTTCATTCCACTCGCCGAGGAGAACGGATTGATCGAGAGCCTCGGCAACCAGGTTTTGCGGCAGGCGTGCCTCGATGCGGTTGGCTGGGATGCCTTGGTTCTGTCGGTCAACGTGTCGCCCGTACAGTTCCACAATCTCCGCTTCGACGAGATGGTGGCAAACGTTCTTGCCGAGACCGGCTTTCCGCCAGGCCGCCTCGACCTCGAGCTGACCGAGCGACACCTGGTGAGCGATCCCGACCAAGCCTTTCGGACGATGTCGCGGCTCAGGGATCACGGCATCTCCGTGTCGCTCGATGATTTCGGCACAGGTTATTCGAGCATCGGCTATCTCAAGCGATTCAAGTTCGATAGGCTGAAGCTCGATCAATCCATTTGCTCGGAAGTCGTGACGGACGAAAATGCGCAGAAGATGATCCAGGGCACGATCGCGATCGCGAATTCGCTCGGGCTGCAGGTCACGGCGGAAGGTGTCGAGAGCGCGCAGCAGCTGCAGTTTCTCAAGCTTGCCGGGTGCCGATGGCTGCAGGGTTATTATTTCGGTGAACCGGCCAGCGCCAAGGCATTCCAGGAGATGATCAATGCTGCCCGCGGAGACTTGAGAGCGAGTGCTTAGGGCCTGAGCGGGGAGAAAGGTCTAGGCAAGCACGGAACGGCGCGCGCTCGCACGCTGCTTCTCGGAGGCCGATTTGAGCTGGCCGCAAGCCGCCATGATATCGCGGCCGCGCGGCGTGCGCACCGGGCTCGCATAGCCTGAACGATTCAATACGGTGGCGAAGCGCTCGATCGTTTCCCAGCTCGAACATTCATAGACGGTGCCGGGCCAGGGGTTGAAGGGAATGAGGTTGACCTTCGCCGGTATGCCGGAAAGAAGCTTCACCAGGCGTTTGGCATCCTCGAGACTGTCGTTCACGCCTTTAAGCATCACATATTCAAAAGTGATGCGGCGCGCATTGGAAAGACCAGGATAGGCACGGCAAGCGGCAAGCAGCTCGACAAGCGGGTATTTCTTGTTGAGGGGGACGAGACGGTTGCGGATTTCATCCGTCGTGGCGTGGAGCGATATGGCGAGCATGGTGCCGATCTCGGCGCCGGCCCGCACGATCTCCGGCACGACTCCGGACGTCGATAGGGTGATGCGCCGCTTGGATAGCGAGACGCCCTCGCCATCGGAGACGATCAACATGGCCGTCTTCACATTGTCGAAATTGTAGAGAGGTTCGCCCATGCCCATGAGAACGACATTGGTGATGAAGCGCCCGCCCGGTGGAGGATCTGGGTTGCTTCGCAACTGGTCGGGCCACTCCGCGAGGCGGTCGCGCGCCAGAAGGATCTGCCCCACGATTTCCCCGGCGGTGAGGTTCCTGACGAGGCGCTGGGTACCCGTGTGGCAGAAGCTGCAGGTGAGGGTGCAACCGACCTGGCTCGAGATGCACAGGGTGCCGCGGTCCTCCTCCGGTATATAGACGGTTTCGATCTCCTGCCGCCGGCCGTTGGTATCAGGGCTCAAGCGCAGAAGCCATTTGCGGGTGCCGTCCACGGAGATTTGCTCGGTGACGATCTCGGGGCGAGCGAGGAAGAAATGACGATCAAGGTCAGCCCGCAAATCCCTGGCGATATCGCTCATCGCGTCAAAATCGGTGACACCGCGATTGTAAATCCACCGCCATATCTGCGAGGCGCGCATGCGACGCTGCTTCTCGGGAACAGAGATCGCGGCCAGCCGATCCGCCAACTCAAGGCGGGACATGCCCACCAGAGAGGCGCGGCGATCAGCCCTGTCTGCAAGTTGATCCATCGAAATCGTTTCCTGGCACGGGCGCCTTCAAGCTATTCGGTCCTGCAGATCTCATCGATCTTCTGAACGGCGGCAGAGACTCCCTGCAGGGAATAATTGTCCTTGGTCGAGGTTCCGCGCCAAGAGGTGCCCTGAAGATCCATCTTCGAGCCTTTCTTCAGCGCCTCGACGATTTCGCGGTCCTTGGCGGCGCTGTCGGCCCAGGCGCCATCGCCAGAGGTGAAGAGATCGAAAGTGCGCTCGCCGATAGTGAGCTGGGCCGTGCTCTCCTTGCGGAAGGGGTAGCCAATGATCGTCGATATCTCATTGTGCACGCCCTGTTTGGGAAAATGCGAAATGAGAAAAAACACCGGGTCGCGGTTGACGCCGGTGGGCTCGGTGGTCTTGGGGATCGAGACGGCATAGCAAACCTTGCCCTGGCCGGAGGTATAGGTATAAGCGGCCCAGTCGCCGAATTCGCCCAGCAATGTCGGCTCCTGAGCGCGCGCCGAAGCGGCCCCTGCAAAGGCAAGGACCAGGAGCAAGAACGGAAGAGTGGTCGTCCGACGCATGATATCCGTCTATCGTGACTGATGCGGCCGCTTGCCAGGGGGCTGCGACCCTATGCCCAATCATATAAGCACTTGCGAGCATGGGCAAACCAGCCCTAGCTCAAGAGCTTACGAAGGACAGGAGGAAAGAGGTTGAGGGCCCTTCTGTGCAGGGAACTCGGGTCTCGGGACGGCTTGCGCATCGAGAGCATCCGCGAGCCCACGCCCGCCGCCGATGAAGCGATCATCGAGGTCAGGGCGGCCGGGCTCAATTTCTTCGATACGCTGATCGTCGCCGGCAGATATCAATTCAAGCCCGAGCTGCCGTTCTCGCCAGGTGCCGAAATCGCAGGACGTGTGGTCGAGACGGGTGAGGCTTTATCACACATCACGCCCGGAGACCGTGTCATGGCCTTCATCGGCTGGGGCGGCTTGCGGGAGAGAGTCGCGGTCAAGACGCAAAGCATCATCGCGCTGCCCCAAGGGGTCAGCGATGAGGCTGCGGCGGCACTGCAGGTGACCTATGGCACCGCCTATCATGCGCTGCACGACAGGGGAGACCTCAAGGAGGGGGAAAGCCTGGTCGTCCTCGGTGCAGCCGGCGGCACGGGACAGGCGGCGGTCGAGCTTGGCAAGATCTTGGGCGCACGTGTGATCGCGGCCGCATCGAACAGGGAAAAGCTTGAATTCTGCCGCGCCATCGGAGCCGACGAGGTCATCAACAGCGGCAGCGAAGACGTGAAGGAGCGGATAAGGGAGCTGACGGGGGGACGAGGTGCCGACGTCATTTTCGATCCCGTCGGGGGTGCTCTGACGGAGGCAGCGTTCAGGGCAATTGGCTGGGGCGGGCGGCATCTGATTGTGGGGTTTGCGGCGGGCGACATTCCCCGGCTGCCGCTTAATCTGCCTCTGCTCAAGAGTGCGAGCCTGGTCGGGATATTCTGGGGAGAACATGCGCGGCGGGATCCTGACCGCCACAGGAGCGACATGGCTTACCTACTCGGCCTGCTTCAGGCCAAGCGCATCAACCCTCACATCTACCGGATTTATACGCTGGAAGAGGCGAAGCAGGCGCTCAACGACATTTCCGACCGGCGCATCAAGGGCAAGGCGGTCATCACCTTCGCCTAGGTCTCGGCGGGAACCTCGCCCGTGCGAAGACGATCGATCGTCTCGCGTGCCTGGTCCAGATGATCCTGGGTGAGGTGGTTCCGGATCATGGTAAATGCCGTGACGATGACGGCCATGTCATCGGTGAAGCCAAGGCCCAAAATAAAGTCCGGGATCACGTCGAAAGGCAGAATGAAGTAGGCGAGCGCGCCCAGAAGCGTGGCGCGAACCTTGAAGGGCGTCGATGGATCCATGGCGCAGTAATAAGCGGCGAGGGCCCTGTCGGCGAAAGGAATGTAGCTGAAGGTGCGGGTGATCTTGGGCCAGAAACCCTCCCTGACGATGCGCTCGTCGTCCTCGAATCCCGAAGTCCCTAGGGGCCGATGCTCAGGCATGCTCACCTCCACATGTTCAGGAAAAGATGGGTGGCACCAAGGCGGCGTTCAAGATCAGCGGCCGGCGAAATAGACCGCGAGCAGGATGAGGATGATGGCCAGGAACTGCGCCACGACGCGCATCCGCATCAGTCTCTGGGAGGTATTGGCGGCACCGCCGCGCATCATGTTCCACAGACCAAGCAGAAGGATAACGAAGACGACGCCGACGGCGATGGGAACCAGGTAGTCGAGGATATTCATGATCAAGCCTCCGCCAACAGCCGCTTGGCGATGATCTGCGCCTGGATCTCGGCTGCGCCTTCGAAGATGTTCAGTATGCGCGCATCGCAGAGGATGCGCGAGATGGGAAATTCCAGCGCAAAGCCGTTGCCGCCGTGAATCTGCACGGCGTTGTCGGCGGCCGCCCAGGCCACGCGGGCAGCGAAGAGCTTCGCCATGCCGGCTTCGAGATCGCTGCGGCTGCCTTCATCCTTCCTGCGCGCCGCCGCATAGGTGAGCTGGCGGGCGCTCATGATATCAACCGCCATGTGGACAAGCTTATCGGCGATGCGGGGAAAGACGACGATGGGCTTTCCGAACTGCATTCTGTCCTCGGCATAGGCCAAGGCCAATTCGAAGGCGTTCTGCGCCACGCCGATGGCGCGGGCGGCGGTCTGGATGCGGGCGGATTCGAATGTCTGCATGAGCTGGCGGAAGCCGCGTCCTTCGACGCCGCCCAAGAGGGCGCCCGATGGAACAAAAAAGCCTTCGAAGCGAATTTCATATTCCTTCATGCCCCGATAGCCCAGAACTTCGATTTCACTGCCGCTCATGCCTTGGACGGGAAAGGGATGCTCATCCGTGCCGCGCGGCTTTTCGGCGATGAAGATCGAAAGTCCGTTGTGATCTGAGCTGGCGGGGTCAGTGCGCGCCATGATCGTCATCACATCGGCGCGGACCGGATGGGTGATCCAGGTCTTGTTGCCGGTGATCCTATAGCCTCCCTCGCAGCGCTCGGCGCGGGTCTTGAGGCTCGCAAGGTCGGAGCCGGCATCGGGCTCGGTGAAGACAGCCGTGGGGATGAGCGTGCCCGAGGCTATTCCTGAAAGCCATTTGCGTTTCTGCGCTTCGGTTCCTCCTGCGAGAATAAGCTCGGAGGCTATCTCCGCGCGCGTGCCGAGCGAGCCGACGGCGATCCAGCCGCGCGATAGTTCCTCCGAGACGACGCACATCGCCGTCTTGCCGAGACCAAGACCGCCATGGTCCTCGGGCAGGGTCAGGGCGAAAACACCGAGTTCGGCAAGTTCCATGATGATGTCGGAGGGCACATAGGCATTGCGCAGATGCCATGCCTGGGCATGGGGAGCGATCCTGGCATCGGAAAAGCGGCGCATCTCGGCGCGCATCTGATCGAGCGTCTGATCCAGGCCGCCGTCGCCACAGGTCAAGCCCCCTTTTCGTTCCCTGATCAGGGAGAGGATGCGGGCGCGATTCTCAGGTGATGCAGCTTCAACGCTAAAGGCCAAGGGGACGCCGCTGAAGAGAGGCTTCAGGTCATCTTGCGACAAATCGAAATCCGTGGGCCTCACGAATTCCGACTGGTTCATCGGAATGCCGCCTGAAATCTGTTGCAGG
>Ga0114129_10002003_pt1 | contig 27888 bp, 27 predicted proteins | sample RhiMetdeltSRZDD1_FD_80071 | JGI IMG/M metagenome (GOLD analysis project Ga0114129, IMG submission 80071) | Populus rhizosphere microbial communities from Tennessee, USA - Rhizosphere MetaG P. deltoides SRZDD1 (version 2) (version 2) | ecosystem: Host-associated > Plants > Roots > Rhizosphere >... | reverse complement strand
GGCCACCCCGCCAACTTCACCTACCGGGGGGTCGGTACGTATCTCAATAACTTCGGCAACCCGAACAGCTGGCGCGCGTCGGCGTCCTACGTCACCGGTGCGCACAACATGAAGGTCGGCTACCAAGGCTCCTACTTGGTCGCCGACTCGGAGTTCGACACCAATCAGTCGCAACTGGCCTACCGCTTCCTGAATCACGTGCCGAATCAGTTCACGTTCCGTCTGCCGCAGTTCCAGACAGCGGACCGGACGAAGGTGACGGCGTTCTTCGCGCAGGACACGTGGACGCACGATCGGCTCACTGTTCAGGGCGCGATACGCTTCGATCAGGCTTCGAGCTTCAGCCCGTCCGAGCACAACGGGACGACCGTGACCTCGCGGTTCAACGCATCGCCGATTGCCATCGAGCGCACGAACGGCGTGAACTCCTACAAGGACATCTCGCCGCGCTTCGGCCTTGCATATGACGTCTTCGGGAATGGCAAGACGGCGGTGAAGTTCAATATCGGCCGCTACCTCGGGCCAGCCACCAACGACACGATCTACACACAGAACAACCCGGCGAATCGCATCGTCGGTTACAACACCACGGCCATCAGCCGAAGCTGGACCGACACGAACGGGAACTACGTGGTCGATTGCGACATCCTGAACTTCGCCGCGCAGACCGTCCCCGGCGGCGATGTGTGCGGAGCCGTCACCGGAAATTCACTGAACTACGGGAAGCCCGGAACATCCACGCGAGTCAACCCTGCGCTGCTGAACGGCTGGAACATTCGGCCGACCGACTCGCAGTGGGGCGTCAACCTTCAGCAAGAAGTCGCTCCCCGCGTGTCGCTGGAAGTCGGATACAACAGGCGGTGGTGGAGCAACTTCACCGTCACCGACAACACGTTGGTGGGACCGTCGGACTACGAGAAGTGGACGATTGCTGCGCCGAAGGATTCCAGGCTCCCTCGCGGCGGCGGCTATCCGATCGACGTGTACACGCTGACCAGCGCGGCTGCCGCCCGGGGCGCGGACAACTACGTGACATTTGAAACCGACTACGGTCCTGCGCGCATCAATTACTGGCACGGTGTCGACGTCACGATCAATGCGCGTCTCAAGGGCAGCCTCACGCTTCAAGGTGGCACGACAACGGGACGAGCCATCAACGACACCTGCGCGACGATCCTCAAGGTTGACAGCCCCGACCCGCGGAACTGCCGCCGCGTCGATCCGGTCGAGACAACGCTCAGGAGCTCGGCCGTGTACATGGTGCCCAAGATCGGCGTGCAGGTAAGCGCCACGCTGCGCACGCAGCCGCCCATCATCTTCTCGACCAACAACCCGACGGTGTTCGTCGGCATTCAGCCGAATGCGAACCCGAGCGACGCGAACTGGAACGTGCCGAACACCGTGATCCAGTCCATTCTCGGGCGCCTGCCGCCGGGCGGCCTGGCCAACGGGACGACGAACGTTCCGCTGATCGACAACGGCAACTTGATCTTCGGCGACGGCCGGCGGACACAGGTCGACATGCGGTTCGTCAAGATCTTCCGTTTTGGCGGGCGGCGCGCCGACATCGGCATCGACCTGCAGAATCTGCTGAACACGAATTACGGCACGATATTCGAGTCGAACTACGACTACACGGCCGCGAATGGCGGGACGTGGCGCAATCCGACGACGATCCTCGGTCCGCGGTTCGCGCGCGTCAATCTGTCGTTCAACTTCTGACGCTTGTGCCGGACTAGTGCGCCTGCTCGGTCTCGAGCAGGCGCATGCTTTCGGCCGGATAACGGGTTCCTGCCGCCGCCCCAACTTCAAAGATGCGATCGAGCGCGGCGATCTCCTCGGCGTTGAGCGACAGCCTCGCGGCCTCGACATTCTCTTCGAGATAGCGCTGGCGTTTGGTGCCGGGGATGGGCACGATATCTGGCCCTTTCGCCAGCAGCCAGGCGAGCGCGAGCTGCGACGCAGAGCATCCCTTCCTTCGCGCCGCCGCTTCGAGTTGCTCGACGAGCGTGACGTTCTTCTGCAGGTTGCCGTTCTGGAAGCGAGGCAGCTTACGTCGCACGTCGTTCGGCGCAAAGCGCTCCGCGTCCTTGACGGCGCCGCTCAGAAAGCCGCGGCCGAGCGGGCTGAAGGCGACGAAGCCGATGCCCAGCTCGCGGCACGCCGGCAGCACGGCACGTTCAGGGTCGCGGCTCCACAAGGAATACTCGCTCTGCAGAGCGGCTATCGGGTGGACTTGGTGCGCGCGGCGGATCGATTGAGCGCCCGCTTCCGACAGACCAAGGAATCGGACCTTCCCCTCGCGCACCAGGTCGGCCATCGCGCCCACGCTGTCTTCAATCGGCACGTTCGGGTCGACTCTGTGCAGGTAATACAGATCGATCACGTCGACGCCGAGACGCCGCAGGCTCGCCTCGCAACAGGTCCTGACGCGTTCCGGGCGCCCGTCCACCTCGGTCGCCGGTCCGCCGCCAGGGGGCGGGACCAGGCCGAACTTGCTCGCGAGGACGACCTCGCGCCTGCGGTCGCGAATCGCGCGTCCCACCAGGAGCTCGTTGGCGCCCTGCCCGTAGACGTCCGCCGTATCGATGAGTGTGACGCCCAGGTCGAGCGCGCGCTGCAGCGTCCGGATCGACTCCTCGTCGTCGCCCGCGCCGTAACTCTGCGACATCCCCATGCAGCCGAGCCCGATCGGCGACACCATCGGGCCGCTTGATCCCAATCTTCGAAGCTCCATACACGGTAAGGCTACATTACAATTCGCGGCGGATCCTCATATGACCAGAGTGATTGGGCTCCTCCTGCTCGCCGTAGCGGCTGTCGCGGCACAGGAGCACAGCTACACGCAGTCCGACATCGAAAATGGCGCGCGGCTCTATCAATCGAGCTGCGCCGGGTGTCATGGACCGAACGGCGACATGGTGCCCGGCATCGAGCTCCAGCGGGGCCAATTCCGCCGCGCGACGACCGACACCGAAATCGTGCGTATCATCCAGTCCGGCATTCCGGGTACGACCATGCCGCCGAGCAGCTTTACCGAAGCGCAGGCCGGTACGATCGTCGCGTATCTGCGCACCGCGGCAACGGCGTCCGGCCGCGGCGGGCGAGGTGGTCGCGGCGCAGGCGTGGCCGGCAATGTGGGAAGCGGGCAAACGATCTTCGAAGGCAAGGGTGCCTGCGCGACGTGTCATCGCGTCGGCAGTATCGGCCCGCGGCTCGCGCCCGACTTGAGCGACATCGGCGCGATCAGAACGCCAGGTGAGCTGCAGCAGAAGCTGGTCGATCCTGGAGCATTCGTGCGACAGAACAACCGGTTCGTCGAGGCGGTGACGAAGAGCGGCACCAAAATCAGCGGCCGACTACTCAACCAAGATACCTTCACGATTCAGCTGCTCGACTCGAACGAGCGGCTCGTGTCGCTGTCGCGGGCGGATCTGCAGGCGTTCACGTTCGTGAAAGGCTCGCCGATGCCGTCGTATCGCGACAAGCTCGCGGCGGACGAAATCAACGACGTCGTGGCGTATCTCGTCTCGCTGAAAGGACTCCGGCCATGAGAACACTGAGGTCGTTTTCGTTCCGTGTGCTCGTGGTCGCGTGGCTTTCGGTCACGGCGCATGCGCAGCAGGTGACGTTCGACCGGATCCTGCACGCGGATCGCGAGCCGCAGAACTGGCTGACCTACTCGGGCGATCTTGCCGGACATCGCTACAGCCGGCTGACGCAGATCACGCCTGCGAACGCGAAGAACCTCGAGCTGCAGTGGGTGTTTCAGACGCGGGGGCCGGCCGAGGCGACGGAGAAATTCGAGGCCACGCCGCTCGTAGTGGACGGCGTCATGTACACCGTGCTCGCGCCCAACCACGTCGTCGCGCTCGATGCGGCAACCGGGCGCATGTTCTGGATGTATTCGCCGCGGCTGTCGCCGCTCGCGCGCGTCTGCTGCGGACGTATCAACCGCGGCCTCGCCATCCTGGGCGACACGTTGTTCATGGGCACCATCGACGGCCATCTGATCGCGATCGACGCGAAAATCGGCAAGCCCGTCTGGGACGTCGCCCTGTCCAAACCCGAGCTGGGCTACTCGCTGACGGTCGCGCCACTTGTGATCAAAGACAAGGTGATCGTCGGTCCCGCCGGAGGCGAGTACGGAATCCGTGGATTCATCGCCGCATTCGACGCGAAAACAGGCAGGGAGGTCTGGCGCTTCAACACGGTCCCCGGTCCGGGTGAGCCCGGACACGAAACATGGCCGAGCGGGAGCAATGCCTGGGAACACGGCGGCGGATCGATCTGGGTGACCGGGTCCTATGACGCAGAGTTGAATCTGCTGTACTTCGGCACCGGCAATCCGGGTCCGGACTGGAACGCGGATCCGCGCCCGGGCGCCAACCTCTACACCGATTCGGTCGTCGCGCTGAATCCCGACACCGGCGCGTTGAAGTGGCACTATCAGTTCACGCCGAACGACGAGTTCGACTACGACGCGACGCAGGTGCCGGTGCTGGCCGATATCGAATGGCAGGGACGGCCCCGCAAGGTGATGCTGTGGGCCAATCGCAACGGCTTCTGGTACGTGATCGATCGCGCGAGCGGCGAGTTCCTTCGCGGGAAACCGTTCGTGCGTGTGAATTGGGCGGAAGGGATCGACGAGAAAGGCGTGCCGAAGCGCGTGCTCCACGCGACGCCTGAGGGCACGCTCGTGTATCCGAACAATCAGGGCGCTACCAACTGGTACTCGCCGTCCTACAGTCCGCGCGTCGGCTTTTTCTATATCCCGACGTGGATGGACACGTACTCCACGTACACGAAGGGACCCGTGGAATACAAGGAAGGCAATCAGTACACCGGACGGTTTCCGACGATGACCGTGCCGGCGTTGCGGACCGGACCTGGTGCCGTCAACACGCGGACACCGCAAGAAGGCTGGGGCGCCATCCAGGCGTTCGATGCGAAGAGCGGCGACCTGAAGTGGCAGTTCAAGATGAGCGATGTAACCGACAGCGGCATCCTGACGACGGCATCGGACCTCGTGTTCGCTGGCGGCCGCGAAGGCTACTTCTTTGCGCTCGACGCCCGGACCGGAGCGCAGCTGTGGAAAGGGAATGTCGGCGGGCAAGTGTCCGCCGGCCCGATGTCGTACGCGGTCAACGGCCGACAGTACGTGGCCATTGCCGCCGGCAGTGCGCTATTCGTCTACGCGCTGCGGCAGTAAAGGATCGAAGTCATGCGACTGATCAAGACAACGCTCGGCGTCCTCATGAGCGCGCTGGTGGGCGCGGCTGCCATGGCGCAGGCCCCGGTCACCGGCGTCGGCGATCCGGAATCGCTGTTCACGAGTCCGGATCCGAAGCTCCACGCAAACAAGCAAGTGGTGCTCCATATTGTCCGCGACCTTCTGGAAGCCAACCATTGGGAGCTCGCCGATCGGTACCTCACGAAGGAGTACATTCAGCACAACCCGAACGTCGCCTCCGGCCTCGAACCCGTGCTGAAGTTTTTCGGCAGCCGGACGCCGACGCCCATCCCGGACCGTAGAAGCTGGAAGACGAAGGTCGTGTCGGTCACCGCGGAGAACGACCTGGTCGTGGTCGCTTTTGCGCGCGAGAACCGCGACCCGAGAGATCCTGGCAAGACCTATACGACAACGTGGTTCGACATGTGGCGCATCAAGGACGGAAAAGCGGACGAACACTGGGATCCGGCCACGATCTCTCCTCCAAGCCGTTAAGGAGCTGCACATGCGAATCCTGATCGGCAGCCTGTGCGCGGTCGTGCTTGCGACGCTCATGCCTGTTCGGACGCTCGGCGCGGGCGCCTCGTGCGGCACGTTGTCGGCGCTCGCACTCGCAAACGCGACGATCACGTCGGCACAGGTGGTTGACGCCGGAGCCTTCACGCCACCGGGATCCGGTAACGCGGCGGCGTTTCGTGCCCTCCCGGCCTTCTGTCGCGTCGCTGCGACGCTGAAGCCGTCGTCTGATTCGGACATCAAGATCGAGGTCTGGATGCCGGCGTCCGGGTGGAACGGAAAGTTCCAGGCCGTTGGCAACGGTGCGTTCAGCGGCGCGATCGCCTATTCGGCGATGGCGACGGCGCTGGCCAGAGGCTATGCCGCGAGCTCCACGGACACCGGCCATAGCGGCGGGAGCGCAAGCTTCGCGCTGGGGCATCCAGAAAAGGTGATCGACTTCGGGTGGCGTGCAGTACACGAGATGACGGTAGCGTCGAAGAAGATCGTTGCCACCTACTACGATAGCGCGCCGAAATACTCGTACTGGAACGGTTGTTCCGCTGGCGGGCGCCAGGCGATGAAGGAGGCGCAGCGGTTCCCGGCCGACTTCGACGGAATCGTCGCCGGCGCTCCGGGTCTCGATTGGACGGGGCGTGCGGTTCAGGCCGTCCGCGTCGCGCAGGCCCTGGAAAAAGCCGAAGCGGCGCGCTTATCGCAGGCCCAGACGCAACTCCTTCACCGCGCCGTGGTCCAGGCGTGCGATGTCCTGGACGGCGTGAAGGACGGTCTGATCGAAAACCCGAAGCGCTGCACGTTCGACCCGGCGGTTCTGCAGTGCAAAGGATCCGAGAACGCTGGGTGTCTGACACCGGCACAGGTCCGGACTGCGTCATTGATCTACTCAGCGGCGGTCAACACCAAGACCAAACGGGAGATCGCAGGCCTCGCGCCCGGCAGCGAGCTTGGCTGGACCGATCTGGGATGGTCTGCGTCGGCTCGAGCGACCGGCCTCGATCAGTTCCGGTTCATCGTGTTCGGCGATCCGACCTGGGATGTCCAGAAATTCAACCTCGAGACCGACCTCGCGCGCGCGGAAGATGCGGACGGCGGCATCATCAATGCGCTCGATGCGAACCTGAAGCCCTTCATCGAGCGCGGCGGCAAGCTGCTTCAGTATCACGGCTGGAGCGATCCACAGATCTCGCCTGGCAACAGCACGCAGTATTACGAGCGCGTCGTCGCGGCGCTCGGTGGCGCCGGCAAGATCCAACACGCGTACCGCCTGTTCATGGCGCCGGGCATGGGGCATTGCAGTGGCGGAGAAGGTCCCAACACCTTCGACATGATTGCCGCGCTCGAGCAGTGGGTCGAGCGCGGCCAGCCGCCCGATCGTGTCGTTGCGTCACATTCGGCCGACGGTATCGTCGATCGCACGCGGCCGCTGTGCCCGTACCCGCAGGTGGCCGTCTACAACGGGACCGGGAGCACGGACGCTGCAGCGAACTTCGACTGTAAGGTTCGATAATCTTGCGCTAGAGTAGGCGCCGTGAACCGTCGAGACTTTCTCGCGACGGTGGCGGCCACCGGCATTGCCGTCTCGGCTCGCGCGCAGGCGCCGGCTTCCTCGCCGCCGCGCAAGCGGCGCATCAAGCAGGCGCTGATGCGCTTCAACTTCGGCGCCGGCTCAACGCTCACTTTCGACGACATGTGCCGCGAGGCGGCGCGCCTCGGCTACCACGGTTTCGATCTCGTGGGGCCGCCCGACTGGCCGACGCTGAAGAAGCACGGCCTCGTCTGCACCATGGCGCCGGCGATGGGCGTCACGATCCGCGACGGTCTGATTCGGCCCGACCTGCACGACGCCATCGAGAAGTCGATGCGCGAGGAGATCGACCTCTGCGCATCGAATGGGTGGCCGAACTTCATCACCGTGGGCGGCGAGCGCCGTGGCATCGGTTACGAGGAAGGGAAGGCGCACTGCGCGGCGCTGCTCAACCGGGTCAAAGCCCACGCGGAAGACAAGGGCGTGACGATCTGCATGGAGGTGGTGAACAGCAAGTACACCGACCCCAACTTCGGCCGCGCCGACGCGATCTTCGACCGCCTCGCCTGGGGTGCCGACGTCTGCAGGCGCGTGAATTCGCCGCGCGTGAAAATTCTGTTCGACATTTACCATGTGCAGATCATGGAAGGCGACGTCTGCGCCAACATCAAGGAGTATTTTCCGCTCATCGCGCACTTCCACACGGCCGGCGTCCCCGGCCGCCGGGAGATCGACGACACCCAGGAGCTCAACTACACCTTCGTGGCGAAGACGATCGCGGATCTCGGCTTCACCGGCTACGTGGCGCACGAATGGCGCCCGAGCCCCGGCCGCGACCCGCTCGAAAGCCTGCGTCGGGTCAGGGAGATCATGGACGTATAGTTAAAAACTTAAAACTTAAAACTGAAAACTTAAAAGAGAAGTTAGAAGGTACAAGAAAAGTGAAGACGCCACTGTCGCTCGCGATTCTCGCGTTGATGGTCGTCCTTCCGCCCTTGGCGGCGGCGCAAACGTGGAAGCCGCCACGCACGCCGGATGGCCATCCCGATCTGCAGGGCTTCTGGACGAATGCCTCCATCACGCCGATGGAGCGCCCCCGTGAGCTCGGCGCCAAAGAATTCTTCACAGAGGAAGAAGCCGCGGAGTACCGGAAACGGACGCTCGTGCCAGCCTCGGTGGCCCAGCGCGGAGGCACCGAGGCACACTACGAGTTCACCCAGTTCGGTCTCGATCGCACGCAGGCGCAGGTGGCGTTCAGTTTGCGCACCTCGATGATCGTCGGACCTGAGGGCCGCGTCCCGCCGCTGACGCCGGAGGCGCAGAAACGAAACGCAGAACGCGCCGCGAACCTCAAAGGCCACGAGTTCGACGGTCCCGAGAACCGGGGTATTCAGGAGCGCTGCCTGGTGTGGGGAAGCGAGGGTCCGCCCATGCTGCCGCCCGGTTACAACAGTTACCTGCAGATCGTGCAAACGCCGGCGTACGTGATGATCCTTCAGGAGATGATCCATGACGCGCGCATCATCCCCATGGACGGACGGCCTCACATGCCCGGGAGTGTGCGTCGATGGCTCGGCGACTCACGCGGGCGGTGGGAGGGCGACACGCTGGTCGTCGATACGACGAACTTCACGGACAAGACGAACTTCCGCGGATCACGCGACAACCTTCACGTCGTCGAGCGCTTCACGCGCGTCGACGAGAACACGATTCGCTACGAGTTCTCGGTCGCCGATCCGACCACCTGGACGAGCCCATGGTCGGCAGAGCTGCCGCTGGCGAAAGACAAGGGCCCCATCTACGAGTACGCGTGCCATGAGGCCAATTACGGAATGGCGAACAACCTGAGGGGCGCGCGAGTCGCAGATTCCACACCGAAAGATCCGAGGTAAGGAGGCGATTCCATGCATGCGAGGCTCACCGGCGGAATCGCACTTATGGTTCTGGTACTGACGGCCGTGCCCCTGCCGGCACACCACGCCTTCGGTTCGGAATTCAATGTCGACAAACCGGTTTCACTCAAAGGGACCGTGACGATCATGGAATGGGTCAATCCTCATTCGTGGATCCACATTGACGTGAAAGGGCCCGACGGCACCGTGGTGAACTGGATGATCGAAGGCGGCAGCCCGAACTCGCTGCTGCGGCTCGGGTTCACGAGGAACGCGCTGCTACCGGGGATGGAAATTGTCGTCGAAGGCTATCAGGCGAAGGACGCGACGAACAAAGCGGTTGGCAAGTCTCTGATGTTCGCCGACGGGCGCAAGTTGTTTCTCGGCATGTCGGAGCCCGGAGCCAAGTGAGATATACTCCTGCGTTCCATAGCGCTCTACTGACTCTTACTGAAGGGAGTTGTTCGACATGGCGGACTTTTTTCTCGGCGAGTCCCTGGTTGGCGACGGCAATGAGGTCGCGCACATCGATCTGATTATCGGCTCCAAGACGGGCCCCGCCGGCGCGGCCTTCTGCAACGCGCTCACGAACAACAAGGACGGCTTTACGACGCTGCTGGCCGTTGTCGCGCCGAACCTGCCGGCGAAGCCGGACACGCTCTTGTTCAACAAGGTGACGATCAAGGGCGCGAAGCAGGCGGTGCAGATGTTCGGCCCCGCGCAAGCCGCGGTTGCGCGCGCCGTCGTCGATTCGGTCGCGAGCGGCCTGATCCCGAAGGACAAGGCCGACGACTACTGCGTCATGGTCGGCGTCTTCATCCACTGGGACGCGAGCGACGACCAGAAGATCTACGACTTCAACTACCAGGCGACCAAAGAGTCGATTCAGCGGGCGCTCGGCAAGAAGCCGACGGTCGACGAGGTGGTCGCCGGCTCGAAGACGGCCAAACACCCGTTCAGCCCGAAGTAGACGCGGGGCAGTGCGCAAACTGCTCCTGCAACTCGACACCTCACCGCATCCGAGCGCGTTCGACCGCATCGTCGCGCTCGACGCCGGCGCCGACGAGGTGATGAGCTACGGCGCCGTGACCGAGGACGCCGTGCGCGATCTCGTGCACGGCGCCATCTTCACCCGCGGACCCAAGGATCTCCACAACACGGCCATCTTCGTCGGCGGCACCGACATGGCCGCGGGCGAGCGGCTGCTCGACGCGGTGCGCAAGGCGTTCTTCGGGCCGATGCGCGTCTCTGTGATGCTCGACTCGAATGGGTCGAACACCACGGCCGTCGCCGCGGTCGCGAAGCTCGAGCAGGCCTGCGGCCCCGTGGCCGGTCGTCGCGCCGTCGTCACGGCCAGCACCGGCCCCGTCGGTATGCGCGCGGCCGGTCTCCTCGCGAAGGCAGGCGCCGTCGTTTCCGCCACCTCTCGCCGGCCGGAGGGAGGGGCGCGCGCTGTCGAAGCGATTCAGCAGCGGTTTGGCGGCAGCGTGCGCGCCGTGACGATGCCCGACAGTTCCCACGCGGCGAGTGTCCTCGAAGGCGCCGAAATGGTGCTCAACGCGGGCGGCGCCGCCGTCTGTCTGGTGCCGCGCGATGCGTGGGCACGCCGACCCGGTCTGCGCGCGGCCGCAGACGTCAACGCGGTCCCTCCACTCGGCATCGAAGGGATCGAGGTGACCGACAATGGCGCCGAGCGTCATGGCGTGGCCGTGTTCGGCGCGCTGGGCGTTGGCAACCTGAAGATGAAAATCCACAAGGCGTGCATCGCCCGCCTCTTCGAGCGAAACGATCTCGTGCTCGATGCAGAGACGATCGCCGACATCGCTCGAGAACTGGTGGCGGCAACATAACCGTTCGTCGTTCGTGGTTCGACGTGCGTCGTTCGTGGTTCGTGGTTCGTGGTTCGTGGTTCGTGGTTCGTCGTTCGACGTGGAACGACGCACGTCGAACGAAGAACGTCGAACGACGGTCGTGACGGTCGTGACGGTCGTGACGATATGCCGCGCGTGATAGGAATCGATCCCGGGACGGTGAGCGTCGACCTTTGCGGGCTCGACGACGGAAAAGTGTTCCTGGATCGATCGCTGCCGACGGCCGATGCGCTCGCCGATCCGTCGGTGATCGTCTCGCTGCTGGACGATGTGCACAGGACGGCGGCGATCGATCTCGTCGCCGGGCCTTCCGGGTACGGACTGCCGCTCATCATGGCGCGCGACCTGACGGACGCGGATCTCAGGCTCGCGTACCTGGCTGCGGAGGGTGAGTCGGGCGGCATCGGCGGGCTGCGCGCGCTCATGCGCGCCCTCGCGAAGTCCCCGTTTCCCGTCGTGCTCACGCCTGGTGTCGTCCACCTCCAATCGGTTCCGCCGCACCGCAAAGTGAATCGCGTCGACATGGGCACCGCAGACAAGGTCTGCGCGGTGGCGCTCGCCGTGTACGATCAAGCTTCCCGCCGCCAATGCCGGGAACGAGACGTGTCGTTGATCCTGCTCGAGCTGGGCGGCGCGTTCACCGCGGCGATTGCTGTTGATGGCGGACGAATCGTGGACGGCCTCGGCGGAACATCCGGACCGCTCGGCGCGCGCGCCGCGGGCGCGCTCGATGGTGAAGTGGCATTCCTCGCGGGCACCATCCCGAAGCGGCTTCTCTTCGGCGGTGGCGCCGCGACGATCGCCGGAACGCCGGATGCTTCGGCCGAATCGGTTGCGAACCCGACGACCGCCGCCGGCCATCTGGCCTGGGATGCTTACGTCGACAGCGCCGTGAAATGCGTGGCCGGGCTCGCCGCGGTCGTGCCTCGAGCGACGGAGGTGGTTCTGTCGGGCCGGCTCGCTGACGTCCCTGGCGTTCGTGATGAATTCGCGAGCCGATTCGCGGCGGTGAAATCCAATCTCACGGCGCGCGGTATCACCGGAATCGCGACGGTCGCGAAGACCGCTGCGCAGGGTGCGGCGCTGATGGCGGACGGCCTCGCCGGCGGCCGATCGTTGCCGCTCGTCGAGACGCTCGGCATTCGCGAGGCGCGCGGCACGGTACTCGATCACCTCTTCGTGGTGGACGCGGCTGCCGCGCGCGCACGCCTCGGCATTCCGTGAGCTCAACCGCTTCAATTTGAACGTTGAACGTTGAACATTGAAAGTTGAACGTTGAAAGTTGAAAGTTGAAAGTTCTTCTTGTCGGCGTTTCAACGCGAGCGGCCGCTGAATCAGCGGCCCTGGCCGGGTTCGACGTCACCGCCATCGACGCCTTTGCGGATCTCGACCAGCATCCGTCGGTGAGCGCCCAATCGCTGCGGAACTTTTCGCCTGACGCCGCCGCGCGCCTCGCGCGGACGATCGATTGCGACGCCGTTGCTTACCTGTCGAACTTCGAGAACGATCCTGATGCGGTCGGTCTGTTGGCCGAGGGGCGCCCGCTCTGGGGCAATCCGCCTGAGGTACTGCGACGCGTTCGCGATCCGAAGCTGCTGGCACACGTGCTGCGCCGCCGCGGTGTCGCCGCGCCTGAAGTGTCGGTCGAATTCCGAATCCCGAATCCCGAAGCCCGATTGGATCAGGATCTCACGTGGCTCGTGAAGCCCTTTGCCTCCGGCGGTGGACATCGAGTCCGGCGTTGGCGTCCTGGAACGCCCGTGCCGCGCGGCTCCTATCTTCAGGAGGTGATCGAGGGCGCGCCAGGATCTGTCGTCTTCGTCGCCGCCGGCGGGCGCGCTGTACCGATCGGCGTGTCGCGGCTGCTGATTGGCGAGGAGGCGTTCGGCGCGTCGGGATACCGCTACTGCGGCAATATCCTCGTGCCGGGCGGCGAAGACGACACCGTTGCGCACGCAGCCTGCGCGCTGGCCGGCGCGGTCAGCGAAGAGTTCGGCCTCGTCGGCGTGAACGGCATCGACTTTGTCGAGAAGGCAGGCGTGCCGCACGCCCTCGAGGTGAATCCGCGTTGGTGCGCGTCGATGGAACTCGTGGAGCGCGCCTATGGGCTGTCGGTGTTCGGCGCTCACGCGGCCGCCTGCAGCGAGCGTGTGCTGCCCGACTTCGATCTCCCGCGCGCTCGACGCGCGACGCGCGCCGCCGTCGGGAAGGCCGTGATCTTCGCGCAGCGCGACGTCAAGGTTGGTGATATGCGCGCGTGGCTCACCGATGGCGTCCGCGATGTGCCGCACACTGGTGCGCGCATCCGCTCGGGCCGGCCGGTCTGCACGATCTTTGCGGAAGGCCGCGATGCCGGAGCGTGCCGTGCGGAGCTCGTGCGGCGCGCCACGCGGGTCTACGCTGATCTCACTGCTTCGTGATCGCGCGCGCCGAATCGGACCGCGACGACAATTCGGACCATCGTGGACAGACGACATGATGGCGTTGGGCTCTCGCGAGTCATAACGAACGCCGATATATCAGTTCGGTCGCGCGGCGTGTTATAACGGTATCCGCATGGGAGCGAGGCGCTTCATCATGAATGCCGGCCGCACGACGAAGCAGGGTCAGCAGATCAACGCCGGCAAGGATTCGGCGGACTACCAGGCGATCGTCAGCACCGTGACGATGCATTCTGAAGACATGAAGGAAGCCGGCATTCGACCCGGCGGCAGCGTTCGGATTCGATCGGAACACGCCGAGGTGACCTTTACTTGCGTGGAAGGCAAGGTGCCTCAGGGAATGATCTTTGTCCCTTACGGGCCGCCGACCTGTCATCTCATGGGTCAATCGACGGACGGAACGGGAATGCCGACCTCCAAAGGCTGGGAAGTGGAAGTTGAACCGATCGCATAGAACGAAGAATCGCCGGACGCGAACGGCGGCGAAGGCGCCGCAGCTCGCCGCGACAACGTCGCCGTGGGAGCAGATCGAAGCGGGGCGTTACATGCCGCGCCGCATTCGAGGAAGCTTTCCCGGCCGGGAGCTTGGTTGAACGTTCGTCATACCGCCCGGTTCGGGTGAAAAAGAAAAGTTAAAAGTTAAAAGTTGAAAGTTGAAAGTTGAAAGTTGAAAGTTAAGAGAGAAAAGTGAAGAAGTGGCTCTCAACGTCGTGAAGAACGCCACGTGCACGTTCTGCGGGTGCGTGTGCGACGACATCGAGCTGCACGCCGAGGGCGCGCGCATCGTCAAAGCGAAGAACGCGTGCAGCCTCGGCGATGCGTGGTTCAAGCATCACACCGCCGAGCACGCGTTTCCCGATGCCCTCATCGACGGCAAGCCGGCGTCGCTCGACGCTGCCGTTCAGGCCGCGGCCGATTATCTGTACGACGCGAACATGCCGCTGGTGTACGGCCTCAGCAACATCACGTGCGAGGCGCAGCGCGAAGCTGTGGCGCTCGCCGAGTCGATTGGAGGTGTGGTCGACAGCCACACCTCGCTTTGACACGGCCCCACTGAGATAGCCGCCCAGTTGGGTGGCAAGATTACTTGCACGCTCGGTGAGGTGAAGAACCGGGCGGACTTCATCATCTACTGGGGCGGCAACCCGGCGGAGTGCCATCCTCGCCACTTCACCAAGTACACGATCATGCAGAAGGGGAAGTTCGTGCCGGAGGGGCGCAAGGGACGCACGATGGTCCTCGTCGACATCCGGGAAACGCCGAGCGCGAAGGCGGCGGACATCTTTCTGCAGATTCGGCCGGGGAAAGATTTCGAGGTGGCGACGACGCTGCGGGCGCTCGTCAAGGGACATGCTGTCGATCCTGAGCTCGTCGCGGAGACAGGCGTGACGGTCGAGCGGCTGCAGGACATTGCCGATCGGATGAAGCGCGCGCGCTTCGGCGTGATCTTCTTCGGCATGGGCGTCTCGATGACCCGCGGCAAGCATATGAACTCGGGCGCGATTCTGAACCTCACCGCCGAGATGAACGCGTTCACGAAATTCGTGTGCATGCCGATGCGGGGCCACGGCAACGTCACCGGCGCGGACGTGGTGCTGCGGTGGACGACTGGATACCCATTCGGGATCTCGCTGTCGCGCGGCTATCCGCGGTTCAACCCCGGCGAGTTCTCGACGGTGGATCTTCTGGTCCGCGGCGACAACGATGCCGCGTTGATCCTCGGCGCCGATCCCGGGGCGACGATGCCGCAGCCGGGCATCGATCATCTCGCGCGGATCCCGACGATTGTCCTGGATCCCAAAGTGACGCATACGAGCCGCCTCGCGCGCGTCCACATCACGACGGCGGTCACCGGCGTCAGCGCGGCCGGCACCGCGTACCGCATGGACGAGGTCCCGCTGCCGCTCCGGCCGGCGCTCACGTCCCCCTATCCGACCGATGAAGAAGTGATCCGCCGCATTCATCAGGCCGTGGCGAAGAAGCCCGCGTGGACGGCCGCTCCCAGCGGCATGATGGCGATCGCCTAGCGTCCATGCTTCGGATCACCGGAGGGAGAGTCTACGATCCTGCCAACGGGATCGACGGCCTCGTCCAGGACGTCTGCATCTCGAACGGTCGCATTGTTCCTGACGCGGAGGCGGTGGCCGGCGCACGCACCATCGACGCGAGCGGCATGGTCGTGATGCCCGGCGGCGTCGACGTCCACACGCACGTCGCCGGCGGCGCGCTCAACTTCGCCCGTGGCCTCGTGCCCGAGAACCAGCGTGCGGCGCGCAAGTTCCTGCACGGACACGATCGCCGCGCCGGCCTCGGCGGCATGACGCCGACGACGTTTGCGACCGGTTATCTCTACGCCGGCATGGGGTGGACGACCGTCAACGAGGCGGCGGTGCCGATTCTCTCTGCCCGCCACACGCACGAGGAGCTCCACGACATCCCGATCGTGGACAAAACCACGCTCGTGCTGATGGCGAACAACGAGTTCGTCCTCGATCTGCTCGAGGTGGGCGAGGTGGAGCGCGCGAAGCACGTCGTCGCGTGGCTCGTCTGGGCGGCGAAAGCGTACGGCGTGAAAGCGGTCAATCCCGGAGGCGTGGAAGCCTGGAAGTGGGGAAAGAACGCGAACACGCTCCACGCGCCCATCGAAGGCTACAAGACGGTGACGCCGGCGCAGATCATCGCCAGTCTCGCGGCGATTGCCGACGACCTGAAGCTGCCGCATCCGGTCCATCTCCACTGCAACAATCTCGGCGTGCCCGGCAACTTCCAAACGACGATCGAAACGATGAACGTGCTCCAGGGGCACCGGGCGCATCTCGCGCACCTGCAGTTTCACGCCTACGGCGGTGACGACTGGAGCACGATGCGCTCGGAATCGGCGCGGGTCGTGGAGGCCTTCAACGCGCAGAAGCAGTTGACGACGGACGCAGGCGCGGTGCTCTTCGGCGACGCGGTCACCATCACCGCCGATGGCCCGTGGCAGCATCTGCTCTACCAGCTCACCGGCCGCAAGTGGGGCAATCTCGATGTCGAGAACGAGACCGGCTGCGGAATCGTGCCCTACGTGTACAAGGACAGGAATCTGGTGAATGCCGTCCAGTGGGCGGTTGGTCTCGAGCTGTTGCTGCTCATCGACGATCCGTGGCGGATTTTCCTGACGACCGACCATCCCAACGGCGGCTGCTTCTGGCGCTATCCGGAGATCATCCATCTCCTGATGAACGCCGAGTTTCGGAAGGAACAGGTGAAGCGGTTGCCCGAAAAGGCGCGGCAGCGCATCCTGTTGGCGGATCTGGATCGCGAGTACACCCTGTCGGAAGTGGCCATCATCACATCGGCCGGGCCGGCGCGATCGCTGGGGCTGTCGCAAAAGGGCCATCTCGGCGTCGGGGCTGACGCCGACGTGACGATCTACCCGTTGAAACCGGATCACGGGTTCCTGTTCTCCTATCCGCGCTATGTGATCAAGGGCGGCGAGATCGTCGTGGAAGAAGGCGACGTGCGCGAGGTGACCAACGGCAGGGAATTCATCGTGCATCCGGCATGCGACGATCGGATCGAGGAGTACATTCGCCCGCTCTTCGAGAAGGTCTACACCATGTCGTTCGCGAACTATCCGGTGGAGATGGAGCGGCTGCGTCATCCGCAGATACGAGACTGTCGATGATCAACGTTCAACGATCAACGATCAACGTTCAACGCTCAAGGTTCAAGGTTCAACGCTCAACGATCAACGTTCAACGATCAACGTTCAGAAGGTGGGTTCAGGTTGAAACTTGCAAGTTGCAAGTTGCAAGTTGCGAGTTGTGAGCTGAGAGTTGAAAGTTGAAAGTTGAAAGTTGAATGATCAAGCTGACGATGAAAGAGGCGCCGTCGGTTCCGCTCGAAGCGGAAATGCTGACGCCAGACGCGATCGCGTCGCTGTCGATCGGCGAGATCGCGGCGCTTCCGGTCTACCTGGGAAAACGCCAGTGCCGTGTCGACGACTTCTTCGCGGTGGAAGGAGAGCCGGGAGACGACCTCGTCATCCACGGCGACGCCCGACGCGTCAAGTGGATCGGCCGCGGCATGACGCGGGGCCGCGTCCGCATCAACGGCAACGCCGGCATGCATCTCGGGTCCGCGATGAAGGGCGGCGCGATCGAGGTGACCGGCGACGCCGACGACTGGCTCGGCGCCGAGATGTCGGGCGGCGTCATTCATGTGCACGGCAACGCCGGCGGTCAGGTCGGCGCGGCCTATCGGGGCAGCCTGTCGGGCATGACAGACGGCACGATCCTCGTCGACGGCACGGCCGGCCTCGAGGTCGGGATGCGCATGAAGCGCGGCACGATCGTGGTCGGCGGGCTCGTGCGCGATTTTGCCGGTCTGCAGATGAAAGGTGGAACCCTCGTGCTGTTGAGCGGAGCGGAGCTTCGCACCGGCGCCTGGATGAACCGCGGGACGATTGTGTCCTTGCAGCCGATCCCGCTGCTCCCGACCTTCGCGTACGCGGCCGCTTACAATCCCGTGTTCCTCCGCTTGTACGCGAGGCACCTGTCGATGCTGGGCGTGAAGATCCCGTACGAGGATCGGGAGGGCGCGTATCACCGTTACACCGGCGACGCCGCCGTTCCGGGCAAGGGGGAGATTCTGGTCTGGAAACCGCTTGCCTCTTGAGGGCGAAGGCGGTGTAATCGTGCCATGAGAATCATGCCTCTCATGATTGGCGCCGGCCTCGTGGCTGCCATCGCGCAGCCCGTGTCCACGCACCACTCCTTTGCGGCTGAGTTCGACGCGAACAGGCCCATCACGCTGAAGGGCGCCGTCACGAAAGTCGAGTGGGCGAACCCGCACATCTGGATGTACCTCGACGTGAAAGACGACAAGGGCACCGCGCAGCCCTGGCAGTGCGAGGGGGGGCCTCCCAATACGCTGACGCGCAACGGCTGGGGCCCGAACTCTTTGAAGATCGGCGACGAGATTACGATCGAGGGCGTGCTGGCGAAAGACGGATCGAAAACCTGCAACGCGCGCCTCGTCAAGCTTGCGGACGGGCGCAGCGTCTTTGCCGGATCGTCGGGCGGCGACAATCCACCGCCGCCGAAACAATAGGAGTCTCATGACGCGACGTGTCGCAGCCGGTCTGCTGACCGTTGTGGCGACGATGGCCGTGCTTCCCGCCGTCGCCGTCGCGCAGCGGGGATATCAGCCACCTGCGGGGCCGACGCCCCGTCTGTCTTCGGGCAAAGTGGATTTCAGCGGTGTCTGGGCGAAGCCGTACGTGCCAGACATGGCGAAAGACGGCCCTAATCAGAAAGGCACCGCGGAGCTTCCCTTTACGTCGTGGGGCGAGGCCGAGTGGAAGAAGTACGACGCAGCCAACGGCGACTACACCGGCGCATGTCTCCCGTTCGGCATGACCCGCTCGGTGAACACGCCGGAGCCGATGCAGATCATGCAGAGCGACAAGTATTTCACCTTCCTGTTCGAGCAGAACTCCTGGTTCGCCGTCGTGCCGATCGACGGCCGCGAGCATCGCAAGGGCATTCCCACCTGGTTTGGCGACTCGGTTGGTCATTGGGAAGGCGACACGCTGGTGATCGACACCGTCAACTTCAACGGCAAGACGCGCCTGGACACGATCGGCCATCCGCACAGCGATCAGCTGCATCTCGTGCAGCGCTTCTCGCGGCCCGATCTCGGGCACATCTCCTATGAAGTGATCGTCGAAGATCCCAAGACCTTCACCAAGCCGTTCACCAACAAGCGGACGTTCACGCTGCGGCCGGACTGGGAAATGATGGAGTACTCCTGCGAGGAGAACAACAAGAGCCTCTGGGAAGGCCGCATCAAGGTTCCGAAGTCCTGAGACCGCGGATCGCCGACACGTTCGCAGAAGCCTTCGACATGCGCGCCGCGCGCGTCGTGATCACGGCGCAGACGCCGGCGTGGGCGCGGACGGCGGCGCAGTCGCTCACCGGTTTCGCCACCTCGGTCATCGGCTGCAAGGTCGAAGCGGGAATTGAGGCCGACCTGCTTCCCGAAGAGACGCCCGACGGTCGTCCCGGCGTGAGCGTGCTGCTGTTTGCCTTCGACGCCGCTGGCCTCGGCCAGCGGTTGGTCGATCGCGTCGGGCAGAGCGTGCTGACCTGTCCGACCACGGCCTGCTTCGACGGATTGCCGCAGGCGTCGGAGCGGGTCGCGGTGGGCGGTCTCCTGCGTCATTTCGGCGACGGCTACCAGTCGAGCAAGTTCCTGAACGGCCAGCGTTACTGGCGCATTCCTGTGATGGACGGCGAGTTCCTGGTCCAGGAAACCTTCGGCGTGCAGAAGGCCATCGGCGGCGGAAATTTTCTGATTCTCGCGGCAGATTCATCGACCGCGTTGGCGGCGGCGGAGGCTGCCTCCGAGGCGATGCGCAGGGTGCGCGGCGTGATCCTGCCGTTCCCCGGCGGCATCGTGCGAAGCGGAAGCAAGGTCGGAGCGAGGCGCTACAAGAAGATGATCGCCTCCACGAACGACGCGTACTGCCCGACACTGCGCGGCCGTATCGGCGTGACCAGCGCGTTGGCGGCCGACGTGAACTCGGTGCTCGAGATCGTCGTTGACGGCCTGGATCGTCCTTCAATCGAGGAAGCGATGCGTGTCGGCATCGAGGCGGCGTGCCGCCCCGGCGTCGTCGAGATTACCGCCGGAAATTACGGCGGCAAGCTCGGCAAGCATCATTTCCATCTCCAGAGCATAGCGAGCTGAGTTGCGGACTTGTCTCGCCGAAGCTCGACATGTGACGGCCGAGCGAAGGCGGATTCTCGTCTACGAATTCGCGAGCGGCGGCGGGCTCGCCGGGCGGGATGTGCCCGCCTCGCTGGCGCGCGAAGGCGCCGCCATGCGAGCCGCGATCATCGCCGATCTGTCGGCGATCGGCGGCCATCAGATCGTGACCACGGCGGATGCCGGCGTTCGCCACACGCTGCCGCGCGGCGTCGACATCGCGCCGCTGCCCGCAACCGACCGCGCGCGCGAGGCGGCGCTCGATCAGCTGACGCGGAGTGTCGATGCTGTCTGGCTGATCGCCCCCGAAACCGATCGATGCCTCGAGCGCCTGGCCGCTCGAGTCGAGCGACAGAAGAAAACGCTTGTGGGCTGCGGCTCGACTGCTATCCGCTACGCATCCGACAAAGGGCGTCTCCCGCGCCTTCTGACTCGCCTTGGTATCCGCCATCCGACCACGCGCACGCTCCGGGGGAACGTGGATCCCGCGCCTGCTGCCGGCGCCATCGGGTACCCGATCGTCGTGAAGCCCGCGCGTGGAGCCGGCAGCCATGGAGTGTGTCTCGCTCGTCACGCTCGCGAGCTCCGCCGCGCTGTCAACGTCGCGCGCCAGGCGAGTGACAGCGGTTCGGTCCTGCTGCAGCAGTACATCCCCGGCACAGCCGCCAGTGTCTCCCTTCTCGCCGACGGCCGCCGGGCCGTGGCGCTCGCGATGAATGCGCAAACGATCGGTTCGTTGCCGCGGTTTCCCTATCGTGGAGGGCAGACGCCTTTCGATCATCCACTGGCGTCTCGAGCAATCGCGGCGGCCCTCGACACGTGCCGCGCGCTGCCGGGACTTCGCGGATTCATCGGCGTGGACCTGGTCCTCACCGACTCGGATGCGGTCGTGATCGAGGTGAATCCGCGTGTCACGACGGCCTATCTCGGCGTCCGTGCCGCGCTCGACGAAAACGTCGCAGGGCTCGTGCTCGCTGCATGCGCCGGCGATCTGCCGGCCGCGCCTCGCGCGCGGCGGCGCGTGCGTTTTACGGCGATGGGCCGCATCACATCAGTCGAGACGATCGATGCAGAACGGGGAGCGGCGTGACAGTGGCGCCAGAGACGATTGTCGGCTGGGATGTCGGCGGCGCGAACATCAAAGCGGTCCGCGTGGATGCCGACCGGCGAGGAGCCCCCGTCGCCCTCGAACGAGCGTTTCCGCTCTGGCGTGAGTTCGGATGCCTGCCGTCGATCCTCTCCGAGTTGGCCGAGGATATCGGGCACGCGCCCGCGATGGCAGTCACGATGACCGCTGAACTGGCGGATTGCTTCGCCACTAAACGGGAAGGCGTGGCGTTCGTGATCGATGCTTTTCGAACGGCGTTCCCATCGGCCGCGTTGTGGGTCTACGGCGTCGACGGCCGCTTCCGCTCGGCCGAGGAAGCGCGACAGCAGCCGCACGAGGTTGCGGCCGCCAACTGGATGGCGAGTGCCACGCTGGTGGCACGGACCAATCCGGACGCGCTCTTCCTCGACGTGGGCAGTACGACGACCGACATCATCCCCATCGTCGCCGGCCGCGTCGTCGCGGCCGGTTGCACCGATACGTCGAGGCTGCGATCGGGTGAGCTTGTGTACACCGGCGCGCTGCGGACGCCGGTTTGCGCGATCGTTCGATCGGTACCTTTCCGGGGCGGGCGATGCCGCGTCGCCGCCGAGCATTTTGCCGTCACAGCCGATGTGTATCGCTGGCTGGGACAGCTCGAAGAGGCGGACTACACGTGCGACACTCCTGACGGGCGTGGCCGCCGCGTCTCCGATGCGGGCGCGCGCCTGGCCCGCGTGGTCTGCGCGGACATGGAGATGCTCGGCGAAGCCGACATCTCGGCGGTCGCCCATCACGTCGCGCGTGCGCAGGCGCGGCAGATCGCTCATGGCATCCGGCAGGTGTTGCGGCGCCTGGGCGACGAGTGTCCATCTGTCGCGGTTCTCGCCGGTGCCGGAATGTTCCTGGCGCGGGAAGCGGCGGAGACGGCCGGGCTGACGCGGCGGGAGCTCGCCGGCGAGATCGGATCGGACGCCGCTCGCGCGGCGCCGGCTGCCGCAGTGGCGTTGCTGCTGTCAGAGCGGCTGTGCGCCGGAGGCACATGACTGGCCTTGGCATGAATGAACGCGCGTGGGCGCTGGCCGAACGATGCATCGCGCGCGCAGCCGAGTACCGCATCGCCGCACATACGTTGTCGAGCGGAGCCCGTGTGATCGACGCCGGCGTCGAGGAGCCCGGCGGCCTCGCTGCGGGTGCCGCGCTGGCCGAGCTGTGCATGGGCGGCTTGGGGCACGTCGAGTTCGTTTCGCTCACGATTGGTGGCGAGGCATGGCCGGGCGTCCAGGTGTGGACCGACCATCCGGCAGAATCCTGCATGGCGTCGCAGTACGCCGGATGGGCGATCAATCCAGAGGGGTTTTTTGCGATGGGCTCCGGACCGCTGCGCGCGAAGGCGCGTGTGGAGCGGGAGTTGTTCGGCAAGCTCGGCTACGCGGAGGATGCGACGCGCGGCGTGCTCGTGCTCGAGGGTCGCGCGCTTCCCACAGATGACACCGCGACATGGGTGGCACGGAAAGCCGGCATCGACGTCGCCGCGCAGATCTTCGCGGTGGCCCCGACGGCGAGTCTCGCAGGCGGCGTGCAGATCGCTGCGCGCGTGCTCGAGACCGGCCTGCACAAGATGGACACGATCGGCTTCGACGTGAGACGCGTAGTGAGCGCCATCGGCACCGCGCCGTGGCCGCCGATCGCGCGCAGCGACGTGCGGGCCATCGGCCGCACGAACGACTGCATTCTCTATGGCGGCCAGGCGCGGTACGTCGTGCGAGCGGAGGATGCCGAGCTCGCGGAGCTCGCCCAGCGCCTGCCCGCCTCCGCGTCGCCAGACTACGGGACCCCCTTCTACGACATCTTCAAGCGCTACGACAACGACTTCTATAAAATCGATCCGATGCTCTTCAGTCCGGCGGAGGTCTGGCTCGCGAGCGCGACGAGCGGGCGCACGTTCCACGCCGGCCGGCTCGACCCGGACGTGCTCCGTCGATCGCTGTTGTCGTAGCGGTCACCGCCATGCAGGTCGTCATACTCAGCAAACAGGGCTGGCACGCCGACGAGCTGTTCCGCGCGCTCGGTGAGCGCGGACACGAAGGCCGCGTCCTGCCGTACGAAGCAGTCGTTGCGCGCCTCGGCGGCCGCCTTCGCGGCGCTGGCGCTTTGGTGCGCCAAGACGAAGGCCTCTCGTGCGGTCAGACGTCGATTCTCGACGCCGACGCCGTGCTTGCGCGCTTCATTCCCGCCGGATCGCTCGATCAAATCATCTACCGCGTCGACGCGCTGCACTGGATCGAAGAGCATGGCGTGCCGGTCATGAACTCGCCTCGTGCCATCGAGCGTTCGGTCGACAAGTTCTACACCGATACGCGGCTTCGAGAAGCGGGCCTGCCGACTCCTGAAACGGTCGTCTGCGAGCGGACGGAAGAGGCCATGGCAGCCGTCCGCGAGATGCTGAAGCTCGGCGACGTCGTCATCAAGCCGATCTTCGGCTCGATGGGCCACGGCATCGTGCGCGTCGGCGATCCCGATGTAGCCGCTCGGGTGCTGCAGTCGCTCGAGCAGATCCGGCCCGTGTTTTACGTGCAGCGCGCCGTCGATTCCGGCGGCCGCGACGTGCGCGCCTTCATCGTCGGCGGGCGAGTCCTCGGCGCGATCGAGCGCAGCGCAAAAGACGGCGACTGGCGTGCGAACGTCTCACGTGGCGGATCGGCGCGGCCGTTCGACTTGCCGCCGGCTTGGGAATCGCTCGCGCTCCGCGCCGCCGCCGCCGTTGGCGCAGACTACGCCGGGGTCGACTTGCTGCCGGCCACCGACGGCGGTGTGTTCGTGCTCGAAGTGAACGCCATTCCCGGATGGCAGGGACTGCAGGGCGCGACGGGAATCGACGTCGCGGGATCGATCGTCGACCATTTATTGAACCGCGTCCGTGAGTCTCGGGCCGCGACGGTGCCGGCATGATTCACGCGGACGCCTTGTCGGCAGGAGCATCGATGGTGCTGCAGGCAGGCGACGTTGCGATCGCAGCGCAGCTCGCGTGTCTGCTCGAGGTGAGCGCTCCGAAGCCGGGCAATGTGTCCCCCGGACACCATTTCGACGATCTGCGTTACGAGGAGTTTCTCGCCAGCGCGGCGGCGATCGGCGCGCCGCTGGCGTCCGCGGCCAGTCGCCCGCTCGGAGCGACGGTGCGCCTCGCCATCGAGGCGACGGCGCGGTGGACGCGTTCGAACAGCAATCTGGGTATCGTGCTGTTGCTGACCCCCATTGCGCGAGCGGCGCTCATGGAGACACGCGGATCGGATCTTCGCAGTACGTTGCGGCGTGTGCTCGACGCGACAACAGTGGAAGACGCCCGCGAGGTGTACGCGGCAATTCGCCTGGCGGCGCCAGGAGGGCTCGGCCGCGTTGACGATCAGGACGTCGCGGACGATCCGACGCTACCGCTCGTCGACGTGATGCGGCTCGCCGCGGATCGGGACGGGATCGCGCGCGAGTACGCCACCGCGTTCGAGCTGACGTTCCTGACAGGCGTGCCGGCACTCGAACGGGCGCGCCGCGACCGCCTCACCTGGGACGATGCGACGGTCGAGACATTTCTGACGCTGCTGGCGGCGGCGGAGGACACACACATCGCGCGTCGCGGCGGCGCGGCGATGGCGGCCGCCGTTTCGAGGCAGGCGCGCGCGGCGCTCGAGGCTGGCGGCGTCCGCTCGGCCGCAGGGCGGGATGCGATCGAGCGCATGGATCGAGAGCTCCGCGGCGGAGGCCATCTCGCGAACCCTGGTACCGCCGCGGACCTGACGGCCGCCGCCCTCTTCGTCGTGCTGCTCGGCGGCGGCTGGATGCCTTCGCGCGGATCGTCGGGGGCCCATGGAGGACGCGATGCAGCATCGCGGTGAGTTCAGCGTCTCCGTCGCGAAGGACTACCTCGTCTTCTCGTCGGCGCACTTCATTACGTTCGCCGGCCACCGGTGCGAGGGGCTGCACGGCCACAACTACCGCGCGCGGGTCACCGTCGAGGGCGCGCTCGACGAGGAAACGTGGTTCGTCTTCGATTTCGTGGTGTTGAAACACCTCATGAAAGAGCTCTGCGACGAGATCGACCATAAGGTCCTGCTGCCGCTCACGAGCCCGAAGGTCCAGGTGACCGAAGAGGGCGACAGCGTGAATGTCGCCGTCGAAGGGAAGCCGCGCTATCGCTTCCCGCGGGTTGATTGCTCGCTTCTCCCGGTGCCGAACACGACCGTCGAGATGCTGGCGGAGATGCTCGCGGGGCGCCTTCGCGCCAAGCTCGAACACCTGGGCGCGCGCGGGTTGACAGCGATCGAAATGGAGGTCGAGGAGAACTTCGGCCAGTGGGCGGTCTACCGCCATACGCTGGGGTGACGATTGGCTGCGGCGACCTGCGCGACACCGATTCGCCCGTCGTGCAGCGCGGTAGCGACGAGCGCCCCGTCGCAGCCCGCGTCGGCGAGCCGCAAGAGATCGCCGACGCCACTCACGCCGCCACCCGCCAGCAGCGTCACCCGAGGTGCCGCTTCGCGCACGACGCCAACAAGTCCAAGGTCGATCCCAACACCGGTGCCCACTCGTGCCAGATCGATCACGATGATCGATTCCACACCTGCGTCAGCCGCGCGCGCCGCCAGGATGTGAGCAGGCTCGCCAGGCTGGATATCGTCCTGCACCAGCGGCGCTCCGTCGCGCAGATCGAGACTGAACGCCAGGCGCGAACCGCCCACGGCGGCGCACATCTCGCCAAGCGCATCCCACGAGCGAAGCGTTTCGAGACCGACGATGACGTGCGCTGCGCCGAGGGTCAGAGCGTGCCGCGCCCGGTCCACCGATGACACGCCCGCGTCCAGCCACAGCGCGCCGACAGTGGCCAATGATGCGACGAGCGGATCCTGCGGCGCCCGCCCTGCGATGGCGTCGAGATCGGCGGCGTACAACTCGCTGAGACCGAAGCGATCGCGATACGCGTGCGCGAGCGCGACCGCGTCACCCCGCTCGATCCGCGCGCCGGCAACCGTTTGCACAGGCTCATAACGCTCCCGATCTCCCGCGCGTGCATGGACGGCGCGTCCGCGCAGCAGATCCAGGACCCCGATGACTCGCATGCGGATTCGTCGAAGCTTACGGCGCGGTGCAGGCCCAGTTCGCGGCGTCCTTGAGATCGCCCGTGCCCTTGTACTTCGCGAACTGCGGATAGGCGCACAGCGGACGCGACAGGCCCGAGCTCCTATTGGTCGCCGCAATCGTCGCCGGCGCCATGCCCTTCTCGCGCCATTTCTCCAGGGTGCCGATTGTGTCGAACGTGTCCGGACCGTCGCCCCCACGGCAGTGCCCCATGCCGGGCACCATGAACAGCCGCGTGACGTCGCCGGCGTTCTTGCTCCCCATCTTCCTCACGACGCTCTCGTAGTATTCGACGGTGTTGACCGGTGTGATCCCTGTGTCAGCCCATCCGGCGTAGAGCAGCAGCTTGCCGCCGTGCGCCTTGAACTTCTGGAGATCGGGATCGGTCGCGTCGACGAAGCCGATCTTTCGGTCGATGATCGGCATGTCACGGTCGAGATCGAACGCGCGCCAGTCGTAGCTCGGGTTCTGGAACGCCCAGATCCTCACCGTGTCGATGACGTTGATGTTGTCGGAGCTCCGAAGAGGCGGCAGCGGGTTGCCGATCGCCTGGCCAGCGAAGATCACTTCACCGTTGCTGTTCTTGAGGCCGCCGTAGAACATCTCGACGGCTTTGAGCTGCGCAGGCGTCAGGCATTCGTTCGATTCAGCCTGCTTGCACAAGAGGGACGAGAAGCGAAAGGTGCACTGCTGCGGGTTGTTTAGAAAACCCTCGTGGAGCGTGTCGCAAGCGTTCATCACCGCGTCGTTGATCATCTGCGCCTTCTCGGGCGAGATGGCCATGTCGGGATGGCGGGCAAGCACGATCTGCCGCGCCGATCCCGCGGTGTGCATGTGAATGTGGCGGTTGGCGAGCGCCCCGGCGATGATGCCGTCGTAGTCCTCAGGGAAGCGCTGCGCGGCCATGACGGCTTCGCGGCCGCCCGTCGAGCATCCCTTGAAGTACGAGTACTGCGCCGCTCGGTCGTAGAACGCCTTGATCAGCCGCTTCGACTCCACCGTCGTCTCGTGAACGGCGCGATACGCGAAGTCGACGATCTTCTCCGGGTGGCCGAGCGCAAACATTCCGTTGGGACCGTCGGCGGCGTTGTGGCCCGTGTCGGTCGCCGCCGTCGCGTATCCCAGACGCAACGCGATCTGCATGTCGCCGTAACCCTGAATCGATCCGGCGAATCCACCGTTGCCGACGACGAGCAGCTTGCCGTTCCAGTTGTCGGTCGGCATCCACAGCTCGCTGTAGATGTTCGAATCGGAAGACGGCTTCAGCGTCAGCTTCACGCGGCAGTGCTGCGGAATCGGTTCGGGCGGCGGCGTTGGAGCGGCAGGTGCGGCGCCCCGGGCGCCGCGTCCGCCAGGCGGCTGGATGGTCGCAATTCCACCGGACGTTGGCGGGGCAGGCGTCGGAGAGGGTGCCGGCGGCGCCGTGAAAACGCCCGCCGG
>Ga0114129_10002002_pt1 | contig 27906 bp, 24 predicted proteins | sample RhiMetdeltSRZDD1_FD_80071 | JGI IMG/M metagenome (GOLD analysis project Ga0114129, IMG submission 80071) | Populus rhizosphere microbial communities from Tennessee, USA - Rhizosphere MetaG P. deltoides SRZDD1 (version 2) (version 2) | ecosystem: Host-associated > Plants > Roots > Rhizosphere >... | reverse complement strand
CTCGGTCGCGCTCACTCGCAGCACGTCGGCAAACCCGCGCGCCGGCCCGCTGACCCGCTGCCAGAGCTGAACTTGCTTGACATGGAGCGGGCTTCGCGTCGTGTTGACGTACTTGAACTCGGTATCTTCTCCGTTGCAGGGGACGGGTTCGGGATCGATCTTGATGGTTTGGACGGTGCCTGCCCAAGTCGTCGCTACGAGAGTCAAGAGCGCGAACGTCGCCAGTGCTCTCATCTCCGGTCCCCCAGTAAGCTGTGGATTTCTCGTGACCATCTTGTCGCGGAACGGCAGATGCCGCAAGCGGCCCGAGGTAGAGAACCTAGCAAGGGCGGCCGGCAGTCGGCACGGCTAGGGCCCGGGAAGCTTCCCCCCCAGGCGGCGGACAGACGGAGCCGGCGGCGCCCGGGTAGGGAGCCCGATCAGCGGCCGGTCAGGTGGCCGAGACCGTCACCTCGGGATGCTGGAATGTCTCGGGAGCGTCGCGCCGGTTCACGATGAGTGTCGCCACGCTACTGGATGATCTCATCCGCCCGGGCCAGCACCGCCGGGGGGATCGTGAGGCCGAGGGCTTTGGCGGTCTTGAGGTTGATCACCAGCTCGAACTTCGTGGGCTGCTCGACGGTCAGCTCGGCGGGCTTGGCGCCCTGGAGGACCCGGGCCGTGAGGCTGCCCGCACGGCGGTCGACCTCTTCGTGATCGGCTGTGATGACGTTTCGGGTGACCTCCTCGTAGTGCTGAATCATCCGGCGCCGGGCCTGCGCCCGCCGGGGTAGTCCGAAATCGGTAGTGGGGATTCGTTTCACCCGGGATCTCCCTTCCGAGGGACCACACCGGCTTCCCTCTCTGTCCCGGATGAACCCTAACAGCTACAGGCCCTTGCCGAGCCGGCCTGGCGCGCGCTAAAGTCCAGCCACCCTACGAATGCGCTCGCTGGGCTGACGGCGAGGCCGAGGAGGGGGCCAGGAAACACGCTTTGGGCCGCCTTCGTTCCGTTCTGCAGCAGCCCGAGGAAAGCCGCAGCGAAAGTCAAAGGCGCTGCCGCGGCACGACCGGTTCCCGGAGACTATGGTCCGGTGACACGAGGTTTGAATATTCCGGCTCGACCCGATATCGTTTCTTCGACTGTCATTGAACGACGCTCAGGAGGTTTTGGGACAAGACCAGTCACCAAGGGGGCTAAGATGAAATTCCGTCATTTCGGCCGTGCAATCTTGGTCGGCGCCGCGATGCTAGTTGCGACCGGCCTCGGCAACGCCGAGGCCCAGCAGCTCACGCTCAAGATCTGGATGCACGAGCATCCGCCGCGCATCCCCATCGACAAGGAGATCGTCGCCGAGTTCGAGAAGGCGCACCCGAACATCAAGATTCAATACGACGTCCTCAGCGTCGCCGAGTATTCGACCAAGCTGCTGACCGCCTTCGCCTCCGGCTCCGGGCCGGACGTCTTCAACCAGACCTCGGCGCTGGTGGCGCAGTACTACACCTCGCGGATCATGGCGCCGGTGGACTACGCCGCGATGGGCTATGCCGACGAGAAGGCGTTGATGGCGGTCTACTCGAGCGGTCTCAACGGCATCCGCTTCGCCGGCCGGCTCCACGGCATCCCGACCGAGGTCAGCAACTACGCCTGCTACACGAACAACGCGATGTGGAAGGAGGTGGGCCTCGATCCGAACAAGGACTTCCCCAAGACCTGGGAGGAGTTTCCGGCGATCGCCGAGAAGCTGACCCAGCGCGACGCCAATGGCGTCCCGCGCCGGCGCGGCTTCGATTTCAACTGGCCGAGCGTCGGCGCTTTCTGGAACTCGTTCAACGCGCTCTTGCAGCAGCGCGGCGGCAGCCTGGTAGACGAGGAGGCGTACAAGGCCACCTTCGATACGCCTACCAACCAGCGGACGGTCCAGTTCCTCGTCGACTGGGCCAACAAGTACCGGCTCGGCGGGCCCCAATACACCGACAGCCGCACCGACTTCCTCGGCGGCAAGCTCGCCACCGATTGCTCCTTCGGCATCTGGGGCATCCCGCAGATGCACGCCGCCAAGATCGACTTCACCGTCCGCCCGGCGCCTCGCTTTGCCGACGCGACCAGCGACAACGGCATGAATGCCTATGCCTATTACATGATGGTGAACGCCCGCTCGTCGCCGGCGGTGCAGAAGGCGGCCTGGACCTATGTGCGCTACTACTCGGATCAGGCCGCGCGGCTGTTCGCCGGCGCCGGTCTGTTCGTGCCGCGCCAAGAGGTCGCCGCCAAGGCCGTCGACGCCAACAGCCAAGTGTTTCTGAACGAGCTCAAGAAAGCCAAGTTTCCGCCGCGGGTGGTTGGCTACAGTCAGGTGACCGACGCGATCTTCCGCGGGCGTGACCGCATGGTCCAGGGCGGCGAACCCGTCGCCAAGGTGATGGCGGAGATGAACAAGGAGATCGACGCCATCCTCACGCGGGAGCGCGCCCGCGCCGAGGCGATGCGCAAGTAGGGTTGCTCTGGTGCGCGGGTTGACGCGGCTCCACCGACGCTGGTGGGGCCTCGTCTTCGTCTTGCCGGTGGTCGCGTTCTTCGCGACGTTCAGCGTCTTTCCGGTGCTGTTCGGCATCTGGATCAGCCTGACCGACTACAACCTCCTCGATGAGCCCCTGTGGGTCGGGCTCGCCAACTATCGGAATCTCCTCGACGACCAGCTGTTCCTGACCGCATTCAAGAACACGCTGGTCTTCGTTCTCGGCGCGACGCTGCCGGTCTGGGTCCTGTCGCTGCTGGCGGCACTCCTGTTCGATCAGGCCTTCCGTGGCCGCGAGATCCTGAAGACGCTGTTCTTCCTGCCGGTGTTGCCGCCGGTGGTCGTCGTCGCCGTCGTCTGGCGTATGCTGCTCCATCCCAATGGCGTGATGACCTGGATCGCGGGCGGCCACCGGGGCGTGACCGAGATTTCCTGGCTTGCGAGCACGACGCTCGCCCCGATCGCGATGATCGTCGTGCACGACTGGGCCGTGGTGCCCTTTTTCATGGTGATCTGGCTCGCGGGCTTCGCCGGTGTGCCGAAGCACCTGCGCGAGGCGGCGCGCATGGACGGCGCGTCGTCGTGGCAGGTCTTCTGGCATGTCGACCTGCCGCAGCTGCGGTCGACCGCCGTACTGGTGGCGGCGCTGACCTCGATCAACGCCTTTCAGACCTTCACGCTGCAATACGCGATGTCCCCGGATCCCGGTGGCCCGGCGAATTCCACCTTGGTGCTCGGGCTGCTGGTGTTGAAGTATGGCTTCCAGTACTTCCGCATGGGCGATGCGGCCGCGGTGTCGGTGGTCATGTTCGCGATGATCCTCGCCGTCACCGCGATCCAGCTCGGGTTCAATCGACGTGGCACTTGACGACGACAAGCCGCGCGTGCGGCCGGTGCTGTTCGCGACCGCGCTGGTGGTCGCGACGCTCTCGGCGTTTCCGATCTGGTTCATGGTGACCTCCGCCTTCAAGGCGGAGCCGGAAATCATGGCGATCCCGATTCATTGGTGGCCGCACGACTTCCAGTGGTTCGCCCGCTTTCGCGAGGCCGCCGCGTTCGCGCCGCTCTGGCACTATTTTTTCAACAGCAGCGTGTTCTCGGTGACCCATGTGGTCGTCACCGTCTTCTTCGGCGCACTCGCCGGCTTCGGTTTCGCCAAATATCGCTTTCCCGGCCGGACCCTCCTCTTCTACTTCGTCATCTGCACCTTGATGATCCCGTTCCAGGTCCTGGTGGTGCCGCTGTTCATCGAGGTGAAGGGGTTCGGCTGGGAGAACAGCTATGCCGGCCTCATAACCCCCGGGCTGATGAATGCCTTCGGCGTATTCATGATGCGCCAATACGCCTCCGATCTTCCTGACGAGCTGCTGGAGGCCGGGCGGATCGACGGCGCAAGCGAGTTCTTCATCTTTGTTCGCATCGTGCTGCCCCTGCTGGCGCCGGCCTTGACCAGCCTCGCCATCATCATCTTCATCTGGTCGTGGGGCGCATTCCTCTGGCCCTTGGTGATCGTGCAGGACCGCGAGCTGAACGTGCTCTCGGTCGGGCTGACCAACTACAGCCAGCCCTACCAGCAGGCGCCGATGTGGGGTGCCGCGATGGCAGCCGCGACGATCGCGACGATCCCGATCGCCTGCCTGTTCGCGTTCTTCCAGCGCTATTTCATCAAGGGCCTGACCGCCGCCGCCGTGAAGGGTTGAGGGATGCGCGTCCTGGTGACAGGAAGCGGCGGCTTGATCGGTGGCGCCGTGGTCAAGCGCCTCCTCGGCGAGGGCGACGACGTCGTCCGCTTCGACATCTCCGACGGCCACGACGTGCTCGACGCCGCCGGTGTCGCCAGGGCGACCGCTGGCTGCGAGGCGATCGTCCACGCCGTGGGAGCCTGGCGACCCAGCGTCGAACCGGGAGAGGGCGTCATCACCCACAACGTCACCGGAAACTGGAACGTGCTGGCGGCGGCGCAGCAGGCCGGCATCCGGCGCGTCGTCACTTTCAGCAGCGTCAACGCCCTCGGCGTCTTTCGCGGCGAGGCCAAGCCGGACTATCTACCGATCGACGACGATCACCCGGTCCGCCCGCCGACCGCCTATGGCATGGCCAAGCGCCTGGTCGAGGAGCTGTGCCGCTGCTTCACCGCCACGTCAGGCATCTCCACCGTCTGCTTTCGGCCGCCCGCGGTGGTCGGACCCGAGCGCCACGCCCGTTACGCCGCGTTGCGCGCCGCCGATCCGGCCGCCGAGTGGGTCCCGTTCTGGGAATACGGCGCCTACATCGATGCCCGCGACGTGGCCTTCGCCGTGCTGGCGGCGCTGCGTCACCCCGATCCCGGTCACTTGACCGCATTGATCGCCGCCGAGGACTCGACGTCCCCGGTGCCGCCCCGGGAGTTGGCGCGGAAGCTCCTGCCCGACGTTCCGTGGCGCGGCCCCGAACTGAGCGATCCCAGGCAGGCACTGGTGCGCTGCGACCGCGCCCGGGCCGCGCTCAACTGGGCGCCTCGCTATCGCTGGGAAGACCGCGGGATCGACGAACGGTAGGCAGCGCGTCGCTCTTTCCATCGCGCCGGACCACAATCGATGCTCCGGCCGCCGAGCGACGCTTGCGCCGTTCGTCGGTCGAGGTCTCAATGCGAGAATCCGGAGCACCGGCGAAGAACTTCGAGCTCGGCAGACGCACGTTTGGGCGGCCTCTGATCGCCTTGGGTGGCGTCGTCCTCGGTCGCGACAAACGTATGCCAGGGTAGTAGCATCCCGTGGGCATGTGTTGCGGCCCGGATTGATGGAGGGCGTCACCGCTGGGTGCCCGGAGCGATTCCGGCGGCCCCGATCTCGATGAGCCGGCCGCCCTCGCTGACCGGGCGGAAGAGGCGGAGGAGCTCCTCCCGGCTCGTGCCCGGGGGATAGAAGTACTCGGCGCGCTCGGCCGAGAGCGAGGCAGACGCGATCAGCCGGTCCTCGCGGGGCACGCCCATCAACCGCTCGACGGCGAGCCACGCCACGCCGGGGCCGAGCTTGAACCCGGTGCCACAGCCACTGCCCGCGTAGAGGACCGAGCCGCCCGTCCCCGGCACCTCGCCCTCGAACGGGAGCTCCTCCGGGTTCATGTAGTAGGCGCCCCCCGGGATGTCCGCCGGTGTCCGCCCGAGGTTCAGGCCGTTCGACGTAAGGACGGGGAAGCGCGGCATGAGCGCGACCACGCTGTCGAGCATCACCTGGTCGAGCCCCACCCGCATCGTGAAGCCGCCCGTATCGATGACGCCGCCCGTTGGCTGGTAGTCGTCGGGCTGGAGGACGTGGTGGTGGTTGCCGCAGACGAGGCCGTGGCCTTCGGGCCGGAAGTAGATGTTGCGCCAGTGGGAGATGACCGGCGCGTCGATCACCTCGAGCTCCCGCCACCCGACGGCCGGCTCACCGATCCGGACGCGCGCCTGTGCGAAGTCGAGGTCCGGCGAGTTCCGGATGTAGGGGAGTTGGTGGAAGCTCGTGAACGTCGGCATCTCCCAGCCCGCGACCTGCCGTACGAGGGCGCCGTTCCCGCGGCCCGCCGCCAGCACCACGCGGGGGGCGAACGCCGTCGCCCGCTCCGTCACCCGGCGCTCCGCGCCCTCCTGCGTCCAGCGCTCGAACGTCACGCCCGTCACGCGGCCGCCCGTGCGCACGAAGTCGACCACGCGCGAGTAGAGGCTGACGGCGACGCCGGCCTGGAGGCCGGCGTCGAGGAAGCCCGTGAGCGCGGTGCCTCCGTCCGCGAAGCCGCCGTCGTCGTCGACCAGGACATGCGTGAAGTCGTCGGGGTCGAGGATCTTCTCGAGGTTGCCGCGGCGGGGCGTGGCCAGGCCGCCGAGGTACCGATCGCGCGTCTCGACGCGGAGGCCCTGGCCCGCCCCGCGTGCGATGCGCTCGATCTGGTCGAGGATGCCCGGCCGCTCGCCCTCGTGGACGAACCGCCCCCAGCCCGTCCGGACGAAGCCGAGGTGCACGGGCCGACGGAGCTCGAGCGCCTCGGTGGGCCGCGTGTAGATGCGGCGGCCGAAGGCGGCGACCTTAAGGACCTCGAGGTTCGAGTACGAGATGCGGATGATCCCGCCGGTGTTCACGGTGATGCACTCTCCCGGGATCGCGTTGTCCTCGAGGACCAGGACGCGCACGCCGTGCCGCGCGAGGAAGAAGGCGACCGGGAGGCCGTAGATCCCAGCGCCCACGACGATGACGTCCCACGGGCCGGACGGGACCCGCGCGTCACGCCCCTGGAAGACCTGGCCCTCGGTCATCGGGCCCTCATGCATCCGGACGAAGTGGGCAGACGATCGCTCGCCATACTGGCCTCCATTGTCGCAGGAGACTGGGGACGGAACGCCGAGACTCGCACAGCTTACGATCCTCGTCCAGGTGGGGGGACCGTGTGCCGGAGCCCTTGGCTACACTACCGGCTAACTACTGGACGTCACACGCCATTTGCCTAAGTATCCCAGCTGACCTGGAGGCGCTGCTAGTATGCCATCACGCCCTGGGTTAGGCGGCGGCGTCGCCCTCCACGACGAAAGGTGACTCCGAGTGGGTCAACCCGTCGGGAAGAGCAACCAGTGTGGGCGTCTGTCCTTCCCACGACACAGCGCCCGTTCCCTCGAAGTCGAAGGCCGCGACCCCGGCGCCGGACCGGGTGAAGTCGGCATCCTGGCCCTGTGGTGCCGACCTCCGGCCGCCCTTGCCGGCCACGGCGGGGCCGCGCTATGGTCTCAGCGGGCTACCCGGCGAGGTTCCAGCCGCGGCCGAGGGGCGCCGCAAGATGGCTGAGAAACGGGCCCAGCACCCTCCTGGGTTCTCTGGTTCAGGGCTGCGATCTTCAAGCACGAATAGGAGGAAGGGATTCCACTGACCTCCGTGATCCTTTAACAGGGCACCGTTCATCGGAGGGAGACATGAACCGCACAAAGCTGCTCGGCCTGGGCGTCTTGGCCTCGATTTTGGTATCCCTTGTCGGCCTCGCCGCCGACTTCCCTTCGCAGCAGGAAGGTAGCTGGGTCATTCGCGACTTCCGGTTCAGCACCGGGGAAACGCTGCCGGAGTTGCGCCTGCACTATCGGACGCTAGGATCGTCGAAAGGTGAGCCGGTGCTGATCCTGCACGGCACGACCCAATCGGGTGCCGCCATCTTGGGGCCCGCCTTCGGCGGCGAGCTGTTCGGCACCGGGCAACCACTCGACGCCGCGCGCTACTACGTCATCCTGCCGGATGCGATCGGCCACGGTGGCTCGAGCAAGCCGTCCGACGGTCTGCGCACACGGTTCCCACGGTACAACTACGATGACATGGTCGAAGCCCAGTACCGGCTGGTGACCGAGCATCTCGGCGTGCGCCACCTGCGCCTGCTTCTCGGCAACTCGATGGGCGGCATGGAAACGTGGATCATGGCCCAGAAGTATCCTGGCTTCATGGACGTGGCGGTGCCGATGGCGTCGCTGCCGAGCGAGATGGCAGGCCGCAACTGGATGACGCGCCGCCTGATCATCGATTCGATTCGCAACGACCCCGAGTGGATGAACGGCAACTACACCAAGCAGCCGCGCAGCGCACAGTTCGCCTCCGTCTTCTACGGCATTGCCACCCTCGGCGGCAACCAGGCGCTGCACAAGGCGGCGCCGACGCGCGAGAAGGCCGACCAGCTTCTCAACGAGCGGCTGGCCGCGGCGTTCCCGGCTGATGCGAACGATGTCATGTACCAGTGGGACGCGTCGCGCGACTACAACCCCTCCGCGGGGCTCGAACGCATCGAGGCGATGCTTCTGGCAATCAATTCAGCTGACGATGAGCGCAATCCTCCGGAGCTCGGTATTCTCGACCGCGAGATCAAGCGGGTAAAGAACGGCCGCGTCCTGCTCATCCCGGGGAGCGAGCAAACGGCCGGGCACGGCACGACCGCGCAGGCGAAGTTCTGGAAGAAGGAGCTCACGGAGCTGTTGCAGGCCGCGCCGCGCCGTGCACCCTAGGGCCTCTGGAGCGGGCCTTGAGTGAGGACTGTGGGCGTCCGGGCATCACGGAATCGGCGGATGATTCTGCTCTCATCCTCCTGAGGGGCCTCGCACGATGACCGAGAAACGTCCCTAGCACTTCCGACATTCCCGCGGCGTCAGAATCGCATGAACACCGTCCGGAATCCGTTCGCCCTGCGCCACGACCTTCACTTGTCTCACGTCGTATACCTGCCCAAGAGTCTCTGCCGGCATCCGAGCAGCTGAGTTCTGCATCGGTTACCTGGGCGGTGGCAGCAATAGCCGCCACGTGGTCGGGGCAAGCCGTCCAGGATTGCCGGCCGTACGGGTAGCGAATGCTAGCCCGCGAGGTCTAGTGTAGTCCCGGTGTCAGGCGGCGCGGCCCTCGACAATAAAGGTGGCCCTCAATGGGCAAACCCCGTCGGGGACACCACCGCTAGTAGAACCGGTCAGCAGCGCGCCGAACGTCGCTCGAATCGTGTACCGGTAACCAACACTCCCGTCCTCCCGGAACGGCTCGCAGTGAATCCGGTCCTGGACGATCCGGCGCAGAAGCTGCCGGGTCTCCGGGGAGGGCCGCTACTGCTGCGGCACCTGCGGCACGACTGTCATCCACCCGCCCGGGCACTGTGGCACGTACGGATAGTAGCCCGCCGGGTTGGTGCAGTAGTACCAGTACGTGGGGGTCGGTGCCGGGGGCGCCGCATACACGGGTGCGGGAGCCACGTACACGGGCGACGGGTAGTAGTAATAAGGGGCGGCCAGCGCCGCACCGACCGCCACGCCTGTAAACACGCCCACCCCGAACCCGACGCCGGGCCCATGGTGGAAGCCGTGGTGGAACCTAGGGTGGAATCCCGGATGATGGAAGCCAGGACCCACCGGACGCGTCCAGGCGAGCGCCGGAGCCGGCACCACCATTCCCGCGATCAGGGCCAACCCGAGCAACCCGACCAGTAGACGCTTCATCGCCGTGTACCTCCCTACGTCAATAAGACGCCCGGCGAGGCTCCGGTGTTCCCGCTTAGAGGTAGTGCGGGCGCGGCATGAGCCCGGCCGGCGACCGGCAGACCCGGAGACTTGCGCCCGGAGGAGGCTCACCGGGCACCAGCCGGCATCCTCGCTCCACGTCTGCCAGATCGAGTCGTAGCGGCCTTCTCCAACTGCCCGTCGGCTGCCGCTGTCGTCAGGCGAACAGGTCCGGGGAGCGGAGCGTACCATGGACTAGGGGTACTCGAACGGGTATAGCGGCCGGCGGCGGTGACGGAACGTAAACGTTGACAGGTCCGCCGTCGTCACGCCCGGCGTGTTCACGAGAATGATGTCCCCCGCGATGGGCTGGAACGCCGGCCTCGGGGACACGACTCCCTTCGCCACTACCACCCGGTACTCCTCTGGCCTTATCCCGATCGAGTAGAACTGGTGCCGCGCCGTGTTGCCTATGCGGCGGGAGCAGAGCAGGAGCGTCCAGTCGTCGGTCGTGTCCAGGCGGGCGCATAGGCCCTGGTCGAAGTAGCGGCCGCCGCCGTGGTTCGGCAGCGTCTCTTCGAATTTCCCGTCGGCTATGACGCGCACCGTCCCCGTCACCCGGATCGGCTTCCCATGCATGTCGTCGGTCTTCGCGCCGACGTCGAGCGCCACCTGTGCGCCCACGCCCGCCTTGATGCACGCCTGCACCGCCCCCGGGTCGTAGAGCGACTGCAACAGCGCTCGCACTCCCATCCTGCGGGCCTCCTGGAGGATGAACGTCGAATCTGCGGGCGAGCCGCCTCCGACATTGTCCCCGACGTCCATCAGCACGATGGGGCCGCGCCGGGGAGCTTGCTTCGTGCCCTCACCTGACGTGGCAGCCGCCATGAGAGGCGAGCCGTCAGAAGGCGCAAGGTCCTCATCGCCGCGCGGACGCGGGCCGATATACCGCTCCTGCGCCATGGTGAGCGCACTGGCGATGGACGGTATAGGCGCGTTCAACTCCCCCCGGCGCGCCCACGCCCGCGCGGCCATCCAGCGTGCCGCTTCCTGCGCCACCTTCAGGTCGCCGTCCGCGATCGCCATGAAGCCCATGCCGATCTTCTCGATGTCCGAGTACGGGTAGCCCTCGGCCACGGACGTGTCGAGCATCTTCGGCCTCCCGTTTGCTTCGACCGCGTCGTCAACGAGCGCCTTCATCGGCATCTCGCCGGTGAACTGCCGCACGATGTTGACGACGAGCGGGGGCGTCTCCAGCCACTGAACCGGCCTTATCTGCCCCTTGACCGTCTTGAAGACCAGCTCCGCTGTCTTCTTGCCGCGCGGCTTGCAGTCCAGGTGTGGGTTCGTGCGCCATACGACGCAGACGGTCGTGTTCTTCGCGATGGCCTGCGAGAGGTTGGCGTGCATGTCGAGTGTGATGCCGACGGGTACGTTCGGGCCGACGATCTCCCGAACGGCGCGGCAGAACTCACCGTCCATGTCGGGGTGGTGTTCGGCGACCGCGGCGCCGTGGTTGGCGATGAGCACGGCCTCCCACGGGCCGTGCTGTTGCAGCAGGGCGAACATCTCCTTCGACAGGCGCTCGTAGGCGTCCTTCGTGATCGTGCCCACGGGCCCGGTGCCAGCCCACATCAGCGGCACGGCCTCGGCCCCCAGCTCCTTGCACGCTTCGAGGTACCCGGCGATGGTGTAGTTTGACTTCTCGAAGCTGGCCACGATCTCCTGCCCGCGCAGGACCGACCCGCGCTTCACGAACTGGTCGTAATCGGCAGGGACTTTTGAGAAGGTGTTGGTTTCGTGCGAGATGCCGAGGACCGCGAAGCGCATTTTTTCCACCTCGTCGCGACCATCGCCGGTCGACGCGACTACTTGATCGCCCCCGTCATCAGCCCCGCCGTCAACCGTCTGCGGACCAGGAGGAACAGCAACGCGGTGGGCGCCGTCGCCACCGCCGCGGTCGCCATCAGGTAGTTCCAGTCGACGATGTTGTTCTTCTCCCACGAGTAGAGCGCCATCGTCACCGGCTGCATGTAGCGATTGGGGGTCAGCACGAGCGCGAAGATGAACTCGTTCCACGCCGTCACGAACGTGTAGATCGCCGTCGTGATCAAGCCGGGCATCGTCAGCGGCAGGGCAATCCTGACCATCGCCTGCACCCTGGACAGTCCGTCGATCGTCGCGGCCTCCTCCAGCTCCACCGGCACGCTCCGGAAGAACCCGATGAGCATCCAGATCGCGAACGGAATGGTGATCGCCGTGTTCGTCAGGATCAGCGCCGCGTACGTGTCCAGCAGTCCCAGCGTCTTCACGACCTTGAAAACCGGGATCAGGATGATCACGGGCGAGAACATCTGCGTGACCAGCGTGCCCAGTCCGAACACCCCCTTGCCCTTGAACTTCACGCGCGCCATCGCATATGCCGCCGGGGCCGCGATAGCGATGTTCAGCACGGTCGACGCGCCGGCGATGGCGAGCGTGTTCAAGAGGTGTCTGACCAGCGGAATCTCCACGAAAATGTCCACGTAGTTCTGCCAGGCGAGCACGCCGGGCACGAACGTCGCCGGCGACCGGAAGACCTCTCCCGACGTCTTCAGGGAGGTGCTGACCACGACCAGGAAGGGAAAGAGCGTGAACATGACAACCGCCAGGATGCCGAGCGACAGGGTCATCCTACCGATCACGCGCCTGGCGCCTTCCATGCCTAGAACTCCTCCCGGTAGAACAACTGCCACTGAATCACGCTCACGACGGTGAGGAACACGAAAGCCACGACCGCCAACGTGCTGGCCTCGCCGAAGTTGAAGTATCCGAAGCCACGCCGGAAGATCTCGGTCACCATGATCTGCGTCTTGTTGGCCGGGCCCCCCGCGGTCATGACGTAGATGAATGCGAAGCTGTTGAAGGACCAGATCACGCTGACCAGCAGGACCGCGGTCATCACCGGTCGCAGGAGCGGTAGGGTGATGGAGCGGAACCGCTGCCGCGCCGTCGCGCCGTCCACGAGCGCAGCCTCGTAGAGCTCGGCCGGAATCGCCTGCAGGCCGGACAGGAAGGCGAACGTCGTGAACGGGAAGGCCGACCAGAAGCGCGCGATCAGCGCCGCCAAGAAGGCCGAGTGCGCGTTGGTCAGCCACTGCACGGGCGCATCGATCAGGCGCACGGACAGCAGCAGCGAGTTCAGGTGACCGTATTCCGAGCTGAAGATCCACTTCCACGTGATGCCGGCGACCACGAAGGGCGTCGCCCACGCCAGGATCAGCGTCGTGCGCGCGCACTCGCTGAGGCGCGTGGAGCGGCTCAGCAGGAGCGCGACGCCGAGGCCGAGGACGACGTTCAGCGACACGTTGGCGAGGGTCCACACGATCGTGTTGGTCAGGACCAGATGGAAGAGGTCGTCCTCGAGGAGGCTGGTGTAGTTGGCGAGCCCGACGAACCGCTCTCCCACGTAGGAGGTCTTGAACAGAGACGTGTGCAGGGTGTCGAGGATCGGATAGCCGAAGAACAGCAGCAGCCACGCGGTCGCGGGGGTGATCAGCACATACGCGAGTATGCGCATCCGTCTTTCCATCACGCCTCCGGAACCGCCGGCTCACGCAGGAGGGGACACGGGAGCCGCACGGGACACCCCGCACGGCTCCGCGTGCCGGGAGGGCTGCTACTTGGGAAGGCTGGGAACCACGAGCTGCTTCATCAACCGGTCCTGAAGCGCGTTGAGCGATTTCTCCGGTGTCAGATCGCCCGTGATGACCTTCTGAACCGCCTCGCCCCAGCCGTCCTGGATCTTGGTCCACTCAGGATGCTTGGGAGTCAGCTTGAGCGTGCTCGTCTGGGCGATGTAGTCCTTGAGCGGGGCCGACTGGTAGTAGGGATCGGAGCCGACCTTCATCGTCACGGGGACGCCGCCGAACTCGACGTCCATGAGCTGACGATGCTCGGGCCGCTGGAGGAACTGGATGAACTTGTAGGCGAGGTCCTTGTTCCGGGAGTTCGCGAACATCCCGAAGACGTCGACGATGAGGAGCATGTTCTTCTGGCCGCCGGCGTTCGGCTCCGGGTTGGGAATGGGGAGGCACTCAAGCTTGTTGTCGGCGCACATCTTGGTCTGGCCGGGCAGACTGAACATCATTCCGACCTTGCCCGCCGCCATGGCCGCGTAGCACTCGTTGGCGTTCATCGTCACGTTGCTCGGCGCCATGACCTTGTCCTGGAGGAACATGTTGGTCAGGTCGGTGACGTACCGGACGGCGGCCGGGCTGTTCACGGCGAGTCGGCCATCCTTGTCAAAGAAGTCGGCGCCATAGCCCCACATCATCGAGATCTGCTCCTGCATGATGTGCTTTGGTCTGCCGAATCCGACGCAGAATCCCTGCACGGCCGGTGGCTTGTTCATCTTGCGGGCGAGGTCCCGGACCTGAGCCCAAGTTCTGGGCGCCTCGTGAACCCCGGCCGCCTTCATGAGATCGGTCCTGACGTACAGGGTGCGATTGGCGGCGATCAGCGGGACCCCGTACACCTTGCCCCGGTACTCTGCTGCGTCGAGCGCGGCGGGCACCCAGTTCGCCCGGTCGGCCGGCTTCATGTACTCGTCGAGCGCGACCAGGGCCTTGCGCTCCGCGTACTCGGGGATCATGCCCATGAAGAGGTACCCGAGGTCCGGCGTGTTCCCCCCCTGGATCATGGTGTTGTAGACGGTGGGGCCCTCGGCGTACGGGATGAGCTGGTACTCGACCGTGACCCCGGGGTTCTCCGCCTCGAACGTCTCCTTCCAGACCTTGTAGACCTTCATGTTCCCGCCCATCCAAGCGACCTTCAGCGTGACGGCCGCCGACGCCGTGGCCGCCACCAGGCCGGTGGCTCCCGCGACGACCGCGAGCAGGGTGAGGAGCACGAGCACCTTGACGGTTCGGCCGGGTCTCATGGCTTCGTCCTCCGCATGTGAAGGCAGTCGAGCACGCGATTCCCGCGTTCCTGTCCGACGGCGCCCCCTGGCGAGGCCAAGCATAACCGGCCCCGGCGCGGCGTACCAGGGGGTCGACGCGGGAGAGGGTCCAGGTCGACTTCGAAGAGCGACCGAGTGGCTACTGCAAGGTGACGCCGAAGCAGGCCCTGCCACGCGTTCCTCCGCAAGCGTGGAGGTGCGGGGGACGTACGACGTCAGGAGGGACTAGGGCCGCAAGACTCAGAGCGTTGAACGCTCGGGCAGGCTGAAGCTGATGATGCAGTTGAGTCGTACCTGGGGCATTCTCTGGCGTGGGGATGAGCAGGCAGTCGTCAGCGACGGAGGTCTGGCGTGAGCGCGACTGGCTCTACGAGACAGCAAGGCGAGCGCCCAGGGGGCTGATCGCGGCTGTCATCTCGCATGACCTCCATTGGCGCCCTAAAGAGCCGCGCCCTCACTATGCGCCGCTCTGATCACTCGTGAAGGGGAGGATATGAAGAAGAAGGTGATCTATCACGTGGACGTGGGTCCGATGGGGATGCTGGGCAGCGCCGGCAGGCGGATCGAATGCTACCGACTGGGGAATCTCGTCTGCATGACCGGCCAGACTGCCTTCACCTTTGATGGAAGGCTGGTTGGCATCGGCGATCCGGCAGCCCAGGCCAGACAGGCATGCGAGAACATCAAGCGTCTCATGGAGATGGCCGGTGGCGGGATGTCCGATGTCGTGAAGCTCGTTGTGTACGTCACGGATCGCGCGTATCGCGAGTCGGCCTACCCGGTCATCCGGAGCTATTTCGGAGAGCTGCGGCCCTGCCAGACCGGGCTCGTCGTCGAGGGCCTCGCGCGCGAGGAACTCCTGATAGAGATCGACGCCTGGGGCTTCATCGACGATGCGGAGTGAACTCGGCGGACCAGGTGGACCGCTCATCGCCGGTCGATCACGGGCAGCAGCAGGTGCGACGATCGGACCGGGTCGTGGAAGACTCGGTTCACAGCCACCACGAAGGCGTCCGGTCCGTCGTCCGCAATAGCCCCGCCGGTGTCCGTGTTGGCATCGAACCGCGGGAAGTTGCTGCTCGACACGTCCAAGCGGATCCGGTGTCCCGGCGGGAACACGGTGGACGTCGCCCCGACCTCGATACTGATCTCATAGACCCGACCAGGGTCGAGCAAGGAGGGTGTGTCAAGCCCGTTCCGGTAACGGGCGCGCCGGATGCCATCGCAGAGAATCTCGGCCCGTCCATCGGGCCAGACGTCCACCAGCTTGCCCGTGAAGTCGGTGTCCAGCGCCGAGCTGCAGGCGAACAGGACAAGGCGGAGCGGCCCGGTGACCTCGAGACGCTCGGGGAGGGGATCGGACGTGTTGCAGAGGACGTCGTGGCGGGTTTCCGCGACCCGCTGATCGTAGGGCCCTGCGCCCAGGCCAATGTTTCCCGTTTGCTCCCACGCGGTCGGCAGCACGCCGTCTTGGGGCCCGGCAGACTGTTTATCGCCACCACGGCCTGGTCGACACTGGACCGTGGCCGGGGAGGGCGAGGGTGCGACCTGCTTCGCCAACCCCGCCGCGACGTGCGGATCGACTACGCCTTCGTGAACGGCGGCCTGGCCGCTCGCGTACGCCGAGCCTAGGTCGACCGCTTGGCCGACGGCTCCGACCACCAGCCCTATTGGGTGGAGATCGACCTTGGGTGAGCGACTTCGACGGTGATCATGCAATCCCCTCACGCCGCTTCACGGGAACCGACCTTGGCGCGGCGTGCCAGGGGGTCGACATGGTGGGGCCGACGCGGGAGAGTCTCGCCCATCGGTTTCGTTCACTGCTCTCGGTCGAGGTGGCATGCCACGAGATGGCCGCCGCCACGGTCGGAGAGCTTCGGCTCGACGTGCCGGCAGATGTCCATGACATGGCGACAGCGCGTGTTGAACCGGCAGCCCGCCGGTGGGTCGATCGGGCTCGGCACGTCGCCCTGGAGGACGACGCGCTGCCGGTGCCGCCGGGCCGGATCGGCCACCGGCACGGCCGCCAGCAACTCCTGGGTGTAGGGATGCCTTGGCCGACCGAACAGCACGTGCTTGTCGGCCTGCTCCACGATCTTGCCGAGGTACATCACGGCCACGACCGTGGCGAGGTACCGGACCACGCTCAGGTCGTGAGCGATGAACAAGTACGTCAGCCCGAACTCTTGGCGCAGATCCGCCAGGAGATTCAGGATCTGTGACTGCACCGACACGTCCAGCGCGGAGACCGGCTCGTCGAGGACGATGAACTCCGGGTTCACCGCCAGCGCCCTCGCAATGCCGATCCGCTGGCGCTGCCCGCCGCTGAACTGGTGCGGATAGCGGTCCAGGTGGGCGTTGGCCAGTCCGACCGTGCTCAGGAGCTCTCTCACGCGCCGCTCCCGCTCGAGCCGCCCCCGGATCTCGGTATGCACCATTCCTTCGGCGACGATGTCCCGGAGCGTCATGCGCGGGTCAAACGAGGAGAACGGGTCCTGGAAGACGATCTGCATCTTGCCGCGGAGGCGCTGCATCTCCCGCCGATCGAGCCGGTGAACGTCCAGCCCCCGATAGTGCACGCTGCCGGCGGTCGGCGGCAGGAGATTCAGGATGAGCCTCCCCAGCGTCGACTTCCCGCTGCCGGTCTCCCCGACCAGCCCCAGGGTCTCACCCTGCCGGATGTCGAGCGCTACGTCGTCGACGGCATGGACCACCCTCGAGGGCGCCCCCCAGAAGGTCTGCCCTAGCGGGAAGTGCTTCGTCAGCCCCTTGGCCTGGACCAGCGGTCGCTCGGCCAGCGGTCGCTCGGCCAGCGGTCGCTCGGCCAGCGGTCGCTCGGGAGGTGGTGGCATCGCCGGGGTTCCGGGTGAACCGCGCGGGGGGCGGTTCACCCCGCCTTCCAGCATGCCGCGTAGTGGCTCTGGCCTACCTGAGCGAGCGGGGGCTGCGCGTCTCGGCAGATCTCTCCGGCCAGCGGGCAGCGGGGCCAGAAATAGCAGCCCGGGGGTGGGCGCAGCAGGCTGGGCACCGTCCCCGGGATGGTGGACAGGCGCTCCCGCGTGAGCTCGAGGTCGGGGATGGACTGCAAGAGACCCACCGTGTAGGGGTGCCTGGGGTTCCCGAACACGGTGTCCACGGGCGCATATTCCACAATCCGGCCGGCATACATCACCGCCACCCGGTCGGCCATCTCCGCGACGACCCCGAGCGCGTGCGTGATCAGCAGGACGGCCATCCGCAGGTCCTCGCGCAGCTCCTTCACCAGCTCCAGGATCTGCGCCTGGGTGGTCACGTCGAGCGCCGTCGTCGGCTCGTCGGCGATGAGCAGGTCGGGGCTGCAGGCCAGGGCCATCCCGATCATCACCCGCTGGCGCATGCCCCCGCTCAGCTCATGGGGATAGCTGGCCATCCGGCGCTGGGGCTCGGGGATTCGGACCTTGCGAAGCATCCCGACGGAGAGCTCCCATGCCTCCTTGTGGCTCACGTTGCGGTGCGCCTGCACGGTCTCGATCAGCTGCCGACCCACGGTGAACACGGGATCGAGTGATGTCATCGGCTCCTGGAACACCATCGAGATACGGTCCCCTCGGATGCGTCGCATCTCCTCGGGGCTCCGGGCCAGCAGGTCATCCCCTCTGAAGAGCACCCGACCGTGCTCGATCCGGCCGGGGGGGGCGGGGACCAACCGGATCACGGAAAGCGCCGTCATCGTCTTGCCGCAGCCCGACTCGCCCACGAGCGCCAGCGTCTCGCCCGGCTCGAGGGCGAAGGACACGCGGTCGACCGCCGGCAGCACGCCCCGGCGCGTGTACAGCGAGGTCTTAAGATCGCGCACGTCCAGCAGCGGAGGTCTCGACGGTTCCGCCATCCGCTAGTCCTGCATCCTCGGGTCCAGGACGTCCCGCAGCCCGTCGCCCAGCAGGTTGAACCCCAGGACCACCAGGGCGATGGCCACACCGGGGAACGTGGCCAGCCAATAGGCGCGGTGGAGGAGGGCGCGGCCTTCGTTCAGCATGGACCCCCAGCTCGGGGTCGGGGGCTGGGCCCCGAGCCCGAGAAAGCTCAGAGAGGTCTCGACGATGACCGCCACCGCCATCGTGAACGAGGCGATCACGAGGACCGGGCCCACGATGTTGGGCAGGATGTGGCGGGAGACGATCCAGAGGTTCCCGCGGCCGAGCGCCTTCGCCGCGACGACGAACTCCCGCTGCCGCAGGGCCAGCACCTCGCCGCGCACGATGCGCGCGAAGCCGGACCAGATGACGAGGCCCGTGGCGATCATGGCCCCGTTCAGTCCCGGCCCGATGACCGTCACAAGCAACAGGGCCACGAGGATGAGCGGGAAGCCCCACACCAGGTTGATCAGATTCGACAGCAGGAGATCGATCCGGCCCCCGTAGAACCCCGACACGCAGCCGATCACGATCCCGATCACCATCGACACGGTGGTCACGATGAGCCCGACCTCGAGTGACACCCGGGCCCCCCAGACGATCCGGCTGTAAACATCGCGCCCGAAGATGTCGGTGCCCAGGGGATGGCCGGGCGTGAGCGGCGGCTCCAGCGAGCTCAGCAGGTCCTGCTCGGCGTAGGGGTGCAACGCGAGGATCGGTGCCAGCAGGGCCGCCAGGCACAGCACCACGATGATCGCCAGGCCGACCATCGCCGAGCGGTTCCCGGTGAAGCGGGTGAGAGCGTCGCGCCACGGCGCGGATGCGAGGGCGGTCTCGTCTCCCGCCTCGGCCGCGTACGCCTCCGGCGGCGCAGTCCCGAGGGGTTCGGTCGCGCCTTCCATGATGTCCGGCCGCCTGCTAGCGCTGCGCCGAGTACTTGATGCGCGGATCGGCGACGGTGTAGAGCGCGTCGGCCAGCAGGTTGGCGAGCAAGACGGCGATCCCCAGCAGAGTCAGCACCCCCTGCACCACGGGGTAGTCCCGGCCGATGATGCTGTTCACGAGCAGCCGCCCCATTCCTGGCCAAGCGAAGACCGTTTCCACGATGACGGCCCCCCCCACCACGCCGCTCATGTGGAGCCCCAGGAGCGAGATGATCGGAATGACGGCGTTCCTCAGCGCGTGCACGTAGACGACCTGCCTCTCCACCAGCCCCTTGGCCCGCAGCGCTCGGATGTAGTCCTGGCGCAGCACCTCCAGCACCGAGGACCGGGTCATCCGGGCCACGATGGCGGTGTATTGCAGCCCCAGAGTGATGGTCGGCAACACCAGATGCTGCCAGCCGCCGCTGCCGGTGGCCGGTAGCCAGCGCAGGCTCACGGAGAAGACGAGGATCAGGAGCAGCCCCAGCCAGAAGTTGGGGACGGCGATGCCCAGGAGGGCGAACGCCATGGCGCCCTGATCGAGCGCGGTGTTCTGCCTCATGGCCGCCACGACCCCGATCGGGATCGCGATCAGGTAGGCGAGAGCGAGGGCGAGACCGCCCAGCATCAGCGTGTTGGGAAGCGTGTCCCGGATCAGGAGCGTGACTTCCTTGCCCGACTTGATGGAGCGACCGAGGTCGCCCCGGAGGGCACTCTGCAGATAGATGCCGTACTGGACGAGGACCGGCTGGTCGAGCCCGAGCGACCGACGCGCCAATTCGCGCTGGTCGGCGGTGGCATACGGACCGACCACCAGCTCCGCCGGATCGACCGGGATCAGCCGCATCGTCACGAAGACGACGGCGGAGATGACGAGGACCATGGGGAGGAGGAGCAGCGAACGCCGGATGAGGAAGCGGGCCACACCCACCCCCGGAGGGGCGGACCTCTCGTCATCCCCCGGTCGGGCTCCTCACTTCTCGATCCACACGTCGTGCATGCGCGGATAGAGCGTGAACGAATTGGGCGCGTAGCCGTGCACCTTCTTGCTGATGACGTAGATGTCGAGGGGGTGGTACATTGGGAGCACCGTGGCGAGATCGCCGTGGACGATCTTCTGGAGATCCTTGACGGCGCCGTAGCGCTCCTCCAGCGTGCCCGCCCGGCGCATCTTCTCGATGAGCGCGTCCACCATGGGGTCCCGCGTGCGGCTGCGGTTCGTGGAGGGGATGTTGCCGGAATGCAGCCACCAGTCGAACATGGTGTCGGGCCCATCCCACAGGTAGTAGCCGGTCAGGATGCTGAACTCGCCCTTGAGGGTGCGTGCGTTGACGGATTCCGCGTCGAGCTGCGCGATCTTGACCTTGATCCCGATCCGGGCCGCCTGCGCCTGCAGCACCTGGGCCAGCTGCACCAGTTCGGATACGGCGGTCACCAGCATCTCCGGCTCCCACGGCTTGCCCTCGAACTCGACGAACCCGTCGCCGTCCTTGTCCTGCAGGCCGGCCGCCGCCAGCAGCTCCTTGGCTTTCCTGATGTCGTAGGGGAAGTAGTTCGCCGCCTCCTCCAGGTACATGTCCTTGAAGAAGGGCGGCACGATGCTGGAGGCGGGCACCCCTTGCTTGAACAGGAGCTTCTCGATGATCGGCCCGCGCTGGATCGCGTGCGCCATCGCCTGTCGCACGCGCTTGTCGCTCCAGGGCTTGATCTCGCTGTTGAAGTAGACCGTGCGGGTCGCCGGCATCGGCTTCGAGATGACGGTGAACTGCGGGTTCTGCCTGAGGCGGTCCACGTCGGCCAGGTTGGGCTGGACGACGATGTCCATGTCTCCGGCCTCGATCGCGGCGGTCCGGCTGGTGTCGTCCGCGAAGTGGCGATAGGTGATGGCGTCGAGGTAGGGGGGGCCCTGGTTCTTGACGAAGGCAGGCGCCCAGCCGTAGCGGTCGTTGCGCTCGATGACCAGCTTGTCGCCCGGGGTGAACTCCTTCAGCTTGAAGGGACCGGTGCCGTCGACGGCCTTGACGCCGTAGGCGTCCTTCCCGTGCTGCTCGTACGTCTTCGGATTGTGGATGCTGGAGTAGACGGTGTACAGGATGAACCCGAGCCCGGCGTCAGGATTCTTCATCTTGACGACCACCGTCAGGTCGTCCCTCGTCTCCACCGACTGCACCCCGGCGTACTGCCCCTTGAACCCGTAGAACCCCTTGGGATCGCGTGCCTGCTCGAACCACCACCTGACGGCTTCGGAGGTCAGCGGGTCGCCGTCGTGGAACCGGACCCCGGGCCGGAGCCGGAAGGTCCAGGTCAACTTGTCGGCGGAGATCGTCCAGGACGCCAGGTGCGGGACGTACGTGCCGTCCGGGGCGCGGGTGAGCAACCGATCGTACAGATGCTGGGTCGCGTCCGTCATCCAGGTGGTGTTCAGCTGGTTCATGCGCCTGGGCTCGGCAGCGAGGCCGTAGCGGAGCGTGCCGCCCCGGGCGGGCTGCGCCTGGGCGGCCCGGGGCACGGCCGCGATCGGGCCCATCGCCGCTCCGGCGGTCAGGGCGGCCGACCTGAGAAAGCTCCTGCGGGTGAGGCGGCTGTCATGCGCTCGGGTCAACATCGCGTCCTCCTGCTCCCCCGGGTTCCGCGCACCCGGGCATCAGCCCCGTCCCGACGTCAGGCCGCCAGCCGCTCATGCGGGTGGGGGCCGACCCAGGCCCGGGTGACTCGGCCGGCACCGTCCACGACGAACCGGAGGCATTCACCGCGCACCGGGCCGGTGGGCATCGCGAACACGTGCTCCGCCTGCGCCTCCAGCCGGATCTCCTCGAGCACGGGCCCCACGGGCAGCAACAACACGAGGCTTTCGTCGCGGACCGCCACTTCCATGTCGCCCAGGACCCAGCGATACCGGCCCACGTACCGCTGCCAGGCGGCCGGCACCGGTGGTGGGAGGCCCACCGGCTGGCGCACCGCGGCGCGGCGTACCACGGGGACCAACAGATCGAGCGCTCGGCCGGTGATCGCGAGGCCCACGTTCCCGTCCGAGCCGTTGGTGAAGACCGCGACGCCGAGCCGATCCGGCGGGGACAGGAGCAGCCGGCACGTGAACCCGTACACCCCTCCCCCGTGCTCGATCCGTGTGGTGCCGTCGCTGGCCCGGTGGACCCTCCATCCGATCCCCTGGCCCTGTTGCCAGTCGGGGTTCAGCCACTGGAGCCGGTGCATCTCCTCGATCGTCGGGCGCTGGAGCAGCCTCGGCGTGAGGGTGAACTGCTCGGCGACAAACTTTGCCACGTCTGCCACGGTGGAGTGGAGGCTGCCGCCGGCGCCGATCCCCCCCAGCTCCAGGTGCGGGAGCACCGACGGCGGCCACCCGGTGACCGGGCGCGAGTAGCCTCGAGCGGCCTGCGGCCTCAGCGCGTTCGTGAGCCGCGGCGCGCTGTCCGTCATTCCCAGCGGCCGCAGGATGTGGTCCTGGACGTACGCCTCCCACGACTGCCCGGCGATCCGCGCGAGCGCATATCCCAGGAGGGCGACGCCTAGGTTCGAATACTTCCACTGCGTGCCCGGCGGATAGGGCTGCTCGGTCTCCGCCAGCAGCGCCATCAGCCGCTCGACGGGCGGGAAGTCCCCGCTGTCCCAGTAGCCAACCGGGGCATCCTTGACCAGTCCCGAGGTGTGGGTGACCAAGTGCCGGAGGGTGATGGCGGGCGCGCCGGGGTGACGTCGAGGCACCTCGACGTCCGGCAGGAACTCCTGGACGGGGTCGTCCAGCCGCAGCTTTCCCGCGTCGCGGAGCTGCATCAGCATGGTGGCGGTGAAGAGCTTGGTGATCGACCCCACCGCGTACACGGTGTCCGGGGCAGCCGGGGTCTGGCGCTCCAGGTCGGCGTAGCCGAAGCCGCGCGCCCAGATCGCCTCGAGCCCGTGAACCACGGCCACCGAGAGCCCCGGAGCCACGCGCATCTCCACATCGCGCGCGATCTGCGCTTCCAGGAGGGCCAGCGCGGCACCGACCTCGGGCTCGCCCTGCCTCTGCATTGGCAATCGCCTTGTCTCACTTTCCGGCGGGAGCGTCAAGGGCCACACCCTCCGGGTCGTGGAGCGGCAGCCCTCCGTTACCCCTTCACCGACCCGGCCGCCAGCCCCTCCACCATGAACCGTTGGGCCAGGTAGTACAGCACCATCACCGGCACAGCCGCCGTCACGGCGCCGGCCATGATCAGCCCCCAGCGGAAGACGTCTCCGGTGATCAGGTACTGCAGGGCGACAGGAACCGTCCGGATATCCGGGGACGTCGTGAAGATCAGCGCCAGCAGCAGCTCGTTCCAGGCGCCGGTGAAGGTGAAGACGCTGACGGCAACCAGCCCGGGAGCCGAGAGCGGAAGCACGATCCGGAACAGCGCCCCGAGACGCCGGGCGCCGTCCACCATCGCCTGCTCCTCCAGGTCGGCCGGGATGCCGCGGAAGAAGCCCATCAGCAGCCAGGTGGAGAGCGGCGCCGCGAAGGTGAGGTAGATCAGGATCAGGCCATGCAGCGTGTTGCCCAGCCCTAGCCGGGCGATGATGACCGAGAGCGGAATGAACAGGAGCGACGCCGGTGTGAGATACGAGAGGAGGATCAGGCGACCGATCCAGCTTCGATAGCGGTACTTCAGGCGGACCAGGCTGTAGGCGGCCAGGCAGCTGATGAAGACCGAGACGATTGTGGCGGCGCCGGCCACCACCAAGCTGTTGCGGATGTTGACCAGGAAGTTCTGCGTGGTCAATAGGTCGACGTAGTTCTTGAGCGTCGCGCCCTGCAGCCACAGCGAGGGCGTGCGATAGATGTCTTTGGGCAGCTTGAGCGAAATCAGGATCATGTAGTAGATGGGGAAGAGGACGATCAGGGCCAGCAGCCCAAGCAGCCCGTAGGTCACGACCTTCCGCATCGGGCTGAGCCGCGGCGACACGCCCTATTCCTCCTGCAGCAGCTTGGCGACGAACAGAGCCAGCATGGCAAAGATGGGGAGCATCGAGACGGAGACGGCGGCGGCCTCGCCGATGCGCAAGCTCTGCAGGCCGAGATAGGCGAGTACCGGAAAGGTCATCGTGGCATCGGAGGGGCCACCCTGCGTCAACAGCCAGACGTTCTCGAACCCGTTCGTGGTCCAGATAGTGGAGAGCAGGAGGACGACCAGCACCACATGGCGGATGCTGGGCAAGGTGACGTGGTGGAAGCGCTGCCAGGCCCCGGCGCCGTCGATGGCGGCCGCCTCGTAGAGCTCCCGCGGCACGCTCTGGAGCGCGGCCAGGAACGAGATCACCCAGAAGGGGAAGCCGCGCCAGAAGGTGGCGACGATCACGCTGGGCATCGCCAGCGCCTTCGTGCTCAGGAAGTCGACGTGGCTGTCGACAAGGCCGAGACCGAGCAGCACCAGGTTGAACGCTCCGCCCTGGGGGGCGTACAGGAGCTTCCAGGTGATGAAGGCCACGAAGGCCGGCATGGCCCACGGCAACAGCACCAAGCCGCGCCAGAACCGCCGTCCCCGAATCGGCTGGTTCAGCAGCACCGCGACCCCCAGGCCCGCGGCCAGCTTTAGGGTTTGCACGACACCGACCAGTACCACCGTGTTCCATATCGTCGCCTGAAAGCTCGGCTGCCACAGGAGATATGCGTAGTTTCCCAGGCCGATGAACCGCCCCTCTGCGCCGACGGTGCGGTCGGTGAAGCTGATCCAGATGGCGAACAGAAAGGGGTAGACGACCAGCAGCGACAGGCACACCAACACCGGCGCCACCAGCAGATAGCCGAGCAGGCTATTGCGCTGGGTGAGGGAGAGGGTTAGCTTGCGAGTCGCCTGACCGGACGTCTCGCGCGCGCCAGGGGGGCGCGTGACAGCACGAGATCGGTCACGCACCACCCTCGACCCCGACTACTTGTGCTTGTCGTAGATCGCCTGGCAGGCGGCCTGGGTCTCTTGCACCGCCGCCTGGATGCTCTTCTTATCCACGACGACCTTTTGAACCATCTTGGGGGTGAGGAAGTTCGTCTCGTACTCGGCCAGCGCCGCGTTGGCGACATCGGGGAAGCCTGGCGGGGTGCCGTTCAGCGCGAGATCCAGCAGGCCGGCGTGCAAGGGGCTCTCCCGGAAAACGCTGGCCGTCTTCTGGCTGTTCAGGACGGGACCGTAGATCGCGTAGTTGTAGTAGTCCGCCATGAACTTGTCGTCGGCCAGGTACACGAGCAGGTTCTTCGCCAACTGCTTATTCTTGCCCGTGGCCGGGATCGCCCGCACATTCGGGTTCTGGGGCGCCACGCGCATGGCGGGCCCCCTGGGCAGGGCGCTGTACTTGCTGCTCTTGGCCAGCTCGGGGTCGTTCTTCTTGAGGTATAGGTACACGCTGCCGGGGTTGGCGATGAAGATCGCTTGGCCAGACTGATACGCGGTGTTATCCCCGGCGCCGTCCCACGTGGTGACGCCGGGCGGGAAAAGCCCGGCGGCGTGCGCCTCGGTGATCCACTTCAGGAAGGCGCGGGTCGGCGGGCTGTCAAGGGTGCATCGCTTGCCGGCGTCGTCGCCGATGCGGCCGCCCCACGACTGGAGCATCGACGTCGTGAGGTTTCCGTCCCCCACGTTGGAGAGGGCGAAGCCCATGCCGTAGTACTTCGGGGGCCGCTGGACCGCGGCGGCGAGCTTCGAGAGCTCCTCCCAGGTCTGGGGGGGATCTTTGGCGCCGGCCGCGCTCAGGAGGTCGTCACGTCGATTCAAGAGATTGCCCGACGTCCCGAAGGGCACGCCATAGCGCTTGCCGCCGAAGTCCTTGGGGTTGGTGGCCGAGTCGGCCGAAGGCAGCCAGCCGCCGTGCTCCCCGCCGATCCGATCGAACACGTCGTCGACCGGCTCCAGCCGGTTATTCCGGCTCAGCAGCAGCATGAGATCCCGCCCCATGTCCAGGGCATCGGGCATCGTCCCCGCCTCCACTGCGGCCGAGACGCGCTGCACCGTCTCGTTCTGGTTGATCATGACCACGTCGACGGGCACACCACGCTCCTTGCCCCACTGCTTGATCCGCTGGACCAGCATGGTGTTGGCCTCTTCCGAGAAGATCAGCCCGCCCCAGTAGGTGAACGTGCCGACAGCCTTCGGGAGCGCGGCGGGGACGCCTTGAGCCTGGGCCTCCCCGGTGGGGTCGGCGACGCACAAGACGCAGGATGCCACGAGGGCGAGCACCCACCGCGTGGGTCGTCCGAGACCGCCGTCCGCGTGCGCCATGTCTTCCTCCCTAGTATCCGTGCATGCTGCCGTCCTCGCGACGGGGCGCCGGCAGGTACTTGCGCTGGTAAGGATACTTGGCGGCCAGCGCCTCGTCGATGTCCACCCCAAGCCCGGGCGTGTCGGGAAGCCGCAGGTAGCCGTCCTCGAGCCATGCCCCTCCCGTCAACACCTCGTGGACCGCGTCGGGATGGCGTACCCACTCCTGAATCCCAAAATTCGAGATGGCCATGCCCACATGCGCGCTGGCCGCCGCGCCGATCGGCGACACGTCGCCCGGGCCGTGGTAGGCGGTCTTCACCTCGTACGGCTCGCCGATGGCCGCCAGTTTCTTGCCCTCGGTGATCCCACCGACGTGAATCGGCGAGCAGCGCATGTAGTCGATGGTCTGCTCAACGATCATCGGCAGGATCTCGTACTTGCTGCTGACGATCTCGCCGATGGCAATGGGAGTCGTGCCGGCGTCCCGGACGCGGCGCATCGACGGCGCGTGCTCCGGGCCGATGGGGTCCTCAAGGTACATGAGCTTGTACGGCTCGATGTCCCGGAGCAGCCGGGCTGCCTCGGTGGGAGTCAGGCGGCCGTGGGCATCGTGGAAGAGCTGGACGTCCCAGCCGACCTTGCTGCGCAGGTAGTCGAAGAGCTTGGGGACGATGCGCAGGTACGGTTCCGGCTCCCAGGTGCCCTCGTAGGGGAGCCGCGCTGCCTTGGCTCGGCGATAGGCCGGGTCCTCCGGGTCCTCCGCTCCGTAGGCACCCGGCGCCCCCGGCACCTGCACCTGCGTGCGAATGACCTTGTACCCCTTCGCCTTGGCCTTGAGCACCTCGTCACCCGCCTCCACCAAATCGCGCCCGTGCGTGTGGACGTAGGTCAACAGCTTCGTGCGGGTCGGTCCTCCGAGCAGCGAGTAGACGGGCAGGCCCGCCACTTTGCCCTTGATGTCCCACAAAGCCATATCGATGGCCGCCAGCGCAGCCATCTGAAGGGGCCCGCCCCGCCAGTAGGCGCCCCGGTAGAGGTACTTCCAGATGTCCTCGATCGCCCCGGGATCCCGGCCGATCAAGGTCGGAGCTAGGTGATGCTCGAGCAGCGCAGCCACAGCGAGCTCACGGCCATTCTTGGTACCTTCGCCCACCCCGTACACCCCGGCATCGGTGAGGACCTTGACCAGGACGAACGTTTGCTCGGCGGGGCACGTGGTGATGACGCGCACCTCGGAGATCTTCACGATGGCACCCGTCTTCGTCGGATCGCAGGAAGAGTCGGGACCGACGCCCCTTCGGACGATCGCGACCTTACGCTACGCGCCGACGAAGAGTCCGTCAAGAGGGCGCAGCGGTGGACGGCCCTCGACGAGCGCCGACCCGAGGTCTCGCGTGCCCGATCTCCCGCCCCGGTGTGAAGCTCGTCCGAGAGCTGGATGCAGGCCACCGCACGTCCAGTTCGAT
>Ga0114129_10002001_pt1 | contig 27909 bp, 17 predicted proteins | sample RhiMetdeltSRZDD1_FD_80071 | JGI IMG/M metagenome (GOLD analysis project Ga0114129, IMG submission 80071) | Populus rhizosphere microbial communities from Tennessee, USA - Rhizosphere MetaG P. deltoides SRZDD1 (version 2) (version 2) | ecosystem: Host-associated > Plants > Roots > Rhizosphere >... | reverse complement strand
GGTCCGGCTTTCCGGGCGGGTGCAGTGGATACCCGAAGAAGACGAGACCGTGAATGTCTGGCTCTCCCTGCGCGGCGACGTGCGACGCCATGCGGCCGCCCATCGACTTGCCGCCGATGAAGAGCGGCAGCCTGCCGAATTCGCGGCGTGCAGCGGCAATCGCCTCGCGCCACGATGCCTCGAGCACAGGCGCACGATCGGGAGCGCTGCGCCGCGCCTTCATGTACGGAAAGTCGAACGTCGCGGTGTCGATTCCGCGCGCCGAGAGTCCGCGGGCCACTCGTACCATAAAGGGGCTCTTCTGTCCCGCGCCCGCGCCATGTCCCACCACGAGCGCCGCCACTGCCGAAGCCGTCGAGTACACTGAGAGATCTGGTCCACTCGCCACGGAGGGATTATGGCACGTGCGGTGACTCTGCTTCTCCTTCTCCTCGTCTTCGCCGAGCCCGCGCGCGCGCAACGTCTGCCAACGAACGGCACGCCCGTTCACTACGACATCACCGTGGCGCCGAATCTTGCCGCCGCGACTTTCGCGGGTGACGAAACGATCCGGATCAGTCTGACCGCGCCATCGTCAACGGTCGTGCTCAACGCCGCCGAGATTACGTTCGAAGAGGTCAGCATTTCGACGGACGGTCGCACGCAAAAGGCGGACGTCAAGCTGGATACCGCGAACGAGCAGGCGACGTTCAGCGTGCCAGCTGCGTTACCTGCCGGCGAGGCCGAGATCCACATCAAATACACCGGCATCCTGAACGATCAGCTGCGCGGGCTCTATCTCAGTAAGGCCAACAATCGCCGTTACGCGGTGACGCAGCTCGAAGCGACGGATGCCCGCCGCATGTTCCCGTCGTTCGACGAGCCGGCGTACAAGGCGACCTTCGCGCTGACGGCAATCGTCGACGATGGCGACCAGGCGATCTCGAACGGCGCGATCGTCTCCGACGCACCTGGTCCGACGCGGGGCAAGCACAGCGTGAAATTCGAGGCGACACCGAGGATGTCGACGTATCTCGTGGCGCTCGCCGTCGGCGATTTCGTCTGCAACGAAGGCGCTGCAGATGGGATTCCTATTCGCATCTGTTCGACGCCGGACAAGAAGGCCCTGACCGGGTTCGCGCTCGAATCGGCGCAGCAGATCATGCGGTACTACAACCGCTACTATTCGATTGCCTATCCGTTCAAGAAGCTCGATGTCGTTGCGGTTCCCGACTTTGCCGCTGGAGCGATGGAGAACACCGCCGCCATCTTCTATCGAGAGACGCTCCTGCTGGCCGACGAGAAAGCATCCGTCACGACGCGGAGATCGATCGCCACGGTGCTCGCCCACGAGATGGCGCATCAGTGGTTCGGCGATCTCGTCACGATGCGTTGGTGGGACGACATCTGGCTCAACGAAGGCCTCGCGAACTGGATGGAGACCAAACCGGTTGCGGCGTGGAAGCCGGAATGGCACATGGAGCTGGTCGAAGTCAGTGCGAACCAGACCGCGATGAACCTCGATGCGCTGCCGTCCACGCGGTCGATCCGCACGAGAGCGTCCACGCCAGCCGAGATCAGCGAGTTGTTCGATCCGATCGCCTACGAGAAGGGAGCGGCAGTGCTGCGGATGGTCGAATCGTGGGCTGGTCCAGAAGCGTTTCGGACGGGCGTCAATGCCTACGTCGAGAAGTTCAAGTACGGCAACGCCGCGGCAGAGGACTTCTGGGGCACGCTCGCGATTGCGACCGGCAAGCCGGTCGATCGCGTGATGGCGACGTTCGTCGATCAACCGGGACTGCCGCTCGTGAACGTCGATTTGACGTGCCAGGGAGGACGCGGATCGGCGACGCTCACGCAGGAGCGATATGGCACCGACCACACGTCGTATGGCGATTCCTCGGCGCAGTGGCAAATCCCGGTCTGCGTTCGAACGGCATCCGGGAAGACAATCTGCGAGGTGCTGGCACAGGAACGCCAGGCCGTCGCGTTCGCCAAATGTCAGCCATCGATCGTGACGAACGCCGGCGCGCGGGGGTACTACCGCACGGCGCTTTCAGCGGAAGCCGTCAGATCGCTCGCCGCGAACGTCTCATCGCTGGAGCCGGCCGAACGGATCGCGGCGCTGTCCGACGAAGGGGCCCTCGTCAAAGCCGGCCGTCACGACGTGGGCTCGTTTCAGGATCTCGCCTCAGGTTTTGCTGCGGAACGGACGGCGCAGGTGATGAGCACGCTGACCGGAATACTGTCGACGATTGACGAGAATGTGACGACCGACACAACCCGGCCGAAATACCGCACCTGGGTGAGAACGCTTCTCGCGACAGCCGCCACGGCCGTCGGCTGGTCCGATACACCGACATCAGGGGAAGGCGCGACCGACGACGACGATCGGCGTGCGCTCCGGGCGACGGTCATCACGGCGCTGGGCAAGACCGGCCGCGACGCCGCCATCCTTGCCAAGTCGCGTCAGCTGGTGGAGCAGGATCTTGCCAGCCCGGGCTCGCTCGACCCCACGCTTCTCAACGTCGTCGTGAATCTCGCGGCGCTGGAAGGCGGCGCAGCGTTGTACGAGAAGTACCTGGCACGCAGTCAAGCCGCCGTCAACCCGGAGGAACGTTATCGCTATCTGTACGGGCTCGCCAACTTCAGCGACCCCGCGCTGGCGCGCCGAACGATGGACTACGCGCTCGGCCCGGGCGTGCGATCGCAGGACACGAAGCTGGTGATCGCCCAGCTGCTCGCGAACGAAGCGGCGCGCGACGTGGCGTGGCATCTCCTGCGGGCCCGATGGGACGACGTGCAGAGGAAGACCGGCGAGTTCGTCGGAAATACCGTCATCGTCAATGCGCTGTCGTCGTTCTGCGATTCGAAGCGCGTGGAGGAAATCAAGGAGTTCTTCGCCACCCACAAAGTGCCGGATGCGGAGCGGACGCTCTCGCAGGCGCTCGATCGAATCAGGTCATGTGCCGGGCTCGCAGAACGGGAGCGCCCTCGGTTGGCCGAGTGGCTGGAGCAGCACCACTAGATCAGAATCCTGAATCTAGAAGTAGAGTGGTTGCGGTATGGTTCGCTCGGCTCACCCGCACTTCTAATTTCTCGCAGGCCGGTGAAAAAAAGCCGGCCTGATGAAAATGGCGGAGATGGGAATGCCCAGGTTTTTTCCATTTTCCATTTACCATCTGCCATTCAGGATGCGTTTTCAGCATCCCTTTGGTTTCTGTCCGTGGCACTCACAGGTTGCATCTCTGACATCCACTAATATAGATTTATAGATGTGCAAGACACGCCCTCGCTCTTCCGCCTGCTCGGCGACGACGTGCGGCTGCGGGTGTTGCGGCTCCTCGACGCCGAACGGCTGAACGTCAGCGAGCTCACGTCGATTCTCGGCATCGCGCAGTCCGGAGTATCGCGCCATCTCGGGCTCTTGAAAGACGCCGGCCTCATCAGCGAGGAGCGCGAGGGCGGGTACACGTACTTTCAGCTGTCGCCGGCGCTGACGGACGGGAAGGACGGCCTCGCTCCACTCGCCACGTTCCTGCGATCGCACTTCGAGCAGGCGACGCGTACCGACACGGGCCGCGCCGACGACGTCCGGCTCGCGGAGGTCAGGCGCGTGCGGAAGGAGAACTTCGACCTGCACGGCGGTCCCGACATGAACGAGCGGCAGCTCGTGCCGGGCCGCAGCTGGGCCGCCTGGGCTCGAGCGCTCGGACATCTGCTTCCACCGCTGCGCGTCGCGGATCTGGGCTGTGGCGAAGGGTACCTGACGGTCGAAGCCAGCCGATGGGCGTCGCGCGTGATCGCTGTCGATCGCTCGCCCGCGGTGCTCGAACGGGCCCGCGCGCTCGCGACGCGCCGCCGCGTCAAAAACGTCATCTGGAAACGTGGTGAGCTGGAGCGGCTGCCGATTCGCGACGGCAGCGTCGACGTGGCATTGCTCTCACAGGCGCTGCACCATGCGCAGGACCCCACGCGCGCCGTTCGCGAAGCCGGGCGCATTCTGGTTCCCGGCGGGCGCATGCTGATCCTCGACCTGCGGGAGCACAGCGAGGGCTGGGTTCGCGATCGGCTCGGCGATCACTGGCTTGGTTTCTCGGACAGCACGTTGACGGCGCTGCTGGAAGGCGCCGCGATGACCGATATCAAGGTAACGATCGGCGCGCGTCCCACCTCCGCGGTGCGTGCTCCGGCGGGCAAGCCCGCGACCGCCGAGCCAACCCATGCCTTCACCGTCCTGATCGCCAGCGCGCGGAAACCGGCGACCGATTCAGCGTCCGCGCGTTCCAGAAGGACCAGCAACGCAAAGGATCGTTGATGCCCACATTCAGCCCGACATTCGACACGCTGGCCAGGTTGTTCGACGAGCGCGTATTCGTGCTCGACGGCGCGATGGGCACCATGATTCAGCGCTACAGGCTGACCGAGGCCGACTTTCGCGGCGAGCGGTTGCGCGATCACCCGAAAGATCTGCGCGGCGACGGCGACTTGCTCAACGTGACGCGCCCGGACGTGATCAACGCGATCCATCACGAGTATCTTGCGGCCGGCGCCGACATCATCGAGACCAACACGTTCACGAGCACGGCGATCGCGCAGGCCGACTACGGACTCGAACATCTCGTCCACGAGCTCAACGTCGCGGGCGCGCGGCTCGCGCGCGCCGCGGCCGACGACTGGACCGCGAAGACGCCGGACCGTCCGCGCTTCGTCGCGGGATCGCTCGGCCCGATGAACCGCACGCTTTCGATTTCGCCCGACGTCAACAACCCGGCGTTTCGCGGGATGACGTTCGACCAATGCCGTGCCGCGTACGAGGAGCAGGTCCGCGGGCTCCTCGAAGGCGGCGTCGACGTGCTGCTGCTCGAGACGATCTTCGACACGCTCAACGCGAAGGCAGCCATCGTCGCCATCGAGCAGGTGTTCGAAGAACGCGGCGTCCGGCTGCCGCTGATGATCTCGGTGACAATCACGGATCGCAGCGGACGGACGCTCTCGGGCCAGACGCTCGACGCCTTCTACATCTCGGTGCATCACACGCAGCCGTTCACGATCGGTATCAATTGCGCTCTCGGCGCGCGCGACATGCGCCCCTACCTGGCCGAGCTCTCCCGAATCGCGGAGTGCTACGTCACTAGCTATCCGAATGCCGGCCTGCCGAACGCCTTCGGCCAGTACGACGAGCAGCCGGAGGAGACGGCCGCGCTGCTGAAGGATTTCGTCACGAGCGGCTTCGTCAACATCGTCGGCGGCTGCTGCGGGACGACACCGGATCACATTCGTGCGATCGCGGCGGCCGTGAAAGACCTGCCGCCGCGTCGCATGCCGGGATTCGGGGTTCGGGATTCGCGATTCGCAAGACCATCTGAATCGGAATACGAGCCACAGGCGCTCCACGGGCCCCCAGCGAACCCCGAGTCCCAAACCCCGAGCCCCCGCTTTTCGCGATTCGCCGGCTTGGAGCCGCTCATCATTCGCCCCGACAGCAACTTTCAAATGATTGGCGAGCGCACCAACGTCACCGGCTCGGCGCGGTTCGCTCGTCTCATCAAGGGCGGCAACTACGCCGAAGCCGTCCAGGTCGCGGCGGAACAGGTTCGCAACGGCGCGAACATGATCGACGTCAACATGGACGAAGGCATGCTCGACTCCGAGCAGGCGATGACGACGTTCCTCAGTTACATCGCGACGGAGCCGGAGATCGCGCGCGTCCCGGCGATGATCGACAGCTCGCGGTGGTCGGTGATCGAGGCAGGCCTGAAATGCGTCCAGGGCAAGAGCGTCGTGAACTCGATCAGCCTCAAGGAAGGTGAAGAGGACTTCCTGAACAAGGCGAAGATCATCAAGCGGTACGGCGCTGGCGTCGTCGTGATGGCGTTCGACGAGATCGGGCAGGCGGACACGATCGAGCGAAAGGTCTCGATTTGCCAGCGGGCGTACACGCTGCTCACCGAAACGGCTGGATTCGATCCCACTGACATCATCTTCGACCCGAACATTCTCGCCATTGGGACGGGCCTCGAGGAACACAACGACTACGCGGTGAATTACATCGAGGCCACGCGCATCATCAAGGCCGCGTGCCCGGGCGCGAAGGTCAGCGGCGGCGTCAGCAACCTCTCGTTTTCATTCCGCGGCAACGACGTCGTGCGCGAAGCGATCCACTCGGCGTTCCTGTATCACGCGATCAGGGCCGGCATGGACATGGGTATCGTCAACGCCGGTCAGCTCGTCGTGTACGAGGACATCCCGAAGGATCTGCTCGAGCGCGTCGAGGACATCATCTTCAATCGGCGTCCCGACGCGACGGAACGGATGGTCCAGTTCGCCGAAACCGTCAAAGGCTCAGGCAAGAAGAAGGACGCCGACGAAGCGTGGCGGCAGGGCACGGTGGAAGCGCGCCTGTCGCACGCTCTGGTTCATGGGGTGATCGACTACATCGATCAGGACGTCGAGGAAGCACGTCAGCAATACGCACGGCCGCTCGACATCATCGAAGGGCCGCTCATGGACGGTATGAAGATCGTCGGCGATCTGTTCGGCGCCGGGAAGATGTTTCTGCCGCAGGTCGTCAAGAGCGCGCGGGCCATGAAGAAGGCGGTCGCGTACTTGCTGCCGTACATGAAGGAAGAAAAGGAGCGTCTCGGGCTGACGCATTCGTCGCACGGGCGCATCGTGATGGCGACGGTCAAGGGAGACGTCCATGACATCGGAAAGAACATCGTTGGCGTCGTCCTCGGGTGCAACAACTACGAGGTCGTCGATCTCGGCGTCATGGTTCCGGCGGCGAAGATTCTGGACACCGCGATCGAGCAGAAGGCCGACATCATCGGGTTGAGCGGCCTCATCACGCCGTCGCTCGACGAGATGGTGTTCGTCGCGCGCGAGATGGAGCGCCGCGGCTTCAAGGTCCCGCTGCTCATCGGCGGCGCCACGACGAGCCGGCAACACACCGCCGTGAAGATCGCGCCCGAGTACAGCGGTCCGGTCGTGCACGTGCTCGACGCGTCGCGCGCGGTCGACGTCGTGTCGAGTCTGCTCGGTTCCGGCAAGGCGGCATTCGATCGCGCGAACCGCGACGCTCAAGCCGAAACGCGCGATCGTTATTCAGGCCGGCGCGAGAAACCGCTGCTCTCGTACGACCAGGCGCGTGCAAACCGACTGAGGCTCGACTGGGAGAATCACGAGATCGCATCGCCCTGGTTCATCGGCCGTCGGTTCGTGGACGTGCCGCTTGCGGAGCTCGAAAGATTCATCGACTGGACGTTCTTCTTCTCCGCATGGGAGCTGAAGGGACGTTTTCCCGGGATTCTGGACCATCCCGAATACGGGAAAGCCGCACGCGAGTTGTACGAGCACGCACGCACGCTCCTGCAGCGCATCATCGATCAAAAGCTGCTTGCCGCGCGTGGCGCCTACGCGTTCTGGCCGGCGAACACCGTGGACGACGACATCGTCGTGTACACGGATGATTCGCGGCGCAGCGAGCTCATTCGGTTTCCGATGCTTCGGCAGCAGGACGTGATACCTGACGATCGGCCGAATCGTTCGCTCGCGGACTTCATCGCGCCTCGGAATGCTGGAGTGCCGGACTACATCGGCATGTTTGCGGTCACGGCCGGCCTTGGCGCTGACGAGGTGGTACGCCGATTCGAGCAGGACCATGACGACTACAACGCGATCATGGTGAAGGCGCTCGCTGATCGTCTCGCGGAAGCGTTCGCCGAGTATCTGCACGCGCAGGCGCGCAAGGACTGGGGGTACGGCGAGCGCGAGCAGCTCTCGCCCCAGGATATCATCGCGGAGAAGTTCCGCGGGATCAGGCCTGCGTTCGGATATCCGGCGTGCCCGGACCACAGCGAGAAGTTCAAGCTGTTCCAGCTGCTCGAGGCCGCGAAGCAGGGCATCACCCTGACCGAGCATGCCGCGATGTTGCCCGCAGCAAGCGTGAGCGGCCTCTACTTCTCCCATCCCGAGGCGCGATACTTCAACGTCGGCCGGATCGGACGCGATCAGCTGGAGTCGTACGCGAAGCGGAAGCACATCACCGTCGAGGATGCCGAGCGGTGGCTCGCGCCCAACCTCGCATACGACCCGACGGCCGCTCCCGTGGCATCCTGATTAGACCGGGGGGCTTCGCCCCGCCGGACCCCCGATCGCCGTCGCTCGCGGGGACCCCTTCGCCCCGCTTCCGCCTCCGCCAAGGCTACGGCGGACGCGCCGTAGCGCCTGTGGCGCGAAGGCGGGCCGCTCCGGCGGGGCGCGCCTCTGGCGCGCCTGGGCGCGTCATGCGGTAACTAGACAAAATTCTCGGAGCAATCGCATAGCGGGCCTAACGCTGGCACCACCAGCGGTGGCCGTTTCAACCCAAATTGGGGTCTAATCACACCGCCCGGGCGGGCGCGTCCGAGCCGCCCGAATCACCAACCAAGCCGGACGCGCGGCCGTCTGATAAGCGGAGCTACCCTCGGCAATGGCACGGACCGTACGAATACGGCGCTGGATGGCAGCAGCAGCGCTGCTGCTTGCGGCGGCCGGCGCAGGCGCCGCGATGCTGGCGGGCCGCTCTTCGGGTGAGAGCACGCGCGGGCGGCGTCACTCCAGCTCGACCGTCACTCGCCGCGATTTCGTTCGCTCGCTTCGTCTGGCAGGCACGGTCGAAGCGGTCCATGCGACGACGCTGTTTGCGCCTCGATTGGCCGGCCAGAACACGAACTCGCTCGTCATCACCCGCCTCGCCAAGGCAGGCAGCATCGTCAAGCAGGGCGATCTCGTCGTCGAGTTCGATCGTCAGGAGCAGTTGAAGAACGCCCTCGACCGGCGTGCGGAGCTCAACGATCTCGAGCAACAGATTCGGAAGAAGGACGCCGAGGCGCGGGCAGCGCGCGCTCGTGACGACAGCGAGCTGAAGCAGGCAGAAAGCGCGCTCGGCCGCGCCGAGCTCGAGATGGTCAAGAACGAGATGCTGCCCAGAATCCAGGTCGAGAAGAATCAGCAGACACTCGAGGAAGCCAGCGCGAAGCTGAAGCAGTTGAAGGCGACCTACGAGTTGAAGCGGCGTGCCGCCGCAGCCGACCTCAGGATCCTCGAGATTCGCCGCGATCGCGCCGGCAACGCCATGCGTCAGGCGGAGACGAATGCGGAGAAGATGTCCATCCGCGCTCCTCTCGACGGGCTGATTGTGATCCGCACCGTGTGGAAGACGAACACCCCCACGGAGGTTCAGGAAGGAGAAGAGGTGCGGAGCGGCATGCCGATCGTCGATGTCGTGGATCCGGCCGCGATGCGCGTCCGTGCGAAAGTCAGCCAGGCCGACATCAACGAGCTCACCGTTGGGCAGTCTGTCCGGATCGGGTTGGATGCGTATCCGGATTTGTCCTTCGGCGGTCGGGTCGCCCAGATTTCCCCGATTGGTGTGCTCTCGAGCCTGTCGCCAAAAGTGAGAACGTTCGTCGTGCTGATCAATGTCGAGGGCTCACATCCTAACTTGACGCCAGACCTGACCGCGTCGCTCGATATCGAGCTGTCGCGCGTGCATGCGGCGCTCGTCGTGCCGCGCGACGCGCTCCGCTACGAGGAGGACCGCGTGCTCGTCCGGGTGCAGCGCGGTGCCGAGGAGCGCGACCAGCCGGTCACGGTTGGACCGCTGAACGCGCACGAAGCGGTCGTCGCCTCCGGATTGGAGGAAGGAGCGACCGTCCTCCGCAACATCAATATGGCTGTCGAGCGATGACTCCTCTCGGAGCAAACGGCCGTCGCCGTCGGCTGCGCATTCTGATCACGCTCGTGGTGATCGGGCTGGCGGTCACGGCCGCGTTCGCGATGGTCACTCGCGGTTCCGCGCCCAATCTGCCGACGGTTGTCGTCGCCAAAGGAGACTTCATCGATGCGATCGAGATTCGCGGCGAGATCCGACCGGCGAAATCGATCATGCTGTCTGCGCCGATGCAGTCTGGCGATCTGCAGATCGTCAAGCTCGCGAAGAACGGCACACCGGTGAAGGCCGGAGACGTTGTCGTTCAATTCGACGGAAGCGTCCTCGAGCGGACGATCCAGGAGAAGCGGTCGGAGCTCAAACAGGCAGACGCGGAGATCGAGCAGGCGACCGCGCAGGGCCGGATCACGCACGAGCAGAACGCGACGGCACTGATGAAGGCGCAATACGACGTCCAGCGTGCGAAGCTCGACGTGGCCAAGGGAGACACGGTCTCGCGTATCGAGAACGAGCAGGCGAAGCTCACGCTCGGCGATACACAGCAGAAGCTGCTCGAGCTCGAAGCCAAGATCAAATCGGATCAGACGTCGAGCGACGCCGATCTCGCGGCCAAGCGGCGGAAGCGCGAAAAGGCGTTGTTCGATCTGACCCGAGCGGAGCGGAGCCTGCAGAATCTTCAGCTGAAAGCGCCCGCGGCTGGAACCGTGAACATCCTTCCGAACTACCGGAACAGCGGACCATTCTCTGCCGACGTCGAGTTTCGCGAAGGGGACCGCGCGTATCCCGGTGCAGCGATCCTCGAGCTGCCGGATTTGTCGACGGTGCACCTCGAGGCGCGTCTCGAAGAAGCGGATCGTGGTCGCCTCAGGACAGGACAGGACGCCACGGTGAGAATCGAGGCGGTTCCCGGGCGCGACTTCAAGGCGCGCATCGATCTCATCTCCGTCCTCGCCCGCGTGGATTTCAGCTCCGGATGGCCGCCCAGCCGCAACTTCGATCTGGGTTTCGTGCTGACCGAAATCGATCCGCGGATTCGCCCCGGCATGTCGGCGGTCGCGCGGATTGCGACCAATCGTGTGCCGAACGTCGTGCTCGTGCCGACCGAGTCCGTCTTCCAGCACGATGGATACCCTGTCGTGTACAAGCTGAATGGCGCGGTGTTCAACGAGCAACGCCTCCAAGTGGCGCGGCGCGGACGCGAGCAGACGATTGTCGCCTCAGGCGTTGCGCCGGGCGATCGCATTGCCACGCGCAAACCGGCGGCCGAGATGATCAGGAGAGCGCAGTGAGACGGCGTCTCGTGATGATCGGTCTCGTGGCTGGCACAATCGCCATTGCGGCGGCGCTCGCGATTGCGGTGCCTCGTCTGCCTGACCGCAGCACGACGACACCCACGGCGCGAGTCACGAAAGGACCTCTCAAGCTGACCGTCAACGCCACCGGTGAGCTTCGTGCCGGCCGAACGTTGACGCTCGCGGCGCCTCCTGTTGGCGGCATGCTCCGGGTCGTCCGAATGGCCGGCACTGGCATGACGGTCAAGTCGGGAGAAGTCGTCGTCGAGTTTGATCCTGTCGACCAGGAGTACGCCCTCGGACAGGCCAAATCCGAGCTGGCCGAAGCAGAGCAGGAGATCGTCAAGAGCAAGGCGGACGCGGCCGTGCAGGCAGCGCAGGACGAGGTCGCGCTCCTCACTGCGCGGTTTGCGGTTCGGCGCGGCGAGCTCGACGTGTCGGGCAACGAGTTCATCTCGCCGATCGAGGCAAAGAAGAACGAGCTCACACTCGAGGAAGCCCGGCGCGCGCTGGCGCAGCTCGAGACGGACGTCAAGTCGCGAGCCGCGACCAATCAGGCGTCGCTCACGGTCTCCGAGGAGAAGCGGCACAAGGCGACGCTCGCAATGCAGCGGGCGCAGCAGGCGATCGACAGCCTGGTACTCAAGTCGCCGATCGAGGGCATCGTGACCGTCAAGGAGAATCGGGACTCGACGCAGTTCTTCTTCACAGGCATGTCGCTGCCCGAGTATCGGGAGGGAGATTCCGTCTGGCCCGGGCGCGCAATCGCCGATGTCATCGAGTCCGGCCGTACGGAGCTTCGAGCGAAGGTCGCCGAAAGCGATCGATCGAATCTCACGCAAGGACAACCGGCAACCGTTTCGATCGACACGCTCCCGGGCGAGACATTCGCCGCGCGCGTCGGTGCCCTGTCCGGCCTCGCGAATCGCGCATCGTTCTTCGAGAGCTCGAGCGTGACGCGTCTGTTCGACGTCACGTTCCAGTTCGACAAACCGGATCCGCGCATGAGAGCTGGTTCGTCGGCACGCGTCGTCATCGAAGGCAAGGAGATTCCCAACGCGCTGACCGTGCCACGGCAGGCCGTCTTCCAGAAGGGCGGCAAGACACATGTGTTCGTCAAGACCGGCGAGCGGTTCGAACAGCGCGAGGTCAAAGTCGTCCAGCAGACGGAAGGCCGAGTTGCCATCGAAGGTGTCCAGGAAGGGACGGAGGTGGCGCTGGTCGATCCGAACGCGGTGAAGCCTCCGACCTCGACTCCCGCGGCCTCGCCGATGCCCGCGGCAGGGCCACCGAGATGACCACGATCGAGGCAACGAGCGATCAGCTTCCGGCAACATCCCCGACCGCGGACTATTTGCCCGAGCTGCGTCTTGGCCTCGACAATCTCCGCGCGCACAAGCTGCGGTCGCTGCTCACCATGCTCGGGATGATCTTCGGCGTGGCGGCCGTCGTCGCGATGCTGTCGATCGGAGCAGGCGCCCAGCAGGAGGTGATGGCGTTCATCGAGCAGCTCGGCGTGCGCAACGTGATCGTCGAGGCGCGCGAGGCGCCTGATTCGCAGACGCTGCAGAAGATCCGGAAGCTTTCCGCCGGGTTGAACTTCCAGGACTACCGGGTGATTCAGGCGAACGTCGACGGAATCTCCGCAGCGACGGCGCGCAAGCGGTTCACGCCGTCGAAGCTCCTGCCGCGGCAGCAGGGCGACCCGCCGATGGTCTACGGCGTCAGTCCCGAGTACGTGCGGATTGCGAACCTGCAGCTCACCTCCGGGCGTTTCTTCGATGCAAAGGAGACGGCGGCCGCGGCGCCGCTCGCCGTGCTCGGCGAGGCCGCCGCCGCATCGCTCTTCGGCGTGGACGATCCCGTCGGGAGATACGTGAAGGTCAACGATCAGTGGTTCCAGGTGATCGGCGTTGCCGGCCCGCAGCTGACCGCGCAAACCGACGTCGGGGGTCTGCCCGCCCAGGATCGCAACAACCTCATTTATGTGCCGCTCTATGCGGCCATCTTCAGGCTCGAAGACGGACAGAGCCGTCAGAAGGACGAGATCGACGGCATCTACCTGCAGATGAAGGCGGGCACGGACATCCCCGCCACGGCGTCACTGCTGCGGGGTCTCCTCAATGTCTCCCATCGCGAGGCGGGCGATTTTTCGATTCTGTCGCCGGCGGAGCTGCTCGCGCAGCAGCGCCGTACGCAGCGCATCTTCGAGATGGTCATGGTCGCAATCGCGTCGATCTCCCTCCTCGTCGGCGGCATCGGCATCATGAACATCATGCTGGCCAGCGTGATGGAGCGGACGCGCGAGATCGGCATCCGCCGCGCGATCGGCGCGCGGAAACGTGACGTGATCCGCCAGTTCCTGATCGAGACGACGATCATCTCGCTCGCTGGCGGCATCATCGGCGTGCTGGTCGGCGTCGGCCTCTCTCAGCTGATTGGCTACTTTGCTGGCTGGTCGACGATCGTGACGACGACGTCGATCGTGCTGGCGTTCTTCGTGTCGGTGGCGATTGGGCTGGTGTTCGGTTTGTATCCCGCCGCGCGCGCCGCGAACCTCGATCCTGTCGCGGCGCTGCACTACGAGTAGAGTTCGGTTCAGGCTGGAGGGTAGGCCGCGACAACGTCATTCACGTCCCTGACGCGCAGGACACGGTCGTGGTCAACGCCGTGTATCTGCCGGGCGGCAACACGGGATGGCACAGTCACCCGGGCCCCACGGTCGTTCTGGTCAAGACAGGCCTTGACCGGGATCAACGAATGCCTGCCCGGCCGAATACGTACGCCCAGAGCACGTCGGATCGTCTGCCGAATAAAGCGTCAGTGGCGGATCTCAAAGGACGGTGGTTGTCAACCGCGGTTCCGTCGCGACGGCATGGAATTGTTCTACAGGAACATCCAGCACGTATTGTCGGCGCCGATCGAGCGAGGCGCACCGTTTGGACCCAGCGTCGGAAACACTCTCTTCCAGACACCGGCCAGGCGCACGGCCCGTCTCGCGTGGGATTACGACGTGGCCCCGGACGGTCGACAGTTTCTCGTGAAGGAGCTCGTCTACGACGAGGGCGCGTCGCCGATGGTGGTTGTCGTCGGTTGGCAGGCGCTGCTGACGCGCTGAGGCGCGAGGCAACTTGTCCTGTCGTTGAGAAGATGGACCTCCGGCGAGGCCGACGAAGTATCACAACGGGATGAACGCTTCATCGACCGAGCAATTCGAAGAGGACGATATCCGACTCTTCGCGTGTGCGATCGAAGACGATTTCGCGACCGTCCGGCGAGACGTCAAAATCACCGACGACAAACCCGCGGCGAAGTGTCGTGAGTTGCCGCTCGCGGCCGGTCTTGAGATCGACCGACCAGAACTCCTTATGTGAGATGTCCCCCTTCATCACAACGAGAGTGTCCTCGCGTAGGAAGACGAGACGCCGTGCGCCTCTCGTGAGCACCAGGTTCGGCAAATCGCGGGGCGTCCCATCGGCGTCGACTGCCAGAACGGGAAACGTCCTGCCGACGTCGCCGGAGTAGACGAGAAACTGTCCGCTCGGTGACCAGGTCGGATCGGTAGAGTATTGCTTGACGAGCGGCACCGCAGCCTCTCCATCGAGAGGGATCTTGAAGAGGTGTGGCTCACCACTTTCATTCGCGGCAACTGCCAACCATCGACCATCCGGCGACCACGCGGGCGCTCCTCGCACGTCGAGCTCTTCCGCCAACCGCTGCGTACCTGTGCCGTCGGTGTTCATCAGGTAAAGTTGTTTCCGTCGCCCCGCCTGCACCGTGAATGCGAGCCGTTGACCGTCTGGCGCCACGGCAGCTCCGGCGACAGCGCGTCCATTGACACCGTTCCACAACTCTGTCGGTGCTGCGCCGCTTGCGACCTTCCAGAGCGTGTCCCTTCCGGCTTTCGCGGCTCGATAAACGATGTACCCAGGCCCGATTCTCGGCGAGAGACCGCTGCCGGTCGGGAGTGAAATTGGCGAGGTGTGGGATTCGTCGGTGACACGGTCGGTAATCGCGACGCGCCAGAGCTGTTCGGCGGAGCGTGAAACAGTCGCAACGACCCTGCGACCATCGCCGCTTGCTGACAGCGACATGTACTGCTCGAGGCCGTGCTGATGCGGTGGGGTATTCGACGGTTGACGTCAAGGGCGTAGATCCAGGGCCCGGAGCCGTCGGCGTCGATCGCAAGGTACAGCAGCGTGCGGTGGTCCAACAACGTCGGGAAGGTCACGCGTGCATCATGAAATGTCAGCCGCTCCGGCTCGCCGCCGTCCGATGGAATGCGCCAGATGTCGCTTTCAGCGAGCACCAAGCCATGCACGAAGTAGATGAACGAGCCGTCATGCGACCAGGTGGGAAAATGGTTATGGAAGCCAGGTCGTGCCACGTAGATTTGGTGGCCGACTTTTTCGTTGGGTGCGGTCACGAATAAGGGATCTCCCTCCGCGGGCGGGTGGTAGACGATGCGCGTCCCGTCAGGCGACCAATCGAGCTCGGACACGCCTTTCAGGTACGGCTGGACCGGGCCGCCCATCGTTGGCACTGCCCATCCGGCGTCGACGGAACCTTTAGCCGGGACGCGACTCCAAAGGGCGACGAGCGAGCCATCCGGCGAGAAACCGACCGCTCGCGTTGCGGGGTTCCGCAGCTCCCGGACGCCGCCCTTGGTGAGGTTGTAGACATTATCGGTCCCGACCTGGGTCACCCAGGCGTCCCACGATCCATCACGGTCGGACAGAAAGGCGACGAACTTCCCGTCGCGCGAGATGGCGGCGTGATGCTCCGCCCCCCCGAAATCCGTTAAGCGCGTGACCTTTGCACCTTCGAGCGGATTCCGCCAGAAGTACTCCGATCGCTGCAGCTCCCATGTGAGCGCAATGACGACGACCGACAGCACGGCCGCACCTGTCGCCGCTGCCGGCCAGCCGCGTCGTCCTGGCGGACGGAGGGCCGTTTCCCGATGATCAGAAGTCGCGTGTCCAGAGGTGGAACCCCCGGACGCAACGACTGCATCGAGCGATTCCTCGATTTCGAGGCGTGCATCGCCGATGTCACGTAAACGCCGCTTCGGATCCTTCTCGAGACAGCGTTGCATCAGTCGTCGGATACTCGGCGGCGTCTGCGGAGGCAGAACGTTCCAATCCGGGTCGTGTTCGAGGATCGCCGCGACCGTATCGGAAGGCGTTTCGCCTCCAAATGCCGGCCGGCCGGTCAACATTTCATAGAACACGCAACCGAACGCCCAGATGTCTGTTCGTTTGTCGACCGTCTTCCCTCGGGCCTGCTCCGGACTCATGTAAGCGGTTGTGCCCGCAATCACACCTTCCCGTGAATGGTCGACCGCAATCCGGGGCGCGCCGTCCCGCAACTCCTCTGTCGCGAACACCTTTGCCAGCCCGAAATCGAGCACCTTTATCGTGCCGCTCGGCGTGATTTTGATGTTCGCGGGTTTCAGGTCGCGATGGATGATGCCCTTCTCATGGGCCGCTTCGAGCGCATCCGCTATCTCGCACGCGAGCTGGAGGGCTTCGTGAACAGGCAATGGCCGCGACGCCAAGTGCTCGCCGAGTGTCGGGCCCTCCACGAGCTCCAGTACGAGGCCACGGATGCCGTCGGCCTCTTCCAATCCGTAAATCGCGGCAATATGGGGATGGTTCAGCGTCGCCAAAACGCGCGCCTCGAGCTCGAAACGCGCCAGCCGTTCTGGGATTGAAACGAACGGATCCGGCAGGACCTTGATCGCCACGTCGCGGCCCAACTTCGTATCGCGAGCGCGATACACCTCGCCCATGCCGCCGGCACCAAGAAGGGAAAGAATCTTGTGCGCACCGATTTGCCGGCCGACGAGTGATGCTCGATCACCGTCGAAGATCTCCGCCGCCACGACCGTGACGGGCGTCGCCAGAAAGCTTTCCGCCGCTTGGGCGTGCGCCAGGAGCTTCTCGGCCTCGTGGCGCAGCGCTTCGTCTTCCTTGCAGGCGGTTACCAGGAAGGCGGAACGCTCGTGCACCGGTTGGTCAAGGGCAGCGTGGCAGAGCTCGTCGATACGCCGCCGACGTTCGGCTTCGATCATGGTGGTTTCCCTTCGAGCTCGCGAAGCAACCAGAGTTTCGCCAACCGCCAGTCGCGTTTGACTGTGTCGGTCGACACATGGAGCACCTCCGCCGTTTCTTCTACGCTCAAGCCGCCGAAGAACCGCAGCTCGACAATCTGGCTCTTCCGAACATCGGCCTTCTCCAACGCTTGTAATGCGCGATCCAACGCCACTACATCGAATGCCGGATCTGGCGACGCGACGAGCCCTTCGTGCAGCGTTACCCGCTGTGCGCCGCCGCCACGTTTGTGATAGCCCCTCCGCCTGGCGTAATCGACGAGCACGCGTCGCATCAGGCGCGCGGAGATGCCGAGAAAATGCGCACGGTCCTGCCATTGGACCTGCCGGGCGTCGGTCAAGCGTACAAAGGCTTCGTTCACCAACGCCGTGGTTTGCAGCGTGTGTCCGGGGCGCTCCCGACCCATATACCCGCGCGCGAGGCGGCGCAGCTCCGCCTCCATCAGCGGCATCAGCTGTTCGAGAGCTTGATCATCGCCGGCGCTCCATGCCCGGAGCAGCTCCGTAACGGCGCCAGGTGAGGGGGTTGCCAGATCCTGCCCCGCGGAATTATCGCTGATCGCGAACCGGCGGAGTGAAGCAGTCCTGCGCCGTGCTGACGCCATTCACCCTTCAAACGGCTATTCGCGCATTCCAGTGTGCGGCGCCGCTTGTCTGGCGGCCGCGGAGGAAATGCACGATGAGAGTGAAACTTTCAAAACAGCTGTTCGCTGGTTTCGCAATGGCCGCCGCGTTCAATCTGACGGCGCCAGCGCTGAGTCGCGGGTCGGACGACCCGCCAGACCAGGTGCTCGAGTGGAATCAGATCTTTATCGACACGCTGATTGCCACCAACACGCCAAATTCCTCGAGCCAACGGCTCGGAGCGATCGTTCACACGGCAATCTTCGACGCGTACAACGGTATCGAGCGACGTTACACACCAATCTACGTCCACAGCAACGCGCCTCGCGGCGCCTCGCGCCGGGCGGCGGTCATCGCTGCGGCGTACACCGCGCTCGTCGGCCTCTTTCCGTCCTTGTCACCGGCCCAACGGGCGGCGCTCGACGCCCGCTATGCGGCTTCCCTCGCGGCGCTGAGCGACGACGGCGGCGACGGCGGACGATCGCGCGAACGCGGGATCGACTGGGGCACGGAGGTGTCGTCCACGGTCGTGGCCTGGCGCGCGACCGATGGGTTCAGCGACGTCCATCAGTCGTTTGGTGGCGGGACGACGGTGGGCCAGTGGCGGCCGACGGGAGGGGCATGCGTCACTATGACCGGCCTAGGATTGGCGTACACAACCCCGTTTGTTGTGGCCAGCACGAACCAGTTCGATCCTGGACCACCCCGAGGTTTGGTCAGCTCCACGTACGCAGACGATTTCAACGGCGTCAAGGCGCTCGGTCGACGGACGGGCTCCACGCGCACCGACGACCAGACTGCGCTCGCGCCGTTCTGGGAGGGAAACGCCAGCGTGCACTGGAACCAAGCGGCCAACCAGATCGCGCGGGCCCGTCATCTGTCGTTGTCCGACAACAACCGATTGTTCGCCGTGCTGAACATCGCCATGGCCGACACGGCATTCACCACGTGGACCGCCAAGCGGTTCTACGGCGGCAATGCACTCGAAGTGACGTGGCGGCCGATCACATCGATTCCGCTGGCCGGCGCGGACGACAATCTACAGACCTCGCCCGATCCGGACTGGGTACCGCTCGTCGCCACGCCGTGCCACCCCGAGTATCCTGCCGGCCACCCAAGTCAAAATGGAGCCGCGGCGACTGTCCTCCTCAGCCACTTCGACGACGCGCAGACGTTCACCCTGACGACGAGACTCTCAGGCGTCGACCTGCCGGATCGGACGTACACCAGCATCTCGCAGGCGCGGACGGATGGAAACAACGCGCGCGTCTGGGGCGGGATGCACTATCCGAGCACGGTTGCCAGCAGCGACGGGGTGGGCGAAGCGGTCGCCAACTACGTCAATTCGCACGCAATGCAGCGGCTGCGATGACTACAACGACGGGCAGACGGCCTGTCTACTTGGTCGGGTTCGAGAATAGAATCCGGTCTCACAGGCCGTGTGACGGACATTCGATTGATCGTTGGCGGGCGTTATATATGCGCCGCAGGAGAGGATGCACCATGCGCAGACTGTTGCCGTAGGGATACCACGTCGAGGACATCCGCATCGGGATCGGCCCGCGCCGCCCTATAACGTTGACAGATATAACGAGATTCGTTATATGTGTCACATGCGCCGGGTCGCTGCCACGGAATTGGCCGAGCTCCTGCCCCTGCCGCAGGCCGTCTTTCAGATCCTCGTCGCGCTCGCGGACCAGGATCGGCACGGCTACGCGATCATGCAGGACGTCGCGGAGCGCACGAACGGCTCGCTGAAGCTGAGCCCAGGGACGTTGTACGGGTCGATCAAGCGCATGCTCGAAGATGGTCTCATCGTGGAAGTCGGCCTTCGGCGAAATCCGAAAGACGACGAGCGGCGCCGGTACTATCGGATCACGCAGTTCGGACGCGACCTCGCCCAGGCGGAGGCGGATCGGCTGACGGTGTTGCTGCGACAGGCGCGCGCGGTCGGCCTGACCTCGAAGCGCGCATGACTCATCAGACGATTGGAGCCCGCCTCTATCAGTTGCTCCTGCGGTTCTATCCACGTGAGTTCCGTGAAGAGTACGGGGCGGAGATGGCGTGTCTCTACCGCGATCGTGCGAGGGACGAAGGCGCGCTGCGCCTCTGGTTCGCTCTCATTGCGGATGTCCTGCAGACTGCACCCAGGGAGCAGTTGAACGTACTGATGCAGGACACTCGACAGGCGTTCCGGTTGTTGCTGCGCACGCCAATCGTCAGTGCCACTGCAACCATCACGGTTGCACTGGGGTTGGCCGGCAGCACGGCTGTCTTCAGTGTGGTGTACGGCGTCCTGCTCCGCCCGTTGCCGTATCCCCAGCCGGACCGCCTGGTCGAGCTCTTCGAAGACAACCGCCAGGCGAACATGCCGCAATTTCGCGTCTCGACGCTCAACTATCTCTCGTGGGCAGAACGGTCGAGGAGTACTGGAGCGCTCGCAGCATTCCGCGGTATCGATTTCAACCTCACCGATCGCGGCGAGCCGGAACGCCTGCTTGGAAGCACCGTCACCGCGTCGATGTTCACCGTGCTGGGTGTTCGGCCCCTCGTCGGCCGAGGCCTGCGTGCCGACGACGAACGGCCGGGCAGCCACCGGATCGTGTTACTCGGCGAATCGTTGTGGCGGCGGCGTTTTGGCGGTGACCCTGGCATTGTCGGGCAGTTCATTTCCCTGAGCGGTGAGCGGTACGAAGTGGTTGGTGTCGTGCCGCGCACGTTCCGCGAAATCGGGCGTTCGCAGGTGACGTCCGGCGACGAGCCCCAGGTCATCGTCCCGCTCGTTGTCGATCCGGCGCGGGAGAATCGGGGCAACCACGTGATGCGCGTGATTGGCCGGCTGCACCCGGGCGTCACGTTGGATCGCGCGCGTGACGAGATGCGACGCATCGCTGCGGCAATGGAGCAGGAGTTTCCTGCCACGAACAAAGGCTGGGGCGTCCGCATGGAGACCCTCTACGACACCATGCTCGATGAGCGAGTGCGGCCGTCGCTCGTTGTATTGCTCGCTGCGGTGGGGATGGTCCTGCTCATAGCATGCGCGAACGTGGCGAACGTGCTGGCGGCCAGATACGTCTCGCGACAGCGCGAGCTCGCCTTACGGACGGCGCTCGGAGCCAGGCGCTCGCGACTCGTTCGCCAGCTCGTCACGGAGAGTCTCTGCCTGTCCGCAGTGAGCGGCGCGTGCGGGCTGCCGCTCGCGGTCCTTGCCGTGCAAACCCTGCGTTTCGCGCTGCCGCCCACGCTGCCGCGGATCGACGAGATCGGAGTTGACGCAACAGTACTCGGTTTCGGTCTGTCGCTCACGTTCGCGAGCGGCCTATTCATGGGACTCGTGCCTGCCGTGCGCGCCTCCCGGGCCGCTCTCATGCCCTCGCTCGCGCAACGGAGCAGGGGGCTCGCGGGTTCGTCCCGTCGGTTCCTGCGGCACGTCATCGTCGTTGCGCAGATGGCCATCGCGACGATGCTGCTCGCGGGTGCGGCGCTGCTTCTGCAAAGCTTCTTGCGGCTTCAGCAGGTCGCCCTGGGGTTCGAGCCCGAACGTGTGATCACTACGAGGATCTCGCTCCCGCGCGCGCGGTACCCGGATGCGGCACGCACGTGGGCCTTCTACAACCGGCTGTTGGAATCGCTCAAAGACACGTCACACGTGCAGGCGGGCGCTGTTGGAACCACGGCACCCTTCGCGCCAGGCGTACGCGTGGGGGGGAAGGTCAGAGATCGCGCTCAAGCCAGTCAGTCCCCCGATGCATCGGTCACGGCCGTGGAGCACTTCGTGAGCCCGGACTACTTTCGGACTCTTGGTGTCCCGCTGCTGGCTGGCCGCTTGTTCGGTCCTCAGGACGGACCGGAGTCACAGCCGGTCGCGATCATCAGCGAAAGCCTCGCTCGCCAGCTCTGGGCGGACAAGAAGCGCGTCGGGCAGCGCCTCGAGTGGAACGGTGCGCGACAGTACGAAGTCGTCGGCGTCGTCGGCGACGTCCGCGGCGAGGACGGGCGCGGAGGGCGCGGAGGCGGCGTGGATCGCGCACCCGCGGCGGCCGTCTATCTATCCGCGATGCAGTTTCCGCAGAACACGATGACGCTGCTGGTACGGACGTCCAGCGAGCCGGGCGTGATCGTCCCGACCATCGCGCGGGTCGTGCAGGACATCGATCCGGCGCAGCCGATCCATCAGGTTCGTCATCTCCGCGATTGGATCGACGACAGCACGGCGCAGCCGAGATTCACCGCAACGTTGACCGGCGTGTTCGCCGTCGTCGCGCTTCTGCTCGCGGCCGTCGGTGTCTACGGTGTGCTCTCGTATTCGGTCGCGCAGCGGACGCAGGAAATTGGCGTGCGCATGGCTATTGGAGCCGAACGCAGCCAGATCATGCGCCTCGTCCTCCAGGGTGGCATGGCGATCGCGCTCACTGGTGGTGGGATCGGATTGCTCGGCGCGTTAGCACTCAGCCGCTCGCTCGGCGCGCTCCTGTTCGATGTCGGAGCACGCGATCCTTTCATCTATTCCAGTGTTGGCGCGTTGCTGGCTCTCGTCGCGATGGTCGCATGTTACATTCCGGCTGCCCGCGCAACACGAATCGATCCGCTGATCGCTTTACGTTCCGAATGAGTTCGCGTTCGAGCGAAACGGGTCTCCGTCGCATCGCGGTCGTCAACGGTCGTGACAGCGCTCGTGCTGTGGGGCGGGGCTTTCAAGCCCCGCCGACGCGCGGCTGTCTTCACCCGCCCATTGGGGTTGATTGCGCGTCGAACCAGCGGCCGGAACCGAAGACCGACCGTCAGGCCGCAGGCTGATGCACCAGGTGATCCTGCCGCCGCGCCGCGAGAGTATAGTGGGGAACATTCTCGAGGGAGCGCACATGCCCGCAACGCCAGACGAAGTCCTTCGCCAGTGGTTCAGGGAAGTGTGGGACGAGGGGAAAGAGGACGCCATCGATCGCCTGGCCGCGCCGGATCTCCGCGCGTATGGCCTCGGCGCGGCAGGCGATCCGCCGATCGTCGGCACGGCCGCGTTCAAAGAGTTGTTTCACACGTTCCGTGAGGCGCTGGGGGATATGCAGATCGCTGTGGACAAGACAGTCGTTCAGGGCGACCACTGCGCCGTGCTCTGTCATGTCAAGGGTCGTCACGTGGGTTCCGCATTTGGTGGACCGCCGACGCACAATCCCATTTCATTTCACGGGATGGTGATTGCCCGCGTCGTCGACGGCCGCATTGTCGAAGGCTGGAACTGCTTCGATTTCCTGTCGATGTACCAGCAGATCGGCTGGATCAAGACGCCACCGACGCCTTGAGCGCTGCACACATCGCTTTGCGGTTCGAACGACAGCACTGTTCGCGCTGAGTTGCACGAGAAGGTGACAGGAGACGAACATGGCGTACGGGATCGTTCATTTGGAATGTCCAATACGAGTCTGATCCACGGAGGCGCCGAATAGGCCGTCCCGCTTCAGCAATCGGAACGGCTCATGGAACGGCTGAAGGAGCGAACGAAACCGCTCGGATCGTGCGCGAAGGCATGCGTCACGCCTGGCCAGGCTGGGAATCCGACAGCGAAGTCTATCGCAGAGTGGTTTGATTGACCCCTGAGTGCGAACCCTCCACAGCAGCCGCGAAACGACGCGATCGCGCGCATTGCGGGCAATAACCTCGTAATTGCGCGAGTCGTGTCAGGCGAAGACTACGTCCGCAACGCGTCCATCGGATGAACCCTGCTGGCGCGGCGGCCGGGAAGGTACGCCGCCAGCAGGCCGATGCCGAGCAGCATGTATGCAATCATGACGAGCGCAACCGGGTCAGCCGGCGTTACGCCAAAGAGCAGGGTTCGGACGAGCCGCCCGCTGATCAGCGCCAGCGGCAGACCGACAACGATGCCCGTGATGACGAGCACCAGCGTCTCACGTACGACCATCCTGACGACGTCCTCCGACTGCGCCCCGAGGACACGGCGGATAGCCAATTCGCGCGTGCGTTGCGTCACGGCGTACGCCATCAAACCGTACAGGCCGATTGCCGACAGCGCGAGCGCGAGGCCGCCAAAGAATCCCGCGAGCACCGCGGTGACACGCTCCTGAAGGATCGCGCGCTCGTTGAGCTGTTGAAGCGTTCGGTACGTCAAAACGCTCTCGCGGCCGAGCGACTGGATGGCGCGGCGCACGTCGCTCTCGTTCACCGGCGAGCCGCCGCCTCGAATCAGGACGTCGCCGAACGTGCCCTGATAGCTGTCCTGCAACACGGGCACATACACGGCAAAAGGATTCGGGTCGCGAGGATCGTAGAGCCTCACGTCCTTGACGATCCCGACGATCTCGGCCTCGCCTCCCGGCTCGCCTCGCAAGGGATCGGCGCTCAGTCGGATGCGACTGCCAATGGGACTGTGTCCCGGGAACAGTCGCTCACCCAGACTCCGGCTGACGATGGCGACGCGTGGCGTGCGGGCGCTGTCGGTCCAGGCGACGTCGCGGCCCGCCAACAGCGGCATGTCGAGTATGCGAAAGACGCCCGGACCGATCGAGCCGAAGAACGCCGTCAGCGTTCCTTCGGGACCCGCTTCGATAGCCGTCACGCGCTGAACGTATCGCGATCCGTCACCCGGCCGCAGCTTCGCCACTGCCGCGTCGCGGACTCCGCGCACCGCGGCGACGCGTTCGAGGAGGGCTGGGTAGTAATGCTCGCCGTCGAAGTTCTGGTAACCCTCCGGCGTCGGAAAACGGGCAGCAATCGTCAACTGTGCGCGCTGGAACCCGACGTCGGTTGCGTGGAGTTGCTGGAGGCTCCGCACGAGCAGGACCGCGGCCATCAGCAGCATCATGGAGAGCGCCACTTCCGCCGCGATGAGGACTTTTCCGACGCGGGCGGTCGCCGTGACCGAACGAGCGCTGCGCAGCAGCGGAGAAGCAGGATCGTGACACGTCGCGCGCCACGCGGGCACCAGGGTGAAGAAGACGCCCGCCAGAATGGCGAGAGCCGACGTGAAGGCGAGTACACGCGCGTCCGGCGAGACGTTTATGATCGCCGGCACATTGAAATCGCGCGTCATCATCGCCTTCAGCGCCGCGCTCGTCCAGCTCGCGAACAAGAGCCCAGCACCTGCAGCGAGGCTCGACAACACGAGGCCCTCGACGACGATCTGCCTCGCCAGACGCCACCGACTCGCACCGAGCGCCATACGCACTGAGAGCTCGTGACTTCGCGCTGCCGCGCGCGAGATCATGAGGCTCGCAAGGTTCACGCAGGCGATCAGGAGGATCAGCCCTGCGACGTCGAGTACGATCGTGAGCGGGCGCGTCAACCTCTTTCTCAATGACGAGTCGCGTCCGCGCTCCGCCGACGCAACGTCCAGCCGCATCCCCAGGAAATCATCCAGCTGAACGCCGGTGTAATCGGGCGGTCGCGTCGCGTCGAGGACGCGTGGCCACAGCGATGTCAGTTGGACGCGGGCCTCGCCGAACCCGACATCCTCTTTCAGCCTGCCCACGATGTCGAGCCACAAGATCTTCGAATCACGGAACCGATCCGCCGTGTCTCGCCGAACGAGCGGAATGGCGGTCAGCGGGATCGTGACATCCGGCTCGATTGTGGTGCCGAACGCCGTGAACCCGCTCGGACCGATACCAACGACGGTGAACGGCACGCCGTCGACCTTCACGGATCCGCCGATGATGGATGGATCGCCGCCGAACGCGCGGAGCCAGATGCCGTAACCCAGAACGGCGACCATGGTCGGCCGGCGGCTTTCGAGGTTGACATCGGATTCGGTCAGCAGGCGCCCGGCACGCGCGACAACGCCAAGCTCGGAGTGGAAGTTGCCGGTCACGGCCCACAGCGCGCCATGATGCAGAGTGCCATTCGCCTCGATGTTCACCACGCCACCGCCCCATTCGGCGACCATCGACGAGAACACGCGCTGATCGAGGGCGAGCACCTCGAACATCGGGAACGAGAGCGGACCGGAGTTTCCGTTCTGCTGAATCGTACTCAGGCTGACGAGTTGGGCCGGGCGTGGCGCATTGAGGTCTCGCAAGGCGACCGCGTTGAGAAGGCTGAAGACGGCGCTGTTCGCGCCGATGCCAAGCGCGAGTGAAACGATGGCGACTGCCGCGAATCCCGGACTGCGGGGCAGCAGTCGAATCGCGTATCGCAGGTCTTGTCCGATCCCGTCGGTGACCGCGCGCCAGCGGCTGGACGCGCGAAGAATCCGGGACATGTTGCCTCCGTCGCTCTCGAGTGACTGCCACTATCGTTCGAATCGAGCAGCGGCGCAAGCCGACACCTCGCGACAATCCGAGCATGCATTGTCGGCTCGCGCAATTGACGGATCGTCGCCTCAGCAAGTGCTCGCAGCCGCTGCAGTTCCAAGCATCCTGCTAGACTCGAGGGCGCGTACGCCGCGCGCTATGTCGAGAGCGGGCACCTGGTGTATGCGGCGGCCGCGGCTTATGGGGTACGCGCTTCGACCTGTCGCGGCTCGAGACGCAGGGAATGCCGGTCGAGCAGCTGCGAGACCTCACCATCGACATGACCGGAGGAGCAGCCGAGTTCGATATCGCCCGCGATGGCACGCTGGCGTACTCGCGCGGCGCCACCGCCGGCCATCGGGTGACGCCTGTGTGGGTCGATCGTCAGGGGCACGAGACAGCGTTACTCGCGCCCCCGAGCGCCTACCGCCATCCGCGGCTTGCTCCGGACGGCAAGCGCGTTGCGCTTGATCCGTACTCGGGCGTCGAGGGAGAGATCTACATCTCGGAGGTGACTCGCCCGTGGTCCTCGGCGGTCCGGATGACGGTCGCGCCGGGCATTGATTGGTTTCCGGTCTGGACGCCGGGCGGGCGCCGGATCGTGTTTGGTTCCTGGCGTGGGGGTCGGTTCAGCAACTTGTACACGCTCGATCTCGAGACGGGCTCGACCGAGCGGCTGACCAATAGCCCTGACATGCAGCTACCGACGTCGATCACACCGGACGGCAGGACTCTGGTCTTTCACAGTTTCACGAAAGGCCTGCAGGCGCTTCGCGTCGACGGGCGGAGCGATCCGGTCACGCTCGTCGAGACGCCTGGTAAAGAACGCAACGGCGATCTCTCTCCCGACGGGCGGTGGCTGGCGTACGAGGCCGAGAGTCCGTCCATTGCAGGCCAGCTCGATATCTACGTGCGGTCATTCCCCGATGTGAATCGCGGATTGTGGCAGGTCACCCGGGACGGTGGCATGTTTCCGGTCTGGTCGCGCAACGGCCGCGAGCTCTTCTACGCCAGGCTCGATGGGACGATCGTTGCCGTCCCGGTCGAGACGTCGGCGACGACATGGAAAGCCGGAAGTCCGAAGGAGCTGTTCCGCGGGCCCTACTTCATGCGTGACGGCAGCCTTGGACGAGAGTACGACGTCGCCCCCGACGGCCGGTTTCTCATGCTCAGACGTGAGGCCACCAGCGCGTCGCCACACGTGGTCATCGTCCAGAACTGGTTGGCCGAGCTCGCTCGCCGCGTGCCGTAGTCCGACGGTTTCTCAACGGGATTGCGGCGGCCCGCTCTATTGACAGAATCCTCGACACCAAAAAGTTCATCGATGGTAGCAAGTCATCGCGCCATCGCGGAGCGTGGGTCGGCGGGCTTTTCCTAGCCGGTTGCGGAACTGGCTCGGACCGATATTGGCTGTGGATCGGAACAATCTTTGATGTCGGCGCCAGAGAGCTCCTACGAAGGCTCGCGGCTTCCGCTCCGCGGCAATCGGGCGTAGCATTCTTCCCACCACGTCCGCGTACCTACCGGCAACCAGATCGTTTCCGATGGAGCTGCCACGATGTCGCGTTCGATGCCGCTGCTGCTTGTTGCGCTCTTTCTGACGTCCGCGCCGCAGTCGCAGGCGCCTCAATTCGCGTCGCATCCGGATTTCAAACCGACGCCAGAGGTCCCAGCGATGCCAAAGGCGTTGATGAAGTTCCCGCGGACGCCGATCGACCGCGCGAAGTTTCCGGCTGTCGACTTCCATCTTCACGGCCGTGAGCTCAAGACGGCCGACGACTATCGAAAGATGATCAAGGTGATGGACGAGACCGGGCTGGGTGTCATCTGCAACATGGACGGCGGATTCGGCGCCGACTTCGATCGCAACATGAAAGTCGGCGAGCCCTTCCGCGATCGAATTATTCATTTCGCCAGGCTGAACTTCGACGGCATCAACGAACCGGG
>Ga0114129_10002000_pt1 | contig 27916 bp, 20 predicted proteins | sample RhiMetdeltSRZDD1_FD_80071 | JGI IMG/M metagenome (GOLD analysis project Ga0114129, IMG submission 80071) | Populus rhizosphere microbial communities from Tennessee, USA - Rhizosphere MetaG P. deltoides SRZDD1 (version 2) (version 2) | ecosystem: Host-associated > Plants > Roots > Rhizosphere >... | reverse complement strand
TCCGCGCGGCGCGCTTGCGAAATCGTGCCCGGTACTCCGTCGCGCCGCGCGCGGGCAAGACCTTCTCGGCCCATCCGACGACGGTCCACACTGCTCGTAACGGACCCGGGAGCGACGGGCGGACGCGCCAGGTCTCGACCGACACCCGGTCGAGCCCGGCGCTCGCGGCCTGGCGCTCGAGTCGCTTGGGAGTGATCCTGAGCCGCGTGGGAAACGGGGCGAATCCTTCCTGGCCGGCCGTGGGGATGCCGAACAGCCTGCGATAGGACCAGACGTGGAAGCGATGCGGCGTGAGCTTCGTCAGGATGCCCTTCGCCGACCAGAGGATGGGCATTCGCACGTCGAGCTCGCCCCCGTGCTTCAGCGCTCCGGCGAGGTTGCGGACGGCCGCTGTCGGATCGTCCAGATGCTCGAGCACGTCGTGACAGATGATCAGGTCGAAGCGGCGCGGACCGAAGGCGTACGTCTCGATGTCACCGACGATTCGCTCGTCGATCGCGCTGTTACGGGCCAGCGCAGCTTCGGAGACGTCGATGCCGAGCACGTGCGCGTTCGGGGGAAGCTCGACCGACATGTCCATCCCGCAGCCGGCGTCGAGCACCAGGAATTCCTCGTCCGAGTGAGCCGTGTGAGCCACCGTGAGAAAGCCTAGTGAGATGAGCCCCTCGCGACGCGGTCGTACACGGCCCGTACCCGGGCAGCGACGACGTCGGCGCGAAAGCTCCGATCGGCGTGGGCGCGACCGGCCGTTCCGAGAGCTTCAGCGGCCGTCGGATCTCCGAGGACGTCGGACACGCGTGCCGCGAGGCCCGAGACGTCTCCGGTGGCGACGAGGTGGCCCGTGATGCCGTCTTCGACGAGGTACGGGACACCGCCCACGCGTGTGGCGACGACCGGCAGCCCGGCCGCCATCGCCTCCCCGATGACCATGGGGCTCGTCTCCTGAGCCGACGGCAGGACGAGCACCGACGCACGCCGGTACTCGTCGAGCATCGCGTCGGGCCCGAGCGCTCCGAGAAGCGCAACCCGACTCTCGAGGCCCAACGCGCGAACGCGCTGCCGCACGGCTGCCGCATACGAGGCGTCGGGCTCGCTGCCGGCAACCCGCAGGCGCACCTGGGGCACGGCCTCGCCGACCAGGGGCATCGCCTCGACGAGGTCGAGCAGCCGCTTTCGCGCGATCAACGCCCCGGAGAAGAGAGCCAAGCCCGGCTCTGGAGCGCGCTCGACCGAGAAGAAGGGCTCAGCGATCGCGTTGCCGACGTCCTCGATCACTCCACGGATCTCACGGCCGAAGTACTGCTCGGGATACCTGGTCGGGGCGACGAGGAAGGGGGCGTTCCGGATGCAGTAGCGCTCGACGCCGACGGCGAAGACTCTCGTGCGGAGGCGCTCGAGCCCGGAGAGATGCTTGACCTCCTCTCGTACGATCCCGTGCACCGACACGACGACAGGAACGTCGCGGATCGATCGGAGGCAGACGTACCCGGACCCGAGCGCGTCCTGAGCGTGGACGACGTCGGGCCTCAAGCGACGCACCGCGGAGCGCAGCGACTCCCGCTCGCGCCGATGCCGTGTGGCGAACGCGAGTCGCGTCGAGCCGGGGAGATACTCGATCGGGACCGTGCCCGCGGCCCTCCGCTCCGGGCGACCGGGCCGGGATGCGAACGAGACGACGTGCGGCTCGAGGTCGGGGAGCTCGGCCAGCCCCGCCACGAGGCCGGCGAACGACGTCTGGACTCCGCCTTCGAACGCGTCCGGGTCGACGGGGTACGGGCCTACGAGAAGGACGCGCACTGGGGTGAGAGGTCCGGTTCGAGATCCCCGCGTCCGGGCACCGGGCCATCCTAAGGCGTGTCGGTGAGCGATCCGCTGCTCTCCGGCCGCGGGGCGATCTGCGACCATGCTCCAGCGCGCTCGTTCGACCCGGGAGGGGTCACGTCACATGTCACGCCGGAGCATCCACGGAATCGGTCGAGTCCTCGTCCCCGAGGCGGCTCGGCGCGCCGCCCGGGCACTGCAGCTCACCTCCAACCCCCGGAGCGCACGGAGCTACATGGCGCTCACGAGCTCGTCTCCGCCGGCTGGCCGCGTGACGTTGAAAATCAGAGGGCTCGAGGGCGGGTCGATCACTGTCCGCCCCGGAACCAGCGACATCCATGTCGTCCGTGACACGTTCCTGGCCGGATACCACTTGCCTCCGCGTGACCTCGGAGAGGACCTGCGCCTCATCTGGGACCTCGGCGCGAACATCGGAACGACCATGGCGCAGATGGCGTGTCTGTACCCCCGTGCGAGGATCGTCGGTGTCGAGCTCGACGCCTACAACGCCGCCCTCTGCAGGCTGAACGTCGAGCCCTGGCGCGACCGTTGCGAGGTCATCGAAGCCGCGGTATGGCCGCAACCAGGCGAGGTCGAGTATCTGTGCGAGCGTGGAGACGAGTGGAGCGCAGAGGCATGGGAGGGCGGCGGCAGGTTCGCCCGCGCGCTCCCACCGAACGAGCTCCCCGGCGCGCCGGACTTCGTGAAGATGGACATCGAGGGAGCCGAGGCGAGGGTCCTGCGCGAGAACAGCGAGTGGCTCGAGCGCGTCCGCTCGATCAAGGTCGAGGTGCACGGCCGCTACTCGGTCTCGGACTGCATCGCCGACCTGGAGCCGAAGGGGTTCAGCGCTCTCCCGGACGAGAAGCACCCGCAGGGAGTCGTCGCGCGGAGAGTCCAGTGAAATGGACCGTCCGCCCGGGAGAGCCGATCGATGCTCCTCGCAGGATGAAGCGCGGGCGCGACCCGCGTCCCGGACGGCTTGCGCTCGTCGGTGCCCTCGTGGCGATCTCGGTCTTGTCGGGCGCCGCCCGGTCCGCACCGTCGGCGGAGCGCGCCGAGCGCCAGGGGCAGCAACGTGAGACCTCCACACGAATGCTCGCGGCAACCGGCGTCTTCCGACTCGGCGACTCCTACCGGACGGCTTCGAGCTACGGTCGCTACCCGTACGTGTTCGTCAGCCGGCACTTCGCCCGGACAGCCGCGAGGCTGCCGGGAACGTCGCTCGTGTACATGTCGGGCACGAGCATCCAGCGCTCCTGGTCGACAGGCGTCTCGTACGCCGACGCGGATGCGAACGGATGGCTGCTCCGGAGCTCGGACGGCGCTCACATCGCGGGGTTGAACGGCTCCCTGATCGCGGACATCGGCGATCGGGGGTACCAGGATCGCTTCTTGACGAACGTCTCGACATTCCTGCGACGGACCGGGAGCGAAGGTGTCTTCATCGACGACGTCCTGGGGGACCCCGCGATCCAGACGAATGGCGTCTACCCGTCGAAGTACCCGACACCCGAAGCCTGGGAGAGGGCGATGTCCTCGTTCGTCTCGCGCGTGGGTGCCGGGCTGAAGGCCCGCGGACACTACGTGGTCGTCAACATGGCGAAGTTCCTGTCGGGCGACGGGCGATCGGACGACGGCACCTTCGCGCGCCAGTTCGCGGAAAGCCTCGCGCCGAGTGTGAGCGGCATTGCTGTCGAGTTCTGGCTCCAGAATCCGCTGGACCTGGGCACGCGCGCGATCGGTTCGCGGTGGAACGAGTTCTGGACCGGCTGGCAGAGCATCGTCTCGGTCGCACAGGGGTCCGGCGTGGACTTCTTCGGGATCATGTACGGATCGAGCCGGGACGTGAGAGCGATGCGCTTCGGCAGAGGCTCCTTCCTGCTCGACTGGGACGGACGAGGTGGCGCGTTCGCCTTCCACGTCACGGACCGGAGCGATCCGTACCACGAGGCGTGGGTGCGGCAGCTCGGGCTGCCTCTCGAGCGCAAGCGCGCACGCGCTCCCGGCGTCTGGCAACGGCAGTTCGAACGGGGGCTCGTCATCGTCAACGCGAAAAGCAGGTCGGTGAACCTCCGCGTGAACGGCATACGCCGGGCGATCGCGGGGACCGACGCGCTCTTCGTGCGCCTGTCTCGTCGCTGACGAAGTCCGGGACGAGGCGTTCCTATACTGAATCTCAGTGTCGACGGCGATCCTGGACCGGCACCAGCCTCTGCTGGTCTCTCTCGGAGTCGTGCTCGCAAGCGTCGCCGCGGGGCTCGTCGTTGCGAGAAGCCAGTCCGGTGTGTCGCTCGCACTGATTGCCATGCTCGCGCTCGCCGGCCTCGTCGTGCTCCTCAGCCTGCCCCCGGCCGGTCTCTTCCTCGGCTGGCTCGCCGTCGCGCCGATCTTCGCGGACTCCGCGCAGGCGTCCGCGCTCGGGAGAGCCGGGATCCTCGCGATCTACACGGCTCCCGCGATCCTGCTCGCGGTCCTCGCTGCCACGCGCGCGCGGCCGGGGGCGACGCTGTCGTACGTGGAGTTCATGCCCGCCGCGTTCGTCGCCTACGTCCTGGCGTCGATCTTCTTCACGTCCGACGCTCTGCAGACGAACCCGGCAGGGACGATGCGCTTCTTCTTCGTGATGGTCGCACTCGGGCCGCTCCTCTACTACTTCCTCACGATCGGGCCAGGGTCGGCGGTCTCCCGCGAGAAGCTCCTCGCCGTGTTGATGATCGGGGGCGTCGTCCAGGGCTGCCTCGCGCTGGTCGAGGCGGCGACGCACTGGAACCCGTGGGGGTACACGTCCTGGCAGTCCGCCGTCGGAGGCGCTCGGGCGGTTGCGACCATGGCGAACCCCGGAATCCTCGGCATGTTCCTCGGGGTGGCGATCGTGATCGCGCTCGCCGTGCTCGTCTGGGACGGGCCCCGATCGCTGCGGCGGCTGTCCTGGCTCACACTCGTGTTCGCGGTGCCCGGCCTGCTCGTGACGCTGACACGCGGCCCGATACTCGCCACCGCTCTTGCAGCACTGGTCGTGCTCGTGCTCAGCCGGAAGCGACTCGCAAGCATCGCCGCGATCGCGTCGCTGGCGGTCGCCGTCGCGCTGCTCTGGCCGAGCATTCGGGCGACGGCCGTGTACCAGGAGCGCGCGACCGAGTCGACGACCGTCCTCGTGCGGTCGGGCTTGCAGGCCTGGTCGCTCCAACTGGCCGAGCAGAAGCCGCTTTTCGGTTGGGGGTACGGCTCTTTCGATCGCGTGAAGAACACGGCGGATCTCGCGTCGATCGAGGGAATACCCGTTCGATTCCTCCTCGGCTACACGAGCCACAACACGTATCTGACGATGCTCGTCGAGATCGGGGCCATCGGGTTGCTGCTCTACGCGCTTCCGTTCCTCTGGTTCACCGGCCGGGGGATCGTTCGTGCACGCGCACGGCCACCCGACCGGTGGCTCGTCGTCGCCGTGGTGCTGTCCCTCCTCGTCATCGCGCTGTCGGCGTCCACGCTCGACTTCCGGTTCTTCTCGTTCGCGCAGGTGCTCCCGTGGTTGTTGCTCGCGATCCTTCGCGACACGGCGACGGCGCCGATCGCGACCGTAGCGACACGCTAGCCGCCCCGAGGAGATCTCGTGCCGAGCCGGTCCATCCTGTTCCTCTACCCGACGCTCGCCGTGGGGGGAGCCGAGCGGCAACTGGCATTGCTCGCACCTCGGCTCCAGGAGCGCGGCTTTCGGCCGGTGGTCGCGACGCTTCGACAACGCGGCCACTACTTCCACGAGGTAGCGGCTGCAGGCGTGCCGACCGTGCACGTGGGAATGCGAGGGCGGACGGATCCTCGCGCACTCGTGCACGCCTATCGTCTGTGGAGGCTGAAACCGTCGCTCGTGTTCACACAGGGCGTCAACGCACAGGTTCTCGGACAGGCGATCGCGTATCGAGCCGGCGCAGTGCACGTCACCGCCGAACATGCCGGGTCCGGATTCGTGAGAGGTGCGCATCGCACCCTGCTCGCTCAGGTAGTCGCCCGCACGGTCGACCATGTGGTCTGCGTGAGCGCGTCGCAGGTCCCCGACCTGCGGGGCCTCGGGTATCGGGAACCCGCGATCCACGTGATCCCGAACGGGATCCCCGATGTCGAGCCGACGCGACCCGCCGCCGAGATACGACGAGGGCTCGGCCTCGGCGAGGAGGACTTCGTCGCCCTCCTGGTCGCCAATCTGCGTGCGGAGAAGCGGGTGGACGTGTTCGTGGAGTCGATCGCACAGGCGACCCGCACCGATCCCCGGATCCGAGGTGTTGTGGTAGGGGGAGGACCCGAGCTGGAGCTCGCCCGCTCCCAGGCACGCTCCGCGCACGGTGCCGTGCTCGTCCTCGGCGAGCGGTCCGACGTTCCGGACCTCATGGGCTGCGCCGATGCCGTCTGTCTGTCGAGCGACCTCGAAGCGGTGCCGTTGACGCTCCTCGAGGCGATGGCAGCCCGGAAGCCCGTGATCGCGACTGCCGTCGGCGGCGTCCCCGAGATCGTCACCGAAGGGGAGACCGGGCTACTCGTGCCGCCCGGCGATCCAGCAGCGTTTGCGGAGGCGACCTTGGCCCTCGCTGCCGACCCCGACCTCGGTCGCCGGATGGGAGAGAAGGCGCGCGTCCGGTTCGAGTCGAAGTACACCGTCGAGTTGATGACCGACCGGTATGTTGCACTCTTCTCGGGGCTCGGCCGACCCGAGCGAACGGAAGCCGGATGATCGAGACAGTCGATCGCATTCACTCGCCCCTTCGGAGTGCCGATGAACGGGCTGTGGCCAGTCCCGATGGCAGCCAAGCCCCCGACACCTGGGCGCCGGGCGAGGCCCTGAGCCCGGAGCTCGTCCTCGTCGACCCTGTCCTGGCCGCCCGCGCGCGGTCCTCACTGCCCCCGGCCGCGGACACGCTGGCCTACCTGAGGACCCGCCCGTTGCGGGTGCCTGTCGAGACGCTTCCTCCGGACAACCGCTCGCTCGAGGTACCGGCTCGTATGCGAATGCCTCGGCCGCGACGGTCGCTGGGAGGGTCGATCGCCTTGGCCGCGGCCGCCGTCGCCGTGGTCGTCGGCCTGCTCCTCTCCGACGTACACGTCGAGCTCGGACAGCCGTCGGAGGCAGCGGACCCGGGCGCCATCCCGGGCGGGAACGTGGTTACGACTCAGCCGTCGACGTCGGGCGCGACCACCTCGCAAGGCGTTGCCGGGAAGAAGAAGACGCCTCGACCGAAGCCCACGCCGGGCAGGGCACGGCCAGCCCCTCGCGTGCGCGCGACAGCGGGTCCGCGACGGTTCGCGTGGGCGCCGGCTGACGAGGCATCCGGCTACCGCTTCGAGCTCTTCCGGGGGGCTTCCAGGGTTTTCTCGACCGAGGCGCAGGGCCCCGAGCTCACGCTTCCGGCGAGCTGGAGCGACGCCGGCATACGGCGCACGCTCGAGCCCGGCACGTACCGCTGGTATGTCTGGCCCTTGGTCTCGGGCCGCCGAGCATCCGAGGCGATCGTGCGGGCGAAGCTCGTGGTTCCGCCGCGCTGACCACCGACCGGATACCGCCCGCGACCCCTGGAGACCTCCCTGGTGAGGGGGAAATCCGTCGCACGGTTGAGCGAGGCCGCACTGGACCATTGGGGGGCTTCACCCATTCGGGGGTCTAGCAGAACCCATCCCCCCGCCGACGAGGTGGGCTGTGTCCGCCGCCAGCAAACACACCTCGCTTGCGCTTGCCTCAATCGCCGCCGCGGCCGCGCTCTCCGTCCTCGCCGGGTCGGCCGGGGGAGCCTGGTCGAACGGCAAACGGGACCGCCAGCCGCCATCGATGCCGACCAACGTGAGCGTGGTCTCGGCGACCCCGTCCTCGGTGACCCTCTCCTGGGACGGGTCCACGGACAACGTGGGCGTCGCCGGCTACGACGTGTACGTGAACGCGATCCGTGGCCGCGTCTCGGGCACGAGGTACATCGCGGAAGGCCTGGAGTGCGGGTCGAGCGTGTCCGTCCAGGTCGCGGCGTACGACAAGGTCCAGAACCGATCGGAGCGGGCCGAGGCAATCGTCTCGACCGCTGCCTGCCCGGACCTGACCGCGCCGACGCCACCCGATGGATTCAGGCAGGAGGCGACGACACGAACCGCGGTCGTGCTCGCCTGGGACGCGTCCACCGACAACGTCGGGGTCGTGAGCTACGGCGTCTACGACAACGCACTTCCTCTGAGCTTCAGCCCGACCCCGAGCGTGGCGCTGAGCGGCCTGAGCTGCGGGACGACCCATCGGTTCGACGTCGACGCCGCCGACGCAGCGGGCAATCGCTCGCCTCGTCGCGCGGCATGGGTGACGACCTCGGACTGCTCGGATGCGGAGCCTCCGACCACCCCAGGCGACCTCGCAGTGACCGGCAGGTCGGCGACGAGCCTGACGCTTACCTGGTCTCCGTCGACCGACGACGTCGGCGTGGCCGGCTACCGGGTCACGCTCGGAGGCGCGACCGTGGCGGACGTCGACAAGACGACCGCCATCGTGTCGGGCCTGACCTGCTCGACCACGTATTCCCTCGCCGTCAGTGCCTACGATGCAGCAGGAGGTCGGTCGACCGCGGCCACCATCACGGGAGAGACGGACACTTGCGCAGCTCCCTCGGATCCGCCTTCGACGCCGCCGTCGGACGCGGCGGCACCCTCCCAGCCGACGTCCCCAGCAGTCACGGCCGCTACCAGGGGCAGCATCTCGCTCGCATGGGCGCCGTCGACCGACAACGTGGGGGTCGCCGGCTACGGCGTCTACCTGAGCGGGTCCGAGATCAAGACGACTCCGCTGCCCGAGACCACGATCACCGGTCTCGCCTGCGGCAGCGCGTACACGTTCTCCCTCGACGCCTTTGACGCCGCCGGGAACCGGTCGCCTCGGACGTCCGTCACCGCGACGACCTCGGCATGCGCCGACGTCCAAGCGCCGACGTCGCCTTCGAACGTGACCGCGACATCGCGCACGGCCACCGGCATCGCGCTTTCCTGGTCGCCATCCTCGGACAACGTCGGCGTCGCCCGCTACGGCCTCTACCGCGGCTCGACGCTCGTCGGGACGAGCACGGGAACCACGGGGATCTTCTCCGGCCTGAACTGCAACACCAACTACACCCTCGCAGTGGATGCCGTCGACGCCTCGGCCAACCGCTCGGGCAAGACGACCGTGATGGTCTCTACGACGGCCTGTGCGGATACGACGCCTCCGTCGGCTCCGACGGGCCTGGCTGCCTCGAACGTCTCCGAGACTGGGCTGACGCTGGGATGGAACGCCTCGACCGACAACGTCGGCGTGAACGCGTACGACGTCTACCGCAACGGCACCCACCTGACGTCGGTGACCTCGACGTCGTCCGCACAGACCGGCCTGGCCTGCGGCAACGCGTACACGTTCGCCGTGGAGGCGCGCGATGCCGCGGGCAATCGCTCCGCGAGGACGTCGGCCCAGCTCTCGACCGCGTCGTGCCCGCCCGCACCTGCGCCCGCACCCGCGCCCTCGCCTCCCTCGACCGGGACCGCGATCGACTCCTTCTCCGACCTGTCAGGCGGCTTCCAGCCCAGCTGGGTGAATCCGGTCGTCCCGGGAGGCTCGGGCGGCGGCGGTCTCTGGGAGATCGCCACTCCTCTGGGCCCCGGGTTCAAGTTCGTCGCGACCGATCAGATGCCCGCCCCCTGGGACTCGTCCACCAAGCTCTCCTATGCTCAGAAGCGTTACGACGTCTCCCCGGTGGGCCAGTACGAGGTGTGGGACTTCGAGATGCTGTTCCCGTCCTCCGGTAACGCGAGCGGCTGGCCGCAGTCCTGGTCATCCGGCGTCCTCTGGGAGTGGCATACGGCGACCGCATCGGGGCAGCACGTCGCCGTCGACCCAGGAAGTGGCCGCTTCCGAGTCGGCATCCACAAGGGCCAGGCAGGCTATGAGTTCGTGAGCGGCCCGCCCATCCCACTCGACCGCTGGGTCCCTTGCAAGATCGAGGTGAAGTGGTCGTCGAGCTCGGACGGCGTGCTCCGGGTGACGATCGACGGACAGCAGGTTACGAACTACTCCGGCCCCACGCTCATCCCCGGCGAGGTCCCGTATCTCCAGTTCGGGTGGTACGGGGCGCGGCAGCTTCGCAACGAGGTCTGGTTCGCGGGGATTCGCAAGAGCTGACCGGTGAAGCGGTCGCGCGACGTCGCGCGACGAGGCATCCCGGAACCTCGAGCTGACATCCGAGGCTTCGGGCGTCAGCCGCTCGAGCACACCGCGCGGCGCCCTCTCTCGGCGCGGCGTTTGAAATCCGGGAGTTGAGTGGTACTGTCAGAGAGAAGGCTGTTTCTGGGGGAAGAAGCTGTATCTGGGGGAAGGGGAGTAGACAGGTGGGTACTCGGAGTCTGCGGACCGGTCGGGCCGTGTGTGCGCGCGCGTCGTCCTGGACGAGGGTCGGCTCGTGAGCGCACTGCCAGGCGAGGCCGCGCCGCCGGCCGTCGTCGGTGACATCCTCTACGGCATCGACGACCGTACGCGGGAGATCCTCGAGCACCGCCGGAGGTCAGTCCTGCCCTCCCAGCGCGGGTGGCTCCTCCACCGCGCGCTCGTGATCGCCGACCTGTTCGGCCTCCTCGTCGCCTTCATCGTCGCGAGCGAACTCGCCCCCGGCCGCTCGGACACCATCAACAGCCTCTACGAGGGGCTGCTCGTCCTCGCGTCGCTTCCACTGTGGATCCTCCTCATGAAGCTCCAGGGCCTCTACGACCGGGACGAGGAACGGACCGATCACTCCACGGTCGACGAGATCGCGAGCGTCTTTCAGGTGCTGACGATCGGTACGTGGATGTTCTTCGTCGTCGTTCGCGCGACCGACGCCTTCCCTCTCCCCCTTGACCGGCTCGTCCTCTTCTGGCTTGCGGCGATCATCGCCATCCCGGCGCTCCGCGCGCTCACGCGCGCTGCCTGCCGCCGGTCGGTTGCGTACATCCAGAACGCAGTGATCGTCGGAACCGGGCCCGTGGGCCGCCTCGTCGCACGCAAGTTGCTGAGCCGCCCGGCGTACGGGATCAACCTGGTTGGCTTCGTCGACAGCTCTCCGATGTCGAACTCCGGATCGATCGGTGGAGTCCCCATCCTGGGCTCGTCCGACGAGCTCGAGCGCCTTGTGGCAGATCTCGACATCGAGCGCGTCATCGTCGCTTTCATGCCGGAGTCGCACGAGCACACGCTCGACGTGATCCGCACCGTCCGCGACCTCGACATCCAGGTCGACATCATCCCGCGCCTCTTCGAGGTGGTCGGCACCAACAGCAGCGTGCACATGCTCGAGGGCATCCCACTCGTCGGGTTGCCTCCGCTTCGGCTGTCGCCCTCGGCTCGGCTCCTGAAGCGCGCGTTCGACGTCGTCGGCGCGTCGTTCGGGCTCATCGTCGTTTCGCCGCTGCTCGTGGGAATCGCGCTCGCCGTGAAGATCGACTCGCGCGGGCCGGTCTTCTTCAGGCAACTGCGGCGCGGCGAGGCCGGCCACACGTTCCGTATCTACAAGTTCCGAACGATGCAACGAGACGCCGAGGACCGCAAGCCGGAGCTCGCGCACCTGAACATGCACGCCGACGGCGACCCGCGCATGTTCAAGATCCCGCTCGATCCGCGGGTGACCCGGGTAGGCGCGTTCCTGCGCCGCACGTCACTCGACGAGCTCCCCCAGCTGCTCAACGTCCTCAAGGGAGAGATGTCTCTCGTGGGGCCGCGCCCTCTCATCCTGGAAGAGGACGTTCACGTGGAGCGCTGGGCCCGGAAGAGGCTCGAGCTGAAGCCGGGGATGACCGGGCTCTGGCAGGTCCTCGGCCGCAGCGACATCCCCTTCGACGAGATGACGAAACTCGACTACCTCTACGTCACGAGCTGGTCGTTGAAGGAGGACCTGCGCCTGATCATGCTCACGCTGCCGGCGCTCGTGCGTCCCCGCAGGGCGTACTAGCGACCTCCCCCCACTCTCGCTCCGCGCCCCTACGATCTGCTCGATGGACGTGCACATCGAGCCCGCCTGCGTCGCCGGAGACCCGAAGCTCACGGCGATCTCGGATCTCCTTCTCCGGCGTTTTGGTCGACCGGAGCACGTCCTGGTCGTCGGCTGCGGAGACGGGACGGAGGCAGCGCTCTTGAGCGAGTTGCTCGGGGCGAAGGTCGTCGGCATCGATGCCGCGGATCAGTTCCACCCTCTCGCTGCGTCACGCGTCGAGCTCCGGGTGGCCGACGCGAGAGAGCTCCCGTTCGCGGACGAGGCCTTCGATCTCGTCTTCTCCTTCCACGTGCTCGAGCACGTCTCGGACCCGGAGCAGGCCCTTACCGAGATGCGCCGTGTCCTGCGCGCAGGTGGCGGGCTGTGGATCGGGACACCCAACCGGAGCCGGCTCCTGGGTTACCTGGGCAGCCGCGACGCGACGCGACGCGAGAAGGTCGCCTGGAACATCGTCGACTGGCGGGCTCGCCTGAGCGGTCGCTTCCAAAACGAGCTCGGCGCGCACGCGGGATTCACCAGCGACGAGCTCCGCAGCATGCTGCTCGAGTCGTTCGCCGTCGTGGACGAGGAGACTTCGGCGTACTACGCGTCGATCTACCCGCGCCACCGACGAGCGCTCTCCGTGCTCGAGCGGCTCAGGGTCTCGCGACTCGTCTATCCGGCGATCTACTTCGCCGGCCGTGCCTGACGACGCGCCCGCCTCGGGCCGGCAGCCGAGACGATCGCGTTCAAGGCGCTCAGATAGTCGCGTGCAACCGGCGCAGCGTCGAAGTCCAAGACCTTCTCGCGATTCGTACTTCCCATCGCGCGCCGGAGCTCGTCGTCTGCCAGGAGCCGGACCAGAGCGGATGCGAGCGCCTGCGCATCCCGCGCCGGAACGAAGAGCGCGTTCCGTCCCTCCACGAGGTGGTCGAGGGCGCCTCGTGACGGAGTGGTCACGATCGGCAAGCCGGCGGCCATTGCCTCGAGGATGACGGTTGGAAACCCCTCCGCATGGAACGTCGGCAGTGCGAACACCTGGGCGTCCCGGTAGAGCTTGCTCAAAGCCTCGCCGTCGAGGTACCCGGGCACTGTTACGGAGTCGCTTACTCCGAGCTCGACTGCCAACTCTCGGAGGCCGGCCGCAGCGGGACCGTCCCCGGCGAGCACGAGCCGCGCAGCCCGCTCGCGCTGGACCAGGGGAAGCGCTCGCACGAGCTCGAGCACGCCCTTGCTGGGCATCAGCCGGGCAACGCACAGGATCACGGGACGCGCGTCGCCGTCGAGACTCTCCTCCACGGACGGGGGCGGGGACGAGGAGGGGGACGGCCTGACGTTTCTCACCACGCAGACGCGAGAGTCGGGACTGAAGCGAAGCCACTCTCGCTGTTCCTCTCGCGAGAGCACGAAGACTCCGTCGGCGCGCCCGAGCAGAGCCTTGGTCGCCCACTTGAAGAGCCACGAGCCTCGGGCGACGAGCCTCGACGACTGGCTTCCGTGGAACTGCAGCACGAGGACGCGGTTGCACGGGAGCGTGTGTGCCAGCGCGAGGTCGCGCGGGAGGGTCAACCAGTCGTGCGCCGTCTTCACGACCACGACCGGGAAGTCCCCGCGGACGACGGCCCGTCGTGCGCCCAGCACGTCGCGCGCTCGCCCGAGGATCTTGGCGGGCAGGCGCTCGCCCTCGACCCGCCGACCCCAGGGCAGCATCTCGACCTCGCACCCGAGGCGGCGCAAGCCGTCCGCGAGCAGAGGGGTGTGCTTGGGAAGCGGCCCGTGCACGGTGTCGCGCGGAGCGAGCATGGCGATGCGCATCAGTCGAGGACCTGGCGGCACCAGAGCTCGAAGATGAGGAGCGACCAGATCACAGCGCCGACGTTCTGCCGTCCGGCGAGATGGTCGGCAAGCGCGCGTTCCACGCGCTCGCCGTCGAGGAACCCGCGGCGTGCGGTTGGACCGTCGAGCAGCACTTCGCGTGCGAACACGTTGACGTCGCCTCTGAACCAGCGCGACACCGGGATCGTGAACCCGTGCTTTCGCTGCCGGACGATCTCCGGCGGAAGGAGGTCCCGAACGGAGTCCCGTAGCAACCCCTTGAGCCGCCAGCGCGGGAATCGGCTTCGCACGGGTAGGCCGAGCACGAGCTCCGCGAGGACATGGTCGAGCATCGGCACACGCACTTCGAGCGAGCTGGCCATGCTCATTCGATCGACCTTGACGAGCATGTCGGAGGGCAGCGAGACCTCGAGATTCGCTCGCAGAAAGCGCTCGAGCGGGTGCGCGCCGTTCAGGTCGGCCGAGAGGCTCGCCGTGATCGCGCGGAACGGGTCACGGGCTGCGAGATCCGTGCGAAGCTCCGGGCTCAGGAGCGCGCTGACGGCCGATGGGTCGGTGAGTGCCACCTTGCTGCGGTACGCGTCGAGCGGGTCGGCGAGGCTGTCCCGCACCCGCTTCGAAACCCGCCCGAGGCGATCGCTCCAGCCCGGCCAGGGAAGACGGGGCGGCCGCTCGGCCACTCGTCCGAGCGAGCGACGAACGGCCTGGGGCAACGGCTGGAGCGCCCGCGCCAGCTCGACCCCCTGAAACGTTGTGTAGCCGACGAAGAGCTCGTCGCCGCCGTCACCGGACAGGGCGACCTTGACCGAGCTCGCAGCGAGCGCCGAGACGTGGTAGGTCGGCAGCGCCGACGAGTCGGCGAACGGCTCGCCGAAGTGGGACACGAGCGTCGGCAGGACGTCGACCGCTGTCGGCTCGACAACGAGCTCGTGATGGTCGGTCCCGAAACGGGAAGCGACCAGGCGGGCCTTGTCGAGCTCGTCGTGCTCGGGATCGTCGAAGCCGATCGAGAACGTGCGAACCGGCTGCGGCGACACCTCCGACATGAGTGCGACGATCACGCTCGAGTCGATCCCGCCGCTCAGGAACGCGCCGAGCGGCACGTCGCTCACGAGATGGCTGCGGACGGAGTCTCGGAGGGCGGCCAGGACCATTTCGCGGAGCACCTGCGGATCGGCGTCCGCCTCGTCCTCGGCGGCCGGAGACCGCCAGTACGTCTCGAGGAGCGGTCGCGAACCAGGCGTGCAGGTCAGATGCGTGCCCGGAGGTAGCTTCTCGACGCCCTCTAGGATGCTCCGCGCAGCGGGGACGTACCCGAGGGCGAAATACTCGGCGAGCGATTGCCGGTCGAGCTCGCGCGCAACGAGCTGCGAAGCGAGCAGGCACGAGAGCTCCGAGCCGAACACGAGGCCGTGCGAACCGTTGGCCCAGTACAGCGGTTTGATCCCGAACCTATCCACGGCCACGAACAGCTCCTCGCACCGCGCGTCCCAGAGCGCGAAGGCGAACATCCCGCGAAGCCGGCGGACGACGTCCCGCCCCCACTCCTCGTAGCCGTGGGCGACGACCTCGGTGTCGGCACGCGTCGCGAAGACGTGCCCGAGCGTCGCGAGCTCGGCACGCAGCTCCTGGAAGTTGTAGATCTCGCCGTTGAAGACGAGCGTGATCGCGCCGTCCTCGTTCTGGATGGGCTGCCTTCCTCCCTCGGGGTCGATGATGCTGAGGCGGCGGATGCCGAGCCCGACCGGCCCGTCCATGAACACGCCTTCGTCATCGGGGCCACGGTGGGCGATCGCCGCGCACATCGCATGCAGCGTGCCCTCGCCGACCCGTTCCGAGGCGTTTGCCGCGAGCGCACCACAGATCCCGCACATAGGCCCAGTATGGCGACGCGTCGGCGCCGCGCTATGACCGCGACCGACTCGGGCCCGAGTCGGCTCGGGGGGCGCGCCGGAACACGTACTCGTGGTTGCGGACCGACCCGGTGCCGCGATTCATGCGAACGGTCGCGAACCCGCGGCCCTCGAAGAAGGCGAGAACCTCGGTGGCGGAGGCGACCTCGAACGGGAGCCCTCCGAGCCAGTCGAGCCAGTCGTGGAAGACGGACATTCCACGCTCCTGCTTGTACTCGCGATAGCGGGCGATGGGGTTGCGGCGACGGGCGAGGTCGACGAGCCCGCTCCGCACGAAGAAGGCGGGCACGAACACCCCGATGACGGCCGCTCGCCCGAGGCTGTTCCTGTTGTAGATCCGCTTCACCGCGAGCCAGAAGCGCGATTCGAGCCCCTGGTCTCGGTAGAGCGCAAGCGCGAGCAGCCCATCCGGTGAGACGAGCCGGCCGACGTTCTCGAGCGCCTGCCACAACCGCCCGGTGTGATGGAGCACCCCCCACGAGTAGACGACGTCGAAGTGGCCGAGCCGGGCGAGATAGGCGCGATCGAGAACGTCCCCTCGCTCGACCGTCCACGCGGACGTCGCCGGGGCATACCGTCGTCGTAGCTCGGCGGTGCACGCGACGCTGCCCCCGTCGTAGTCGAACGAGTGGATGCGCTCCGCTCCGAGCCGGTGAGCGGCGAGCGACGAAAGGCCGCTCCCGGAGCCGACGTCGACGAACGCCTTGCCGGTCAGCTCGGCGCCGAGAAGGTTGCGAAGCGAGGCGACGGCGGCGTCTATCCGCTCGTCGTCCAGCACCTGCAGGAACCGCGTCCAGTTCTTCCCGAAGTCGAACCGGCGCTCGTCCCCGGCGTCCTCGTGCCTGTCATCGCTCATCGTCGTCGCGCTCCCAGCTCGACCGCCCGCTCGTAGGCCGCGAGCAAATGCGCCTCCGAGTGACTCCACGAGATCTCGTCCGCCACGCGGCGGCGCCCGACCTCCCCCATCGCCTCCCGCTCCGCGGGCGAGTCGAGCAGAACGGAGATGCAGCGCGCGAAGTCGCGGGTGTCGTCGGGAGCGGCATACAGCGCGGCCTCGGCGGCGGAAACCCGGGCCTCGGTGAGGTCGTAGGAGACGATCGGACGGCCGAGAGCCATGTACTCGACGATCTTGTTCATCGTCGAGACGTCGTTGAGCGGATTCCGGGGATCGGGCGACAGACAGACGTCGGCCGTGCACAGGATGCGGATGACGTCCTCGTCCGGGATCCGTCCCGTGAAGTCGACGTCCTCTCCGAGCCCGAGTTCGGCGGCGAGGGACACCATCTCCTCGAACACGTCTCCCGCACCGATGAACGTCGCGTGCCAGTCCGTGCGCGTCTCCTTGAGGATTGCGAGAGCTCGGAGCGCGTGATCGACCCCGTCCTGCGGGCCCATGACGCCGAGGTACGCGAGCAGGTGCTCTCTCGACCTGCGCAGCGAGGGATCGGGAGGAAGCGGTCGAAAGCGCGTCAGGTCCGGGGCGCTGCGAACGACGAAGACGTCCTCGGGGCGCTTTCGCCCACGACCGATCGCGACACGTCGATAGGACTCGTTCGTGCTCACGACGACGTCGGCGACGCGGAATGCAAGCCGCTCTGCGACGAGTGTGGCTCGATGAAGCAGCCCCTTGCGCCCGAAGCGCGAGACGTACAGCTCGGGCACGAGGTCGTGGTGGTCGAAGATGATGCCCGCACCCTCTCGCCGAGCAGCGAGCGACGTCAGGATGAGGGCATCGGGCGGGTTGCAGGCGTGCACGACGTCGAAGCCGCGGCCACGCGTGAGCCGGCGAACGAGTCGAGCGGTCTGGAAGAGCGCCGACGCATACTCCCGCGCGTACGTCGGCGCGCCGCCTCCTGCCGCCTCGAGGGCGTAGCGATGAATCTCGACCCCGTCCACGAGCGCGTAGGGCTCGGTGTCCTGGCGCCGTCCGCGAGGACAGATCACGGACACTTCCCAGCCGGCCGCGACGAGCGATCGAGCCTCCTGCCACACACGCCTGTCGAACGGGACCGAGAGGTTCTCGACGAGGATGAGCCCCCTACCAGGCGACGCCGACATACCGCTCCCCTCCCCGGCGCTCCTCCGCGTCGGGGAGGCGAACGAGATCGACGATGTGGCGGCCGTCCACGCGGGCGATGGCTTCGACGGCCTCGGGTGACGCCGCTCCGACGACGCAGACCTCGGCGTGGTCGAGGACGTCGTCGGCCGAGTCGATGAGGAGCTCCGAGAGGTGCGGTAGATGCTCGGCCACGTAGGCGCGGTTCGCGCCGACGAGCCGCGACACCGACACCGCAGGATCGTAGATCCTGAGGTCGTAGCCCTTTCCGACCAGGGTCTCGGCGAGCTCCACGAGCGGACTTTCCCGCAGGTCGTCGATGCCCGGTTTGAACGCCAGCCCGAGCAGGCCGATACGCTTGCGCCCGAGGGCCAGCACGACGTCCACCGTGCGCCGGAGGTGGCGCTCGTTCGACGGCAGCACGCTCTCGAGGAGCGGGAGCTCGACGTCCGCCCGCCGGGCGGCGTAGATGAGTGCCCGCAGGTCCTTCGGCAGACACGACCCGCCGAACGCGAAGCCCGGGCGCAGGTACGCCTCCGAGATGTTCAGCTTCCTGTCGGCGAGGAATGCCTTCATGACGTCGTGGGAGTCGATTTCGAACGCGCGGCACACGGCACCCAGCTCGTTGGCGAACGCGATCTTGAGCGCATGGAACGCGTTGTCCGCATACTTGACTGTCTCGGCAACGCGAAGCGGCAGGCGAAACAGCGGCGCTTCGAGCCCTGCGTAGAGCGCGACCACCGCGTCTCCGCTCCCCGGACGGAGCTCACCGACGACGGTCTTCGGTGGATCGTCGAAGTCGGCGATCGCCGCTCCCTCCCGGAGGAACTCGGGATTGCAGGCGAGGTCGAAATCTTGGTCGGCGCGCAGCCCCGACTCGCCCTCGAGCAGCGGGAGCACAACTCGCTCCGTCGTGCCAGGCAGCACGGTCGAGCGGATGACCACGGTGTGGCGTTGCCGACAGTCCGGCAGGGCCGCGCCGATCGACGAAGCGACCCGCTCGATCGCGTCGAGGCTAGGGCTGCCGTTGCTCGCCGAAGGAGTCCCGACGCACACCATCGACATGTCGCTGGTGGTGACAGCCGCGTGCGCATCCGACGTGGCCGAGAGTCGTCCGGAGGCCTTTCCCTCGTGGACCAGCTCGGCCAGTCCCGGCTCCAGCACGGGCGATCCGCCCGCATTCACCAGGTCCACCTTGGTCGGGTTGGTGTCGACGCCCACGACGTGATGCCCACGCCGTACGAAGCAGGCCGCGGAGACGCAGCCGACGTAGCCGAGCCCGAAGAGGGCGATCCTCACGACACCACCCCCGCCGGTGAGGCTCGGCGCACGTGAACGTCGCTCCCGCCGAGGGCGACGTCCACCACCTCCGTCCTGCCCGGGCGATGGACCGTCGCACGAGAGACCATGGACGCAGCCTCGAGCTCGACGCGCGCCTCGGGGACGTCGCCGCGAAACGGAGCGAGCAGCGTTGCGATCTCGACGACTCCGGTCGCCTCCACGTCCGCCGACAGGAGCCAGCTCGGCTCGACCGACTCCAGCCGCTCGGACCACCAGCCCGCCGGTGGCTCCTCCTGGCCGCGCACGGCGTCGAGCACTATCGGATGCGAGGCGGACGTCGAGACGAGCAGTCCGCCGTCGCCGCGTCTGGCGACGGCGAACCCGTGCGGAGCCAGCTCGAGCTCGAGCTCGGGATGCAGAGGCCATCGCTGCGAGTAGCGATGAGCCCCGCGAGCGTCGAGACGATCGACGACGACGATCGACTCGTCGCTCAGGACGATCACCGCCCGCCGGTGCGTGACGCCGTCTGCCAGGCGCTCGTAGCCGTCGTGCTCGGCGACGACCACGCCGTCGTCGAGGTCCGCGTGGAGGAGCCGTGCCCGGGCATGCCGGGCCCAGAGGAACGGACCGCCGGAGAGCGAGCTGTCCAGGCCGTCGACCAGCACGGTCGCGTGGAACCCGGTCCCTCGGAACGCCGCGCGTATCTCGGGCCTCGCGAAGTAGCTCCCCACTCCCGGATCGACCACGAGGTTCTCTTCTCCGACCGAGAGGTCGAGCCGGAGCGCATCGGCGTGCGCATGCGCCGCGAGACTGAGGTGCCCGTGGGGCCCGTGGTCGAACAGCACACGAACTCGGCCATCGCGCAGGATCGTCAATCCGCCCTCGGGCAACGTGATGCTGGCGGGCTCGGGAGCCCGCTCGGCGCCCGCGAAGCGATCGGCGCCGGCCTGGCCGAACAGCCACCACGCGAACGGATCGAGCTCACGGGCCGCGAACGCTGCGCGGGCGCCGCCGCAGCTGGCCGCGATCCCCGCGGCCACTCCACGAGCATCGCGAAGCCCGCCACTGTCGAGGATCAGTGCGCGAGCGTCGTCCGTGTCACCGTAGGTCGGGACCGGCTCCTCCCGCCCGAGCTGTGCCCAGAGAGCATCACCGGACCGCTCGACGGCGGCGGCGATGGGCACGGGCACGACGTGACCGGAGGCGTCCAGAGCGGCGATGGCCACGAGCAACAGGTCGAGGACGAAGAGGTGATACGCGAACGCCTGTTCGGCGCTCGTCCCGTCCGAGCAAATCTGGACGTCGACTTCTCGGCTCAAGCCGTCGAGCCCGTCGGAGAGCCAGCGTGGCGCGTCCTTCAGCTCGGGTGTGAGCGATCCGAGGACGACGAGCCCCACCAACTCGCCGATTCGATGATTGTTGGCCGAGCTGCCCGTCGACGGATCGCCCTCGACCCAGCGTGCGTGCTGCCAGAGGGAGCGGAGCCCCGACGTGCGCCGCTCCTCCGACAGGAACTCCGTTCCGCGCAGTGCGTCCAGCGTCATCGCGAGCGAGATCGCCCTGACCGCCGCCTCGAAGCCGCTGCTCCACGCGATCCCGCGTCCGACAGGATGCGATCCGATCCAGGAGGACATACGGTCGCTCGCCGCCCGGGCGTACGTCGGGTCGTCGCACGCGAGCCACGCCGCGACGAGCAACGGAAGCTCCTGAAGACGATTCAGCTCCCAGATCCACTTCGGATCTCCTGGCGCCCCATGCCGGTAGCCGACGCGCTTCCCGTGCCGGCTGGCCCATCTACGCCCGGTGAACGGATCGGTGTCCGTTCGAAGGTCGTGGACGACGACCTCCGGATATCCGAAGAAGCGGATCCGGTTCTCGATCGACAGTTCGGCCCGCGCGCGCAGGGCCCGGATCTCGTCCGGGAAGCGCTGACGCAGGCCGACTGCTCGTTCGCGTAGGAGGAAGCCGGTCGGCAGCCCGAGCGGATCCGCGCGCAGCACGCTCGCGAGATCTGGCTCCCACCGCGCACGCCAGATCCGGCGGGCCCGAGCATACGAGGCCGCATCGGAGCGGTGCCGGACCCAGCGGCCGGAGCGCTCCACTACCTCGCGCGGCGGCATGGCACGGAGACGGCGGGCGTACCACGCCAACCGCTCGGGAACGACGTTGTCGCGCACCGCCTCCTCCACCGACTCCAAACGTACTTGCGATCCGAGGGCGCGTCGACAGGACCGTAGGTGACGAGCGGTCGAGGTCTGTCTACTGTGTGCCGGGGAGGCTTGGAATGTGTGGAATCGTCGGATTCGTCGCAGCGCGAGGCGCCGTCGTGCCGGAGTCGTCCGGCCTACGCGACGCCGTCGCCGCACTCGCCCATCGGGGCCCGAACGAGTCTGGCCTCTACGAGTCGGGGGGCGCTTTGCTCGGAAACACGCGCCTCAGCATCATCGACCTCGAGGGGGGCACCCAGCCGATGCGCAACGAGGACGGGTCCGTGGTCGTCGTCTACAACGGCGAGATCTGGAACCACCGTGCGCTCCACGACGAGCTGACCCGTCGCGGCCATCGATTCGCGACGCGCTCGGACACCGAGGTTCTCGTCCACGGCTACGAGGAATGGGGCGACGACCTCACCGACCACCTGGACGGGATGTTCGCGTTCGCGATCTGGGACACGCGACGGGAACGGCTCTTGCTCGCACGGGATCGGGTGGGCAAGAAGCCCCTCTATGTGCGGTCGAACGCGCAGGGCGTCGCGTTCGGATCGGACGCGCGCTCGGTCTTCCTCGTCACCGGGGAGCGGCCGGAGATCGCGAAGGAGCACGTAGCCGAGTATCTCTTCCAACGCTACCTCGTCTCGCCGCGGACGTTGTTCTCGGGCGTCCAGCGCCTTCCGGCCGCACACCGCGCCGTCTACGACCGGGGCGAGCTGCAGACGACGCGCTACTGGCGCCTCGAAGCATCCGAGAGCCCTCGCGAGCTCGATGCCGGCGATCTCGGCCAGCTCCTCCGCGCAGCCACGGCCCGCCGCCTCATGAGCGACGTCCCGATCGGCATCCTGCTCAGCGGGGGAGTGGACTCGGTCGCGGTCCTCGCGCTCGCACGCGAGTGCGGAGCCGACGAGCTCGCGAGCTTCACCGTCGGATTCGACGATCCGGTCTACGACGAGCGACCGCGTGCCCGGGCGGCCGCAAAGCGCTTCTCGACGGAGCACCATGAGCTCGTCGTCTCGGCCGGCGACTTCCTCGAGGCCTGGCCGCGGCTCGCGTGGTACCGAGACGACCCGATCGCCGAAGCGTCCGAGATCCCGCTGCTGCTCCTCTCGGAATTCGCAGGCGGCCACGTGCGAGTCGCGTTGTCGGGCGACGGTGGTGACGAGATCTTCGGCGGCTATCCGAAGTACCGCGCCGACAAACTGCTCCGGGCGGGGGGCCGGGGCACGGCGCTCGCGCTCCGAGGAGCGATGCGCCTTCGCTCGCTTCGGCCGACGCATCGACGGCTCGAGCGGGCGGCCGACACGCTCACGGTGCGCGACCCTCTCCTGCGCTGGGTGTCGTGGTTCCGGACCATGGAGGTGGCGACCGTGGACGACCTTCTCTCGCCCGAGCTCGTGGACGGACGGCTCGATGCTCGCCTCGCGAGCGGTCTCGGGGCCCTGCTCGCGCCGTACGAGCGTCTCGACGACGACCGGCGCATGCTCCTCGGAGATCTCTTCACGTATCTCCCCGACAACATGCTTCTCCGCTCTGACAAGGTCCTCATGGGTGGGTCGCTCGAAGGTCGTATGCCGCTCCTCGACCTCGAGATCGTGACCCGGGCAACGTCGGCCCCAGCTGGATCCCGAGCCTCACTGCTCCAGTCGAAGCGGGTCCTGAAGCAGGCGACGGAGGCGATCGTGCCGAGCGAGCTCCGCGGTGGGCCGAAGCGAGGCTTCCCCGTGCCCATCGAGCGATTCCTCGTCGAAGGCGGGCGGGACCTCGTCGAACGCCTGCTGCTCTCGGACCGGGCTCTGGGTCGCGGGATCTTCGACCCGGACGCGTTACGTCGAGGAGTGCGCGGCCCAGCGGAGGAGCGAATCTCAGGGCCGGCTCTGTTCGTTCTCACCTCGTTCGAGCTCTGGGCACGTTCGAACATCGACCAGGTCTCGACCCGGCCTCCTGCGGTCGACGAGATTCTCGAGGAGCCGAGAGTCCTCGCCTAACCCTTGCCCGCGGAGGCCGACGGCCCGAGCCGCCGCCGATCGCGCAAGAACAGCGCAAGACCAAGCGGCAGGAGCGCGAGCCAGGCGAGGACCGAAGGCGCGTCGGCTGCCTGCGTTCGGAGCGCGATGCCCGAGTGCAGAGAGAACCGTGCGTAGTTCGCATACGAGCGTACGCGGCGCCGAAGGGGCAGCCGGTGGGGCAAGCGCAGCTCCTCCAGGAAGAACTGCCTCATCGGCAGTGGCGTGCCGACCTGAAGCGCCAGCGATCTCTCGCTGAGCCCGGCGGGCTGGTACTCGACGATCTTGACGACCTCGTTCACGTGTCGCTCGCGATACCGCAGGGCTACCCGGTTCCAGACGAGGCCGGGAGCGACGTATGAGCCCTCGAACGGGAATGGGAATTCGCGAAGCACCGAGGTCCGCATGAGCCCGTGCTTGTCGCCGGCCACGCGGAGGACGTATGCGAGCTCGGCGGCGTCGCAGTCGAGCGGGTCGGCGGGGAACCGGTCGCCCACGACGCGGCCGTCCGCGAAGGCACACAGGCCGACGACGCCGGCGAAGCCCGCACGTTCGGTCTCGGGGATGCCTTCCCACGTTTCGAGCAGCCGCTCGAGCGCATCGGCTACGAACCAGTCGTCGGAGTCGAGGATCGTCGTGAACGCCCCGCGCGCGAGCCGAACACCTCGGTTGACGGCCGCGTACTGACCGCGGTTCTCCTGCTGCACATACTCGATGTCGAGTGCACCGTCGGCGACCCAACCGCGTACCAGAGCTTCGGTGTCGTCCTCGGACCCGTCGTCCACGATCACCCATTCGAAGGCGTGGAGCGTCTGGGCTCGGAGCGAGTCGTAGACACGTCCGAGCGTGTGTGCGCGGTTGTACGACGGGGTGAGGACCGTGACGACTGGGACTCCCCCCGTGTTGCGAGGACCTCCGTCCGGCAGATCAGCCTCGTGGCTGCGGGGACCGGTCGGCGTACGCGGGAGCCGCCTCCTCGACCTCCGAGGGTGCGATCGGGGCCGAGACGGGCTGCTCCGGAGCCTCGCCTTTCCCCCGGTAGCCGTAGGTTCCGAGCCCGTAGAGCTCCGTCGGCTCGACGCCGGTGAGGATGAAACCGAGCTTCGGGGCCGGGCTCGCGTCGAGCTCACGATGGAGATCGCGGAGCATCGGTCGGTTGACGAGGCCCAGCCGAACGACGACGAGGACCGCATCGACCCGCGTCGAGAGTGTTGCCGCGTCACTGACCGTGAGCAACGGCGGAGCGTCCACGAGCACGAAGTCCATCTGCTCGCGCAGCCGAGCCAGGATGCCAGCGACGGCCTGCGTGCCCACGAGCTCGCCGGGGCTGGCCGGAAGGAACCCTGCGGGAAGGACGTACAGCTGCCCCTGCGCGTGGGAACGTGGGCCCTCGGAGCTCTCGTCGACCGGTGGGATCAGACGGCTGGCACGGGCCAGCCGGATGGGCTCCGCCGCGTGGAGGCTGATGGGAACGAGTGCTCGCTCGAGCGTGACGCGCTCAATCGCAGCGTCCGCGAGGCCTGGCCGGAGCTCGAGCCCGAAGAAACGCCCGACCATGGGCTTCCGGAGATCGAGATCGACGAGAGCGACGCGATGCCCTGCGCGGGCAAGGGCGACGGCGAGGTTCGAGATCGTCGTGGTCTTCCCTTCGACGCCGACCGAGCTCGTGACCATGAGCACCTTGGCCTTCACGTCGAGGTTTGCGAACTCCACACTGGTCCGTAGTCGACGCACCGCCTCGGCATCGGCGTCGGACGGGTCGTCGAGCATCGCGAGCCGCGCCGTGCGCGGGGCCGGCAGGCGAGAAAGCAGGGGGATGCCGAGAAGGCGATGGATCTCCTCCTCGTCACGGACCCGTCGGTCCAGCGCCTCCCACAGGAACACGGCTCCCAGGCCCAGCAAGAGGCCCACGGCGAGGCCCAGCAGCGCGTTTCGACGCGGCGTTGGAGCGACCTGCGACGCAGAGTCGGCCGTTTTCACGACCTCCGCCCGTGTTTGCAGCAGCTCCATCGTGCGAAGCTCCTGAACCTTCTGCGTGAGCTCACGGAAGAGCGGCGTGTCGGTTGCCCCACGTCGCTCGAGCGCGGCGAGGTTCCTCAGCAGGTCTCTGCGAGCGTTGGCGAGCGACGCGGTGTCCAGTTCGAGCCGGTAGCCGGTGTAGGCAGCGGCGTAGGCAGACGCGAGCCGGATCGCCACCTCCGGATCGGCGTTGTGCACCGTGAACTCGAGGAGGTCGGCGTTGCCGTGAGGCGTGACGCTCGCGCCCGCGAGCAACTCGGCCGGCGAGACGTCGCGGACACCCGCCTCGTCGACGGCCCTACGGGCGACCTCGGGCACACGCGCCAGTGCTGCCTGGGTCGCCGCAAAACGGTCCGGGTCGGTGAAGATGTCCGCGTTCGTCACGCCGGAGAGCGCCGAGCCCAGGTCTTGACGGCTGAGGAGAACCTCCGAGGATGCGGCGTACACCGCAGGCTGCTGGGACGCGTACGCGAACGCGACGATCGGCACCAGCAGCACCGGCACGATCGCGGCCCACTTCCGCCGGCGCACGATCGCCAGGTATTCGGCGAGCGTGCGCTGCCGCCCCGAGACGTCGGTCGAGGTCATCGTCTCAGTGTGCTCGGAACCAAGCGGGATCGCCAGTTTCGGCGGGACGGCCACTTACCACGGGACAGCGGGTCGCACGCATGAGGAGACGATAGAGGAACGGGGTGCCAGCGGCCCTCGACCTCTGGGCGGTGCGACCCGTACCATGTTCCGATACAACGAGGCCGATGCCCTCTCGCTCGGCGTGTCACGTGCCGTACGAAGTGGTCTTCGTCTGCACCGGAAACCGCGCGCGCAGCCCTCTCGCGCAGGGCCTGCTTCGGAGGTACGCGGACGGCCTCGACGTGAGCGCCAGCTCGTACGGGACCCTGCCCGTCGAAGGCGCGCCGGCTCTTCCGGCGGCCGTGGCCGCGGCGCGCGCCCTCGGCGTGGACCTCTCCGCGCACACATCGCGGTCGGTCCGTGGCGCCGATCTCTCTCGGGCCGACCTCGTGCTCGGCTTCGAGCCCGCGCACGTCTCGGCTGCGGTCGTCGACGGGGGGGCGGACATCGGCTGCACGTTCCTCCTCGGAGAGGTCGTTCCCCTCCTCGACGTCCCGGTCACCGAAGACGATCCTTGTGCGAACGCGCGGTTCGTCGTCTCCGTCGCCGACACGCGACGCGTGCGGGCGCGGCCGGACCCGACACGAGCCATCGCCGACCCGTACGGCCTGCCCGCACGGGAGATGCAGCGGATCGCCGAGACGATCGACCGGCTCGTCCGAGGAATCGTCCCCGGTCTCTTCGGCAGCTCCGTGACGGAGCCCGTCCGTCCGCCAGGAAGACAGCGGTGAGCAGCTCGGAGGACGCCAGAAGCGCAGCCATCGTCGATGTGGCGATCACCGCCTACCGGCGCGCTGCTTTCATCGGCGAGGCGATCGAATCGGTCCTCGACCAGCGCTTTGATCGCTGGCGGCTGACGATCTGCGACAACGGGCCCGGCGGCGGGGAGATCGAGGAGGTCGCAGCGACGTATCTCTCGGACACGAGGGTGTCGTATCTCACAACGGGTGACGAGCTGCCACTGGCCGAGAACTGGACGAAGGCCATCGGCTGTGGTCGAGCTCCGTACGTCGCGCTGCTGAACGACGACGACCGGTGGCATCCGGACTTCCTCGGAGCCCGCGTTCGCGCGCTCGACGCGCATCCGGAATGCGGGTTCGCGTTCGCGGAGTGGGTGCAGATCGACGAGGGAGGCAAACCTGTGCTCCGCGCGCCGTATCGCTTCCCGGAGGGCGTCGTCTCGCGCGCAGAGCTGGCGCGGTGGCTCACGCGGCAGAACGTGGTCGTACCGCCGGCCATCGTCGTCCGACGTTCCGGGTATGCGGCGGTGGGTGCGGCGTTCGACGGGAGGTGGCATTACTGCGACTGGGAGATGTGGGCGCGTCTCGCTGCCCGCTTTCCCGCGTACTACCTCCGGCTCCAGGACAGCGACTACCGCCGCCACGCCCAGGTGAACACGTTCGCCAGGCGCGAGGATCCGGACCGCCTGGTTGCGATGGTCGACCATCTCGAGGGGCTGTTCGCGGCCGAGCTGCCCGCATTCGAGCTGAGCGATCGTGACCGCAGCCGCAACCGATCGAAGGTCCTTCTGCACGCGGCCGGGGACGTGTACCAGGGTGGAGGATGGACGGCGTCCCGGCCGCTTTACCGGCGAGCGCTGCGCGAGTACCTGCCGGCGGCCTTCGACCGCGTCTCACTCATGCTGCTGGCGCGTACCGTGCTTGGCCATCGCGGCAGTCATGTGGTCGGCCGAGCCCTGTGGCCGATTCGGCGGTGGCGCCGGCGCAACGCCGACCGAGCGGGCACGGAACGCGCGGCCTGAGCACGGCGATCGTCCGAAAAGGACGGCTACGCTGCGCGCGTGCCGAGCCCCGCCGTCGAGAATCTCGTCACGCAGCTCTCGAAGCTGCCCGGGATCGGGCGCCGCACGGCGCAGCGGCTGACGTTCCACCTCCTCTCCGCGCGCGCGGAGGACGCCCTCGAGCTCGCCCGGGCGATCGAGGACGTGAAGGAGCGCGTGCGCTTCTGCCGCGAGTGCGGGAACCTGACCGAGGACGAGCTGTGCGAGGTCTGCTCGGACACCCGCCGCGACCGGACGGTGATCTGCGTGGTCGAGCAGCCGGTCGACGTCGTCTCCCTCGAGCGGACGCACGAGTTCCGCGGGCTGTACCACGTGCTCGGGGGCGCGCTCTCGCCGCTCGACGGCGTCGAGCCCTCG
>Ga0114129_10001999_pt1 | contig 27921 bp, 24 predicted proteins | sample RhiMetdeltSRZDD1_FD_80071 | JGI IMG/M metagenome (GOLD analysis project Ga0114129, IMG submission 80071) | Populus rhizosphere microbial communities from Tennessee, USA - Rhizosphere MetaG P. deltoides SRZDD1 (version 2) (version 2) | ecosystem: Host-associated > Plants > Roots > Rhizosphere >... | reverse complement strand
CGCGCGATCTTCGCGGAGCGGCAGGACGGCGCGCTCACGCTGCGCCGGGGCTTCATCGTCGCCGAAACCGATCGCGTCCTCGTCGTCGAGGACGTGCTGACGACCGGCGGCTCGACGCGCGAGACGATGCAGGTCGCGACAGCCGCCGGCGGGCACGTGGTCGGCGCCGCGTCGATCGTGGATCGATCCGGGGGACGATCGCCGTTCGAGGTGCCGTTCGTGTCGCTGCTCGACATCGATCTCCCGACGTACGAGCCGGATCGCTGTCCGCTCTGCGCGCAAGGCATGCCGGTGATCAAGCCCGGATCTCGGCCGGTCGCAACTTAAAGGGTGCTGATCGGATCGCGAAGGTGCTGATCGGATCCGCGAAAGTGCTGATCGGATCGCGAACGTGCTGATCGGATCGCGAACGTGCTGATCGGATCGCGAACGTGCTGATCGGCTTGCGAAGGTGCTGATCGGCTTGCGAAAGTGCTGATCGGCTTGCGAAGGTGCTGATCGGCTTGCGAAAGTGCTGATCGGATCGCGAACGTGCTGATCGGATCTACGAAGGTGCTGCCCGGTCGTAGTCGACGGATGTGAGGAAAAGACCGTGCGGCGGCGCGGCGGGACCGGCGCGCGTGCGGTCGCGCGATGCCAGGACTTCTGCCAGCCAGTCAGCACTCCGTCGCCCGCGTCCGATCTCGACGAGCGATCCAACGATCGCGCGTACCATGTGACGAAGGAAACCGTCGCCGGTGATCTCGTACGCGATCAGGGACGCACGCGACTCACCCGACCCCCGTGAGTCCCCCGGCGGATTCGTCAGAACGCGCGATGCTTCGACCATCCGTTCTGTTGTCCTGGCCTCGCTCCCTGTCGCCTGAAATGCCGCGAAGTCGTGGCGGCCCTCGAGCAGGCGCGCCGCAGCGGTCATCGCGCGGAGGTCGAGCGCGCCGCGCGGCGTGATGACGTGCCATGCGTAGCGGCGCTCGAATGGCGAGATGACGTCGTCGTTCCAGATACGATAGCGGTAGGTCTTCGCGCGCGCGTCGAAGCGGGCGTGGAACGTCTCCGCCGCTTCAAGCGACGACAGAACCCGAATATCCGGCGGGAGCCGCGCGTTCAGCGCGCGTTTCACCGTCGTCGTGTCGATGGAGCGCTCGAGCGAAAACGACGCGACCTGACCGGTCGCGTGCACGCCGGCATCGGTGCGGCCTGCACCCGCGACGGCCACGTCGCGCCCATCCAGCTCGCGCAGCGCGTCTTCGATCAGACCTTGAATGGAGGTCCCAGCCGCCTGCCGCTGCCAGCCGACGAAGTCGGTGCCGTCATACGCGAGCGTGATTCTGAAAGTCGGCATGGCTGCGCTCTGCGATAGCACTTTCGCGAGCCGATCAGGAGTCTCGCGAGCCGATCGGCACTCTCTTGCGAGCCGATCAGCATTTTCGCGAGCCGATCAGCACTTTTGTGAACCCGATCGGCACCTTCGCGCCCCGATCGGCAGGCCGTTGTATCATGAGGGTTTGCCACGAAAATAGTCCCCATGTCGCTTGAGCAGCTCCTGGCGTGGATCCCGCCGGGATCGCCCGACGAAACGCTGGCCCGGCAGGTCGACTTCGAGCGGCTGCCGGTCCACATCGCCATCATCATGGACGGCAACGGCCGGTGGGCCGCGCAGCGCCACCTGCCGCGCGTCGAAGGCCATCGCGCCGGCATCGACTCGGTGCGCGACGTCGTCGAAACATCGGCGCGCCTCGGCATCGACGTGCTGACGCTGTACGCGTTCTCGGTCGAGAACTGGAAGCGGCCGAAGGCCGAAGTCAACACGCTGATGATGCTGCTCAAGCGGTACATCCGCCTGGAGCTCGGCACGCTGCGCCAGAACAACATCAAGTTCCGCGTGATCGGCCGGGCCGACGAGCTCGCGGAGGACGTGCAGGAGGAGCTCGAGATCGGCATGCGCCAGACGGCGGCGAACACCGGCATGCTGTTCAACATCGCGCTCAACTACGGCGGACGCGCGGAGATCGTGGACGCCGCGCGGCGGATCATCGAGTCGAAGATCAGCCCCGACGCGCTCGACGAGCGGCGGTTCGGCGAGTTTCTCTACACGGCGAACCAGCCGGATCCCGATCTCCTGATCCGCACGAGCGGCGAGATGCGCGTCAGCAATTTCCTGCTGTGGCAGATCGCGTACTCCGAGATCTGGGTCACCGAGACGTTGTGGCCCGACTTCCGCTGCCGCCACCTGCTCGAGGCGGTCGTCGCCTACCAGAAGCGCGACCGGCGGTACGGAGGCATCAAGTCAGTCGCCAGTCATCGGCCGGCCGTCATCAGTCGGTAGCCGTCAGTCGCCGATGACACGCGTGCTGAGCGGCGCCGTCCTCGTCGCGTTCGCCATCGCCGTCGTGTGGTTCGCGCCGCCGTGGCTCTTCTTCGGCGTCGCCGAGCTGCTGCTCGTGCTCGCGTTCGATGAATACCGGCGGCTGGCGGCCGCGTGCGGCGCGCCGATTCCCGGCGTCGCGGCAGGCGTCGCGACCGTGATCGCCTCAGTCGGCGTGACCTCCGCGTTCCGGCTCGGAGACGAGGTGCTCGCGAACGGCATCGCCCTCGACGCCGCGCTGATGTCGGCGTTCGTCGTGCTCGCGGCGTTGTCGCTGGCGACGTTCTCCACCGGCCGAAGCGATCAGGGCGCGCTCGCCCGTGCGTCGGCGTCGGTGTTTCCGATGCTGTATCTCGGCCTGCCGATTGGCGCGCTGATCGCGCTGCGCGCGCTCCGCGGCCGCGAAGCGCTCTTCCTGCTGATGCTGACGGTGATGGTGAGCGATACGGCGCAGTACTACACCGGCCGCGCGTTCGGCCGCCGCCTGCTCGCGCCGGCCATCAGCCCGAAGAAGACGGTGGAGGGGGCGATCGGGGGATTCGTCTTCGGCGCCGCGCTCCTGTCGGTCCTCGGCGCGTGGTGGCTCGCCCCGCTTCCGGTCGTGCTTCGCGCGCTGCTCGGCGTGGCCGTCGTCGCGCTCGGCATCGCCGGCGACCTGTTCGAGTCCATGCTGAAGCGGAGCGCGGGCGTCAAGGACAGCTCCGCGCTCATCCCGGGCCACGGCGGCATTCTCGATCGCATCGACGCGCTGCTCTTCGCGGCGCCGATCTACTACATCGTCGTCAAGTACGCGTGACATGAAGCGCCTCGCCATCCTCGGGTCGACCGGGTCGATCGGCCAGAGCGCGCTGGCGGTCGTCGACGCGCATCCGGATCGGCTGCAGGTCGTCGGCCTGGCCGCCGGCGAGAACGCGGGTCGATTCGCGGAGCAGGTCGCGCGGTATCGGCCGCGCGTCGCGGCGATGGCCACCGGCGGCGCGATCGATCGCCTGAAGGGTGCGGGCTCGAGCGCCGGCGTCGAGATTGCGCCGGCCGGCCGCGAGGGGCTCGTCCGGGTCGCGACGCATCCGGACGTGGATCTCGTGCTGTTTGCGTCGAGCGGCACCGAAGGGCTGGAGGCGGTGCTCGCCGCAATCGAGCACGGGAAGACGATCGCGCTGGCGAACAAGGAAGTGCTCGTGATGGCGGGCGCCATCGTGACCGACGCGGCGGCGCGGCGCGGCGTGACGATTCTGCCGGTCGACAGCGAGCACAACGCCATCCATCAATGCCTTCACGGCCGCGCGGCGGCGGAGGTGCGGAAGCTGGTCCTCACGGCGTCCGGCGGACCGTTCCGTGGGCGCCTCGCATCGGATCTCGCCGCGGTCACGGCCGACGATGCGCTGAAGCATCCGACGTGGCGGATGGGGCGGAAGATCACCATCGATTCGGCGACGCTGATGAACAAGGGCCTCGAGGTGATCGAGGCGCACTGGCTGTTCGGCGTTCGCGCCAATCAGATCGAGGTCGTCATCCACCCGCAGTCCGTCGTGCACTCGATGGTGGAGCTGACCGACGGTTCGGTGATCGCGCAGCTCGGCGTCACGGACATGCGGCTGCCGATTCAGTACGCGTTCTCGTACCCGCAGCGCTGGCCGGCGCCGCTGCCGGCGCTCGACCTGACGCGCGCGGGACAGCTCGAGTTCCACGCGCCCGACCTGGCGGCCTTCCCGTGCCTCGCGCTCGCGTATCGCGCGCTCGAATCGGAGCGGAGCCTGCCGGTCGTGCTCAACGCGGCGAACGAAATCGCGGTCTCGCGCTTTCTCGAGGGCCGCATCGGGTTCACGGCGATCGCGCGCGTCATCGAGGAGACCATGCGCGCCCATCAGCCGTCGCCTGTGTCGTCGCTGGCCGAAGTGAGAAACGTCGACCGCTCGGCGCGCGCGCACGCGGATGAGTTCGCACGCGGGTTAGAATTAGAAGTCTGAAATGACCACGATCCTGGCGTTCACGTTCGTGCTCGGCGTGCTGGTTTTCGTGCACGAGCTCGGACATTTCCTGGCGGCCAAGCGCGTCGGCATTCGCGTCCTGAAGTTCCAGCTCGGGTTCAACCCGACCGTCGTGAGCTTCCGCCGCGGCGACACGGAATACGGGATCGGCGCGCTCCCGCTCGGCGGCTACGTCAAGATGGCGGGCGACAACCCGGAGGACGCGCCGACGGGCAAGCCCGACGAGTTTCTCGCGAAGACCAAGTGGCAGCGGTTCCAGGTGCTCATCATGGGCCCCGTGATGAACCTGCTGCTCGCCTTCGTGCTGACCGCGGTCGTCCTGTATCAGGGCGTCGATCAGCCCGCCTTCCAGGATCAGCCGGTCGTCATCGGCGTCGTGCCTCCGGATTCCGCGGCCGCGAAGGCGGACATCCGGCCCGGCGATCGCGTCCTGTCGGTCGCCGATCGCAACGTCTCGACGTGGGAACAGTTCTTTCTGTCGATCGGGTCGCGGCCGAACCGCGACGTCACGCTCGAGATCCTGCGCCACGGCAACGTACTGACGAAGACGGTCAAGCCGGTCGTCCCGCCGAGCCAGAGCCGCTTCGAGATCGGCGACATCGGCGTGCTGCCGGACGTCCACCCGCACGTGCGCACCGTGCAGCCGGGCGGCGCGGCCGATAAGGCTGGCCTCCAGGCCGGCGACGTCGTCACCGCGGTCGACGGCCAGGTCATCACGTTCGCCGGCCAGTTGAAGGACGCCATCGCCAAGCATCCCGATCAGACGATTACGCTGTCGATGCTCCGCAACGGCCAGCCGACGACCCTGCGCGCCACGCCGCTGAAGAGCGGCGGCCAGGGGCTGCTCGGCATCAGCATCAGCGACGACGTGAAGAGCATCAAGCCGGGGGCGATCGAGGCGCTGGGCATGAGCTTCCAGCGCAACGTCGAATTCGGCGCGATGATCTTTCACACGCTCTGGGGCCTGCTGACGCGCGAGACGTCGCCGAAGCAGCTGATGGGGCCGGTCGCGATCGCGCAGATGTCGGGCGAGTCGGCGCAGCTCGGCTGGATCGCGCTCCTCAGCCTGATGGCATCGCTCAGCCTGAACCTCGGCATCCTCAACCTGCTGCCGATCCCGGTGCTCGACGGCGGCCACATCTTCATCATGGCGCTCGAGGGCGTCGCGCGGCGCGACTTCAGCGTCAAGGTGAAGGAGAAGATGCTCCTCGCCGGGTTCGTCGCGCTGATGGTGCTGATGGCTGCGGTGATCTACAACGACCTGACGCGCATCACGTGGATCGAACGGTTCATGCCGTGGCGGTAGGATTTCAGAGGATTTCAGAGGATTTCAGATTTCAGATTTCAGAGTTCAGATTTAGCCGCGCGAGCAGGAGCGCGGTAAACCCCATCGACGACAATCCAAGCCACATGAATGCGTCGAGCGTCGTCGTGACGACGACGTCGACGGCGATCGAGTGCTGCAGCCGGTCGCGCTGCTGCGCGACGATGCTCAGCTGCCGGCTGTCAGGCTTCAGCGCGTTCACCAGGTAGACGCCATTCGGCGATCGATCCCCGTTCTCGTACGCGATTCGGTGTCTGCCGGATGTCCGCAGCGGCACGTCAGCCGTCGCCTCGACGCGGATGCGCGCCGTCCCGTCTCGAATCTCGTCGGCGGACGGTGCGTCGGCGCGGACCAGCGTGAGCGCATACGGTCGATCGTCGACCCGAAGCGAGAGGTTCGCCACCACGGCGCGCGCGCAGGCTTCGATCTCCCGCGGATCGATCCGGCCGTCGCCGTTGCGATCGATGGCCGCGAGAATCCCGGGCGCGATCGACACGCCCGGCGTCAGGTCCACTTCGACGTCGATGCGATCGCGCGAGATGCCGAGGCGCGTCGCCTGCAGATACTCGTCGATCTGATGCGCCACCGCGCGGGGCGCCGGGGCGAGCACGAGGGCGGCGGCCAGCAGCAGACGTTTCATTTGAACGCCGAGCCGTAGTCGTTCGTGGGGTCGCGAAAGATCGTGTGGATGTGGTCGATGCTCGGGGCGTTGCCCGGCCCCTGCGGCGCGTACTCGACCAGCAGGGTCGGGCCCTGCACGCGGAAATAGGCTCCCTTTCCGTTCGTCGTCGAGCCGGCCCACGCGAAGTACGTTTCCGGAAGCTTCGCGTCGACCTCTTTCATCTTCGCGGCCGCCGCGCTGGTCTCGAGGATGTTGACCCATTCGCCGACGAGGTCCAGGAGCATCGCGCGCTGCGACGCGCTCATCGCGCTCGCGCGGAGACCTTCCGGCTGGATGACCTTGCCGTCCTCGCCGGGCCCGAGCACGAGGTTTCGCACCTCGTAGCCGAGCAGCGCCTGCTTCTGCTGGTCCGCGTCGAGCGCCTGCATCAGGGCGAACGCTTTGTCGTTCTCCCTGCCCAGCGGGCGAATCGTCTGACCGTTCAACGTGAAGGTCGCGGGCTGCGTGCCCGTGTGGCTGGGCGTCAGCGTCCGCTCGCGGCCGGCGGTCGTCACGTTGATCGCGAGGTGATGGCCGCCGAACTGCAGCATCCACTTGTCGGCCGGCGACGGCGTGCCGAGCATCGCGATGTAGTACTCGCCGCGGCCGAACCGTACCGGTGCGTTCGCCGCCCGCGTCGGCGCCGCCGTTTCCTCGAGGTGCTGATCGGCGTTGACGATGTCCAGCACTTTTCGGTAGCCCGCCGGGCTCAGCACGCTCTCCACGAGCGCGAGCGCGCGCTCCTGCTGCTGCGCGGTCAGCTCGCCGAGCTTCAGGCCGTTGCGCTGCGTGGCGCCGACCTGCATCCGAGTCCCGGTCGGCAGGTTCGACCAGACCGTACGCGTCGTCCCGTTGAGCGGAAGCACGACCCGGCCGCGCTGCCGCTCGTCGAGCGTCGACAGAAACGCGGTGGCCGCATCGACAGCCTTCGCTGTCGGATTCGCCGCCGGCGCCGGCGCCGCGCGCTGCCCGACGGCGACAGTCGCCGCGGCCGCGCCGAGGATCGTCACGATGACGGCAATCTTGATCGGCCTCATATCACCCCCGGAAATTTCAGATTTCAGAATTCAGATTTCAGATTTTCATTTCAGATTGCAGTAAATCTGCAATCAACAATCAATCTGAAATCTGAAATCTGAAATCTGAAATTTCAGAGAGCCTTCAGTACTGCCGCAGGCTCTATGTTGAGCACCCGTCGCGATGGCATCCATGTCGCCAGCGCGCCGATGACGACGACAATCACGACCGGAAACGCGAACGCGGACCAGTCCGCGTCGAACGGCGTGCCGGCGCCGCCGCTGGCGCGGACGACACGCGTGAGCGCGTACGTGAGCGCGATGCCGAACGCGGCGCCCAGCACGACCAGCCGCAGGCTGTGGCTGGCGACGAGCCGTACCAGGTGGCCGCTGGATGCGCCGATCGCGACGCGGAGCGCGAGCTCGCGCGACCGTCTCGCGATCGCGAACGCGAGGACGCCGTAGATGCCGGCCGCCATCAGCAGCATGCCGATGAGAATCAGCGGGACGAGCGGCGCCGTGCCGACGAGAATCTCCTGGCCGCTGATCGTCTTGATCTGGTCGTAGGTGAACGCGCGGGTGACGACGTTGCCGGCCGCCGCATCCCGAAGGCGGCGGCGAACGGTCTGCACCAGTGCGGCCGGATCGCCGTTCGCGCGGATCACGAGGTCCGCCCGCTTCGGCGCTGCCAGCTGCAGGCCGGGTCCTGTCGGACCCGGCGGGGTCGGCGGGTCTGAAAGGACCCGCGCTACACCTGGCACCGCCATCGGGACGAAGAATCGCGGCTCGAACTCGCGGAAGAACGGCGAGTTCGAGAAGTTGCCGCAGACGCCGACGATGTCGTAATCGACGTTGCCGACCCAGGCGCGCCGGCCGATCGCGCTGCCGTCGGCGAACAATCGCCGCGCGAGCGCCTCGTTGACGATGACGGTGCGCGTCGCTGATGAGTCGCGCGTCGTGAACGCGCGCCCGGCCCGGATCGGCACGTCGAGCGCGGCGAAGAAGGCCGGTGTGATGGCCCCGCGCTCCGCGGCAACCGCGTTCGCGCCTGACGCGTCGACCGCGACGCGCTCGCGCGGACCGCTCGCCATGAACGGCGCGGTCGTCGACGCCGCGGCCACCGACACGCCCGGAATGCCGGCCGCCGCGTCGAGCACCGCCGCGACCGGGACGCCCTCGTTGTTCTCGACGCGCGCGGTCAGCATCGGCTGCGTCGGGAAGCCCATGTTGGCGGCAAGCGCACGGCGGTAGCCGTTGACGAACGCCGCGGCGACGACGAGCAGGGCCACCGTGACGCTGATCTCGAGCACAACGAGCGCGTGCCGCCAGCGCTGCCGGATCCGATCCGACAGCGCGGTCGCGCGCAGCGGGTTGCCGTGCAGGCGGCGGGTCTCGAGCAGCGCCGGCGCGAGGCCGGTGAGGATTCCCGCGGCCATCGTAATCGCCATCGACGCGAGCAGCACGCGCGGACGGATCGACAGGTCGAAGAAGCCATCCGACGCGCCGCTCTGCTGCAGCACGATGGTCCGCAGCAGGAACGTCGTGCCCACGCCGAGGACGCCGCCCGCGATCGCGATGACCATCGACTCGGTCAGCAGCGCGCGGATCAAACGGCCACGGCTCGCGCCCAGCGAAGCGCGGATGGCGATTTCGTGCTCCCGTGCGGTCCACTGCGCGATCATCAGAATCGCGACGTTGGCGCACGCGATCAGCAGCGTGAGCACCACGGCGACGCCGAGCACCCACGGCAGCGCGATTGACACCTGCGCGCCGAGCGGCGTGCCTTCGATGGGCGACAGCTTCAGCCGCAGCGGCCGCTCGTCAGCCGGCACGCGCGCGGCGTACTCGGCGAGGCCCGGCTGCAGCTGCGTGTCGAGCATCGCCGTCGTCGTCCCCGGAGAACGCCGAACGATGACATCGAGTGCGTCGGCCGATGCCGCGCTCTGAGGCGCGAGCCGGATCCAGACGGGCGAGTGCATTTCCGCGAACCAGAAGCGCCGGGGCAGCACGCCGACGATCGTGTGCGGGCGGTTCTCGATCCAGATCGTCGCGCCGACTGCGTCGGCGCGCCCGTCGAACCACTGCTGCCAGAGCCGATAGCTGAGGATCGCCGGCGCGCTGTCGGCTGACGTGGCCGCGAACAGGGTGCCGGCGACCGGCTTCACGGCGAGCACCGTGAAGAGGTTCGACGTCACTTCGCGAACCGGGACGGCTTCGATGCGGTCTCCGGTGCGAACGTCGCGCAGCCCGCGCGGCGGCGCGGCCGCCGCCATCGACGTTCCGAACGCGTCGGTCCAGGTGGCGAACAGCGTTCCGGCCGGATAGCTGCCGATCGGCACGATCGGTCGCGTGCCGCGGCCGACCTGCACTCTCGTCAGCTGATCGACGTCGCCGTATTCCGGCGGCGGATTGTGGAACACCACATCGCGGATCGTCAGCGTCGTTGCCATCGCGCCGATGCCGGCGGCGAGCGAGAGGACGGCGATGGTCGAGGCGATCGGATAGCGCACGATGCTGCGGATCGCCGAATGGATGTCCTGCCGCGCGCGATCGAGTGACATGTCCGCGCTCCTCGTCCGTCGGTCCGTGGCCGCTGGCGGATCGCTCGGGCTGAAGCCTCGCGCTCCAGTTGTGAGACCGGAGTATAGACGTGGTCGTCTAACCGGTGTGGCCGTCTCCGCCACTGTCGGCCGCTCGGTTGGACCCGGCGGGGAGCCGAAAGTTCCATCGCCTGTCGCATGGGCCTTGCTTTTGCAGCACGGGCCTTGGAGGTTTCATCGTGAAGATGATGAGGTTTGGCGGATTTCTTCTTGCCGCGCTGCTACTTAGCGCCGCCTCCGCGGCGCCGGCCGGCGCGCAGACGGCGATCTCCAACGCGGACATCCAGCGTCTGCAGGACAACATCTACGATGCGTCGCGAGATGTCGCGCAGGCGCGCGGCCGCGACGCAACGCTCGCCTCGCAGCTGCAGGCGGAGCTCGACGACGTGCGCGATGAGGCGACGTACCTGAAGGTGAAGCTGCGCAAGAACGAGCCGGTTTCGCGCGGCGACTACAACGACGTGCGCGACCGGATCGAGGACATCCGCAATCGCGCGCGCGGCGACTCAGGCGGGCGCTACACGCCGCCCGCGGCCGGCGGCTCGGCGTCGTCCACGGCCGATCGCGATCGGTATCAGGATCGGCCGTCCGGCTCGGTCTCGCGATCGACGAATCCGAACGAGGTCCCGGTCGGCACCGAGTTCGATGTCCGCCTGCAGAATTCGCTGAGCTCCGCGACAGCGCAGCCGGAGGATCGCTTCGAGGCGACAACGCTCGTCGATTTGCGCGACGAGCGCGGCCGGGTGCTCGTGCCGGCCGGGTCGACGATGCGCGGCGTCGTCAGCTCGGTGACGAAGGCGACGCGCACGCAGCGGACCGGCAAGCTGACGATCGCGTTCGATCGCGTGACGATCAACGGCAAGTCCTACCCCATGCGCGCGACGGTTACCCAGGCGCTCGAGAGCGAAGGCATCAAGGGCGAGAAGGAGAAGATCGGGATCGGCGCGGGCGCCGGGGCGATCATCGGGGCGATTCTGGGCGGAGCGAAAGGCGCGCTCGCCGGGATTCTCATCGGCGCCGGCGGAACGATCGCCGCGACCGAGGGCAAGGACGTCGAGCTGCCGGCGGGCACGACGCTCCGCGTGCGGCTCGATTCACCGCTCCAGCTGCAGCGATAACGCAGCCACCTCAGGGCAGGTAGGGCAGTAGGGCAGGTAAGGACCCTCCTGCCTTTCCCGCCCTTCCTGCCTTTCCTGCCCTCCCCTGATTGACGTTTACCCTCCAATGCGCGACAGTTCGACGCGATCGACCGGGGGGTCATGAGATCGATCGTGTCGGATATTCGATACGCGCTGCGGCTGCTCCGGAAAGCGCCGGTTTTCACCACCGTCGCGATGGTCACGCTCGGGCTCGGGATCGGCGCGAATGCCGCGATGTTCGCGGTCGTCGACGCGGTGCTGCTCAAACCGCTGCCGTTCGGCCACGCGGACCGCCTGATGCTGGTCCACATGACCGTGCCTCACCGCGACAATCCGGCCATCTACGACGAAGTCGTCTGGTCCTATCCCAAGTACCGCGCGTTGACGGACGGCCAGCAGGTGTTCGACTCCACCGGTCTCTTTTCGGGCCGCGATTTCGATCTTGCCGGGGATGGCGAGCCGATCAAACTGCGCGGCGAGGTGATCACCGAGTCGTACACATCGGTGCTCGGGATCACTCCGGGCATCGGACGATCGTTTTCGTACGAGGAGGCCCAGACTCCAGGTTCGCCGCCGGTCGCGCTGATCGGCCACGGACTCTGGACCCGGCGTTTCGGCGCGGATCCGGGCATTCTCGGTCGAACGGTCCGTCTCAATGGCGTCCCGACGGCGATTGTCGGCGTCCTTCCACGCGGATTCACTGGACTCACCGGCACCGCGGAAGTCTGGGTCCCGCTCGCGGACGTCGAACCCACGCAGCTCTCCCAGGCGAGGTCGCACTCGTATTACCTCGTCGCGCGGCGAAAGCCGGACGTCACCGAGCAGGCGGCGGTCGCGGCGATGCGCATCGCGGGCGCGCAGGTGAACGCTGCCTATCCGGCGGACCCCGGCGGAGCGCCGTGGGGCGCGTCCGCCACGTCGCTGTACTCGTCGCGAGCCGACGTCGACGTTCGCCGCGCGTCGCTCGTGCTGCTGGGTGCCGTCGGGTTCGTCCTGCTGATCGCCTGCGTGAATCTCACCAACGTCGTGGCTGCGAGGGCGCTGACGCGGCGGCGCGAAGTGGCGGTGCGTGTGGCGATCGGCGCCAGCCGCGGACGCATCATTCGACAGTTCATGGCTGAGGGCGTCGTACTGGCGGCCCTCGGGGCGGCTGCCGGTCTTGCGCTCGCCGCCACATTGTTACGCGCTGCCGCGATGCTGATGCCCGACGCCGACGTGTTCTTCCGCACGGCGGTCGCGCCCGGGACGCCGCGAATGGCCGGCGCGCCGGGGCTCACGCGAATCGGCGCGGCCATGATTGGGCTGGACGGGTCGACCGTGCTGTTCACGTGTGCCGTCGCCGGGTTGACGGCGGCGCTCGTCTCGCTCCTCCCGGCGCTCCAGGCGTCCCTGCTGCGCCCGATCGACGCGTTGAAGGCCGGCGCCGCATCCGCAGCTCGTCCCGCGCGCTGGATCGACGCGCGGTCGATGCTCGTGACGACGCAGATCGCCGTGGCGCTCATCCTGTTGACGGGCGCCGGGCTGATGATCCGGAGCGCAGGGCAGCTTCGCGGCACCGATATCGGCGTCACGTCGGAACACGTTCTGACGGCGCGTCTCGATTTGCCGCGTGCGACGTATCCGAACGAGCGGGCGAACGCGTTCTTCGATCAGCTCGTCGACCGCGTGCGCGCGATTCCAGGAGTCGAATCGGCCGCGCTCGGGAGTTGCCCGCCGGTATCCGGGGGCTGTAGCGGCACGATCATGTGGTTCCCGCCGGCGGGCCCGCGAAGAAACGGCGCCGATCCGCTGGTCGGCATTCATTGGGTGACGCCGGACTATTTTTCGACGCTGGGGATCAGGCTCCTGAGCGGACGCAATTTCTCGGATCGCGACCGCGCGGGGCAGCCGAAGGTCCTGTTGGTCAACGACGCAGCCGCGCGCGCGATCTGGCCGAACGGCACACCAATTGGAAAAACCGTTGCCGTTGGAATAAACGACTTCGGCCCGGGCGCGACGGTCATCGGCGTCGTCTCGAACGTGCGGTACCAGAAAATCGAATCAGCGGCGCGGCCCGAGGTGTACGTTCCGCTCGCGCAGTCGTATCAGGGCCGCATGCGGCTGTTCGTGCAAAGCCACCTCGACACGAATTCGCTCGTCGCGGCATTGTCAAACGACGTGCGGGCGCTCGATCCGGAGCTGCCGCTCAGCGAGATCAAATCGATGAAGGATCGCGTCGCCGACGCGATGTGGCGAACGCGGGTCAGCGTGTGGCTGTTGTCGACGTTCGCCGCGCTCGCGCTCCTGCTCACCGCGGTCGGGATCTTCGGGGTGATGGCGCAGACGGTCGCCCAGCGCACGGCAGAAATCGGCATCCGCATGGCGCTCGGCGCGGAAGCGCGCGACGTCCTGGCGCTCGTGCTGCGCCGCGCCGCGGCAGTGACCGCGCTCGGCCTCACGGTCGGACTGGCCGGCGCGTTCGCGTTGACGCGGTTCATCGCGGCGTTCCTGTACGGAGTGCGTTCCGACGATCCGGCGACGTTCGGCGGCGTGGCGGTGGCGCTCGGCGTGGTCGCGCTGACGGCCAGCTATCTTCCCGCCAGGCGCGCGACGCGAGTCGACGCGATCGCCGCGCTCCGAGCGGAGTGACGGATCGCGCAGGCAGGCAGGGCTATCCTGCCCGTCCCGCCCTTCCCGCCCGTATTTCTCGCATGGCCGCATGCGCCGCGCGGACGGTCCTATCGATGTCCCGCGGCGTGTGCGCGGTCGACAGGAACCACGCTTCGAACTGTGAGGGCGGCGGGTACACGCCGCGCACGATCATTCCCCTGAAGAATCGCGCGTACCGATCGACGTTCGCCGTCGTTGCGGACGCGTAGTCACGGACCGGGCGGCTCGTGAAAAACGGCGTGAGGATCGAGCCGATCGCGTTGATCTGGAGATCGACGCCGGCCGCGCGGGCGGCGCCCGCGAGACCGGCCGCGAGCGAGGCGGTCCGGGACGCGAGCTGCGCGTAGAGCTTCGGCGTCAGCTGCTCCAGCGACCACAGGCCGGCCGTCATCGCGAGCGGATTGCCGGAGAGCGTACCGGCCTGATACACGGGTCCCGACGGCGAGACGAGCTCCATCAGATCCGCGCGTCCTCCGTATGCGCCCACCGGCAGCCCCCCGCCGATGATCTTGCCGAGGCATGTCAGATCGGGCCGCACGCCGAAGAGCGCCTGCGCGCCTCCCGGCGACGCCCGGAAGCCCGAGATCACTTCGTCGAAGATCAACAGCGAACCGCGCGCGTCGCACACCTCGCGCAGCGCGCGCAGAAAGCCGTCCGCGGGAGGGACGACGCCCATGTTGCCGGCGATCGGCTCCACGATGACGGCCGCGATCCGGCCGCGGTTCGCGTCGAACGCCGCCTGGACGGAATCGAGCGCGTTGTAGGACGCGACGAGCGTATCGGCCGTTGCCGCGGCCGTGACGCCGGGGCTCGTGGGCGTCCCGAGCGTCAGCGCGCCCGAGCCCGCCTTCACCAGAAACGGATCGGCGTGTCCGTGATAGCAGCCCTCGAACTTCAGAATCGCGTCGCGGCGCGTGGCCGCGCGTGCGACGCGAATCGCGCTCATCGTGGCTTCCGTGCCCGAGCTGACGAACCGGATCCGCTCGATCGACGGCATCAGGCCGCGGACGCGCTCGCCGAGCTCCACTTCGAGCGGGCTCGGCGCGCCGAAGCTCGTGCCGCGGCTCGCGGCGGCCGCGAGGGCTCTCACCAGCGCGCGCGGCGCGTGGCCGTGGAGCAGCGGTCCCCACGACATGACGTAGTCGACGAACGCGTTGCCGTCGACGTCCTCGATGCGCGACCCGGCCGCGCGGCGAATGAACAGCGGCGCGGCGCCGACCGCCTTGAACGCCCGAACGGGGCTGTCGACGCCGCCGGGCAGGATAGCTTGGGCTCGCGCAAAAAGTCGGGACGATCGTGTCGCTTTCACCGATATTTGATGGCGGCGCGCTCGCCGATGGCGGAGATGAACTGCTGCTCGTCCTGGTCGCGCGTGCGGTTGCGGGCCGCGTCGAACGCGCGCGACGCGCTGTCGAAGTCGCGCTGAATCAGAAACAGCGACGCGAAGGTCCCGGCGCCGTATCCGTAGAACGCCGCGAGGCGGACTTCGGCGTTCGCCACCGGCTGGCCGGCGTCCGTCTTGACGCGCCCCTTGATGCGAAACGCCGCGTGCTGCGCCGGCAACGCCACGACGAGCAGTGGCCACAGCGCCGCGAGAACCGCTGTCGATCGAACAATCCGCATCATCGAACGTCGACCAGCCCCTCCCGCCTCTCCTGCCCTCCTGCCCGGCGTTACGCGAGGGCGCGCGCGGCTTCGCGCGCGTAGTACGTCAGGATGATGTCGGCGCCGGCGCGGTGGATGGCCGTCAGCGTCTCGAACATCGCGCGGCGCTCGTCCAGCCACCCGAGGCGCGCGGCGGCCTTCAGCATCGCATACTCGCCGCTCACGTAGTACGCCGCGGTCGGATAGTGGAAGGCGTCCTTCACGCGCGCGATCACGTCGAGGCACGTGACCGCCGGCTTCACCATCACGATGTCGGCGCCTTCCTCGATGTCCTGCTGGACTTCGCGGAGCGCCTCGCGGACGTTCGCGGGATCCATCTGGTGCGATCGCCGATCGCCGAACTGCGGCGCCGATCCCGCGGCGTCGCGAAACGGCCCGTAGAACGCCGAGCAGTACTTCGCCGCGTACGACATGATCGCGGTGTTCTCGAAGCCGCGCTCGTCGAGCGCCTGCCGGATCGCGCCGACACGGCCGTCCATCATGTCCGACGGCGCCACGATGTCGGCGCCGGCCGCGGCGTGCGAGACGGCGGCGCGCACGAGCTGATCGACCGTCGGATCGTTGACCACCTCGCCGTCGATCACGATCCCGCAGTGCCCGTGGTCCGTGTACTCGCAGAGGCACACGTCGGTTGCGACGAGCAGGTCCGGCACCTCGCGCTTGATCGCGCGCACCGCGGACTGTACCGGCGCTTCCGGATCGTAGGCTTTCGATCCGATGTCGTCCTTCACGTCGGGGAGGCCGAACAGAATCACGCTCCTGATGCCGTCGGCCGCCGCCGCCGCCGCTTCACGGACCGCCTCGTCGACCGACAGGTTGAAGACGCCGGGCATCGACTCGACTTCGCGCCGGACACCTTCGCCGTCGCAGACGAACAGCGGGAGCATGAACATCTCCGGCGACAGCCGCGTTTCGCGCACCATCGCGCGCATCGCGTCCGTGCGCCGCAGCCGCCGCAGCCGTTTCGTCAGTTTCAGCGTGGCTCGCGTATGGACCGTATTCATGCCGTTTCCACCTTCTGCTGGGCGAAGTGCGCGACGATGGCGTCGACGAGCGCCGGAATCGTGTACTGCGACGGCATCACCGTCGTGTGGATATTGGACTGCATCGCGGCCTCGGCGGTGACCGGGCCGATGGACGCCACGACCGTCGTGCGCAGCAGATCCGCGGCCGGCTCGGCGCCGAGCACGCGCACGAAATTGCGGACGGCCGATGCGCTCGTGAACGTCACGACGTCGATGTGCTTCTCGAGGAGCATCCGGTAGATGTCCGGCTCGCCTTCGCGTTCGGGCTCGGTGACGATCGTTCGATAGGCGACGACTTCGGTGACGTCGGCGCCGTGCTTGCGCAGCTCGTCCGCGAGCACCTCGCGGCCGATGTCCGCGCGCGGCAAGAGGACGCGGAGGCCGCGCACCGTGTCGGAGCCGCCGGGCCGATGCTCGAGCAGCGCGCGCAGCATCGCCTCGGCGCGGTACTCGGACGGCGTCAGGTCGACTTTCAGACCGTATGCGGCGAGCCGCTCGCCCGTCGTCGGACCGACCGCGCAGAGCTTCACGCCGTGCAGCGCGCGCAGGTCCTGCGGCCCCGCGAGCAGCCGATCGAGGAAGGTCTCCACGGCGTTCGCGCTGGAGAATACGATCCAGTCGAAGTCGCCGACGCGCGCGCACGCGTCGTCCAGCGGACCGTAGTCGTCGGGCGGCGCGATGCGAATCATCGGCGCCTCAATCGGCTCCGCGCCGGTCGCCTCGATCCGCCGCACGAGCTCGGCCGCCTGCTCCCGCGGCCGCGTGACGAGGATGCGCTTGCCGAAGAGCGGACGGGCGTCGAACCACCGCAGGTGATCGCGCAGGTTGGCCACGCGGCCGACGACGAGAATCGCCGCCCGCCGGTCCTGCGACTTCTCGAGCGCCCGCGCAATTTCGTCGAGCGAACCGGTGATGGTCTGCTGGGTCGGGAGCGTTCCGTCGTACACGACGGCGGCCGAGTCTTCGACCGGCCGTCCGTGCGCCATGAGCGCGTCGAGCATGCGCGGCAGCTGGTCGGGGCCGGCGTAGCAGACGATCGTCCCGTCGAGCCGCGCCAGCGCGGGCCAGTCGATCGTCGCGCGCGACTTGCCTTCGTCCTCGTGGCCGCGGACGAACGTCAGCGTGTCGCCGCCGCCCGGATACGTCACCGGCACGCCCGCGTAACTCGGCGCCGCAATCGCCGCGGGAATCCCCGGCACGACTTCGAACTGCACCCCCTGCTCGTGGAGGAACAGCGCCTCGGCGCCGCCGCGATCGAAGACGAACGGATCGCCCCACTTGAGCCGCGCGACGGTCTTGCCTTCGCGCGCCTTCTCCACGAGCAGATAACAGATCGCGTCCTGCTCCAACGTCGGCGGCGCGGCCGTGCCGACGTCGATCTTTTCCGCGTCGGGACGCGCGTAGCGCAGGATGCGCGCGTGGACGAGATGGTCGTACAGCACGACGTCGGCGGACGACAGGCACTCGAGTCCGCGAACGGTAATCAACCCCGGATCGCCGGGGCCCGCGCCGATGATGTAGACGATGCTCATTACGCGTGGTTTGGCGCTCTCAGCTCCGGCCGCGCTTCCGCCAGAATCTCAGTGGCTCCGTCGGCGATCAGCTGTGCCCCGACCTCGGCGCCGAGCTGCCGTGCATCCTCGAGTGGACCGCGCGCTCGCGCGCGAACGGCCCGGCTGCCATCGATCGCGACGACGACCGCAACCACGTCCAGCTCCAGGGCGTCATCGCGATCGTCGGCGGCCACGGGCGTCGCCAGCGCGCCAATCGGCGTCTGGCAACCGCCGCCGAGCGCCTCGACGACGGCGCGCTCGGCGTCCAGCGCCGCGCCCGCGTGCGCGTCGTTGATCCGCTCCACGATCGACCGCACGTGCCGATCGTCGGCGCGAATCTCAATCGCCACGATGCCCTGGCCCGGCGCCGGGACCGAAATCTCGGCCGGCAGCGACATCGAGATTCGTCGGGCGAACCCGAGTCTGCGCAGACCCGCCGCCGCCAGGACGATTGCATCGTACTCCGCGGCGTCCAGCTTCCGCAGCCGGGTGTCGAGATTACCGCGAATCGGCTGAAAGCGCGCGTTCGGAAACACCCGCGTCAGCTGTGCGACGCGGCGGACGCTGCTCGTGCCGATCGCGGGCTGCTGCCCAAGGCGAGCGACGAGATCGTCGACAGACTTTATGGCTGAGATCTGAGGGCTGAGGGCTGCCATCAGCCCTGAGCCATCAGCCCTGAGGGGTAGTACAACGGCATCGAACGGATCTTCGCGCGGCAGGACGGCGCCGATCGACAGCCCATCCGGCAGCACCACCGGCATGTCCTTGCTGCTGTGGACGGCGACGTCGATGTCGCCGCGGCCGAGCGCCTCTTCGATTTCCTTCACGAACAGCCGCTTGCCGCCGGCCTCGGACAGCGGCGCTTCCTGCAGCCGATCGCCGGTCGTCCTGATGACGACGATTTCGCACGACGGACCGCCGGCCGATCGAATCCGATCGGCCACGGCGTGGGCCTGCCACAACGCCAGCTGGCTGCCGCGCGTGCCGAGGCGAAGGTCGCGGGGCACGGCGCTCAGCGGGGCGATCGCGGGCGCGTCCGCGTGAACGGCTCGACGTTGCTCGCCGCGAGCGCCTCGACGTTGCTCGCCGCGGGCGGCTCGACGTTGCTCGCCGCAAGCGGCTCGACGTTCGCGACGGGAGCGGACGGCTCGACGTCGTTCGCGGGGTCCGCGGACTCGACGGTGTTGCCGCCCGTCAGCGCGAACAGCCGGTTCAGCGCGTCGGTGTACGCGGCAATCGCTTCGCTGTCGCCGGCCGCCTTGAGCTGCTCGGTCGGCGTCAGCAGCAGCTTCTCGACGAGCAGGCGCGTGACTTCGTCGACGCGCGCGCGCGCGTCGGCCGACAGTGACGACAGCTTGAAGTCCAGCCGCTCGAGCTCCGCACGCCGGATCGCTTCGAACCGCTGGCGCAGCGCGACGATCGTCGGCACCGCGCCGCGCGATCGCAGCCACGCCTCGAACTTGTCGATCTCCTCGGCGACGATCGCTTCGGCGCGCGCCACCTCGCCGCCGCGGCGCGCGAGGTTCTCGCGCACGGCGGCCTGGAGATCGTCGATGTTGTAGAGAAACACCTGCTCGATCTCGCCGGCCGCCGGCTCGACGTCGCGCGGCACGGCGATGTCGATCACGAAGAGCGGCCGGTTGCGGCGGCGCCGCATGATCGATTCGATGTGCGCTTTCGTGAGAATCGGGGCCGACGCGCCGGTGGCGGTGATGACGATGTCGCTCGCGTGCAGCGCGGCGTCGAGCTCGTCCCACGGCGCCGCGCTGGCGCCGCCGATCGCTTCCGCCGTCCGCGCGGCATGCGACATCGTGCGGCTGACGATCGTCACGCGCTGGACGCCCTGCGACTTCATGTGCAGCGCCGTCAGCTTGCCCATCTCCCCGGCGCCGACGACGACGACCGAGCGTCCCTGCATGCCGCCGAAAATCTTTCGCGCGAGCGCGACGGCCGCATAGCCGATCGACACCGCCCCCGAGCCGATGCGGGTCTCGGTCCGGACGCGCTTGCCGACGCCGAACGACGCGTGGAACAGGCGATTGAGGATCGGCCCGGCGGTGCGCGCGTCGACCGCCGCGGTGTGCGCCTCCTTGACCTGCCCCAGGATTTGCGGCTCGCCGACGACGAGCGAATCGAGACCGGCCGACACGCGGAAGAGATGGCGCGCGACCTCGAGGCCGGCGGCGTCGTACACGTGCTCCGCAATGTCGGAGCGGCTCACGCCGTGGAAGTCCGTGATGAAACCGACCAGCGAGTCGGGCGCGGCGGCCGCGTCCTCGCATGCGATGTAGATCTCCGCGCGGTTGCACGTCGACAGCACGACCGCCTCTCGCGCGATCGCGCGCGTCCCGAGCGCCTGGAGCGCCGCCGGCAGCCCGCGCGTGGCGAAGTCCACGCGCTCGCGGAGGTCGACCGGCGCGGTCCGATGGCTGATTCCGACGAGCACCAGGTGCATCAGAAGTTGTGACTCGTCGTCAGGAAGTAGCTGACCGGGACGAGGTTCAGCAGGACGATCGCGAAGCCGAGCGCCGACAGGTACGCGGCGCGTCGGCCGCCCCAGCCGATTCGCCGCGCGGCGAACAGCTCGAACGAGTACACGAACCAGCAGACCAGCGCCACGAAGATCTTCGGATCCAGAAGGTGCATCGCCTGGACGCGCGGGTCACCGGCGGCGCCGTAGGTGCCCTGCGCCTGCGCCGCCCACATCGCGCCGACGGCGATGCCGATCGTCAGGAAGATCCAGCCGATCCCCACCGTCGCGTGGTTCATCCGATCGAGCACCTGCAGCGACGGCAGCCGCGCGTAGAAGAAGCCGAGGTGCTTGGCCTTGATTTCCTTGAACAGCAGGACGTACGTGATGCCGATGACGCACGCGAGCGCGAAGCTCGCGTACGCGAAGAGCAGCGACGATACGTGGACGCCGAACAGCGGACCCTGCAGCACCGCCGCGCGATCCTCGACGCCGGGACGAAACGCCGGAATCGTCTGCAGCGCGACGAGCAGCGGCGTGATGAACACGCCCATCGCGCGCTCGTCCGTCATCATCTCGGTGTAGAGGTACGCGAGGCACAGGAGCCAGACGAACGTCGAGATCGCCGACGTCGGCCCCGTCATCGGCACGTGCCCCGCCTCCATCGTCTGCATGCCGACGACGAAGGTGTGCGCGAGCGCGGCGAACACGAGCAGCGTCGTGGCGGCGCGGCCGGCGGCGACGCTGCGGCGCGCGAAGTGCCACACGTACGCGACGAGCGCCGCGCTGTAAAGCGCCAGGGGGACAGCGTTCATCGTCTATCGCGTCGGCGCGAAGTAGCCCAGTTTCGTTCGCGCGATCAGGTTCGGCCGGTTGATCCGGACGACCACGCGCCGCCACGAACCATCGCGCTTCGGATTCTTCGACGTGTAGCCGACCGTGTACTGACTGGAGAGCTCCTCCGAGATCTGCCCGTACACCGATGACAGCTCCGCGACCTGGTTCGGGAAGAACGCGCGGCCGCCGGTCTCCTGCGACAGCTGCCGCAGCACGAATTCGGCCTCGCGGAACCCTTTCGACGCGAGCGACGCGTTCTCCGCGCTCCTCAGGCCGATCGTGTAGATGGCGGTCTCGGATCGCTTCGCGAGGTCCAGCACTTCCTCGAAGGGCAGCAGGCTCGACGTGTCCTCGCCGTCCGAGAGAACGATGATCGCCTGGCGCCGAATCTCGTCGACGTTCCTGGCGACCGCCTTCTTGAGATCCTTCAACGCGATGTAGATCGCGTTGTAGAGCGACGTCGATCCGCCGGCGGAGGTCTTGTGGATGGCCTGCTCGAGCTCGGTGATGCTGCCGGTGAACGCCTGGAGGACGACGACACGGCTGTCGAAATCGACGACTTCGGCGAGGTCCTGCGCCCGCAGCTTCCTCGCGAACCCGATCGCCGCTTCCTGCGCCGATGGCAGCTTGCTCTCCATGCTCGCGCTCGTGTCGAGCAGCAGTGCGAGCGCGATCGGCAGGTTGGCCTTGTTGAAGAAGCTGACCTCCTGCTTCACGCCGTCCTCGAAGATGTTGAAGTCGTCGGGGCCGAGGTCCGTCACGTAGCGCGCGCCTTCGGTGACGATCACGTTCAGCGACACGAGTTCGACGCCGGCGCGGAACGACGGCTGCTGGCCCGGCGGTGCCGGCGGCTGCTGGGAGGTTGCGGATGACGAGGCGTGCGGTGCCGTCGACGCCAGCACCACCAGCGCGCACGCGAACGAGGCGACGAAGATGGCTCTCACGGTCTCTTGCTGTCGTCCTTCACCGGTGTTCCTCGAGCGACGAGCCCCGCCTTCGCGGCCGAGACGGTGATCTTCTCGGGCGGGATGAGCGACTCGGGCCGGCTGTACGTCACCTTGTACTGCTGCGTCAGCTGCGCCGCCAGCTCCTTCAGCTTCGGCGCGAGCGCCATCGACGAGAGGAGCTGGGCCTGGTAGCCGCCGGTGGCGCGCGGGCCTTCGTCGAGCACAATCGCGCGCTCGCGTGCTTCCGTGCCGAGCCCGACGTCGGGCTGGCCGAGCGACAACGCGTAGTACGCGGCGCCGACCGACTTCAGCGGATCGATCGCCTGATCGTGCTGACGGTTGCTGAATTCCTGGCCGGACGTCGCGATGGAGATGATCACCGGCCGCGGCGCTTCGCGCTTCCTGAGGCCCTGCGACACTTCGATCAGCGCGTCGAGCAAGTACATCCCGGCATTCTGCAGCGCCCAGATCCGGTCGATGCCTTTCTGGACCTGGCTGGGATCGCTCGAGTACTCCGCGAGGATCGTCGGACGCTCGCCGATGCCGACGATCGCGATCTCATTCTTGCGGCCGGCATCGTTCGGCCTGGTCAGGTCCGTCACGAACGTCGGCAGCGCCTGGCGGATGTGCGGGATGTCGTCGCGCGCCGCCTGGCTCGTATCGACGAGCACGGCGATCTGCATCGGCTCGACGGCCGGCTGCACGCGCAGCACCTCTCGCGTGAGGTTGTCTTCCTTGACGATGAAGTCGGTTGGCCCGAGATTGGGGACGGGCGCGCCGTTCTGATCGACGACGCTGACATACAGCGATCGCTCGCGGCTGTTCGCGCGCTGCGCCGCGATCGAATAGGCGCTCGACCACACCGCCGCGACGAGAACGACGAGCCCGGCAACGCGTCGACGTGTCATCAACTGAGTATAGGTCAAAAGATGTTTGTACTCTATGAGTTGCGGGAAATTGCGCGAGCGCGGGGGCGTATGGTATAAACCGCTCGGCTTCGGTGCCGCCGCGGCGACGCCTGTCCTCATGCTTTCACCATACATTCCGATCGCCATGTTCGTCGTTGTGGCGACCGGTTTCGCGGTCTTCACCCTCGTCGTCTCCGGCCTGCTGCACTCGGAGCGGTACAACAAAGTGAAGCTCGAGCCGTACGAGTGCGGCATCGAGCCGACGACCGACGCGCGGGACCGCTACAGCATCCGGTATTACCTGGTCGCGATGCTGTTCGTCATTTTCGACGTCGAAACCGTGTTCATGTTTCCGTGGGCCGTCATCTTCGACAAGCTGCTGCTGTTCGGGCTGATCGAGATGATGGTCTTCATTTTCATCCTGGTCGTCGGGTACTACTACGCGTGGCAAAAAGGCGCGCTCGAATGGGTGTAGATGGCTGACGAGCCAAAGACGCCGCCCCAAGCCGCTGCCGATAAGCCGCCGGCCGCCACGCCCGGCGAGCCGCTGAAAGCCGAGGTCTCCCGTACCGATTCCGCGGGCGCGGGTGCGTCCGCGGCGCCCACGGCTCCGACTCGTACCGAGCCGGCGGCGCCGAAGCCGGAGAATCCGGCAGCAGCCGTCACCGCGACGACCAGCGAAACGAGCTCGGCGACCGGCCAGCCGACACCGCCCGCCTCCGCAGCTGACGCCGCCACGGCGGGCAAGCCCGCGTCCGCAGCTGACGCCGCTACGGTGGGCAAGCCCGCGCAGCCTGCGCCGCAGAAACCGTCGCCGCCCGCTGGTTCCGCCGCGCCTGCGCTCCCTGCGGGGACCGCTGCGCCAGCTGCGGCGAAGTCCGCTCCGCCGAGACCCGCTGCGCCTGCCGCGAGGCCGCCGGCAGCGCCAGCCGGCGAGGCACATGTACCGAAGGCCGCGCCGCCGACCGGGCCGCCCGATCCGCCGCCGCCGGCCGGGACGAATCCGCCGGCGTACATTGCCTCGTTGCAGGCGGCCGTTTCCGGCGGCGTGGCGGCGCTCAGCTACTACCTCGGTGACTGGACGATCATCGTGCCAGCGGCCCACCTCATCGACGTCGCGCAGCACCTGCACGACGCGCCCGACGCGCGGTTCGACTACCTCTCGGATCTCACCGCGACCGACTGGCCGCCGCGGACCGAAGGGCGGTTCGACGTCGTGTACTGCCTGTACTCCACGCGTCATCGCCATCGCGTGCGGATGAAGGTCAAGGTCGGCGAGCACGATCCGCTGCCGTCGGTCACCAGCGTCTGGCCCGGCGCGAACTGGCTCGAGCGCGAGGTGTACGACATGTTCGGCGTGAACTTCGTCGGCCATCCGGATCGCCGGCGCATTCTCATGCCGGAGGACTGGCAGGGGTTTCCGCAGCGGAAGGACTATCCGCTCGAAGGACCGGGCGAGCTGCTGATGGAGAATCCGCTGGACTGGCTGAAGCTGCGCCAGGCCAGGGACGAGGCGGAGATCGAATGAAGAACTGGTCGGCGAGGCAGGTTCTTTGATGGCGAGCGAAGCCGTGCGCGGCGCGATGTTCGACACCAACGAGCTCGTGATCAACATGGGCCCGCAGCATCCGAGCACGCACGGCGTGCTCCGCGTGATCCTGCGGCTCGATGGCGAGAAAGTCGTCGACTGCGACGTCGTGATCGGCTACCTGCACCGCGGCATCGAGAAGCTGAGCGAGAACCGCAACTGGACGCAGATCATCCTGCTGACCGACCGCATGGACTACGTCGCGGCGGCGACGAGCAACGTCGGCTACTGCGAGACGGTCGAGAAGCTGCTGCAGATCGAGGTGCCGCGGCGCGCGCGGTACGTGCGGACGATTCTGTGCGAGCTGCAGCGCATCGCGAGCCACTGCCTCTGGGTCGGCACGCACGCGATGGATATCGGCGCCATGACGGTGTTCCTCTACGCGTTCCGCGAGCGCGAGCTGATCCTCGATCTGTTCGAGGAGTTCTGCGGCGCGCGCCTCACGTACAACTCGATGCGGATCGGCGGCCTGCCGCTCGACATCCCGCCGGGATGGGACAAGAAGGTGCTCGAGTTCTGCAACATCATGGACTCGAAGGTCGACGAGTACGAGACGCTGCTGACGCACAACCGCATCTGGCTCGAACGGACGAAAGGCATCGGCGTGATCTTCGGCGAGGAGGCGATCGGCCTCGGCCTGTGCGGGCCCGCGCTCCGCGGATCCGGCGTCGCGCGCGACGTCCGCAAGGACGAGCCGTACGCGGCGTACGACGAGATGCAGTTCGACGTGCCGATCGGCACCGACGGCGACACCTACGATCGGTATCTCGTGCGCATGGAGGAATTCCGGCAGTCGGTGCGCATCATCCGCCAGGCGACCGAGGGGCTTCCCGAGGGACCGATCGTCGGCAAGGTGCCACGGCTCATCAAGCCGGCGGCCGGCGAAACCTATCACGCGATCGAATCGCCGAAAGGGGAGCTCGGGTACTTCATCGTCAGCGACGGGAAGTCGACGAACCCGTACCGGTTCCGCGTTCGACCGCCGTCGTTCTGCAACCTGCAGGGCCTCCGGCGCCTCGTTCGCGGCCACCTGGTGGCAGATGTCGTGGCGCTCATCGGATCGATCGATATCGTGCTCGGAGAAGTGGACAGGTAATGGTTCGCGGGGTTCGCGGGGTTCGCAAAGTTCGCTGGGTTCAGCGGGTTCGTGAGGCCTCTCGAACCTTGCGAACCCTTCGAACCCCTCGAACCCCTCGAACCCTCAGGGTTCCGGCGTCTTCATGATCGACACCGTCGTCATCCCTCTGCTGAAAATCCTGATCGTTCTCAACGCGACGCTCGTCGCGGTGACCTACATGGTCCTCCTCGAGCGGAAGGTGATCGCGTGGGCGCAGTCGCGGCTCGGGCCGATGCGCGTCGGGCCGTACGGCGTGCTGCAGCCGATCGCGGACGCGGTGAAGCTGATGATCAAGGAAGACATCACGCCGGTCCGCGCCGACAAATGGGTGTTCACCGCGGCGCCGATCATCTCGATGGTGCCGGCGCTGATCGTCTACGCCGTCATCCCGTTCGGTCCCGAGGTCAATCTGTTCGGCCGCAAGGTGACGCTGTACATCACCGACGTGAACGTCGGCCTGCTGTACATCGTGTCGGTCGCGTCGGTCGGCGTCTACGGCATCATCCTCGCGGGCTACGCGTCGAACAGCAAATACCCGCTGCTCGCGAGCCTGCGCGCGTCGGCGCAGCTGATCAGCTACGAGGTGGCGGTGACGCTCACGCTGGTCAGCGTAATCCTGATGGCCGGCTCGCTGAGCATGGTGTCGATCGTCCGCGCGCAGCAGAACACGCACGTCTGGTTCGCGTTCGTGCAGCCGGTCGCGTTCGTCATCTTCTTCATCGGCGGCCTCGCCGAAACGAACCGCGCCCCGTTCGATCTGCCGGAGGCGGAGCAGGAGCTGACCGGCGGGTTCCACACCGAGTACAGCGGGATGCGGTTCGCGCTCTTCTTCCTCGCCGAATACGCGAACATGATCGTCGTCTCGTCGGTGGCGACGACGCTGTTTCTCGGCGGGTGGCTGCGGCCGTTTCCGAACGTCGCGGCGCTGGGATTCCTCGACGTGGTGCCCAGCTGGATGTGGTTCCTGATCAAGTCGTTCGTGTTCCTCTACATCTTCATATGGGTCCGCGCGACGCTGCCCCGGTACCGCTACGACCAGCTGATGCGCCTCGGGTGGAAGGTGCTGATTCCGCTCGCCATCCTCAACCTCGTCGTCACGGGAATCGTGAGGGTGGCGTTTCTGATGTGATTCGGGATTCGGGATTCGGGATTTGTGGTGGTTTGTGATTCGTGACGTGGGGTTTGGGATGGGTGGATGGCAGAAGCGATAGCGTTTTACGTGCTCGCGGCGTTCATTCTCGGGTTCGCGATCCTCGTGGTCAGCACGAAGGACACGGTCCACAGCGTCCTGTTCCTCGTGCTCGACTTCCTGTTCGTGGCCGCGCTGTACGTCCTGCTGAACGCGCCGTTCCTCGCCGTCATTCAGGTGCTGGTCTACGCCGGCGGCATCGTCGTCCTGTATCTGTTCGTCGTCATGCTCGTGAATCTGAAGCGGCCGCCGGAAGCGCATCAGGATCCGCACCGGCGCACGCGACTCGGGTTTGGTCTCGCCGCGGCGGTGTTGCTGGAGCTCGGCGCGATTTCGCTGCACGACTACATCAGGCCCGCGCCCGTGCTCGCCGCCGCCGGGACGACGACGAACATTCCGGTCAGCGGCAACACCGAGCAGGTCGGCTGGCTGCTGTACACGAACTACCTGATCCCGTTCGAGATCGCGTCGATGCTGCTGCTCGTTGCGATGATTGGCGCGATCGTGCTTGCCAAAAGAGAACTATGAAATTTCAGATTTCAGATTTCAGATTTCAGATTGAAAAAGAGCGCACGCGGTCGAGCGGCGTTCGGCCGTCGAGCGGCATTCGGCCGTCGAGCGACGTTCGGCCGTCGAGCGACGTTCGGCCGTCGAGCGACGTTCGGCCATCGAGCAACGTTCGGCCATCAAGCGACGTTCCTCGCCCTCAATCTACAATCTTCAATCAATCTGAAATCATAAATCTGAAATCTGAAATCTCGCGATCATGATCACGCCGACCCACTACATGCTCTTGTCGGCCGCGCTCTTCATCATTGGCGTCGTCGGCGTGATGGTCCGGCGCAACATCATCATCATCTTCATGTCGATCGAGCTGATT
>Ga0114129_10001997_pt1 | contig 27925 bp, 25 predicted proteins | sample RhiMetdeltSRZDD1_FD_80071 | JGI IMG/M metagenome (GOLD analysis project Ga0114129, IMG submission 80071) | Populus rhizosphere microbial communities from Tennessee, USA - Rhizosphere MetaG P. deltoides SRZDD1 (version 2) (version 2) | ecosystem: Host-associated > Plants > Roots > Rhizosphere >... | reverse complement strand
AGCGTCGAGTTTTCGCTCGACTACATGGGCTTCTCGACCTATCGCACGGGCTTTCGCGCGCTCGAGGGATCGCTCCAGTTCGATGCGGCCCGGCCCGCCGCGTCGTCGGTCAACGCGTCGATCTCGGTGGCCAGCGTCGACGTGACCAACGATCGCCTCATGAGCCGGCTCATGGACCCGGACCTGCTCGGCGGCAGCGACCATCCGACGATCACGTTCAAGAGCACCCGAGTCGAAGCTCTCGATCCGACGCACTGGAAGGTTACGGGCGACCTCACGATTCACGGCGCAACGAGGCCGGTCGTCCTCGACACGCGCTATCTCGGCCAGGCCATGCACCCTTTCAGCAAGAAGATTGCCGCTGCCTTCCGCGCGGAAACGGCGATCGACCGCCGCGACTTCGGGGTGACCTGGAACGCCGCGATGGACACGGGCGGCGCGTATCTCGGGGAGCGCGTGCAGATCTCGCTCACGATCCTCGCCGCTCGCCAGGACTGATCGCTTCGATCACGCCTCCGGTCACACCGGGCTCCTCGACCAGAAGGCGCCTGCGGAGAGTCCTGCATTCGAGCGCTGGCTGCAGACCATCGGCCAGAAAGTAGCCGAGGCCGCCAAAGGGGGCGCTTTCCTCGGAATCGGCGGTACCCAGGTCAGCGAGCAAGAGAAAACCGCTCTAACGGACCTCAGCAAATCCCTCGGGATTGCCGCCTGAGGATCCGACCAACACGCGTTATCGCTGCGTGACCACAACCTCTAGGCGCCGGTTCTGCGCGCGCCCGGCGTCGCTGTCGTTGTCGGACACCGGCTGCTCGGATCCGCGACCGATGATTCCGATGCGATCCGGGGCCGTGCCGGACGTCAGGAGGACGACTGCTGAAGGATGACCGTCTCGAATTGGAACTTGCACGTCGAGGGGCCGTCGCCCCTGATGACCTTGAAGCCCGACATCGTATCGATGTCGACGTCGCCGTTGTCGTCAAAGCTCCACGTGCCGTTGATGCCTTGGAAGTTCCGGGTCGTGGCCATCGCCTTTCGCACCGCCTCACGTTTGTCACGGGGATTGTTGACGCTGTCGAGCTCGGCGGCCGCACGCCGGATCGCGTCAATGGCGACACGCCCTGCCTCCACCGCGTAGAGGGCAAAGGCGGTCGGCTCCTTGCCGAAGGTCTTCTGGTACTGCTCGTACGTTCCGGCACCGATCTCCTTCATTCTCTGCGGGGGGAGGCTCGGGAACGTCAGGCGCACCTCGGTGGCCGCGGCGGCGTCGCAGGTCGTACCTGTGAGGAGCTCATTCACGAACAAACCCGTCCGGGCCCATGAACCGCGCGCGAGGCGCCACCAAACCCACCTGCTGCATCTGGCGGATGATGACCTCGGCGCCGGTCTGGATGACGCCGCCCATATAGACGAGGTCGGCGCCCGAGGCGATGATCCTGGCGAGCATCGGGTTCTGATCCGCCCGCCTCCAGTCGGCGTTCTCGTTGGCCATGATCGCCAGACCGATCGTCTTCGCGGTCGCTTCGAAGATGTTCGCGACGCCCTTGCCGTACGTCTCGTCATCGTTGAGGATGAACACCTTCTTCGCCCCAAGGCGCTTGGCCCACTTCGCTCCCGCAGCACCCTGCACGTCATCGGTGCTGAGAGGGCGGAAGAAGTTGACGAGCGCCAGCGGTCGGTAGTTCCAGGGCTCGCCTGGCGCGGTGGTGCCAATAATCCGCTTCGTGAGGCCTGGATAGGTGGCCCCCGCGGTGATCTGCGCCATGTGGGCTCGGTTGGTGATCGGAATGGAGATTCGCGCCGCTTCCGAGTCGTTCGGGCCGATGTAAACGATCGCCTGCGGGTCGGCGACGGCCCGGTGGGCGTTCGCCGCCTCGCGTTCGCTGTCCCATTGGCCCGTTTGCGGCGACGCGTTGTCCAGATGGACGACCTCGAGGCAATACCCGCCGACCACGCCACCAGTCTCCGTGACGGCCATCTCGACGCCGTTCTTCTCACCAGTGCTCGCGGAGAGCGCTGCGCCTTGCATTGTCCACGAGGCATAGATGCGGAGCCTCCCCATTGGACACTCGTGGGCAGCCACGGGAGAGGCAGCGATGACCGCGGCAAGCGTTACGCCGCTCACCATCGCGAGCCATCTCCACGATCCCACGCCTCTTGCCGTCGAGCGCGTATCGTGCCGGGTCACTGCGCCGTGCGCTCGCGCGAGGGCCTGCCGGCCACAAAGTCTTCGATCTCCTGCCGGCTCTGCGCCACCACCTTGTCGGCGGCGGTGGCGAGCAACTGCTGCTCACATTCCGAGACGATTCTGAGGCGGGTCGGGATCTCGGCCAGGCGATCGGTCACTTCGGTCGGCGTCCTCAGTGGGCGCTTCTCGTTGCGGCAGGCTTTGGGAAGATCCGTCAGATCGCCCCGCCACTGCGCGTCGGTATGGTGCAGGAACATGACGCGGAGCGTGTCGACGTCGGGGATCACGCCCAGCGTCCGCAGCATGCGGAAGAAGAGATGATTATAGGCGTAGGCGCGTTGCTCCATGATGCTTAGTAGCGGGTGAAATCATAAGTGAAGAGGGAGAAGGGCTTCGACCGCCGAGCGAGGAGCCGCTCGCCGACCGCGAAGGGATAGGAGCTGTCGAAGGCAAATATCAACGCGCCGCGCCCTCTTCTCCTGCAGCTTCTTCAGGAAGACCGAGAACAGAGTTTCGAGCCCGGAATTCTCGTAGAGTCCCCCATCCCCGACGTGCCAGTAGGTCTCGTCCCCCTCGACGTGGAACGTGATCGGCCCGACCCATGGAGGAAAGGAGGCCGAGGCGGCGACGATGCTCGCCACGGGCATGGGGCATGGATCGAGGCGCAGGTCGTGCGGCGTCAGCGGGGTCAGGCCTTCCCACATCCTCTGCGACAGCGGGACGAACTCGACGGTGTCATCCCGCATGGCGGCAGATTTCCGCAGGTCGGCGAAGACGTCGTAGCGCGCGACGTCCGGCGACATTGTCGTGAAGACGAAGCGCCGACCGTTGTTGAAGAGGGCGGCGTTGAAGAGGAGGCCTGGAATATCCCGGCGTAATTGCCGCTGGCTCAGGGCGCCAAGCGACAGCTCACCAAGCAGCCGCTCCTTCAGCACCTCCTCGAGGGATCGCGCCGTCAGCGCTGAATTGAACCATCGGAACGATTTGAGCTGGTGCCGGATGAGCGGCCCCTGGAAGTTTTGGGCCACGCGCTCGCTGAATCGACGGAAGAACGCCTCATACTCGACGGTGTAGTCTCCCGCAGGCGTCAGAATCGGGATCTCTCGACGGGGCTTGTGCTGGGCATAGTACGAAGCGGCGATGCTCCCCCCGGAGACGCTGGAGAGGTAGCCGATGTGCTCGAGGATCGACCCCCCGTCGGGAGCGCGGAGCCGACCCAACGCCTCCAAGGCCGCTGCGCCGAAGATGGCGGCCCGGCTCCCTCCGCCCGACAGGGCGACGCCGAGTAGCAAGTCACCGTCCGAGGCGGGCGCGGCGCAGGAGATGTTCGGGCTCGCTCGGGGAAGTGGGATCGGAACGGCGGTCGCGCAACCCGTCAGGAACGCACACGAGAACACGACCGCGGCCCGTCGCCAGCGGAACTTCATCGGAGCTCGTCCGTTTCTCACCCGTGCATCGGCCGGTAACGACAACCGCCTCGACACGCTCAGCTCCGTCAACCATGATGACCTGGTATCGAGGGCTGGAAAGGTCCGGATAGGCCCGAGGGTGACGACGATCGGATCTACCGCCCCGGCTGGTAAACCAGCCACGGAGAAATGATGTCCAGGCTCATCCGATTCACATCGCTGACCGTCGCGATGATCCTGGCTCATCCCGCGACCGGCTGGTCTCGGACAACGGTGACCTCCTGGCTGGACGCACCGCACCCCGCTTCCTGGAACGCGCCCGGCCGCCCGATTCCCAGCGCTCCTCAGGCAAGCGCCGAGCCGAGGCTTCGCAGAGCCGCTGCCGGAACCACGACACCGCTGGAGGGGACGTACTGGAGGGCGATCGAGCTGGCGGGGAAGCCAACGCCTTCGCAGGATCCACAGCGTGAGGCTCATCTGCAGTTCGAGGCGGGCGGCCGTGTGTCGGGTTCAGACGGCTGTAACCGGATCTTGGGCGGCTATGAATGGAACGGCGATCGCGTAACGTTCGGCCAGATGGCGGGGACCCGGATGGCGTGCCTGAATCCAAGCGAGACCGAGCGCCCGTTTCGAGACGCGCTGAAGAATGCCGCTCGATTGACCGTGGCTGCCGATCGCCTGGAATTGTTCGATGCGGCGGGAACGCGACTGGCGGTGTTTACTGGGGGCAGCCGGGGGTCCGTGCCTCCATCATCGCCTGCGCTCGCGGGGACGTCGTGGCAGCTCGTCAAGTTCCAAGGCAGTGACGGCACGACACTGACGCCTGATGACCGCGCGAAGTACACCATCGAATTCGCCGCTGCCGGACGGCTCATCGCGCGCGTCGACTGCAACCGGGGACGCGGGACCTGGAAGTCGAGTGGCCCGAACCAAATCGAGCTCGGCCCGCTGGCCCTCACGCGTGCCAAGTGTCCGCCCGGTTCGCTGCACGATCAGATCGTGAAACAGTGGGGCAATATTCGGTCGTACGTCGTCCGTGACGGGCATCTGTTTCTGGCGCTGATGACGGATGGCGGCATCTATGAGTTTGAACCGATGCCGAAGCCGTAGCCGGACGGGACGGTGGTCAACAAGCTCGCGGATCAGAAATATGCAGATCGCGCTCACGAGCACGAAGGCCCCCACACACCGACGAGGTAGGTCGCGCACGGCAGACGAAGACAAATGCTTCGTGGATCGGCACGCTCGCTGGGACAATGGCGCGTGCGGATCTTCGATCGGAAGTTCGGCGCCGACTTTCTCGCCGGAGTGCCGCGCGAGCCGGGTGTCTACCGCATCTACGACGCCGCCGGCGGGCTGCTCTACGTCGGTAAAGCGCGCGATCTTCGGCGGCGGCTGGCGCAGTACCGGACAACGCGCCGGACGAAGAAGGATCGCAAGCGTCGCGCGCTGGTCAGAGCGGCCGACCGCATCGAGTGGCAGACCTCCGCGTCGGAGCTGGAGGCCTCGCTTACCGAGATCGGGCTGATCCAGGCGTTGCGCCCGAGGAGAAACGTCGCCGGCGCCTTTCCGTTCCTCTATCCCTTCATCGGGATCCAGGTCGACGGCGGCGACACGCGCTTCTGCTTGACCACCTCGCCGGATGCGTTCGCCGCCTTCGAGCTCCACGGCGCGTTTCGTTCGCGCGAGGTCACTCGCGAGGCGTTCTTCGCGCTCATGCGGCTGCTCCGGTTCGTCGGGCATCCGACCGCTCGACGCCGGCGTGAGCAATTGAGCGTGCCGCGTCATTCTCATCTATATACGTTCCGCCGACTCCCGCACGACTGGCCGGAGCTGTGGAAGGCCCTGTTACGCGGCTCCTCCCGCGTCGCGCTGGAGCAACTCTCCCTGCGCCTGCTCGACTACGACGGGGCGTGCGCCCGGAGCGAGGCCATCCACGCCGATCTCAGGGCGGTGGAGCGCTTCTTCGACGACGAGGCGTCAACGCTCGCCAACGCCATCACCGCCACCGGGTACGTCGGCTATCCCGTCCCCCAGCGGGACCGCGACGCGCTCCTCCTCCGATTCCGCACGCTGCACAGGGCCACGATCGGTGGCCCGGTCGCCGCCGTGTAGGCGCTCGGGCTACGAGGGCGCGGCCGCGAAGGGCGTTGTACACAGCCGGCAGTCGCGTTACAACCAAGCCGCCGCGCCGGTCCGGCGCGCGGGAGGTCGGCGATGGCGATCGATCGGTTCAATCGTCCGGCATTGGTGATCGTGGACATGCAGAACGATTTCGTGCGCGTGGGCGCTCCGCTCGAGGTCCCCGAAGCGCGGCCCACGATCGCCGCGCACCAGGCGTTGCTCGCGGTCTGCCGATCGCGCGGCATTCCCGTGGTCTACACGAAGTTCCTTGCAGGACCCGAGTGGACGCCGATCTGGGAGTGGTCGCCGCAGGTGGCGCCGCCGGTGTGTTGCTGCTGGAAGGGCTTTCTGCGCTTCTACGCGGACGTCGGCAAGGAACTGGATTGCGCGGACATCATCGACGAGATCTATCCTGAGCCGGGCGATCCGATCGTCGAGAAGTTCGGCTATGGCGCCTTCCACAACACGAACCTCGACGACCTGCTGAAGGCGCGCCATGTCGAGTCGGTGCTGATCACGGGCACCGTGACCCAGATCTGCGTGGAGGAGACGGCGCGGGAGAGCTTCAAGCGCGGCTACCGGACGACGCTGATTGCCGACGCCGTGTCGACCTACGCGCCGGATCATCAGGCGGCCGTGCTCAAGAACTTCGCGCACAAGTTCGGGTGGGTGTCGACGGCTAAAGAAGCCATCGCGGCGCTGGAGGCTCGCGCACCACGCTGATCGGGGCCACGGAGCGCATCGGTTCGGACCGATGCGCTCCGTGGGGGGCGCTAGGGGCGGATGCTCTTCCAGTCGCCGGCCTTTTCGAAGGCCGACGCCGCCCGGTAGATCGAGACCTCGTCGAAGTGTTTCGCGGTCAGCATCATGCCCGCCGGCAGGCCGTCGTTCATGCCGCAGGGCACGCTCATCGACGGGTGTCCGGTCACGTCGATGGGCGCGGTGTTCGGCAGCATCTCGAACGCCCGCTGGATCGTCTCCATGCGCGACGCGCCGGCCTTGGGAATGGGCGTGGCCTTCAGCGGAAGTGTCGGCATCAGCAGCAGGTCGTAGTCCTTCAACACCGTATCGTAGGCGGCGCGTAGCGAGCGCCCGAGATTCTGGGCCTTCGCATAGTAGTGGCCGCGATACTTGTTGAGCGCATACTGTCCGAACAGGATCGTCGTTTTCAGCGTGTCCGAGAACTCGTCAGCGCGCTGCCGCCACGCCGAGTGCGCGTCGATGAGGCTCGTCACGTAGAGACCCTTCCAGTTGAAGCCGAAGCCGTTGCCGTTCATCATCTGCCACGTCGCGCCTTCGACCGCGATCGGTGTCCAGATGGCGGGGCCGGCCAGGTGCAACGGGATGGACACCTCGTCGACCTGCGCGCCGAGCTGACGGAACAGCGCGGCGCCCTTGCGCACCATCGCGTCGACGTCGGTCTCCGAGTTGAGATGGCCGAAGCCTTCCTTCACGACCGCGATCTTCATGCCGCGGACGTCACCCGTCAGGGCGTTGGTGTACTGCGCGGTCTTCACGTTCACCTGGCGCGGATCCAGACCGTCGGGCCCGGCCAATACTTCGAGCAGCAGGGCGTTATCGGCCGCGTTCGCCGTCATCGGCCCCGTGTGGTCCAGGGTGTTCTCGATGGGAAAGACACCGGTGTATGGCACGAGCCCGTGCGTCGGCTTCAGGCCGTACACGCCGCAGTAGGCCGATGGGATGCGGATGGAGCCGCCCTGATCACCGCCGATCGACATCTCGACCTCGCCGGCGGCGACGACGGCCGCGCTGCCCGACGACGAGCCGCCCGCGGAGTAACCCATCTTCCGCGGGTTGTGCACGGGGCCGGCGGCGCTGGTGTGGCTGCCGCCCGAGAAGCAGAAGTATTCGCAGTGGACCTTGCCCAGGATGGTGCCGCCGGCGTCGAGGATACGCGTGACGATCGTGGCGTCGACGTCGGGGACATAGCCCTCCAGCGAGGAGGCGCCGTTCATCATCGGCACGCCGGCCAGGCAGACGTTGTCCTTGAGCGCGATCCGCTTGCCCTTGAGCTTTCCGCTCGGCGCGCCCTGCACCTCGCTCTTGTAATACCAGGCGTTGTGCTTGTTCTCGGCGCCCTCGGGACGATACCCCGGCGTGCGCGGATACTTCACCACCGGCATCGGATCCGCCATGGCCTCGATGGCGTGGTACGCGGCGACGTTGCCGCTCATCGTCTCGAGGAAGAACGCGACGTCGGCGTCGGTCAGGGTCATGCCCAGCTGGCGACCGACGGCCCTGAGCTCATCGGGAGTAGGAAGCTTTGCGCTGGCCACGAGACTCCTCCTTCTTCGCGGTGCTACGTTGCTCGTCTCTCGATCATGTCTTCACGTCGATGACGTACTGCTGGTTGTCGTTCGGGTTCTTCTTGAGGTTGCACACGGCGGCGGTGTCCGCCGGCGGCTGCTGCAGGTAGCTCTGCAACACCTTGAACGTCCGGTTCTGCGCCTCGGCGATGTAGACGTCGAGACTGCAGTGGTGCGTCTGCGGATCGATCGCGGTTTTGCCGGCGGGCCCGCTGAAGCTCACGTTGTTCTCGAGCGCCTCGATCACCTTCATGCGATCGATGCTGTTGGCCTTCTTCACGCCGAGCGCCCAGAGGTGCATCCCGTGATACGTCTGGATGGCGAGGGACGTGACGTACTTGCTGGTCGCGCCGTACTTCGGCAGGAACTTCTTCAGGAACGCCTGGTTCGCCTCGGTGTTGATTTCCTGGAAGTAGCTCTGCGCGGCGATGTATCCCTTGTGCTCCTCGGGTGTCGTCACCTGCTGCTCGAGCCCGTTGCCGAACGTCGTCGATGCGACCGGGATGCTCTTGTTCATGCCCGAGGCCGCCCACTGCCGATAGAACGAGATGTGGTTGCCGCCCACCAGCACGGACATCACGAAGTCGGGCTTGGCCGCCTGAATCTTGGTGATGGCGGGTCCGAAGTCACTGACCTCGAGCGGGAAGTAGTCGGTGGCCAGGATCTCGCCGCCGTTGTCCTGGGTGAACTTCTTGACCCATTTGGACGTGATGTGGCCGTAGTTGTAGTCGGCGGCGATCGTGTAGACTCGCTTGCCGAACCGCTTGAGTGTGAACGGCACGAGCTTGTCGACGTTCTGCGTCGGCGTGGAGCCGGTGCAGAAGCAGTTGCGGTCGCAGACGCCGCCCTCATACTGCGTGTTGTAGAAGTAGAGCGTGTTGAACCTCTTGAGGACAGGGCGGATGGCCTCGCGCGACGCCGACGTGATGCCGGCGTGCACGACGGCGACTTTTTCCTTCGTCGCCGCTTCGGTGGCGAACTGCGTGTAGAGCTGGATGTTGGACTGCGCATCGTAGCTGATCAGCTTGAGCTGCTTGCCGAGCAGTCCTCCGGAGGCGTTGATTTCCTCGATGGCGTAGGTCAGGCAGTCGACCATCGGCCGGCCGTAGATGTCGAGGCCGCCCGAGAGATCGTGGATGCTCGCCACCTTGATGACGTTGGCCTGCGCGATCGCCTCGCGCACGATGCTCGGGGCCAGCGACACCGCGCCGAGTGCTGCGCCCGTTGTCTTGAGAAATTTCCGACGGTCGGCCCGCATACATCCCTCCGGGCGAGTGGTTGGAATACTTCGCGCGTTGCGAGGGGCCGAGTCTAGTCCCCGCGAATTCGCAGTGTCAAGGCGCACGGGGGCGGCGGCTTCTTGCCTGCGTTGCGCGGCGAGTCTATAGTGCGCGCGCGATGGACCTCGCCGCCGTTCTCACGCTGGAAATCCTGAACGGCATTGCCACGCTGGTGCTCATCAGCGTCGGGCTCGCGATCGTGTTCGGGATGATGCGGGTGATCAACCTGGCCCACGGCGAGTTCCTCATGCTCGGCGGCTACGCGGCGATCGTCGCCACCAACCACGGCGTGAATATCTGGATCGCCATGCTGATCGTCGCGCCGGTCGTCGTCGGGGTCATCGGTGTCATCGCCGAGCGCCTGATCATCCGCGTGCTCTACGGCCGGATGATCGACACGCTGCTGGCCACCTGGGGACTGAGCCTGTTCTTCATCGGGCTGGTGACGACGATCTTCGGCAACACCGTCGCCGGCATCGGCGCGCCGCTGGGCGGCATCCCGGTGGGGCGTTACAGCATCAGCCTCTATCGGCTGCTGCTCGTCGGCATCGCGGCGGCGATTCTCGTGGCGATCTACGTCGTGCTGCGCACGACGCGCGTCGGCCTGCTGGCGCGCGGCACGATGGAGAATCCCAACATGGCCGCCGCGCTTGGCGTGAGCCCGCCGCGCGTGTACGCCGCCACCTTCGGCGTGGGCGCCGCGCTGACCGGTCTGGCGGGCGGCCTGCTGGCGCCGATCTCCGGCGTCCTGCCGACGGTGGGCGCTGCGTACGTGGCCAAGGCGTTCATCACCGTGATCAGCGGCGGCACCGCGATCATGGCGGGGACGGCCAGCGCCGCCTCGCTCTTCGGCACGGTGAATCAGCTGCTGACGTACCTGACCACGCCGGTCATCGGTGAGGCCGGGCTCCTCGGCGCCGCCATCTTGCTCCTGCGCGTGCTCCCGCACGGCATCACGGGCAAGCTCTTCCGGGGTAGCCTGTGAACCGGCGCTGGGTCAGCCCAGGCATCATCGTGACGGCCGCGGCGATGGTGGCGGTCGGTGTGGGCGCGCCGCTCGTCGTCGACCAGTTCCAGCTGCTGCAGCTCACCGTGTTCGCGACCATGTGTATCCTCGCGCTGAGCCTCGGCGTGGTCTGGGGCTACGGCGGCATCCTCTGCTTCGGCCAGTCGGCGTTCTTCGGCCTCGGCGCCTATACGTACGCCGTCACCGCCGTCAACCTCGGCGAGTCGACGCTGGCCATCGTGCTGTCCGTGGTGGTGCCGGCGGTGTTCGCCGCGCTGCTCGGCTACTTCATGTTCTATGGACGCCTGAGCGACGTCTATCTCGGAGTCATCACGCTGAGCGTGACGCTCATCTTCTTCAACCTGGCGAACAGCACGGCGGGCGATGCCTATCGCATCGGCGCCGCGCGCCTGAATGGTTTCAACGGCATGCCGTCGCTACCGACGTTCAACGTGCCCGGGAATCCCGGCCGCCTGCTGGATCCCACCGAGACGTTCTACCTCGTGATGGCGCTGCTGCTGATCGTCTACGGGGGGCTGCACGCGCTGCTGGCCAGTCACTTCGGTCGCGTGGTGGTGGCGGTCCGCGAGAACGAGACGCGCTGCGAGCTGCTCGGCTACGACGTCCGCTTGCACAAGCTGCTCATCTTCACGGTCGGTGGCGCCATCGCCGGGTTGGCGGGCAGCCTCTTCGCCAACTGGGGCGCGTTCGTGAGTCCCAACGTCTTCAGCCTCGCGACGACCTCACAGATCATCATCTGGGTGATCGTCGGCGGCCTCGGCACGCTGGTGGGACCGATCATCGGCTGTGTGATCATGCAGTACCTGGCCACCGAGCTCGGAACGCAGCAGCTCGCCAACACCAGCCTGATCTTCGGGATCATCTTCCTGGCTTTTGTGCTGCTGGTGCCGCGCGGCATCGTGCCGTCGCTGGGCGTCGTGCGCGCACGACTGTCCGCCGCCCGTGCACGTCGGACGGCATGACTTCACCGCTCCTGCAGACGGTCGGCCTGTCGATCCGGTTCGGCGGCGTCGAGGCGGTGCGTGGCGTGAACCTCTGCCTGGGCGAGCGTGAGCTGCGCTGCCTCATCGGTCCGAACGGTGCGGGGAAGAGCACGCTGTTCAAGCTGCTCACGGGCCAGCTGCGGCCGACCGCCGGGCGCATCCTCTTTCGCGGCGAGGACGTCACCGGCGATCACACGCACGCGATCGCGCGCCGAGGCATCGGCATCAAGACGCAGGTGCCGAACCTCTTCGACGGCCTCACGGTGCGCGAGCATCTCTGGCTCGCGGCGCGTCGCACGAGCTCCCGCCAGCGCGCCGACGCGATTACCGACGAGATCCTCGAGCGCGTCGGGCTTCGCGCGCTCTCCGACGGGCTGGTCGGTCGTCTCTCGCACGGACTGCGCCAGTGGGTGGAGCTGGGCACCGTGCTGGCCGGCGATCCCGAGCTGATCCTGCTCGACGAGCCGGCCGCCGGCATGACGCACGACGAGGTGGCTCGCACGGCGGAGCTCGTCCGGGAGATCAACCGCACCCACGCTCTCATCGTCGTCGAACACGACATGAAGTTCGTGCGCATGATTGCGCGTACGGTGACGGTCATGCACCAGGGCGGGGTGCTGGTGGAGGACACGATGGATCAGATTCTGAAGAACAGCGCGGTCCGTGACATCTACCTCGGCAAGCACGGCGGGATTTGAGAAATGCTGCTGACCGTGCGCGACCTGAGCGCCCGTTACGGGCGCATCCCTGTCCTCAACGGCATCGGGCTCGAGATGGCGGCCGGCGAGTTCGTGGGTGTGCTCGGTCACAACGGGATGGGCAAGACGACGCTGCTCCGGACGCTGATGGGGTTCGTGCCGGCCCAGCGCGGCCGCATCGACTTCGACGAGGTCGACGTCACGCGCGAGCCACCGTACGCGCGCGCCCGCCGCGGCCTCGGCTACGTGCCGCAGGGCCGCGAGATCTTTCCGGGGCTCACCGTTCGCGACAATCTGCGGATGGGCTTCGCCGGCCGCGGCGCCGACGAGCGGATCGACGCCATTCTGCAGACGTTCCCGCGCCTCACGCCGCTGCTCAATCGCCGCGGCGGCGCGCTCAGCGGCGGCGAGCAGCAGTTGCTCGCCATCGCGCGCTGCCTGGCCGGCCGCCCGACGATGATCCTCTTCGACGAGCCGACGGAGGGCATTCAGCCCACGATCATCGAGGAGCTGATCCTCGTGCTACGACAGCTGCACCAGCGCCAGGGGCTCACGATTCTCCTCGTCGAGCAAAACCTGGAGTTCATCGCGGAGCTCGCCCAGCGCGTGCTGCTGATCCAGAAGGGCACGATCCTTCGCGAGCTGCAGCCGGCCGAGCTGCGTCACGCCGACGTGCTGAACGAATTCGTCGGCGTCGGGACCGACGCGCGGTAAGACGATCGTCGCGAAGCCCGTGACGCGCTGGCTGGTGGTCTGAAACTTCCTCGTCCGCTTGCGGGAGGACTTGGAATCGACGGCGGCGAAGAGCTCGCTGGGCGCCGACGGCCGATCACACGCCGACCGGAAGCGAAAAGTGGAAGGTCGCTCCCCCCGACGCGTTGTCCGTCGCCCAGATTCGTCCACCGTGGGCCTCGATGATCGACTTTGAGATGGCGAGGCCCATTCCGAGCCCCGAAGGCTTGGTGGTGTAGAAGGGCTCGAAGACGAGCTGTTCGGTGCCCTGCTGGAGCCCCGTCCCCCTATCCTGTACGGACACGTGCACCGTTTCCACCTCGATCTTCTCTGTCCGCACCACGATGGTTCGCCCCTCCCCGACGCACTCGGCGATCGCCTCCATCGCGTTGAGCAGCAGATTCAGCACGACCTGCTGCAGCTGAACACTGTCCCCATTCACGAAAACCGGATCCGGGTGGAGCTCGAGGCTGACCGCAATGTTCCGAATGATCGCATCGCTGCTCAGAAGCTTGGCCACGTCCCGGATCAATCCATTGAGATCGAGGAGGCCGAACTGGACTGGATCCTTGCGAAGCAGGCTACGCAGGCGCTGAATCACCTCTCTCGCGCGCTTGTCGTCATCGACGATATCGCAGAGGATGCTCCGAATCTCCACGAGATCGGTCGATGTCGCCTCGAGCAAGCGCAGGGCGGCCTGAGCGTTGGCAAGGATCCCTGTCAGCGGTTGGTTCAGCTCGTGAGCCAGCGAGGCCGCAAGTGCCCCGATCGTCGAGACGCGCATAAAGTGCGCCAGCTCATGACGGCTCCGCTGCGCCTCCAGCTCTGCGAGCTTGCGCTCGGTGATGTCCGTATGCGAGACGACGGCCCCACCTTTCGGCACGCACAGCGGCACGACAGAGATCGTGAACCAGCGCTCGCCGCCAGGCAGACGACGTGGATACTCGAGTGCGAAGCTCGCTCTGGACCCTTCCAGCACCGCCTCGATCCCTGCGAGCACGTCGCGGGCATGGGTCGCACCGTCGCCGACGTCGCGTCGCCAGACGTCGAGATAGCTGGCGCCCACGCCCGCCTGCGGGAGCCAGCCATTTTCGCGCGCGAACCGCATCCAGCTATCGTTGGCGGTGACGATCTGCCCCGACCGATCCAGGACGGCGACGTGGCTGCTGAGGGAGGCGAGGATGGCTGACTTCGCCAGCTCGCTCTCACGCAGACTGTCATCCGCCTCCTTCTGTGCGAGCGCGTTCGCAAAGACTTCTCCGACGAGACGCAGGCGCTGCACGAGCTCGTCCGGCCAGGCTCGCTCGACCGTGAGGGTCACGAAGGCCAGACAGCCGAGAATACGAGCCCCCGCGACCATCGGAATGGCGAGGTTCGAGCGGACCCCCCGCCGTCGGAACGTCTCGGCGTCGCGGATCCCTTCGAGGGGAAGCTCCTCCGACCGGGAGAAGCCGACGACTTGCTCGCGGAGGAGCTGCGAGACGATCCAGGGGAATTCTTGGCTCACCGTGACGCGCGGCAGCGGCCTTACGCCAGGAGCGCTCCACGAATGGACGGTCACGAACTCCTGGGCGTCCCGAGAGAAGCGATAGAGGGTGACTCGGTCGAGCTCTAGGAAATGCCCGAGCTGTTTGAGCGAGGTCTCAAAGGCCGTCTCAAACTCATGGCTGGGCAGACGAACGAACGTACTGGAGAGACGGACGAGAAGCTCCTCGAACTGCAGGGGCACCGCGAGGCCAGCGCGACGTGCCGCGCCTTCCTGGCGCTGCGCCATTTCGGCTTCGAGCTGAGTGCCCCGGAGAGTCGTCGCCGCCTGATTCATCAGTCCGGCTAATTGATCGCGCTCCGCCACAGTCAGCCGCAGCGGCCGCGCGCCGTTCAGCGAGAGCACACCAAGCAGCCGATTCTCGAGCACGATGGGAAGACCGAGGAAGCTCGAAAACCCGTGGCTTCGCCACCAGTGCCGGCCAAGAAAACGTGGATCCGCAAACACGTCGTCAACCTCGAGCGCTGCCCGCGTTGCGGCGACCCAACCTACTCCGCCCTGACCAAAGGTGAGGGCTGTGATCGGGAGGCGGCCCGCAGGGTCTCCACCAACCGCGCCGAGCTTGAGGGAGCGTGCTTTTTCATCAGCGATCCATACGGCGACGACGGACGGGCGCACCAGAGCAGCCGCTTCGCTGACGACTCGGGCCAGGACCGGATCGACAACTTCCCGGTTGGGGGTGCTCAAACCGAAACGATCAAACTATGCGGACGGTTGGGCGGACATCTCCAGGCTGTCTGGTCACAATAGACGGGGAGTCTATCCCGGTCTTCAGAGTCGGCAATAGGCCCTTGGTCCCATGCGACCGGTCCCGCCCTCGAGAATCCGGCCCGTGTAAACGCCGACCCGGCGCGTGTAGGATGGCGCGCATGGGCAAGAAGCTGACCGAGGCGCAAATCGAGCGCTACCACCTCGACGGCTTCGTGTACCCGATCGACGCGTTCGCCGCCGAGGACGCGCGGCGATACCGGCGCGCCATGGAGGAATTCGAGGCGGCCCAGGGCACAGAGCTCGGCAAAGGGCACAATTTCAAGCCGCATCTGCTCTTCACCTGGGTCGACGAGATCGTGCACCATCCCGCCATCCTCGACGCCGTCGAGGACCTGATCGGCCCGGATATCCGTCTGTTCCATCTCTCGGTGTGGCCCAAGAACGCGGGCGACCCGGCCTACGTGAGCTGGCATCAAGACGCGACGTACTTCGGTCTCGAGCCGCCCGTGCAGGTGACCGCCTGGGTCGCGCTCACCGACGCCTCGATCGAGGCCGGCTGCATGGAGGTGATTCCGCGCTCGCACAAGCTCGGCCAGCTCCATCACGCCGAGAACAGCGAGGCCGCACACAATCTGCTGTCGCGCGGCCAGACCATCACGGGTGCGCTCGACACGAGCCGCACGCAATTCATGCCGGTGCGCGCAGGCCAGTTCTCACTGCATCACACGCACCTGGTCCACAACTCGCGCCCGAACCTCTCCGCCGACCGGCGGATCGGTCTCGGTCTCAGCTACATCCCGCCCCACGTGCGCTGCACCAGCCGCACACGACTGACAGCGATGCTGGTGCGGGGCACCGACCACTACGGGCATTTCGACGACGAGCCGCGGCCGCGCGTCGATTTCGGCGCGGCCGAACAGGTCGTTCACGCCGACTCGGTCGCAAGATTCCGTGCGTCCAATCTCGAACAGACGAACCGATACGCGTCCCTGCCTTGAAGATCCCCGGCGGTATTTCCTCGCCATTACGATGACGTGACGACGTTCGATGTACACCCAGCGCCCCATAGGGAACCGCTGGCGTCTTCAGCCCGTTTTCGGTTCGTTCGAGTTAGGTGCCGAACCCGGCCTCCAATCGTGGCGAGAACGGTAGGGAACTGTATGCGCGTCCTCTTGCTGTCGATGCCGGATTCTTTCGAGCATATGCCGTCCGTTGCCATCCGGATGCCAAACGGCGCGTTGACGTCACTCGCTGGCAACGTCGATGTCCACCACCGCGTGGTCGTGGCCGATCTCATCCTTGTGCAGCAACGCGTGCGAGAGACGATCGAGCAGCTCGTCCGACAGCATACGCCCGACGTCGTTGGACTCTCGGTGATGACGTTCCAGCGACGAACGGCCCTGAAAGTCATCGATCTCGTCCGCCGGCTGAGACCCGCGGCGCAGATTGTGGTGGGCGGCTACGACCCCAGTTTGGCTCCGGAGACCTACGGCACGCCCCCGGAGGTCGCGGCAGACTTCATCGTGCGAGGTGAAGGGGAGATCACGTTTCGGAACTTGCTGCGCGCGATCGAGGCACATGATGGCTACGACGGGATCGCAGGCCTCGCGTACCGCAGCGGTGGGACTTTCGTGCACAATCCGGACCGGCCAGTCACGACGCTGGGAGCCGGCGACATTCGTCCGCCCAACCGAAGCGCCCGTGTCCTCAGCGGGTACACGATGGTTGGCCGACAGGTCGATGTCGTCGAGACATCGCGGGGCTGCACGTTCGATTGCAGCTTCTGTTCGATCATCGAGATGCGCGGTCGAAACTTTCACACATACAGCTTCGATCGAGTCCTCGACGACATTCGTGACGCGCGGGCCCACGGGGCCGAATCCATCTTCCTCGTCGACGACAACATCACACTCAACGTCCGACGATTCGAGGCGCTGTGCCGGGCGATCATCGATGCGCGTCTCGACGATCTGGAGTACAGCGTCCAGGCCATGACCTCGGCGATCGCCACTCACGGCGCGACGCTGGCACCGCTGATGCGCCAGGCGGGGTTCCGCTACGTGTTTCTGGGCATCGAGAACGTCCTCGACGCAGATCTGGAATTCCTGCGCGCAACGGCGAAGAACACGCGACGAGAGAAGAGTGAGCGGCGCAACGCAACGATTCAGGCGATCGACTATCTGCATCGCCACAAGATGTACGTCGTCGGCGGGTTGATCGTGGGGAATCCGGACGACACTCGCGACTGCATCGAAGCCAATCTCGAGTTCGCTCGGCGCTACGTGGACTACCCGTATATCCAGCACCCGACGCCATACCCCCGGACGCCGATGACCACGGACTTCCAGCGCCGCCGACTGATCGTCAGCGAGCGCGTCGAAGAGTACGACGGCACCACCGCGGTGGTTCGAAGCGAGCATCTGACCGCGGAGGAGATCGAATTCCTCCGATGGCGGGCGGAACGGTGGATGAAGCTGCGTCACTTGCCGAGCGCACTGCGGCACAATCCACGGTTCGGGCTGCGCCACGGTCTGAAGATGCTGAGGCATACCTTTCGGGGAAGTACGCTGCGATCGCTGCTCGGTCTCGAGGACGAGCGGAAGGCCTTCGAGCGGTACCGGGCGATGCGCAAAGCGGAGCGTGCCTACGTGTGAGTCGCATCATCCTCATCGGGCTCGTCTATCTGGGCGCCTTTGCGAATGCAGCTCAGGCGGCGACGTTCACGATCGATCAGTCCCGGAGCACGCTGGTCGTGCAGCTCTTCAGAGACGGGGTGGCGGCGAGACTCGGCCATGACCACGTAGTCCGCGCCACGAGATTCTCCGGTCTCGTCAGCTTCGATCCGACCGCGCCCCAATCGGCGTCAATCCGCGTGGACGTCGATGCGGCCGCCCTCAAGGCCGATGAGCCGAGCACGCGGAGCCGGTTCAGCGTGAGCGGTACGCCGACGGCCAGCGACATCGCAGAGATCGAGACGAGCATGAAATCCGAACGGCAGCTCTACGTCTCTAAGTTTCCCCGCATCACCTTCGCCTCCGACCGGATCACGCGCGAAGCATCGGGCCGGTGGCAGGTGGCGGGACAGCTGACCATCCGCGGAGTCACTCGGGCCGTCCGTTTCCCGGCGACGGTGCGCATGGAGGGCGATGTCTTTCGCGCGACCGCCACGATAGAATTTCTACAGACCAGCTTCGGATACCAGCCTTACCGCGCCGCTCTGGGCGCCATCAAGAACAAGGACGCCGTGATACTTCATGTCGATCTCACGGCGACGCCACAGTGAGGCGACAGGCTCGGTGATCGCATTTCTGCTGGCGTGGCGCGTCCAGGCCTTGATCGTGATCGTGCTGGTGACCGCGTTCCTCGGCTGGTCTGCGCTCGGGCTCCGTACCGACCCGGGCGTTGAGTCGATGATCCCGTCTGGCCCCGGCGATCTCGATCGTTTGCGCGCCTTTGAGGCGCGGTTCGGCTCCGACGAGGTGATCGTGCTCGCGTTGCATTCCGACCACCTGTTCTCGAGGGACTCGCTCGAGCGCCTCGACCAACTCACCCGGCGCGTGGCGGCGCTGCCCGGGGTCGCTCGCGTCCTCTCTCCGACCAACGTGCGCGATCTCGAGGGCGACCAGCTGGGGCCCAAGCCCGTGGTTCCCTACGCAGAGGTGCTGGCCGGCAAGCTTTCGCCCGAGAAGCTGGGCGAGCGGCTGGCTGCGCATCCTATTGTTGGTGGCCTGCTCGTCGCGAAGGACGCGCGCACGGCTGCCGTGCTCGTCGAGCTCGAGGAGACCGCTGAACGCAGCGCCGTCCGCCGCGACGTCGTGACGGATCTCCGGCGCGTGGCCAGCGAGGCGGGGCCCGATCTCACCGCGTTCGTTGCGGGAATCCCGGTCGAAAAGGTCGACGTCGCAACGTACATCGCGCGCGACCAGAAGATCTTCATTCCGCTCGTCTTCCTGATCCTGGCGGTGATGACGGCGGCGCTCTACCGCCATCCCATCGGCGTGCTCGTGCCGCTCAGCGTCGTCGCGCTCGCCCTGCTATGGACGCTTGGCTTCTACGCGCGCGCTGGGCGCTCCCTGAATCCCGTGACCTCGCTCATGACACCGGTGATCCTCGTGATGTCGCTGGAGGCGACCATCCAGCTCCTCAATCAATATCTGGCCGCGCGCGCGCGTGGTCTGCCGTTGTTCGCCGCCCTCGAGCAGGCGGATCGGCGCATGCGCATCCCGTGCTTCAACGCGGCGCTGACCGCGGCCATTGGCTTTGTATCGCTGCTCACGCTGCCGATTCCAGCCATCCGCGACTTCGGCCTCTTCACCGCGCTCGGCATCATGATCGGCTACGGGTTCACCATCGTGCTGACGCCACTGCTGCTCGCATCGCTCCCGGATTTCCCGGGGCGGATCATCGACAGTTTCGAGCCGGGGCCGATCGAGCGCGGGTTGTCACGCGTGATGCGATGGGTATGGCAGCACCGATGGCCGACGGCGATCGGCGTCGGCGCGATCCTGGTGCTCTCGGTCGCCGGCATTGCACGGACACACGTCGAAACCGACCTCATCCGCTCGCTCCGCCACGCGAGCCCGCTGGCGACCGCGACGCGATTCATCGATAAGCAGCTCACCGGAGTCAACTCGGTCGAGATCATCGTCTCGGGGGTATCCCCGAGCGATCCGGACGCCATCGCCAAGGTTGCGAAGTTCGAGGATGCGGTGCGCGAGCTGCCGGGCGTACGCAACGTCACCGGGCTTCCCGACCTGTTCGCCCGGATCAATCGCGCGTTGCACGGTAGCGATGATCGTTATGCGCGACTGCCGGAGGGTCCGGATGCCGCGGCGGACCTCGAGGAATTCGTGGCAAACCTCAGCAAGGAGGCGCCTGCCGAACTGCGTCGGTTCCTGGCGAACGACTCGGGCAGGAGTCCGACGCTCAGAATCATCGCCCGAGTCCCGGCGCTGAATACCTCGAGCTCCCAGGCGCTGTTCGCCCGGATTCGGCACGCCGCCGACAGCGCAGGACTTCCCGACGTCAGCCTGACCGGAAACTTCGTAGTCTTCTCGAACATGTCGACCACGCTCGTGCAGCACCAGATTCGCGGGCTCGCCGTCGCGTTGATTCTGATCGTGGGGGTCATGACCGTGCAGTTTCGCTCTCTGCGCCTCGGCCTCCTCTGCGTCATTCCCAATGCGTTGCCGATTCTCGTCGTCTATGGCCTGATGGGCTGGAGCGGCATCGCCGTCTCAGTCCCGACGGCGATGATCGCGAGCGTGGCGTTGGGGACGATCGTGGACAACTCGATTTACCTGCTGGCGCGTTTCCGAGAGGCGTTTGCGCACCGGCCGAATTATCTGGAAGCCATGATCGCGATGGTCCGCGCGTCGGGGCGGGCGGTGGTCTACTCGACCGTGGCGCTCGCGGCCGGGTTTTTCGTCGGCGTCTTCAGCTCGTTCGTGCCTACCGTACAATTCGGACTCCTCACCGGTGTCGCGTTTCTCGTCGGTCTCCTGAGTCAGTTCGTGGTGCTGCCACTGGCGCTGATCCTCTTCCAGCCTCTGGGCCAACCCGCCCGGCGCGCCGCGTCGCTCACCGCCCTGCTCGTCTTGATCTTGATGGGTTCCGCCCTCGCCCAGGAATCCCAGCGCGAGATCCTCCTCAAGGATCAGTTCGGGAAGGCGGATGGTCCTGGGCGGCATCGTGGCAGCGCGGTGCTCCTGATCTACGGGAAAGTTGCGGGCATGCGGCGCATGAAGACCTGGGAAGAGCGCATCCGTCGGGACGCACCCGGCGGCTTGATTGTCCTGCGAGGCCTGGACGCGCGCAGCGCCCGGGGTGAAAAGACTGAAGCGGAGGTCAACGAGCGACTCCAGCAGAACGTCCCCGCGGACATTTCCATCCTCGTGGACTGGGACGGGGATTTCGTGCGGGCCTATCGGCTACCGGACGCGGATGTTTCGACGACCGTTCTCGACGCCACCGGAAAGGCCTGTCTCACAGTCGCGGGATCCGCCACGCAGGAAACCCTGGATCGGGTGCGTCGGGTGCTCAGGCAGGTCCGTGAAACAGGGGCCTGCTCCTAGGCTCGTCGTTCACCGTCTTGCCGAGCTGCAACTCTGATCAGCAGTATGGCGTCCTCTTCAAGTCGCGCGAACCTCGTGAGGAGCACCGGGGCACAGCGCAGCGCATCGCGGGCTCGTCCGATCCGCGCAGGAGAGGTCCGGAGCGCACGACGTGGGCAAATCGAGCGGTTTGATGCAGCATGGCGCCGGCCGTCACCGCAGCATCGACGTCGATTGGACATCCCGCGACCTGGAGGCCTCGGGCGACCCAGGTGTTCGAGTTGTTGAGCAGCCCGTACCGACCTCGCGCGCGATAGAACAGGCCGACGCCGTACGCGGCGGGCGCGACGATGATCGGACGGCCGTCGGGATCCACGGCGTACGTCGCATCGATGTAGCGCGCAAGCGAGGCCAGGCCCTCGGGAGATAGGTCGATCTGAAGGATTTTCGAGCCCGGGAACGTCTCGATGACAGCGTCATCGAATCCCACGACCTGCAACACGGGCCCGCGCGACCGGAACGCGGCTCGAAGCGCCAGCGGGATCGTACCCCGCTTCGCTGGGTAGAAGTCCTCGTCACCCCAACCGACCTCGAGATAGCGAAACGGGCCCGGAGCATATTCGGCGAGGCGACTCGTGGCGGGCAGGTCGTGTCGGCGGAGCACAAGTCCTACGTGCCAGCCGTGGCTGACCACGTACACGGACGCCGCCGCAGCCTTGAGCGGCGGGTGAGCAAAAGCTGGCCCAAGCAATCCGAGAGCAAGGGCGAGCGTCGCGCCACATCGCTGAGCAGCCTGGATGAACGTGACCCCCTTCGTCGGCCTGGCCGGCGGCTCCTGCATCAGAGGGCCCGCGCCCCGAAGACCCGTTGCCTGGCCTGGGTCTCGACCGGGCGCAGGGGTCGGCCGAACGGTTCGCCGACGCGCTGTTGCGCCGGCTCTGATTATCCGTCCACAGGCGGCGGCGTCCCCGGCTTATCCCGCTCGGCTTGAAGGTTCCTGACGTGCGCTTCGAGCCGTCGCGCCTGCGACCGGGCTCGCCATCGCTGGATACCGAGCGGGACGCCGGCGATGAGGAGACCTGCACCGAACGCGCCGAGAATGAGTCCAGCGAGCGGGATGCCGTCGAGATTCCAGACGATGAACCTCACCGTCGTCGGCGTTCCGTTTTGTAGCGCGAAGATCGCGAGGGCGGCAGCGATGAGCGCGACGATGAGATAGCCGAACGCCATGCAACATTCTACGCGTGGTTTCTAGCGGACTCGTGGTCGGGAATCGAGCGGTGCGGCCCGCGGGAATTTTCGCACGTACTGGAAGAAACGAGCCAGATGTCGATCGGCGGCCACCAGCACGCCCGGGCGAAAGCGGATCGTATCGAGAACGGGAGCATCCTCGGCAAGCAGCCGCTCCACGAATCCGCGCAACATTTCCAGCTTCCCTGCGACCGCGTGCGGGTCTGCATCCGAGTTCGGAACGCCGTACACGTAAAAGCCCATCGTCTTGCCGTGCGCGAGTGGGGCGCCGCTGAACAGCATGAACAGCTCCTCTCCGCCGATGGTCAGATGCTGCGAGAACGTGTTGACGCCGGTGATGAGCCCATGCTGAACCGCTCCGGTGGACTCGACACGATATTCGATGCTGTACCGCCCCACGGTCACGGTTTCCGGCGTGATCGCCTGCAAGCCGTGCAGCGTACGGAGATGCTGGAAATCGACGCCGTTCGAAGTTGCAACCCACGGATCGAGCGCGCGCGTCCCGCGCAGATGGGACTCGTAGCTGAGATCACGCTCTTCGACATCCGGAACGCGCGGTATCGGAAAGAGCGGTGTCTCGCCGTTGAACGCCCAGACGAGGCCCCACGCCTCCGCGCTCGGATAGGTCCAGATCCGGGCGCCCGGCGGGATCTTGTCGCCGGTCGGAATGTCGACACACCGGCCCGCACGATCGAATCGCCAGTGGTGATAGGCGCAGCGAATCTGCCCCTCCACGAGCTGGCCGACCGAAAGGTCGGCGCCGAGATGTGGGCAGTAGGCGCTTTGCACAAGCGGCTTGCCATCCGGATCCCGGTAGAGCACGACTCGGGTCCCGAGGAAGTCCCGTCCGATAACCCGACCTGCGTCGAGCTCGCGCCCGAGGGCGAGGGGAAACCAGGATTGATGGAAGGTCTGCGAACGACTTCTGGGAGCGCCCATAGCCCCTCCGGGGTATGAGAGATTGATCGGCCCCAATGATCGCGCGCATCGGCGATCGCGCACCGGGAATCTGACGAACCGCGCGAATCGTGGGACGAAAGGCCCAATCGACTACGCCATCGGCACGGCTCCATCCTGGAAAATCTTTTCCATCTCGACCGCGCGTGGCAGGAAGGTCTACGATGTGGCACTGATGCTGCCGGCTGCAACGAAGCCGCTGGTTCTGATCGTCGACGACAATCGCGACACACGGGATATGTACGCGGTGTACCTGCCTCTCGTCGGCTACTCCGTCGAGACGGCCACGGACGGTCGCGAAGCGGTGATCAAGGCGCTCGCGCTCTATCCCGACGTCATCGTCATGGACCTGCAGATGCCCGGACTCGATGGCTGGCGCGCGATGCGCGAGATTCGTGGAAACGCACGGACGGCGGCGACGCCGATCATCGTGCTGACGGGTCACGACTTCAAAGATTACCTCCGGCACTCCGCGCTCGCAGAGGGGGCATGGTCGTATCTCGTCAAACCCTGCCTGCCTGAGCGTCTGGCGCACGAGATCGAGGTTCGCCTCAGCGTCTCGCCGATCCAGACGGCCCGGGCCGTCTGACCGGTCGCCGTCGATCCCTCGCGCCGAGCACCGAAATAGAAAGGATGCGATGCCAGAGATTGGCCAGCCAGTCCCGGTCAGGGTCTATCAGACCGCGGAGCGCGTCATGCTCATGGCGCCGATGGCTGGACTGGGCCCCGAGGACATCGTCGTGCGAATCGATGGCCGTCACGTCGTGATCCACGGCGATGCGCGCGGACCGCACCAGGACGACGTCAACCTTTCCATCGCGGAGTGGGCGGTCGGCCCATACCATCGTGAGCTCGACCTTCCCGAGCCTGTCGACGGCGCCGTGACGAACGCGACATACGGAAATGGCGTGCTCGTCTTGTCGATGCCCAAGCTACGTGCGGGACGGTCGGGGACACACGCGGAATTTCGGCTGACCACCGTCGCGAACGCGCATGGTGAGCGCGTCGGCCACATCGGTCGCGCGGCGATTCCGCACACCACCGAGCAGCATCGAGCGGAGAAGCATCGGAGGGGACAGACGCGGCCATGAGCATGCAGTCGATCAATCCGGCGACCGGCAAGCCGCTCGAGACGTTCGAGGAGACGACGTCACAGGAGCTTGACCGGATCCTCGGCAATGCCCACACCGCCTTCCACGAGTGGCGGGCGATGCCGTTCGCCGTCCGCGCGCAGACCATGCACAACGCGGCGCGGCTGCTGCGCGAGCGGAAAGACGACTACGCACGGACCATGGCGCTCGAGATGGGCAAGCCCATCGTCCAGGGCGAAGCGGAGATCGAAAAGTGCGCCTGGGTCTGCGACTACTACGCTGAACACGCCGAGCGTTTCCTGACGAGCCTGCCCCGCGAGACCGACGCCTCCACGAGCTACATACGTTTCGATCCGCTCGGGCCGGTCCTGGCGGTGATGCCGTGGAATTTTCCGTTCTGGCAGGTGTTCCGCTTCGCCGCGCCGGCGCTGATGGCCGGCAACACAGCCGTCCTCAAGCATGCCTCGAATGTGCCGCGCTGCGCCGTGTCCATCGAACAGCTGTTCCGCGACGCCGACGCCCCGCACGGGGTGTTCGCCACTGTGCTGGTCGGCTCCGCGGCGGTTGCAGGGTTGATCGCCGATCCGCGCATCGTGGCCGTGACGCTGACCGGCAGCGACCGCGCGGGCAGCCAGGTGGCCGAGCGGGCGGGACACGAGATCAAGAAGACGGTGCTCGAGCTGGGCGGCAGCGACCCATTCATCGTGCTGGCGGATGCCGATGTGGCGGCAGCCGCCCGGGTCGCGGCCGACGCGCGGCTCGTCAACAGCGGGCAGAGCTGTATCGCCGCCAAGCGATTCATCGTCGTCGACGCCGTCGCTGAGCAGTTCCTCACGCGATTCATCGCGGAGCTGCGCGGCCGAAAGATGGGCGATCCGCTCGCCCGCGATACCAGCGTCGGCCCCCAGGCGCGCGTCGACTTGCGCGACGCGCTTCACCATCAAGTGCAGGAATCGATCAAGCGTGGCGCACAGCGACTGCTCGGCGGCGAGGTGCCAGCCGGCGAGGGCGCCTTCTATCCGCCGACCGTGCTCGCGGCTGTCGACAAGGGCATGCCGGCCTTCGACGAGGAGACGTTCGGCCCGGTGGCGGCAGTGATCCGCGCGAAGGACGAGAACGACGCGGTGCGACTGGCCAACGACTCGTCGTTCGGGCTCGGCGCCTCGCTGTGGACGCGCGACCGCGCGCGGGCCGACCGCCTGGCTGCGGAGATCGAGGCCGGCGCGGTGTTCGTCAACGGCCTGGTGAAGTCAGACCCGCGCCTTCCCTTTGGCGGCATCAAGCGTTCCGGCTATGGCCGCGAGCTGTCGGAGTTCGGCATCCGCGAGTTCGTGAACATCAAATCGGTCTGGATCGCGTAGAGCCCGCGGCTCCGCTGCCGTCCCGCGCATTCTACCCGCGCACACGAGGCAAGACGCCCGACTCGTCTGCGTCGCGGCACACGTGTACGGACGGCATCCTGCGAAAACTCCAGGCTTACGGCGCCGCATACCTGGCGCAGCACTTGCCAGCGAGTGCTGGCGCCGGGAGGTCGTCAGCGATGGCAATGATTCTTCGCCGGACAGTGCTCGCGGTCTCGATCGGCGTGGGTCTCGTCCTCTTCGGCGTGTTGAGCGGGATTGTGATCGACCGGCTGCGCTTCGACCGCCAACGGGCGGCCGTCCTGAAGCCATACGAGGACGCGCTCCGGGGCCGCAATGAGGTGCTCATGCGCCTGGAGCTCGCCACCAACGGACGGCATCCTGCTTTTGACGCCCAGTGGCGGCGATCACTCCAGGACGTCGACGACGCCCGGCAGACGGGAAGTTCAGGACGAGCGGTGGCCGCGTGGCGTGACGCATATGGCGCCGCGCTCAGGAGCGGACGCTGGGACGCGATGATCGACGTCGGTGACGCCGCGCTTCGTGTCGGCGCGGTGCCGGAATTCCGCGAATCTCCGGACGCCGCCGCGCGACGTAGCTATTTGACTGCGCTGTTTCTGGCGCGCGGTCAAGCGTCTGTGGACGGCGTCCTGAGCGCCTGTCGCGGATTTGCGCTGCTCGGCGACGTCGCGGTCGTGCGGCAGTGCATCGAGATCGGCCACGAGCTCGCGAAGTCCGATCCGGTCGCCGGCGGACGGGTGGCGGCGTTCGCCGGCCGTTTCATGTCGCATCCTGTCGTGGCTGTCGATAAGGCGGCCGCCGAGCCGGGCCTGTAGCCCCTTGGCTCAGCCCTTGACGCCGCCCATCGTCAGGCCGGCGGTCATGCGCCGGCGAAACGCGTAGTAGATCGCCACCGGCGGCGCCGCGTAAATGATCGCGGTCGCCATCATGTAGTTCCAGGGCGACTGGTCGCTGTTGAGGAACTGCGCGAGCGCCACCGGGACCGTCATGCTCGACTTCGAGGACAGGAGCAGGAACTGGTAGAGGTACTCGTTCCACGCCAGCAGCATCGCGTACGTGCCGACAGCGACGAGCGCCGGAGCCATCAGCGGTAGGTAGATGCTGCGATAGATCTGGAACGGCGAGGCGCCGTCGATGCGCGCGGACTCGTCGACCTCGATCGGGATGCTGCGGCCGTACTCCTGGAAGACGAAGAAGGCGTACGGGGTCGCGAACGCGACGAGCGCCGCGATCACGGACCAGAGGTTGTTCGCGAGCCCGTAGTTCTGCATGATCCGGTAGAACGGGATCGCCAGGAACGACGCCGGAATCACGTAGGTCATCAGCGCGGCGTTCGACACCAGCCAGCCGTGGCGGATCCGCATCCGGCCGATGGAGAACGCGGTCAACGTCCCGATGGCCAGCGTGAGGAAGGTGACCCACGCGCCCATGTAGATGCTGTTGGCGAACTGTCGCCAGAAATGCTCCAGGTACCAGTGCCCCTGGGTCAGGACGCCACGGAAGCTCTCGAAGGACGCCACTCTCGGCCAGATGTGGTCGGTGAAGACGTCGCCCTCGGGCTCGAGCGACACGAGGATCATGTTGTAGATCGGCAGCAGCGTCCAGACCACGAGCGCCGCGGACAGCAGCACGGTCCCGGCGGTCGCGAGACAGCGCCGGACGCGCACGGCACGCTGCGCTCGCGCCGTGGCCCGGGAGGACGAGAGCGCCCTGTCGAACGCGAGTGTGCTCATAGCTGCACCTCTGCGGTGCGCAGCTTGCGCATGAGGACGATCACCAGCGGGATCACCAGCGGGAGCGCCGACATCACCGCCGCCACGCCGAGGCGCGGCTGCCCCATGTCGAAGGCATTGCGGATGCCCAGCGTGCCGAGCACGTGCGTCGAGTTCGCCGGCCCGCCGCCGGAGACGAAGTAGACGGTGTTGAAATCGCCGAGCAGGAAGATCGTGGAGAGCAGCGTGCAGATCAGGTAGAGGTTGGCCAGGAGCGGGAAGGTGATGTGGACGAATCCACGAACGCCGGTGGCGCCGTCGACTTTCGCCGTGTCGGAGATCTCCAAGGGAATCGCCATCCTGCCCGCGAGCAGGATCAGCGTCCAGAACGGCGTCCACTTCCAGATGTGGGAGACGATGACCGAGCCCAGGGCGCTCCAGCGGTCATTGAGCCAGT
>Ga0114129_10001996_pt1 | contig 27925 bp, 21 predicted proteins | sample RhiMetdeltSRZDD1_FD_80071 | JGI IMG/M metagenome (GOLD analysis project Ga0114129, IMG submission 80071) | Populus rhizosphere microbial communities from Tennessee, USA - Rhizosphere MetaG P. deltoides SRZDD1 (version 2) (version 2) | ecosystem: Host-associated > Plants > Roots > Rhizosphere >... | reverse complement strand
GAAGAGCAGGCGTTCGACGCCGTTCAGCGCCAGGCCATCAAGGCCGGCGACGTCGTCGTCATCCGTTACGAGGGGCCGTCAGGCGGTCCCGGCATGCGCGAGATGCTCGCGGTCACCGCTGCGATTGTCGGCGCCGGACTCGGCGATTCGGTGGCGCTGCTGACCGACGGGCGGTTCTCGGGCGCGACCCGCGGCTTCACGATCGGCCATGTGTCGCCCGAAGCGTCACGCGGCGGGCCGATTGCCGCCATCCGTGAAGGCGACACAATCGTAATCGACGTCGCGAAGCGGAAGCTCGACGTCGATCTGGCCGATAGCGAGATCAGGAAGAGGCTGGCAGCCTGGCAGGCGCCGGTGCCGCGGTATCAAACGGGCGTGATGGCCAAATACGCGCGGATAGTGAGCTCGGCTTCGGCGGGGGCTGTAACAGGATAAATGTATGGCTGAAAAGAAAACGATGACTGGCGCGCAGGCGTTGTGGGACTGCCTCGTGCGCCAGGGCGTGAACGTCGTGTTCGGGTATCCGGGCGGCGCGATTCTGCCCGCCTACGACGCGATGCTCGATTTCCCGATCCGCCACGTGCTCGTCCGCCACGAGCAGGGCGCCACGCACATGGCCGACGGCTACGCCCGCGCCACCGGCAAGGTCGGCGTCGCGATTGCGACCTCCGGTCCGGGCGCGACGAACATGGTCACCGGCATCGCGACGGCGATGATGGACAGCTCGCCGATCGTCTGCATTACCGGCCAGGTGGGCAGCGCGCTCATCGGCTCCGACGCGTTCCAGGAAACCGACATCACCGGCATCACGCTGCCGATCACGAAGCACAACTTCCTGGTCACCCGCGCGGCCGATGTGGCGCCGGCGGTCCGCGAAGCGTTTGCCATCGCCGCCAGCGGCCGTCCGGGTCCCGTGCTGATCGACATCACGAAAGATGCGCAGCTGGCGAGCTGCGAGTTCGACTGGGACGCCGCCGCACCCGATCTGACGGCGCTCGCCCGGCCGGGCCATTCGATGGGCGTCGACCCGGTTGATTTGATTCACGCCTCGAAGCGGCCGCTGATTCTCGCCGGCCACGGCATCATGCTCGGCGGCTCGGAGGCTGCGCTCCAGGCGTTTGCCGAGACAACCAACATTCCGGTGGCGATGACGCTGCTCGGCATCGGCTGCTTCCCGGCATCGCATCCGCTGAACCTCGGCATGATGGGCATGCACGGCGAAGCGTGGGTGAACACCGCGATTCAGGAAGCCGACCTCCTCATCGCGCTCGGCATGCGGTTCGACGATCGGGTCACTGGCAATCTCAAGACGTACGCGCCGACCGCCAAGAAGATTCACGTCGACATCGATCCGGCGGAGTTCAACAAGAACGTCCGGGTCGACGCGGCGATCGCGGGTGACGTCGGCGCGGTCCTGCGTGAGTGGATGCCGCGCCTCGGCCAGGTGGACGCGCTCGAATGGATTGGCCACATCAACGGGCTCAAGGGAGATTCGGCGGTCCGCGACATCCAGAATCTTCCCGACAACGGACATCTCTACGCCGCGCATGTCATCAACGATCTCTGGCGGATCACCAACGGCCGCGCGCTCGTCGTCACCGACGTCGGCCAGCATCAGATGTGGGAGGCGCAGTACTACAAGCACGAAACGTCGCGCTCGCTGATCACTTCGGGCGGTCTCGGCACGATGGGGTTCGCGCTGCCGGCCGCGATCGGCGCCAAGATGGGCCGGCCCGACGCCGAAGTGTGGGTCGTCGTCGGCGACGGCGGCTTCCAGATGACGATGGCCGAGCTCGCGACGATGGTGCAGGAAGAGATCGACGTCAAGGTCGCGATCATCAACAACGGCTACCTCGGAATGGTGCGGCAGTGGCAGGAGTTCTTTTACCAGCGCCGCTACGCTGCGACGCCGATCTCAGGTCCCGACTTCGCGAAGCTCGCCGAGTCGTTCGGCCTCTACGGCGCGACGGTGACCCAGCGGAGTCAGGTCGAAGACGTCGTGGCCGCCGCGCGCAAAGTTCGCGGCGCGGTGATCGACTTCCGCGTCGAGCAGGAAGACTCGGTCTATCCAATGGTCCCGGCCGGCGCTGATTTGCACAAGATGATTCGCCGGCCGTCGCCGATCGTGGAAACGTCGGCGGATTAACCGAACGTAGTGTCCGCCTTTAGGCGGACCGAAAGCTCCAAGCATATGCAGACATTTGCCGTCTACCTCGACAACAAGCCGGGCGTGCTGAACCGCGTGGCGTCGCTGATCCGGCGCCGCGGCTTCAACATCGAGTCGCTCACCGTGGGGCATACCGAGATCCAGGGCCTCTCGCGCATGACGATCGTCATCGACACCGACGATCGCGGCGGGAAGCTGGTCATGGCCAACCTCTACAAGGTCGTTCCGGTGCGCAAGGTCGAGAACATCACGAGCGTCCCGACCATTGCGCGCGATCTCGCATTGATTAAGGTCGCCGCAGCGGGCGAGGCGCGCACGCAGGTCATGCAGCTCGTGGACGTCTACCGTGCGCGAATCGTCGACGTCAGCCCCGAATCGCTGGTGGTCGAAGCGACCGGCACCGAGGATAAGATTGACAGCCTGCTCGAAGTGCTTCGACCCTACGGGATTGGTGAAATGGTTCGCACGGGGCGCGTCGAGATGGCCAGGGGCGGCGGCGTTCCCGCGGGCCGGAAGAGCACGCGTTCGACCGTGGTCGGACTCAATAACTCCGACGATGCTGCCGCCGGATCGGTGTAGCGGCAGCATCGTCGGACTGAAATTTAAGATTTAAGATTTTAGATTTAAGATTTTATTTAAGATTTCAGATTTGCAATTTCAGATTTCGCGTGGCAGCGTCCGCCAATCTAAAATCCAATCGTGATTCTTGAACCAATCTTAAATCTCAAATCCAATCTTAAATCTTAAGTCTTAAATCTTAAATCTCACCTTTCAGAGACAGGGAGTCTGGCATGGCAAAGATGTACTACGACAACGACGCCGATCTGAATCTGATTCGGGGCAAGAACGTTGCGGTGATCGGCTACGGATCGCAGGGTCACGCGCACGCGCTCAACCTGAAGGACAGCGGCGTCAGCGTGAAGGTCGGCCTTCCGGCAACGAGCCGCTCGCGCGCCAAGGCGAAGGCCGCCGGCCTCGAGGTGGACGAGGTCGCCACGGTCTCGAAGTGGGCGGACGTGATCATGGTGCTGATTCCTGACACGTCGCAGGCGAAAGTTTACAAGGAAGCGATCGAGCCGAACCTCAGCGCCGGCAAGATGCTGATGTTCGCCCACGGCTTCAACATCCGGTTCAATGCGATCGCTCCCCGCGCCGACGTCGACGTGACGATGATCGCGCCGAAAGCGCCGGGTCACCGAGTGCGCGAGCTGTATCAGGAAGGCGCCGGCACGCCGGCGCTCATCGCTGTTCACCAGAACGCGACCGGGAAGGCCAAAGAGCTGGCGTTGTCGTACGCCAAGGGCCTCGGCGTGACGCGCGCGGGCGTCATCGAGACGACCTTCGCCGAGGAGACGGAAACCGATCTGTTCGGCGAGCAGGCGGTGCTGTGCGGCGGCGTGAGCGCGCTGATCAAGGCCGGTTTCGACACGCTGGTCGAAGCCGGGTATCAGCCCGAGGTCGCGTACTTCGAATGTCTCCACGAGCTGAAGCTGATCGTCGACCTGATCTACCAGGGCGGGTTGAACTACATGCGCTACTCGGTCAGCGACACCGCCGAGCACGGCGACTACACCGGCGGTCCGCGCATCGTGACCGAGCAGACGCGCCAGGAAATGAAGCAGATGCTCGAGGACATCCGCAGCGGGAAATACGCGCGCGGCTGGATCGAAGAGAACGCGTCGGGCCGGAAGTGGTTCGATGCGCAGCGCCGGACGGAGCGTGCGCTGAGGATCGAGAAGGTGGGCGCCGAGCTGCGCGCCTTGATGCCGTTCCTCAGACCGGTGACGATCACCGAGGACGATGTGGTTGGCGCCGGCGCTCGACCGAATGTCTAAATCGCGACCGGCTATCCCAGCCGCCGTTCACGCGCGCGAGTCGCGGCGGCTGATGACCTTGCTCGAAATCAGCCAGGCGCTCTCGGGCACCCTCAACATGCGGTCGGCGCTGCACCGGGTGCTCGAGATTCTGGCGAAGCACCACGGAACCGTCCGCAGTCTGGTCGTCCTCCTCCACGACGACAACGAGCTGCACGTCGACGCCGCGGACGGGCTCGACGCGCCCGCCCATCAGGTGCGCTACCGCGTCGGCGAGGGCATCGTCGGCAAAGTGGTCGAGAGCGGCAGGCCGATCGTCGTCCCGCGTGTGAGCAAGGAGCCGGAGTTCCTGAGCCGGGCGTCGAAGCGGCTGGAGCTGCCGCGCGAGGAGCTGACCTTCGTCTGCGTGCCGATCATGATCAATCGCCGCGCCGTGGGCGCGCTCGGCGTCGATCTGAAGTTCAATCCGGATCGCGATTACGACCGCAGCATGCAGTTCTACGGCGTCGTGGCGTCGAGCGTCGCACAGGCGGTGAAAGTGCAGAGGCTCGTCGAGGAGGACAAGAAGCGGCTGCTCGACGAGAACATCCACCTGCGGCAGGAGCTGAAGGAACGCTACGACTTCTCGATGATCATCGGCAGCAGCGGTCCAGTGCGTCAGATGTACGAGCAGATGGCGCAGGTCGCGAACACCAGCACCACCGTGCTGATTCGCGGCGAGTCCGGGACCGGCAAGGAGATGGTGGCGCACGCCGTCCATTACAACTCCCAGCGCGCGAACAAGCCGTTCATCAAGGTGAGCTGCGCGGCGCTGCCCGACAGCCTGATCGAGTCGGAGTTATTCGGCTACGACAAAGGCGCGTTCACCGGCGCCGAGCAGCGGAAGAAGGGGCGCTTCGAGCTCGCCGAAGGCGGCACGCTCTTCCTCGACGAGATCGGCGACATCAACGTCGGCACGCAAGTGAAGCTGCTGCGCGTGCTGCAGGAGCGGGAGTTCGAGCGGCTCGGCAGCACGGAGACGATCAAGGTCAACGTGCGGCTGATCGCCGCGACCAACAAGGACATGGAGCGCGCCATTGCCGCCGGCACGTTCCGTGAAGATCTCTATTACCGCCTCAACGTCTTCACGATCTTCGTGCCGCCGTTGCGTGAGCGCAAAGCCGATCTCCTGCTGCTGGTCGATCACTTCCTCGAGAAGTTCTCGCACGAGCACCACAAGAGCATCAAACGCATCTCGACGCCGGCAATCGACATGCTCATGAGCTATCACTGGCCGGGGAACGTGCGGGAGCTCGAGAACACGCTCGAGCGTGCCGTGCTGATGTGCGACGGCCAGGTGGTGCATGGCCACCATCTACCGCCGTCGCTGCAGACCGCTGAGGCGTCGGGCACCGTCACGCGCGTCTCGCTCAGCGATGCCGTTGCCGGGTTCGAGAAGGATCTGATTCAGGACGCGCTCAAAACGACCCGCGGCAACCGCGCGAAGGCGGCGCGGCTCCTCGACACCACCGAGCGCGTCATCAACTACAAAGTCCGCAAATACGCGATCGACGTGAGGCGTTTCACCGCCTAGCCGGATCGTAACCGGAGTCGAAATGAAACGTCTCTACGAGCACCGCAGCACGCGACCTTTGACGCACGTGCAGTTTGCGCGCCGAATGGCGCAGCATGGCGTCGTGGCCGGGGCGCTCATCGTGTTTTCGCTGGCCATCGGAATGTGGGGGTACGGCCGATACGAGAATCTGGCGTGGCGCGACAGCTTCCTCAACGCGGCCATGCTGCTTGGCGGCATGGGTCCGGTCAATGCCCCGCAGACCGACGCGGGCAAAGTGTTCGCGGGACTCTACGCCCTCTACGCCGGCCTGATGTTCATCGTCACTGCCGGAATCATGATCGCGCCGGTCGTCCACCGCATCCTTCATCTCTTTCAGTGGGAGAGCTGAGCCGCCCCGCTCAGGCTTCCTCAGCGTTTTTCAGAAGTCCGTCAGGACTTCCGACCGCCGCCCGGCCTATCGTCGGTGCCAGACGGAGGCCGAGTGTCCATGACGTCCTACGCGCTCAAACCACGCTTTCAGGATTTTTTGCGCCCGCTGGTCGCCCCGCTGCCACAAATCGGCGTCACGGCGAACCTCGTGACGGTTGTGGCCATGCTCGCGTCAATCGCGATCGGCGTGCTCACCGCCCGGTTTGCAGACTCGCGGACGGTGTTCCTCGTTATTCCGCTCTGGCTGTTCGCCCGGATGGCGTTGAATGCGGCGGACGGAATGCTGGCGCGTGAGTTCGATCAGAAGACGGTGCTCGGCGCCTATCTGAACGAGCTTGGGGACGTCGTCTCGGATGCGGCACTCTACGCGCCGTTCGCGCTGGCCGCGCCGTTTGGCGCGCGCGGTATCGGCCTGGTGATTGTGTTGTCGATCCTGACGGAGTTTGCCGGAGCGCTCGGGCCGGCGATTGGGAGCTCCCGGCGTTACGACGGACCGATGGGGAAGAGCGACCGCGCGATCGTGTTCGGTGCGCTCGGTTTCTGGGTCGGCTCGTCCCTGCCTGTGCCGCATTGGGTGGGATCGGTTGTGCCGGCACTCGCCACCCTTCTCTTGCTGACCGTGGTCAATCGCGTTCGCGGCGGCATCGCCGAGGCCAGGCAAAGAGTCGGCACAGCGACGAAGAGCGTTCCACGCCTGGCGGTGCTGGCGCGCCCGGTCGAAGAGAACACTTTTCGAACCGATGACGGCGTTGATTTGTTCTACCGTTACTGGCCCGCGACTTCAGGTTCGCCACGGGGTGCGATCGTGATGTTCCATCGCGGGCACGAGCACTCGGGCCGGATGGCTCACCTGGCCGAGGAATTCAACCTCCCGGACTTTGCGGTCTTCGCCTGGGACACGCGCGGCCACGGCCGGTCGCCCGGCGAGCGCGGATTCAGCCCAAGCGTCGGAACGTCGGTTCGTGACGTGAAGACGTTCGTCGAACACATTTCGAACACCTATGGCATTGCGGTCGAGGACATGGCCATCGTGGCGCAGAGCATCGGGGCCGTTCTGGTCGCCACGTGGGCGCACGACTACGCGCCGCGCGTCCGCTGTCTGGTGTTTGCTTCGCCAGCATTTCGAGTAAAGCTCTACGTTCCGTTCGCGCGCACGGCCCTGCGGATCATGCAGAAGCTGCGCGGACACTTCTTCGTCAACTCGTACGTCAAAGCGAGATTCCTCACGCACGATCCCGAGCGCATCAAGTCCTATGACGCGGATCCGCTGGTCGCGCGCCCGATTGCCGTCAACATGCTGCTGGCGCTCTACGAGACGGCCGATCGCGTGGTCGCAGACGCGCGTGCCATCACGATTCCAACCCAGCTGCTGATCTCCGGCTCGGATTTCGTCGTTCATCACGCGCCGCAGCATCGGTTCTTCGAGCGTCTCGGAACGGCGGTGAAGGAGCGGCATGTGTTGCCCGGTTTCTTTCACGACACGTTCGGGGAAACAGATCGGGCCCTTGCCGTCAACAAGGCACGCAGCTTCATCGTGGCGAGGTTCGAGGAGCCACTGTACCGTCCGTCGCTCGTCGCAGCCGACCGAATCGGCTTCACGCGCGACGAAACCGACGCGCTCGGTTCGCCGCTTCCGCTGCTCTCGCCGCGCGGCGCGTTCTGGGCGGCCGTCCGGCTGAACATGCGGATTGGCGGTGTCCTTTCAGACGGTATTGGCCTGGGCCACAGGACCGGATTCGATTCCGGTTCGACGCTCGACTACGTCTATCGGAACACGCCGAGCGGGCGTGGCCCTCTGGGTCGGCTGATCGACCGGATCTATCTTCAGTCGATCGGATGGCGCGGCATTCGTCAGCGAAAAGCTCACGTGCAGCAGTTGCTGCGCGAGACGTTCGAACGCCTGGCCGATCGCGCGATGCCGGTGCACATTGTCGATATTGCCGCGGGCCATGGTCGCTACGTGCTCGAAGCGATCGAGGCAAGCCCGATCAAACCGGACTCAGTACTGTTGCGTGACTACAGTGACCTCAACGTGGATGCCGGCAGGGCGCTGATCAAGACGAAAGGTCTCGATGGCATCGCGCGATTCGAGAAGGGCGACGCCTTCGACAGGCACAGCCTGTCATCAATTGACTCGAGACCAACACTGGGCATCGTGTCGGGTCTCTACGAGCTCTTCCCCGACAACACCGCGGTTTCCAACTCGTTGGCGGGGCTCGCTGCGGCCATTCCACCGGGCGGGTACCTGATTTATACGGGCCAGCCCTGGCACCCGCAGCTGGAGCTGATTGCGCGCGCGCTGACCAGCCACCGGCAGGGACGGGCCTGGATCATGCGGCGTCGGGTTCAGGCCGAGATGGATCAGCTCGTTGAGGCGGCTGGTTTCAGGAAGATCGACCAGCGCGTCGATGAATGGGGAATCTTCACGGTCTCGGTCGCCGAGCGGATTCGGTCGTGAATCGAGCCGAAGTTCGCGGCGTTCAGGCTCGCGAGCCCCGTCCCTTGCGTCAGGCAACATGCTGGCTCGCGTTTCTGGCGCCATTGTTTTACGTCACTTACGGCGCGGCGAATGCCATCGCCGCCCATCGGCACAATGTCCCCTCCATCGTGTTCGGATGGGAGCACCATGTGCCGTTCCTCGCGTGGACCATCATCCCGTACTGGTCGATCAATGCCTTCTACGGCTTATCGGTGTTCGCGTGTTCGACCAGAGCGGAACTCGACGCTCATGTTCGTCGCCTCCTCACGGCGCAAATCGTGGCGGTGACGTGCTTCATCCTGTTTCCGCTCCGAGTGACGTTCTCTCAGCCTGAAAGCCACGGCATTGCGGGGGTTCTGTTCGCGGCGTTGGGCAGCTTCGACAAGCCGTTCAACCAGGCGCCGTCGCTGCACATCGCGCTCCTCGTGATTCTCTGGCCGTTTTATGCGAAGCACGTGCCGCGTGTGGCGCGGTGGCCGCTGCACTGCTGGTTCGCGCTGGTGGGCGCGTCGGTGCTGACCACGTACCAGCATCATTTCTTCGATGTTCCGACGGGCGCATGCCTCGGCCTCCTGTGCCTGTGGCTGTGGCCGGAGCAGGGAACGAGTCCACTGACCACACTCGTCATCGCGACCGATCGGAAACGTGTGACGATCGCCGCGTGGTATCTCGTCGGCGCGATTCTGATCGGTGCGCTCGGCGTGTGGATCCGCGGTTCAGGATTGTGGCTGTTGTGGCCGGCAGTGTCGCTGGCGCTCGTGGCCGCCAACTATGCGCTGTTTGGGGCTGAAGGATTCCAGAAACGCGCGGACGGCCGCATGAGCCTGGCAGCGCGACTGCTCCTGGCACCTTATCTTGCCGGTGCTTTCGTCAATTCGCGGTTGTGGAACCGGCACCAGCCGGAGCCGGTGAGCGTCGGCAGCGGCGTCTGGCTCGGGCGGATTCCTCGCGCACGCGAGGCCGCGCGCTTTGCCGCGGTCGTCGATCTGTGCGCCGAGCTTCCCGGAGCGGCCACCACTGGCACGTGGACGTGTATTCCGATCCTCGACCTGATCACTCCTTCGCCGGCACAGTTGCGCGAGGCCGTCGCCAGCATCGAGCGAGGCCGCTCGGCCGGCCCGGTGCTCGTGTGTTGCGCCGTTGGCTATGCGCGAAGCGCTGCCGCGATTGCGACCTGGCTGGCCGCAAGCAACCCGGCGGTGAGCGCGCGCGATGCCATCGAGTCAATCCGCCATGCTCGTCCGGGCATCGTCGTTACCGCTTCTTCATACGCCGCCATCGTCACCGCGTCGAAGCAGGCGGCATGAGCGAGCCCGCGCGGGAATTACTCGGTTGCGCGGCTGCACTCCTTGATCGGGGACGGGCAGTCGATCGTCTCTCACGGATGGTCACCACCGCAGCCCTCGGCGGCCTGGTGTTTTATCCTGTCGTTGCCATGCGGCCGCTGTGGACGCCCCTCGGGTTCACGGGGCTGGTCGCACTGGCGGGGCTGGTCGAGATGTACTTTGCGCTCCGCGTTGCATTCGACCAGGCGCTATTCAATCGAATCGCCGGTGCACGTGAAGCCCCGGATTTTTCCGTCATGGATGAGGCGCTGATGCGGCTCGGCCTGATGCCTGCCCCGAAAGCCGGTCGCCCCGTCGCTGCCCGTGTCGCGGGAGCAAGCCGTCTGTTGCAGCTCCAGATTCTCGCGTTTGCGGTGCAGGTGTTGTTTGCTTTCGCCGGCGCCTGTACTGCTGCTCTAGGTTGAACACCGGGTGTCGAAGTACGTATTCCGGTTGATCGAAGCGGGATGCGCGACGGCAATCGCCGGCTTCGCGCGGCTCGTGACCGGCGTGCGTGGCGAATGGCGAGGTTGCGCGCCCGATCCACGGCCGCGCGTGTATTTTGCAAATCATCGGAGCCATGCAGACTTCGTCTTGATCTGGACCGTGTTACCCGCGCCGTTGCGGCGGTTGACGCGCCCGGTGGCCGCCGCCGACTACTGGCAGAAAGGCCGGCTTCGACGATTCATCGGGGAGGGCGTGTTCCGGGCGGTGCTGATCGACCGCAATTCCGAGACGCGTGAGGTCGATCCCGTCGCTGTCATGGCGGCCGCGCTCGACCAGAAACACTCACTCATCCTGTTTCCCGAGGGGACGCGCAACACGAGCGATGAGCCGGCGCTGCCGTTTCGGAGCGGGCTTTATCATCTCGCCAGGCTCCGGCCGGACGTCGAGTTGGTGCCGGTCTGGATCGAAAACCTCAATCGGGTGATGCCAAAGGGCGAGTTCGTTCCGATTCCCCTGCTGTGCACGGTCACGTTCGGTGCGCCAATCGCACTGGGTACCGCTGAGGAGAAAGCGGCATTTCTGGATCGCAGCCGGCAGGCCCTGGTCGCGCTCGCGCCCGCTAATGGAAACGAGCCATGACTCCCACACAGCAGACCATTGCCTTGTTCCTTGGAGTCGCGGCGGTGCTGACGGTTGCCTCAGTCGTCGGGTTCGTGCTCGAACGACGATTCGCGGCGGAGGCGCCCAGCGCGACCATCGACAATCTCAACAGTCGAATCAGGGCGTGGTGGGGGATGGTGACGCTGATCGGTGTGGCGTTCGCGTTCGGAAAAGGCGGCGTGATCGTCTTGTTCGCGCTGGCCTCGCTCGCGGCGTTTCGCGAGTTCATCACGCTGACGCCGACGCGACGAGGCGACCACCTCGCGCTCGCCGTCGCGTTCTTCGTTGTGGTGCCGCTGCAGTATTACCTCGTCTGGGTCGATTGGTATGGTCTCTACTCCGTGTTCATTCCGGTTTACGTCTTCCTGTTGCTCGCAACGCTCGCCGCGCTGCGCCAGGATACGAAAGACTTCATGGGCCGGGTCGCCGAGACGCAGTGGGGGTTGATGATCTCGGTGTTTGCGCTCTCGCACGTGCCGGCGTTGCTCGGCCTGCAGATTCCCGGCTATGAGGGACGCAACCTGCTGCTGATTGCTTTCCTGGTCCTCGTTGTCCAATCGAGCGATGTTCTTCAGTACGTGTGGGGTAAACTCGCCGGCTGGCGGCAGATCGCGCCGGCGCTCTCTCCGTCGAAGACCGTCGAGGGGTTCCTCGGCGGCGTGGCGAGCGCGACGGCGCTCGGTGCGCTGTTGTGGTGGATTACGCCGTTCTCGCCGCTGCAGGCCGGGGCTATCGCCCTGGAAATCACTCTGATGGGGTTTTTCGGCGGCCTCGTGATGTCGGCGATCAAACGCGATCGTGGTGTCAAGGACTGGGGCTGGATGATCGAGGGACACGGCGGCGTCCTCGACCGGCTCGATTCGGTGATTTTCGCGGCGCCGGTGTTCTTTCATACAATCCGCTACTTCTGGAGCCTGTGACGAACTGACCCGGTACTACGGCGTCGCGTTCGTGACCGGCTCAGAAGCTTCAACGGTCGCGATACGTGGTGGAGGTAAGCCATTCGGAACGCGAACAGCCGCACGACGGAAGAGGGGACATTCGAGTTCCTGGACAACTACAAGAACACGATCAGCGGGAGGCAGCGATTATTTCCAACGGGAACGCTACTCGCTGGCAAGCGGATCCAGCGGCAGGTGTAGTGCAGGGCTTTAGCCCTGCTTGCGAGCGGATCTAAAGTTCGGACCACTCAGGACGGCGAGGCGTGCTGACGATTCGTTCGTCGGCCGGAGTCCTCGAGCAGCGATCGCAGGTCGCCGACCGCCACCGGCTTGGTGAGCACAGCGTCCATTCCAGCGGCCAGACATTCCTGCACTTCCTGCGGCCGCGCGTTCGCCGTCATCGCCACGATTTCCGGCCGGCGGTTCTTCGGGAACTCCGCGCAGATGCGTTGTGTGGCCTCGAGCCCATCCATCTCGGGCATCTGGACATCCATCAGCACGAGGTCGTAGGACTGCCGCCGCACCGCCTCCAGCGCTTCTTTTCCGTTGCCGACGATGTCGGCGCGGTACCCAAAGCGGCGCAGCATGACCAGCCCGACTCGCTGGTTCACGATGTTGTCGTCCGCGAGCAGGATGCGCAGCGGCAGACGATCGGCGAGCGTCGAGTCGAATTGTTTTTCCGCGGATGGCTGCGTCGGCCGCGCGGCATCCCGCGCCAGGACGGTGAGCAGCGCATCGAACAGTCCCTGGGGCTTGATGGGTTTGAAGAGCGTGGCGTTCCAGTCGGAGCGGCCGGCGTGCGTCGCCTGGCCGAGCGACGACAGCAGGATCAACGGCAGCGAGTCGCCACGCAGTTTTCGCAGCTCGGGTGCGAGCGACAGGCCGTTGATCTCGATGCTGAGCAATCCGACGTCAAAGGGATCGCCACGGCGAACCCATTCCAGCGCTTCGCCCGGCTCGGTGGTCGTGCGCACGACGACGCCCCACGGTTTCGACATCGCTTCGACGAGAGCGAGATTCGTCGGGCTGCTGTCGACCGAGAGCAGCCGGACACCTTCGAGTTGCGGTTCCCGCGTGCGAAGAAACGCCGGATGGTCGATCGCTCCGGCCGCTTCGGCGACGACGGTGAAGTAGAACGTTGAGCCGCGCCCCGGTTCGCTGCTGACGCCAATGTCCCCGCCGAGCAGCTCTGCGAGCCGTTTGCAGATGGCGAGACCGAGGCCGGTGCCTCCGAAGTGGCGCGAGGTGGAACTATCGACCTGACTGAACGATTTGAACAGCCGATCCAGCCTGTCGTGCGGAATGCCGATGCCGGTGTCGCGGACCTCGAACCGGACTTCGAACAGGTTGCGGTCGCGCGGCTGGGCGGTGACCGAGGCGACGACCTCGCCGCGCTCGGTGAATTTCACGGCGTTGCTCAACAGGTTGACGAGGATCTGGCGGATCCGTGTGACGTCGGTTACCAGTCCGGCCGGCGCCGCCTCGGAGAACGAGAGCGCGATGTTGAGACCTTTTTCCGCCGCGTTCGGTGCGATGAGGTCGACTGCCGCTTCGACGGCGGCGCGCAGGTCGAACCCCTGCCGCTCGAGCTGCAGCATGCCCGCCTCGATCTTCGAAAAGTCGAGGATGTCGTTGATGATCGTGAGGAGTGCTTCGGCGCTCGACCGAATCGTTTCGGCGTAGCTGCGCTGATCCGGCTTGAGCTCGGTATCGAGCAGCACGCTGGTCATCCCCATCACGGCGTTCATCGGCGTTCGAATCTCGTGGCTCATGTTGGCGAGGAACTCGCCTTTGGCGCGGCTGGCCGCCTCGGCGGCGATCTTGGCTTCCGAGAGCGCCTCGGCGACTTCCGTGAGCTTCTCGTTGGCGCGATTGAGCTCCTCGGCCAGTTCGGCGCGCGCCTCGGCCGCCTGCTGTTCGGCCCGGGCGTGTACCGCTTCGAGCTCCTTGGTCTTGAGCTCGCGCGCGATGCGCTGGTTCTCTTCCTGAAAGAATTTCCGTCTGAGCAGCGCCCGCACGCGGGCCTTCAGCACCGCCAGGTCGCTCGACTTGCCGACGAAGTCGTCGGCGCCGGCCTCGAGCCCGCGCGTCATGTCCTCTTTGTTTTCGCGGGCGGTCAGCATCAGGATCACCGCGGGCGTCTCGAGCGCCCGCCGCGCTTCAACGATTCGCTGGCACGCCTCGATGCCGTCCATCTCCGGCATCATCAGGTCGAGCAGCACCGCGTCGTACTGCTCGGACGAAAATCTCTGGAGCGCCAGGGCGCCGCTGATCGCCGTTTCGACGTGGTAGCCTTCGCTCCGCAGCTCCTCGGTCAGGAATTCCAGGTAGGTCGGGCTGTCGTCGACCGCCAGCAGCCGCGCGCTCGAGAGCGCCGACTCGAGGCCGAAGAGCAGCGACGTGTCCGAGGACGATTTGCGCAGCAGGCCCCGCACCCGCAGCATCAGAATGTCGTCGTCGACCGACTTGGAGATGTAGTCGTCGGCGCCGCTCTCGAGTCCGTGCAGCTCGGCGGCGTCGGTTTCCTCGGCGGTGAGCATCAGGATCGCGATGCCCCGCGTGCTCATGTTCATCCGGATCCGGCGGCACACCTCGTCGCCGCGAACGCCGGGCAGGTGATAGTCGACGATGACGAGGTCGGGGACCGATTCATTGAGCGCGTCGATGGCCTGTTCCGCCGTTGCGGCGCGAACGACTTCACAGCCCTCGTGCTCGAGCATCAGCTGCAGCTTGAGCGCCTGCGTGTCCGAGTCTTCGATGATGAGAATCCGGCTGGCGCGATCCATCAGAGCACCCTGGTGGCCGCAACCAGCTCGAAGACGCGCGGAGCGATCTCGGCGAGCGGCAGGCTTTCGCAGGCGGCGCCGCGATCGACGGCTGCCTTCGGCATGCCGTAGACGACGGCCGACGATTCGTGTTCCGCGATCGTGTATCCACCCGCACGGCGCAGGGCGAGCAGTCCGTCGGCGCCGTCATCGCCCATGCCGGTCAAAAGGATCCCGACGCCGAAGCTGCCGACACTGCGTGCCATCGATTGAAACATCACGGTGGCCGACGGCCGCTGGACCGAGACCGGAGGGTCCTGGGTCAGCCGCAGCCGATCCGCTTCGAGCTGAAGGTGATGCTCCGGCGGAGCGAGGTAGACGGTCCCTCTCATCGGCAAGTCGCCGTTCTTCGCGATCACGGCACGCCAGGGCGTCACGCTCTGTAACCACGTCACGAAACCGGCGAGGAAGCTGGGCATGATGTGCTGCACGAGCAGGGCAGGAAGGGGGAAGTCCTGTCCGAGATCGGTCAGGAGCTGAACGACGGCATTGGGCCCGCCAGTGGAGGCGCCAATCCCGAGGATTCGTGGCGACAGCGCGGTGGGCAGCGGTGCGCTCGGCCGCCGCGCTGTGTCTGCCGGCGTGCTGCGCGGTGTGAACTCGGCAAACGATCGCTGGCGTACGACCTTGACGTCGCTCATGATGGCGAGCTGCGTGCACAGCGTCCGGGCCAGCCGCTCGTAGTCGCCGCGCGTCGTGCCCACCGGTTTCTCGACGACCGCCAGCGCGCCAGCGCGCAGCGCGTTCATCGTGATCTTCAAATCCTCGGACTGGACGCTCGCCGAGCAGACCACGATCGGCGTCGGCTTGTCGCGCATGATCCGGCGCGTGGCGTCGAATCCATTCATTCCGGGAAGGCGGATGTCGAGTGAGATGACGTCCGGCGTCACGCGCTGCAGGAGGTCGAGCGCCTCCTCGGCGCTCGGCACGGCAGCCAGGATCTCGAACCGCTGATCGCCGCCGATGATGTGCTCGAGCAGCTGCCGGACGACGTCCGAGTCCTCCACGATCAGCACGCCGATCTTCTTCATAGAATCTGCCGGATGGTCTGCAGGAGCTCGTGCTGATCGAACTTTCGTTTGATGATGTACGCGTCCGCGCCGAGCGTCAGCCCGCGCGCCTGGTCCTCCGGGTTCTCGACCGATGAGACGATGACGACAGGAATCGCAGACAGGCGTGGATCTCGTTTCATCTCTTCGAGCAGGCCGAACCCGTCCAGTCGCGGCATCTGCAGATCGCTGATGACCAGCCCCACAGGCGCGGCGCGCAGATAGTTCAGCGCGTCGACCCCGTCCACCGCGATCGCCACGTGGTAGCCGTGTGCTTCGAGCACGCTCTTCTCCAACGTACGCGTGGTGAGTGAATCGTCGACGACGAGAATCTCCAGGGACTTTGCGCGCGGCGCGGGGGCATCCGATTCGGTGGCCAGCACCAGGGCCGCCGCCGACTGCTCGAAGCCCTCGACGATCTCTGACGGGTTCAGGACGAGACAGACCGAGCCGTCTTCGAGGAGCGTGCCACCGGCAATGAGCGCGCTGCGATTCGCGGGCGGCGGCAGATCCTTGATGATGGCGTCGCGCTCGGACAGAAAGCCGTCCACCGCCACTGCGAGTTGCCGGCTGCCGGAGCGCATGATCATGACGCAGAGGGCGTTCTCGGTCACGCTGACGCGCGGCTCGGCGGCGTTCAGCAGGTGAGCGAGGCTTGCAATCGGAATCGGCCGGCCGTCGACCTCGATCATCGGTTTGCAAGCAACGGTCCGCACGTCTGCGACCTTGACTCGCCGGAGCCGCTCGATGCCGTGCAGCGGAATCGCGAGCGTTCGGCGCTGGCAGCCCACGAGCAGCAGGCGATGCGTCGACACGGAGAGCGGCACTGAAATCGTGACGCGCGTTCCACCGCTTTTTCCGGGACCAACGTCGACCTTCCCCTGCAATCGCGCGACGGCTTGCGCGACGACCGAAAGGCCCATGCCTCGCCCCGACAGCTCGGTGACCGCTCGCGACGTCGAGAAACCGGGCAAGAGAACCAGCCGCATCAGATCGGCCGGCGACCGTGTGGCGAGGTCTGTTTCTGTCAGCAGTCCTTTGCGAACGGCGATCTCCGAAACCCTGGCCACATCGATGCCTCGGCCATCATCCTCGACGGAGACGCTCAACTGGTTGCCGCGCAGTTCGATGACGAGCTCGATCCGTCCCTCGGGGCGCTTGCCTGTGCCCGTGCGCTCCGCCGCAGATTCGAGGCCGTGGCTGACGGCGTTGCGCAACATGTGCATCACCGGGTCTTTCAACGCCTGCAGAACGATCCGGTCTGCCTCGACCTGCAGGCCCGAGACCTGGAACTCCACCGGTTTGCCGGCGTCCTTCGCGAGATCGCGAACCATTTTTCGGAAGCCGTCGAACACGTTCTCGGCCGGCACCATTCGTGCCTGACGGACGTCGCGCTGCAACTCGCCGGCAAGTGACCGCAGCGCCCACGCGTTTCGTTCCTGCAGCTGAAGCGTCGACTGCACCTGCTTCGTCAGCACGTGAATCTGATGATCGAGGTAGTTCACATAGCGCGCCGCGGCGGCCATGTCGGGCGAGGAGTCGAGCTTCTGAAGGGCCCGCGCGCCCGATTTTCGAAGGCGATCCCGTTCAGCGGCGGTTTCCGACAGGTGGTGACTGACTCGCCGCAGTTCGTGTGTGACGTGATTCTGGCGAAGCCCCTCCGTCAGCAGCTGTCCCGCCGAGCTCACGATCCGATCGAGGCTTTCCGCGCGCAGGCGCAGCGTGTCCTGCTGCGCGATCGCCGTCGTGGGCGCGACCGCCACTGCGGGATCCGGCTTCAGCCGGATTGGCTCCGCAGCCGCACCCGTGGGATCCGGTTGCGCACCTGCACCCGTGGGATCCGGCTTTCGCCGGATTTGATCTCCTCCAAGCAGCGCCTCGATCGCCGCGAGTGCCTCGGCCGGCGGTGGCGGCTCTTGCGGACCGCCTGCGGCCGACAGCCAATCCTCGCTTGCATCCAGTACTTGAAGAATGACCGTGACAACGGGTTTGTCCAAACGCAACACGCCTTCGCGAACGCGCGCGAGCAACGTTTCGAGCCGGTGCGACAGCTGCTCGATCGGCCGCAGGTCGACGGCGCGCGCCGCTCCCTTGAGGCTGTGAGCACGGCGGAACGCCTCGTCGAGTTCGGCACCGGCCGGCGCCCCGTTCGACGACTCGATCGTCGAGACAGCCTCGCGGATCCGCTGGACGTGCTCCTTGTGCTCGACGTGAAACGTCGCCAGCAGCCGCTGGCGGATGTCTTTCACGTGCGGTACCTTTCAACGTTCTTACTGAGCTGTTGCCCGAGGCCCGTGAGATTCGTTGCCGCCTTCTCCAGTTGGTTCGTGCTGACGGCCGTCTGATCGGCCGCCTGCCGGATGTTCTTCAGCGCCTGGGTGACCTGATCGAAGCCGATCTGCTGCTGACTGGTGGCCGCGGTGATCTGCTGGAACGCCTGAATGCTGGAGTTCAGGCTTTCCGCCATGTGCCGGATCGTGCGTTCGACGATGTCGGACTGCTTCTTGCCGGAGTTGACGCGCTTGACGACCTCTTCGGTCAGCATGACCGACGTGTTGATGCCTTTTTGAATGTCTCCGAGGATCGACCGCACTTTGCCGGTGGCCTCTTTGGCCTGATCGGCGAGGTTCTTGATCTCGTTGGCCACGACCGAAAACGTCCGGCCGTGCTCGCCGGCGGCGGCGGCCTCGATGGCAGCATTGAGCGCCAGCAGATTCGACTGCTCGGCGATGTCGGTGACGGTGGCGATGATCTCGCCGACCGCCTGTGTCTTCTCGCTGAGCATCACGATGTTCTCCGCGACCGTTTCCGCCTGCTCCTGAATCGAGTCCATCACCTTCGTGCCGCTCTGCGCGGCGTCGAGGCCTTGAGTCGTTGCGGAAGACGTCGCCTCGGCGGCGGCAGCGACTTGTCGCGAGCGCTCTGCGATCTGGTTTCCCGACTGATTGATTTCTTCCATCGTGGCGGTGGTTTCCTGGACTGCCGCGGCCTGCTCGCTGGTCCCTGCGGCCTGTTCCCTGACGGAGGCGACGATTTCGGCAACCGCGGCGTTGAGCGACTCGGCGGCCGCACGCGTCTGCGCGACGTTGTCGCGAAGGCCGCCGAGCATGTCGTTGAAAATCAGCCCCAGTTGGCCGAGCTCGTCGGTGCTGTTGACCGCCAGCCGTTCCTGCCGCAGGTTGCCGTCCGAGATGTGCACCGCCAGATTCGTGACACCGGTCACCGACTTGCGAAGACCGCCGACAAACACGAACGACACGACGAGCGCCAGAGCGGTGCCGGCGATGCTCAACGTCGTCGACACGCGCTTCGCTGCCGTTTCGTCGTCGCTCGCCGAGGAGGTCGACTCCGTTGTGAACTTCTCGATGTCGGTCAGCATTTTCGTGGCCTGGGCATCGACCTGGCCGGCCTGCTTCTCGATCTGGGTGGCGAGGTGATCGAGGTCCGCTGATTTTCCAGCCGCGGTGGCAGAGATGCCCTGGCGGGCGAGTCCCGCGAATTCCCGATGCTCCTTCTCGAGCATTCGGACCTCATCGGCGAACCGCTGATACTCCGAGGTGACTTGCGCGGCGTGCTCGACAGCGCGGCTGGTGTTTTCGAACTGCGTGTCGAACTGCCGTGTCAGGTTCTCGAAATCGGCGACGGCCCGCTCTCGCTCGGCCCGCGCCTCGTCGCCGGCGGTCAGTCCTAACCGCATCACCCGTTCGAGGACAAGGTGCTGCTCGAGCGAGTTGGTGTTGAGCTCGCTGACCAGCCTTGTGACCGGAAGATCCGCCTGCGCGATTTCGGCCATCTCGCTTCCGATATTTCCGAAAGCCCGGTAGTTGTAGATGGCGTTGGCCAGCAGCAGCAGTACCAGCAACCCCGCGAGTCCGCCGATTTTTCGCGCGAGCGTCCATTTCAGGTGAAATCGATCGCTCGCGGTTCTGCCTGAATCATCGGCCATTGCTGCTCCTCGAATGCGGTTACGTGACTGCGCGGACCAGACTCGACAGTGCCGCGCCGGTATCGATCAGAATCACGGTGTCTGCGGTCAGCGCCTTGACGAACGGTGAACTGGAGAACGTCTGTACGCCGTCGCCCGCCCGGATGAGGCGCGCCGGGTCGACCTGCCGCACTTCGTCAACGGTGTCGACCCTGAATCCAATGGTGCCGTCCTGCTGCCGAAGCATGACGACGTAGCCTGGTGCGTTCCCGTCCGCTGGCGGAAGATCGAGCACGCGGCGGAGGTCGACGACCGATCGAATGTCGCCGCGCACGTTGATCACTCCCAGGAGCGCCGGCGCTGAGCCGGGGATCGGCGTGCAGTCCCGGAACGGAAAGACCTCGGCGAGTTCAGACAAATCAATCCCGTAACGCTCGGTTCCGAGGCCGACGACGAGCAACGGAAGCGTGACGGAATCGGTTTCCGCAACCTTTCGCTCTGCCAGCTGACGCGCGCGGCGACGATAGACTTCGTCAATCGCCCGCTGATCGAACGTGTCCGCGCCGGCAAGACGCGCTGCGACCATCTCGAGCCGCTGACGCGCGGCGTTCCATCGGTCCGTTCCGCCGTGTGGCTGTTTTATTTCCGCCATAGATCGAGATGCATGGCGACAAGCTGTCGGAGATCGTCAGCCGTGAGGCCGTCGGCCTCGTCGATCTGGTGGTTCCTCTCCACTCCGGCGAGGAGCGCCTGGGTGTTTCGGATCGACTGGATAGCGACGTCGTACCGGTGCGCCTTTGCGAGAAGCAGCGCAAGGTGGTAGTGCGCCAACACAAAGGAGCGGTTGAGATATAACGCGCGCCGTAAGGAGCGCTCGGCAGCGGCGTGATCGCCAATCTGCTCGTGAATCAGTCCCCGGTAGAAGTGGGCGACGGCGTTCAGTTGATGGTGTTCGAGGAACTGATCGCAGCGCCGATCGGCTTCCGTCCATTCGCCCCGGTCGGCGAGCTGACGAACCTGGGCCAGCTCCGGTATCTGTGGCGTCCTGGGCTGCGTGTTCAGGTCGGGCCGGGCCACGATGGGGATGGCAGGAAGAACCGGCGGAGCCCAGGGCTGCGCGACGCTGAATGCCGACTGCGCCGGTAACTGGACTACCGGAGTCGAGAACGCGTACGCGGGCGCCGCGTGCTGAACGCCGGTCTTCTGATAAACCGTCGCACCCGGAGCGTTCACGGTGCGATAGGCGCGGAAGATTTCGGTGTTCGATTCCGCGTGCCCGACCGCCAGCCAGCCGCCGTCGACGAGGCAGTCGTGGAAGCGGCCGATGATGTGCGCGATCACCGGCCAGTCGAAATAGATCATGACGTTCCGGCACAGGATCAAATCGAGCGCGGCGATGCCGTGGACGACAGAGGGGTACGGATGCTCGACGAGATTGTGGTACTGAAAAGACACCCAGTCCCTGAGATCGGGTCGAACGATCCATGACCCACCCGATCGCGCGAACCATTCATTTCTGACCGCTTCCGGGGTGGAGCGCAGCGCGCGCTCGTCGAACTCGCCTCGTCCGGCACGGGCGAGAAACGCCTGATTGATGTCGGTACCGATGATCCGGATGTCCCAGCCGGCGAGGCGATCGGCGAAGTGCTGCTTCAGAAGAATCGCCAGCGTGTAAGGTTCGGCGCCGATCGCGCAGCCAGCCGACCAGATTCGGAGCGTCTTCTGTGCCGCGTTGCGTTCCAGGAGGTCGGGCAGCACGACGTCGCGGAGCACGTCGAACTGTTCGGCGTGGCGGAAGAAATACGTTTCGCCGATCGTGAGCTGACCGATCAGCGTGTGGCGCTCGGACTCACCGGCCTCGCGGTTCTTCAGCAGATCGAGGTAAGCGCCGCAGCCATCGAGCGTGAGCTGAGCGATGCGCGCGCCGATGCGCAGGGCGAAGTCGCTGTCCTTGTCGGTGTAGTAAGCAAGCCCGGTCGATTCGATCACGTGCTGCTTGAGCGCCGGATAGTCGGGATCCAGCAGAAGGGAATGCGCAGTAGTGGCCGCGCTCACGACTGGCTCTGGTGTGCCTGGCGCAGCCGCCGCGTTTCGGTCGCTTGGGCTTCGGCGAGCGTCTGGCGCTCTTTCTCGAGCAGCAGCCCTTCGAGCGACAGAAGGTGCACCGCGCTGCCGTCCGCGGTCAGCGCGCTCTCGACGCAGCCGTTGAACGTGTCCGATTCGGGGATTGAAGACAGAGCTGCGGCGGGCACCATGACGATGGCGTGGACCGCGTTGACGAGGAGCGCGATCGGCGCGGTCCGGCCGCGAACGATCACGAGCGGTGTGTGCAGTCCGAGCCGATCCTGCGGGAGGCCAAGCAGGACGGCGAGCTTCAGCACCGGAACGGACGTTCCTCGAAGGTTGAGAAACCCTTCGAGGATCGACGGCATCGACGGCGGCCGCGCGAGCGATGCCATCGGCGCGATCTCACTGACCGATTCCAGGCGCAGGCCGAAGTGCTGGCCGGCAAGCTCGAACAGGCACACACGGACTCCAGTCGTTTCGGAAGCCGATGTCATCTCGCAGGACGATTTGGAAGGTCGCCTGAACTAGTTATCGGGATGTTTCCGGCGTGCTACAGCGAATTTCCGAGCACTCGTCGCCTGCTCACGCTTGTCAGATTTGACCGCGGCCCAGTGCGTGCGGAATCGCACAGCCTAACCGGCTTCTTGTCGGACCAAACCGGACATCGTGGGAGTCCGGCTACTACTTGAAACGCGCAGCGGGGGGCACTACTCGACGGCTCTCACCTCTCACGATCGTGTCGACCGTTCGATCCGGCGGTCCGGCACGAGCCACATCAGCTCCACTGTGGCGTACAACCCAACGGCGACAATCGGACTCACGAACGCAAGCAAGATCGCAACGAAGTAGATCACGATTGACAACTTGCCCTTGACGTCACGGCCCACGGCCGTCGCAAGCGCAGAGTGCGGGCCGTGAGTCGCAATGATCGTGTTGACCAGGATGAAGTAGCCAACGGCCGCGAAAATCAGGACGACGCCGTAAGTGGCTGCCGGGAGCACGGCGAGGTGTGTGTGACCCATCCATGCGGTCGTGACCGGCACGAGGGACAACCAGAACAGCAAGTGCAGGTTCGCCCACAGGATCCTGCCGTTCACCGACGACACCGTGTGCAGCAGGTGATGGTGGTTGTTCCAGTAAATGCCCAGGTTGACGAAGCTCAGGACGTAGACGAGAAATTCCGGCAGCACGGCCCTCAGCGACTCGAGGCTGTCACCCTCCGGAATCCGCAGCTCGAGAACCATGATCGTAATCAGGATCGCGATCACGCCATCGCTGAACGCTTCGAGTCTCCCTCTGCTCATCGAGGCCCAATACTGTACAACGCGCGCGCGCCACTGCGGGCGAGCGGCTGCAGGGCAAACGATCTGGTGACGAACGATTGAAGTTCTGGCGACGCGAACGCTTCGTCGACGACGACGTAACGCACGGAGCACGAGATGCAGGTTGGGGCAGGAGAGGCGGGAAGGGCAGGAGGCGTGGGAGTGACGACAACGGAACGGCCTTCAGAAAGATCGAGCAATTGAGCGATCAGAGGATCCGACTCGTAGGCGTTCTTGATGCGGCTCGATAGTCGCGCGACGAAGCCGCCCGTGAGCGGATGTTCGTGAATGGTCTGGTAGAACAGGGCGCGGTGATCGAGTCGTCCGCGCTGGCCGAAGCCGTCGCGGTAACCGAGCGGAACCTCGAGCACGACTCCGGGCGGCTGGCTGCGTAGCACGTCGTAGATGGCGGGACGGTCGAGCGCCAGCCATGGATGTGCCGCTGGACGAAAGTCCACGAGCACCAGCGTCGTGGCCATCATCGTCAGGACCGTGCGGACGCGATCCGTCGTGGCCAAAGTCGTCAGCGCCTGCGCGCCGACAATCGCGATCATCAGCTGCACGACGACGAAGGCGCGACCGGGGATCCGCGCGTTCGACACGATCGGGACGAAATGCAGAAACGTTTGCGGCAGCATGAACCCGGTGTTGACGCCGAATACGCGCAGATAGGGACCGAGTGACCAGATCAGAAACAGTCCGCCGATCCACAGAAACGGCCGGGCAGCCGCTCGGGATTCCCGATTGCGGATCGCGAGCGCCACGAGAACCAACGGCAGGACACCCGCCCACGCTGTGCTCTCCACGCGGTCGATCCTGAGGTGATCCAGCACGCCTCTGGTCCAGCCTCCGGTGATCGCGCTGAGCGGGTTGCCGAGGACAAAGGTCGCGACGTCGATGCCCGGCGGCGCGCTGCGCCAGAAATAGACCTGCGACTCGTAGTCGCCGTTGATCCAGAGACGCACGCCCGCGACGATGAGCGGTGCGACGAGAAGCGCGGCGGTGGCAATGGTGATCGGCAGAAGCCGCCAGAGCTCCGGCCGCGGACCCGCCGCGGCGGCGAAACCGAGGGCCGGTCGTGTCCAGATCACGAGCGCCGCGATGATCAAAAATCCCAGTACCACGCGCGGGTTGAAACTCTCGGTCATCCGGAGGCGGATGCCTGCGACCGAGGTGTCGACTCCTCCGGTCACCTGAATCCATGCGATGAGCGCTACGTCGATGACGATGAGCGCGCCCAGCACCCACACGGTTCGACGTCGTCCGTACCGTCCGCCTTCAGGCGGACCGATCGCACGGGACCGCAATCGCACCGGCCATCTGCGGAGCGCGAGATAGGCGGCGATCATCACGGCGCCAAAGATCGCGTAGTAGTAGTCGGTGTAAGCGACGGCCGCGAGCGATAACGCGAGGGCGACGGCGCTCGTTATCGTCGGCGTGCGCTCGTACCGGACGGCGGCACCGAGCAGGAGCGGCAAGCCCCACGCCGAGAGGACGTTGAGATGGCCCTGCAGCCGGACCAGCAGGAACGGAGACGCGCCGAACGTCACGCCGGCCAACAGCGCGCCGCGCCAGTCGCCGGTCACCGTCAAGGCGGCCCAGTACGCACACAGAAAATTCAGGAAGACGGCAGCAAGCAACGCGGCGTTGTAGCCTGTCACTGGATCCGCTGAAAGCCAGCCTGCAGTGGTGGACTCGAGAGGCGCAAAAGAATGGAGGACGAGACTCGTGCCGAGCGGTGCAAAGAGCGCCGGCGTCGAGAACAGCGGTTCGGCTCCGCTCGTCGCCGTCCGCGCCCACCAGATATTCCAGAGCGCGCTCAGGTTGTCGCCGGCCCCGCTGCCGAGCACGCCGTCGTGCAGATGCGACGCGAGCGGCATCGTGACCAGCAGCGTCAGAAGAGCGAACGCCGCGATCGCCAGAATGTGAACGAGAACGTCGCGTCGCAACGATCTCTTAATCCAGCAGTCGTGTCACCCAGACCAGGGCAATGGCCGCGCCCGCAAGGTGGAGCCAGAGGTCGGCGCGATCGCGCAGGAACAGCACGCCGGCGACGACGAACACGCCGGCAAGCGAGAGGAAATACCAGTAGAGCTGCTCAGCGTCGTTGCTGACGGCGATTGACGGCGCCAGGCGCTTGCCCGCGTCGATGATCGCGTTGGCAATGTGCCGATCGCCGTCACGATCGAGCTCGAAGTACTGGCCGCCGCCCTCGTAGGCGATCTTCTGCAGCGCCGCGCGATCGAGCCGCGACGAGGTGGGCACCTCGGGATCTTTCACTTCTTCGCCGTCCGGTCCGTAGAACGCCGGCATCTTGCCGCCGCTGAGCGTGCCGACGCCGACGACGAAAATCGGGATGTTCCGTGCTTTCGTTTCCTCGATCCGCTTCTGGACTTCGCCGCTCCAGAGCTCGCCGTCCGACAGCACGAGAAACATCTTGGCGTTGGGCGATTTGCCGTGCAGTTCTTCGTCGCGCTCGATCATGCGGAGGCCCCAGTGCAGCCCCAGCTCGAGGTTGGTATCCCACGTCGTCTCTTCCTCGATCCGGAAGGGCGGCTCCTTATCGAGATGATCGAGGAAGAAGAAGAACGTATTGGGATCGGTGGTGAGCCGGATCTGTGGCGTCGCGATGTGCGCGAACAGCGACAGCGCGATGCGGTCGCTTTTCCAGCTCAGCGAATCGCCGAGCAGGCGGAGAAATTTCATGGCCCGCTGATACCGCGTCCCGGGCACATCCTGGACGCGCATCGACGCGGATCCATCCTGGAGGATCACCAGGTCCACGCCGCCTTGCCGGACCGATGAGGCGGGGCCGTGCGGTCGGGCGATCGCGACAATCAGCATCGCGGTCGCGACGATCATGCACAGCCAGAAAGGCAGGTCGGCGACAAACGCGAAGCGTTCACGAATCGGAAGCGTGCGATGCTCGGCGAGCAGCCGGTTGTCGGCGCGGCGCCTGAAGAACTGCCACACCCAGACGAGCAGCAGCACGCCGGGAACGATCAGCAGCCAGAGATAGTCGGGCTCGCCGAAATCGATCTGATTGAACGCGATACGCGGCAGCACTGTGGCCTGTTACCCCCGGCGCTTCGGTTTCGGGCCGCGGCCCGGCTCGAGCTCTTCGCGCTCTTCGAATCGCATCGGCGTCACCGTGCGGAACTGCTGCATCGGCAGATCCTGCGGCGGGCCGCCCGGCCGGCCGTGGATCGTCGGACCGATCGGCAGGTCGACGCCGACGTCGGGATCGCCGCTCGGCTTGAGCTGTTCCTTGGTCGCGCGCGCCCGGCTTTTGGCGAACGAGTCGCGGAATCGCGAGACGTATTCGTAGTTGTACGAGGCGTCGGCGTTGCCTGGCTCGATCCGCAGCACGTCGGCATAGGCCTGGATGACGCGGTCGAGGCGATCGACGGTCGCCGCGCGGTCCGCTGGCTCTTTCATGCTGGCGCGAAACGCGGCATTGGCTGCCACGAACATCACCGCCGGATCGGCAGAGTCCTGGCTGGTGTTGCCGCCCGAGAGCGGCGACGACTGCATCAGCTGCGGGTATTCGGCCCGCCAGTAGGCGCGGGTTGCGCGCTGCTCGCGTACGTCGCCAAGCAGATTGCCGCCCGGCAGCGGCACCTGCGTGAAAATCGTCGTCGCCTCGTCGACGCCCGCGTCGTCATCGAATTGCAGCGTGTCGACGCGCAGGTGCGCCTCCGCGATCCGCTCGGCCAGCCTGGCCTGCGACCAGGCCGTCCATGCGCCGGCGAACAGCAGCAGCGCCACCAGCAACCCCGCGATAGCTCCTCTCATTGCGCGTTCCTCCGCAACCGGATGTCTGTCGTTCTATCTGCTTCTTGTCGTTCTGTCTGCCTCTTGTCGTTCAACGTGGCGTCCCCTTTGGTTCACGGTAGCTTCTGAAAGTACGGGACGCCAAGTTTCAGCGCTGCCGCAGCGGCCCAGAGGCCGGCCGCGATCAGGGCAAACACGGAAAACTGCGGCAGCTGACTGCTGTACTGCCGGACGTCGATCGTGCCGTTCGCCGCGTGGTCGATCTCGCTGATGGCGTCGAGCAGCACCTTTTCGTTGTTCGCCGCGAAAAACTTGCCGCCGGTCTTTTCAATCGCCGGAATCCAGAGCTCGTCGGGAATCACCTGTCCCTTGCCGCGGTCGTAGTTGACGCGGACCATGTAGACGGGGATCTTCGTCGCGATCGCGCTGTCGACGATGTCGTCGAGGCTCCGGCCGTTGATCATCGCGCGCGTGTCTTCGCCGTCGCTGAAGATCACGAGGAGATTGCCGGAGGCGTCGAGGAATTTGAATGCTTTGAACAGCGCGGTGCCTTCCTCCATGGCCCGCCCGATGATGGTTCCCTGATCGGGAAACATCGAGAACTCCACGGGATCGCCGATCAAGCCGATGCTCAGCAGGATGTTCTCGTAGTCGTGCGTGAACGGTGTGACGACGTAGGCTTCGTTGCCGAATTCGACCAGCGCCAGCAAGTCGCGGAAATGGTTCTTCATCCGTAGCCGGACGAACCGTTCGGCAGCCGCGACAGTGGTGAAGAACGCGGCGTCGGTTGCCGCCCGGCGGTTGAGCGTGCTCGCAGTGAACGGCGTGCGCATGCTCGTCGAGGCGTCGACCATCAGACAGATCCGGCGGCCCGGGAACGTCACTTCCTTGCTGACGAGCGAGCTGTACGGATCGGCGAGCGCGAGGAAGAAAAACGGCAGCCCCAGCACGAACAGCACGAGCGGCGCGTGTATAAGGAACGACAGGCGCGAGCGCGGCATCGCCCTGAGAATCGCCGGCACCACGATCAGATGTCGCCCGGGCCTCCGGCGAAGGAGCGATCGGACGACGGCCAGCACGACCGTCAGCGCAATCAGCGAGATGAACAGCAGGCGGGCCTCGCTCCTGTGCCAGAACTGCAGGTCG
>Ga0114129_10001995_pt1 | contig 27928 bp, 22 predicted proteins | sample RhiMetdeltSRZDD1_FD_80071 | JGI IMG/M metagenome (GOLD analysis project Ga0114129, IMG submission 80071) | Populus rhizosphere microbial communities from Tennessee, USA - Rhizosphere MetaG P. deltoides SRZDD1 (version 2) (version 2) | ecosystem: Host-associated > Plants > Roots > Rhizosphere >... | reverse complement strand
GGTGTGGAGGACGACTCGAGCAGAGGTCCGGGAGAAGTCCATGGGTCTCAGGTTTCCTTTGGGGCCTAACTCAAACGGCGAAAAGGGCTTGGCCGGATGGCGCGCATTCTAGTGAGGGTCCGGGAGACTGTCAATTCGACCCAATCATTCCAGGACTCGGGCCAGAGCCGCCCATGGTACACCCTCCCCCCCGAAGCTCATGAAGATACCCGACGTCAAAGCCCCTATTCCGGGCCCCCTTCTTCCTTATCTATTCAATTGCGCGGACTTGGAGGCTTCCAGGTCCTTGACGTTGCCACGGCGCGGACTTCAGTTGTACTGGGTCTTGATTTTGCCCCAGGTGGATTCGCGGACTGGAGTGACGAGGCATGGGTTGTACCCACCCGAACCAGCTACCCCGATGGTCCCCATGAGCAAGGCAAGAATATCTGGAGGCCAGATTTCGGTCAGATTGGTGTGCCGACCAGCGCAATCGTAAACGGCGAGTTCCGGAACGCCGCTTACGAGATTGTTGTTGGGGGTGATCTTCAACTGATCCGCCCCAGCGGCATAGATATAGAAAGAGCCGACGACTGCATGCACGCCGGCCGGATCGATCACCTCTTGGGCGCAGGAGGTGGGGGTGTTCCAGGTGATCTGGATCCCACCTTTGGGCCTTGGAAAATCACCATTCCCGCCGTCGTTGGGAAAAGACAATCCGTCTGCGCATGAGGTCCAGTTCACGAAGGCCGGGATGATCCCTCCGGTGTAGTCAACGCCGAACGAGGCCCCGCCCACGCCTTCAGTACCAGCAAACCCAATCACCAAATACACCTGGCCTGTCCCTCTGGGGCCGGTGACGTTGTACGAGGTGCAGGGCAGCGGATTGGGGACGCTGGTGGTGCTGTTCCAATTCGGGCTGTAATTCGGCTCGATGGTGGGAGTAGCGGGGTTATCGCACAGCGTGGGAATGGTTTTGGATGCGGAGAACCTGGCTTTCCAGTGCAAGGCAAACCGGCAGTTTGACATGTCGGCCATCGCCGGGGACGCCGTCAAAAGGAAGACCAAGACCCCGAGAATGATCCGTGGGCAGAACAACGCGGTCATGCGGTGCGGGCTCCAAGGTGGTATTCGGAATATAACTCCACCCTTCGCGTGATTCATCCCGGTATTTAGACTTTCATCGATTTGGCGGCTTCCAGGTAGTAGCCCTCTGTGTACTCGCGGACCATGCGGTGGGTGTTGTACGTCGGAGCCAATACGCGAATAGAAGCCTTCATCATGGCCGTCCAGCGGCGTGGAATGCCGTCCTCGGCCCGATCGTAGAAGGCCGGCACGACGGCATTCTCCAGGAGCTCGTAAAGCGAACGAGCCTCACGCTCGTCCTGGGCGGCGTGATCGACGGCGGCGTCGCCGTCGCCAATCGCCCAGCCCACCTCGGGCTGGTAGGCCTCGGCCCACCATCCGTCGAGCACGGACAGGTTGGGAACGCCGTTAATGGCCGCTTTCATCCCACTCGTGCCGCTCGCTTCCTGGGGCCGGCGCGGTGTGTTGAGCCACACATCCACACCTTGCACGAGCAGCCGAGCCAGATCGATGTCGTACTCCTCGATGAAGGCAATGTGTGTCCCCATGTCGCGCGCAAACGCGTTGATCGCGCGAATGAGATCCTTGCCCTCTTGATTTTGCGGGTGGGCCTTTCCGGCGAAGACGAGCTGGATCGGACGCTCCGGATCCTGGAGCAGGGCACGCAAGCGTTCGCGATCCGAAAGCAGCAGCGTCGCTCGTTTGTAGGGCGCGAACCGCCGCGCGAATCCAATCAAGAGCCGGTCGGGGTCGAAGAGCGATTCCAGGTGGGCAGGATCCAAGGGGCGTCCCACTCGCGTCGCATACGCCTCGATGCGTCGGCGCGCGCTCTCGATCAAACGCTGTTTGGCCGCTCGATGGGCGCTCCAGATCACTTCGTCCGGAACGTCGTCGATTCGGTCCCAGGTTTGGAGATCGAGCTCTTGTTCGCGCCATCCTGGATCCAAGCGCTCATCGAGCACGCGTCCCATTTCGAGGGACATCCAGTTTTCCAGATGCACCCCGTTGGTGACGCTGCCGATCGGAATGCGGTCCTCGGAAGCGTGAGGCCATTCACCCCGCCACATCGAGCGAGCCACTTGGCCGTGGAGGCGGCTCACCCCGTTCCGGTAGTCGGCGTTACGCAAGGCCAAGAGGGCCATGTTGAGCGGCCGATAACCGTCCGGGCGCGCAGCGGTGCCCAGAGCCAGGAATCGCTCGAAGGTGATCCCCATTTCCTGCACGTAGGGTTCGAGATAGCGCCACAAATGATCGGGGTTGAACTGATCGAACCCGGCCGGTTCGGGAGTGTGCGTGGTGAAAATGGACGTTGCCGCGACGCGCCGGCGCGCGGTTTCGAAATCGAGACCTTGGTACATGCCATCCCGAACGCGCTCCACGATGAGGAATGCGGAGTGGCCCTCGTTGAGGTGAAACACGTTCGCGCTCGTCTCCAGCAAATTGAGCGCGCGCACACCGCCGATCCCGAGCAGAATCTCCTGACGCAGGCGTGTGTCCGGATCGCCGCCGTACAGGTAACGGGTGATCTCCCGATCTTGTGGGTCGTTTTCGGGAAGATTCGAATCGAGGAGATAGAGCGGAATGCGTCCCACCTGAGCGAGCCAGATCTGAACGCGAACGCGTCGCCCCTCCGGAAAGGGAACCTCCACGGTCTTGAGAGATCCGTCGGGATGCCGGAGAAGGTTGACCGGCATGTCATCGAACGCGAAGTCGTCGTAGATCTCGGTTTGACCGCCGTCCGCATCGATCGCTTGGCGGAAGTATCCAGAGCGATAGCCGAGACCGATGGCGGAGAGCGGTATCCCCAGATCGCTGGCCGCTCGCAAATGATCGCCGGCCAGAATGCCGAGCCCCCCCGAATAGACGGGCAGACATTCGGCGACTCCGTATTCGGCGGAGAAGTAGGCGACCCGCAGCGGGGAACCTTCGGGATGTTGCGTGGAGAACCAGGCTGGCCGTTCCAGATAGCGCTTGAGGTCGCTCACCGCCGTCTCGAGCGCAGCCACAAATGCCGGGTCCCGTTCCAATGCGTCCCACCGCTCCGGGGAGACGTGACGCAACAAGGAGAGCGGATTATGGCGGCTGGTCTCCCAGAGCGAGGGATCGACGCGCTCGAACACCGCACTCGCCGGAGGGTGCCAGGACCATCGCAGGTTGCCGGCCAGTTCCAGGAGGGGTTTGAGCGATGTAGGGATTTTTTCCGAAAGATCGGGCCGTTCGATCATCGTCGCGCAGTGTAACGGTTGCCCCGGCGGGTTGTCTCTCCATCAGATACCCGGGTCGCTTGCCCTTGCATGCTCGGCTCAATAGACTCCGCGGTCTCGATCCCTGCAACACGGATTCTTGGAGAAACTTCGCTATGCCGTTCGTGGGACAAGGTTGGCGATGCGACCCCGCGGGCCGGCTTTGGTTTGGGTTCGTGCTGCTCGGGATCGTCTCAGGGATGACTCAATTCCAGTCATTCGCGAATGCAGAAGCCCCGCCGCCTCACAGCACGGTGTTCGCGGCCGGTGACAGCGCCGTGAACCCCGCCGCCGAGCCCCGCTGGTGGGGATACGATCCTCAATCTGCCTCGGTTCCCTTCCCCTACATCTACGAGCCCACGAATTCCTGGGTGTATCCGGAGATCGATCGTCAAATTGCACTCGGAAATCTCTCCCAACTGCATTTTCTGAGTCGACCCCTTCCGCGCTCCCTGATTGCTGCGCGGGTGGCCGAAGCGTTGGCCTCCGGCAAACAGTCCACGGGTTTGTCGCGCCTCGCCCGGGAATTCGCGTGGGAAGGCCGGATGATGGGGCTCGGGCTCGGCTTTCGCGATTCGCGGCCCATGATCACGATCGGACCCCCCGCGTCGCAGGTCAAGCTGAACGGCGCGCTCGGCGCGGGCGGCGCATTTGTTCGAGATGTCCCTCCGGATTTCAACGAGAAGACGTTCGCGTCCATTCGCGGGCTCTACTGGCACCCCTCGGGGTTCAGCATGAGCGGCGAGTACATGGTGACGCAGATTCACGGCGCGGAAGCGTTCGGCGATCCGGTGGTCAAGAACACCGAAATTCAATTCTGGGTCCCGCGCGCCTCGATCGCCTGGCATGGAAGTGTGTTCGAAGTCTGGCTGGGACGCGAGAACCAACGCTGGGGTCCCGGGCGTTCGGGCAGTTTGCTCTTGGGCGGCGGCACCGATCCGTACACCCAGCTTTCCGCGCGCGTCCACGCGGGAAATTTCGCCACCCTAAGCGCGGTCCACGGCTGGTTGTCGCAAGCGCGCGGGCAGTACATGGCCTTTCATCGCGTGGACCTCAATTTGGGGAAAGGACTACGGGTCGGGGTGGGCGAAGGCGTTCGCTACGACGGCCAAGCTCCCGAGCCGCTCTACGTGCTCAACCTCATGCCCTATGCGGTCGTCGAGCGCATCCTGACCGCCGAATCGCACGCGAGCCCGGCCGAGCGGGATTCCTTGATCCGAAGCAACTACATCGCCGACGCGGATCTTTACTGGCGCTTTGCTTCCGGTTGGGCGGGCTACGGTGAGCTCATGGTCGATGACTTGAAACCCTCGGGCGAGGGGCCCACGCGTCTCGCCTATCAGATTGGGATCACCCGGGCGCACCAAGACTGGACGCTCCAGGCCGAGTACACGCGCGTCTACAACTACACGTACCAGGTCTTTTATAACCGCAACTTCGTGCATCGGGACGAAGTGCTGGGTTACCCGCTGGGGGCCGATGTCGCGAACGTGAATCTCTGGGCGGACCTCGAGCTCGATCTGGCCTGGTCGATCGGAGCGATGGCGCACCACACGCGTTTGGGAGAAGGCAACGGTGCCGGCGCTTGGTGCAATCCCGAGCAGATCACCGACAATCCCTACGGAACGAATTGCCAGACCTACGGAGATGCCTCGGGAAGCACGTTGGCCGGCGTGGTGGAACGAAGCATGGGGTTCTCGGGATTGGTGACCTTCGCGCCTCGCGACAATGTGCGCTTCGAAGGCGAGGCCGGAGTGGATTTCGTGCACAACGCGGATCACGTGGAGGGATCGGACCGCACCCGCCCCTTGGGACGAGTCATCGCCACCTGGCGCTGGTGATCGGACGCCGCTTTCGGCGTCACCCATGCAGCATGAATTTCAAGAACTTTGCTTTCGCCATCCTCTCGCGGTTCTCGATGTAACCACACAAGGACCCACCTTTTGATTGGGCTTCACCTTGCGAGACAAAAAGTTAGCGGGAGCAAAAGTGTGACCATGTGTGGTAGCAGCAAGAGCGCCGAGGGGATGGCGCGGGGGAAAGTCTGCTTACGCCAAAATTGGCCACTCGCGAACCTGCGCCAATGTTGGCCACTCGCGAACCTGCGCCAATGTTGGCCACTCGCGAACCTGCGCCAATGTTGGCCAGCCGTAAAGTTAGTATTGCCGCTTCCTTCACCCACGCTCTAAGCTCGTCACGCCTCCTCCCTCCTCCTTCCCCGCCTCGGGAACATCCATGCTGGCCAAGGTGCGCACGGTTTCGCTCTGGGGCGTCGAAATCATTCCCGTCACGGTTGAAGTCGATGTTGGGGATGGACTTCCTCGCATCAGCCTCGTCGGTCTCCCCGATCGCACGGTTCGAGAGAGCCAGGATCGCGTGATCTCGGCCATGAAGCACGCCGGCCTTGATCTCCCCTTGGGGCGTATCACGATCAATCTCTCCCCCACCGATCTCGCCAAGACCGGCAATCACTTCGATCTCCCCATCGCGGTCGCGCTCGTTCTGGCGTCCGGGCGCGCACCGGCATTGGCGGTGCATGAGTTTCTATTCCTTGGCGAGCTGGCGCTCGATGGCGCACTCCGCCCGGTGAGCGGCGTATTGCCGGCGGGACGATGGGCCAAGCAGAAGGGGCTCACTGGCCTGGTCGTGCCGTTGGACAACGAGCGCGAAGCCGACGCAAGCGGGATGAGCGTGTGGCCGGTTCGAAGTCTCGAAGAAATGCTCACCGTGCTTTGGGAAGGTCGGCGGCCCGTCATCCCACGAATTGCGACCCCCCAACTACCGGAACCATCCCCGGGAGACCTGGCGGATGTTCGAGGACAAGCGCCGGCAAAACGCGCCCTCGAAATTGCGGCCGCCGGGGATCACAACCTGCTGTTCGTCGGTCCCCCCGGATCGGGGAAAACGTTGCTCGCCCGGCGGCTCGCCGGCATCCTTCCTCCGCTCGAAGGCGACGCCGCGGTCGAAGCCACCTGCATTCATTCCGCGGCGGGACTCTTGCGTCCAGGATCCGGTCTTTTGCGCTACCCACCCATTCGTGCTCCCCACCACACGGTTTCGAGCGCGGCGCTGGTCGGCGGAGGCTCATTTCCGCGACCGGGGGAAGTGAGCCTGGCCCATCATGGGGTGCTTTTCCTCGATGAGTTCGGTGAATTCCGCCGGGACGCGCTGGAGGCATTGCGGCAACCGTTGGAAGAACGACGCTCGGTGATCAGCCGCGCACGATACACGGTCATCTTTCCCTCGCAATTCATGCTCGTTGCCGCGATGAACCCCTGCCCATGTGGCAATCATGGGGACCCCGGGCGTCCTTGCGCATGCAGCGCGCACATGGTGGAGCGATACCGCCGGCGCGTTTCGGGGCCGCTTCTCGACCGCATCGACCTGCAGCTCGACGTGCCGCGCGTCCCGGTGGAGGATCTGGCCCACGGTGTGAGAGGCGAAAACTCCCGGACCGTGGCCGGGCGCGTGAAGGAGGCGCGTTCGCGCCAGGTCGGACGCCAAGGAAAGACGAATGGAAAACTGGGGATCAAAGAGACGGAGCGCTGGTGTTGTCTTGTTCCCGAAGCGGGCCGGTTCTTGGAGCATGCCCTAGAACGGTTCGGTCTTTCGGCGCGGGCGTATCACCGCCTCATGCGAGTGGCGCGAACGATCGCCGATCTCGAAGGCGCTTCCGACATCCGCCCCGGACACATGGCGGAAGCCGTGCAGTATCGCGCGCTCGATCGGATGACGGTTCTGGACTAAGAACGGCGTTAGGGCTGCTTCGTGAACGTGTAGCTAAAGGTCGACCCCCCACCGAAATCTATGACTCCGCTGATCGTGGTGCCGTCCTCGGAGACCTTGTCGGCCCCCGCCACTACCATCCACTGGCCCCCGATGAAAGTTTCCGAGCAAACCGGTATTTCGTCGTAGGAGCACTGGTGGCACATGGTGGTATTCCAGATGGTTGCCCCAGCGCCGTTGTAATACCCGGAAGGCGCGTCGATGGATAGGAAGCCATCCGCGTTCGCGATGGGATGCTGGTTGGGAGTGATGCTGGTGATGGGGCAATCACCCTCGGCGGGCTTGTTATAGGTGATCAAGCCGCTTGGCACGTAGTTCACAAGCGTTCCGTTTGTGTTTGCGTACGTCCAGGTGATGTTGGATGTAATCGTCGTGCCGTCGCCTAGATCGAAAACGCTGGTGCCCACCCAGCTCCCGGCGTCGGTTACGGTGATGTTGGAGACCAGCAACGCTTGTTGCCCCCCAAAGTTCGTGGCCACGCTCACTGCCACCGGATTGCTGTTCGGAACAACGGGAGGAGCCGTGTAAATGGCGACAAGTGGGCCTCCGTGTTCCGCCACGATGCCATCTCCTAAGCTTCCCCCTCGAGTCCCGTTGACGGACCAGTTCGTAAACGTTCCGAGAGGCGCGAGTTCGTTGTTGCAGGACGCGACGAGCGCGGCCAAATTGTCCTGATCGGCGGTAACGGTTTCAAAACTGCAGAAGCGAACCGAAAGCGCAACCGTCTTTCCGGTTTGGACAGTGGCTTGGACGGGCTCGATCTGAACGCCGGATATAGCCGAGTAATCCGAAAAATGCGTCGTCGTAGCGGTCAGCGTTCCATAGCCCACATCGAAGCTCCTGTTTTTCAACGCGTACCAGTAGCCGGCGTCATCTTGAACCGCGACCTCGAGGAAATCTGGGGCAGTCCTGGCCAACATGGATTCCGGAACGGTGAAGACGAGGCTCACCGGAGTGGTGAACGTGAGGCCGTCCGGGGTGAGCCGGTACCCACTCCCCAATCCACCCCAAGCCGTGTTCGTGATCGGTTGGATTCCGACCTCGGTATCCGTGGACAGCGCACCGGCCGGAATCGATACCGTGAAAGCGCCATCAGAGCTGGCGAGCTCGCCTCCGCCGGAGCCGATCGTGGTCGTGGTGGGGTCACCGGCGGGAACGCCGGGTTGTGTGGCAATCGGATCATGTTGGGTGGGGGCGGAGGGCGCGTCGTCTCCCCCGCAACCCGAGCAAAGCCCCAAGAAAGCCAGGATAGTCAGTGCACGCGTTTTCATGAATCAGCCTCCGTCCAAGGGGCAGGGCGCGGCCATGCCCGGGTACTCGCGCGGTACCGGTCGCCCCATCCGGCACCAGCCCGCCACTACTAACGCGCATTCCGAGTCGTAAATGGATCACCTGAAGTGAAGATCGTTTTCGTTCGCTGAGGGACACCGCGCCTGTGGATTGTGTAGACTTGTAAACTCGAGAAAGGGGCGGCCGGAGTGACTCCAGGCGGGAAATCGATGATGTGGTCGCGGTGGTCCTTGCCTCTATTCGTGACTCTTTTGGTCGTGTTCTTGGCGGGCCAAGCCGTGCGCCCGCTCACCGATAGCACCGAAGCCCGTTACTCCGAAATCGCTCGCGAAATGTTGGCGTCCGGCAATTGGCTCATTCCTACCCTCGACCAGGTGCCCCATCTCAGCAAACCACCGCTCACCACATGGCTCATGGCGGGATCGATGGCGCTCTTGGGTACGAATGAAATCGCGGCCCGCCTGCCCGGGCTCCTGGCATTTTTGGGAACGATCGCGCTGGTGGCTCGTCTTGCCGCGCTCCTGGGGCGCCCGCAACACGCCGCCTGGGCGGCGTTCCTCTTCGGATTGTCGATGGCGCCCCTACTGGGAGCGGTGTATCCCTCGACCGATACCTTGCTCGCCTTCTTCGAGACGGCCGCCGCCACCGCGTACGTCATGCATCAAATGGGATATCCCCGCGCCCGCTGGTGGTTCTTTCTCTCTTTGGGCGCGGCGTTCCTCACCAAGGGACCACCGGCCTTGCTCGTTCCCGCCGCGGTAATCATTGGAGACCGTTTGCTTCGCGCGAAGAACACCTTCCCCCGATCCACGCGCCCGCTTCTTCTCTGGGTACCCGGCTGGCTTTGTTTTGCCCTTCTCGGCCTGGGCTGGTATATCGCGGTCGCGCTCACGCGTCCCGATACGATGAACTACTGGCTTCACGATGAAGTCGTAAACCGTATCTTCACGTCGCGCCATGGCCGGAACCAATCCCCGCTCATCTATTTGGTGACGCTCGTGGCGGGCACGTTTCCGTGGTGGTTGCTTTATTTCAAGATGTTCAAGAACAGCCCTCGGTTCGTTGAACCGTGGCGAGAGGGAGCGCGGCCTATCCTTGTATCGTGGTTTCTTCTTCCTCTCCTCGTCTTCGTGTTCAGCAAGTCACGGCTCCCGGCTTACCTTCTTCCCCTCTTCCCCGCGCTCACGCTGCTCTTGGCTCTCGAGGCGCCGCGGTGGTGGGGACAAGTACCGGAGCGCTGGTTCGGGATCCGTCCCGGGTACATGGTCGCTTACGCCCTGTTCCTGGCCGTCCTATCCTTGGCTTCGATTCCCCTGTCGCAGCGATCGAGCTGGAAGGTGGAGGGAAGAAAGCTGGAGACCCAGTTATCCAGGCAGGACTATGAGATGCTTCTTCTCTCCCCGGGAGAGGCGGGATCGTTTGAATTCTATCTTGCCCCGAAACGTATCAAGATCCTTTCCCTGGGACAGGCAGCCGACGCGTCGCACGATCTGACGACGGGGACGCATCTCATCTTTGCCCACGAAGCACATTCGCCCCTGAGGGGGACCTGCGGCCCCCCGGCGAATGAACCGGGGCCCATTTTCCTGAAGTTCAAGAATCACTGCGCGCTTTGGATGAATCCGGGCCCGACGCGAACGGCGAGTTAGCAAACCGGTTTCAGCGCGTTAATCATTCCGCCGTAGCGGCGTGATCTCGCCAGTCACCTGGAGTTTGACCGGATAGCCCTCGATCCGGGCGGGGATCTTCTGTCGCAATTCATCGCTATCCTGGGCCAAGAAAACGAGAATGCAGGGCCGGCCGTTTTCCAGCCCTTGGGCCGTACCGACGACTCCGGGAATGGCCATGAGTTCCGGGGTGTGATCCTTGAGCACGTCTTCGATAGGACGGGATGTCATGGGATGGTCCGTTGTGTTCGGGGAAGGCCCCTCATGGGCCGGCTGCCGGCAGCCGCCGACAGATAGAGCGACGAACAACGATACGAGGTGAACGAGGGGGCGCATCAGGGAACCTGCGTCGTGTCGGCCAGAAGGGCTTCCAGCGCCGGGCGATCGGGGTTCTGCGGATTGACTCCCAGCGAACGGCGAATATAAACGGCTCCCTCGTCCTTTTGGCCCAGGTAATACAGGGTTGCGCCAAGATTCACCAGGGCCGGCCAGTACGTTGAATCCGCGCCGACGGCGCGCCGGAACGCATCCACTTCCAGCTTCTTCAAGTTCGTGGTTCGCGACTCGTTGTACATGAGCCGATAGGTCATGCCGAGCCGATTCCAGGCCGGGGCCGAATGCGGATCGATCGAGAGTCCCCGTTTGTATTCGTCGGAGGCTTGTCCGTACTCTTTGGCCTCGAAATGTTGGTCCCCCGAAGCGAAGTGATGCTCCGCGCTCTGACCGCATCCGGCCAGAACCAGCAACAGGAGAGCGACCAGACGCCGATTCAAATCGTGTTTCCACCTTCGCCGGGGACGACCGGGCGGAACCACCGGCCGAGCAGAACAACGATGACCATGAAGAGCCCGGTCAAGACGAGAGATGCCTCGGGACCAAAATCTCCCCCTCCTAAGGCTGGAGGCAGATCCTCGAGCGAGATGTGAAACGCGGACGGCAAGTTGAGGCCGCTGACCCGCACTCCGAACAGCATCCCCAAGCTCAAGTTCCAACCCACGTGCAACCCCAGCGGCATCAGGATGCCGCCCGTAATCTCCCGCAACTGACCCAACACCGCGCCGACCAGGACCACGTTGATCCAGGCCAGCACGCTCGCCTCGGGATTGGTGGCGTGGACAGTGGCAAAAGCCAAGCTCGAGAGCACCACCGTACGTCCCGCCGAATACATTTCCCGCAAATTGGCGTACACATAGCCGCGAAAAAGCAGTTCTTCCATGAACGCGGCCGCAAGCAGCACCAGCGCAAACAGAGGGACATCGGCTCGCTCGGTCTTCTCGAAGAAGCTCGGTTCCACGTGTCGTTTTCCCACGGCGGAGATGAACAGCGTCACGGCGGTGGCGCAAATTACGCCGAGGAAAACGCCCCAGGCCATGGATCCAAATTCGGGCCGCACGCCCAGATCACTCAATGGCCGCCGGTCGATCGAGCTCGCCATGAAGATCGAGGTCAGAACGCCGGCCAGGGCCTGGGCGGTGAGAAGGCCGGCCAGCATGCGGGGCTCGGCGAGGAGCTTGCTCAAGGACTCCAGGTCGTTGGTCTTGGTCGGGTCCCAGGGGGCCACGGCGAGCAGGAACAGGAATCCAATTACGTTGGCGAGGAGGAGGAACACGCCAAAGGCGAGGGCAATGCGCCCCCACCCCGAGCGGATCCGCGGCCCTGCCTTTGCGTCCACGCGTTAGGCGCTCACCGTTTCTTCCACGGAAGCGGGATCCGAAGGCTTGAGCACCGCCATGGCGAGACGGTTCGAGTCGATCACGCTCGCCGCGGCATCCCGCACTTCCTCGCGCGTTACCGCGCGAATGCGATCCAAATAACGCAGCACCTCTTCGTAGCCCAGTCCCAACACTTCATCGTGCGCGTAACTGGAGGCCCAGGACATCCGGGTCTGCAGATCGATGAGATGATTGCCGGCGAGGTTGTTCTTGGCGCGTTCCATTTCTTCTTCGGTCGGAAGCTCCCGCGATGACCGAACGAGCTCTTGGAGCAGAGCCTCGGTGGCCGCGTCCACTTGATCGGGGCCGGTCCCGACATATGCGCCCACCGCACCCGCCCGGCGGAAGGACGCCACAAATGCCCCGGTGAAATAACAGAGGTGCATTTCGTCTCGAAGCCGGGTGAAGAGCCGGTTTCCCATGCCGCTCAGAATCGTTTGCCACACATCCAGCGCGTACCGCTCCGGTGTGACGATGGGACGACCGGGGTATCCGACCACCACGACGGCTTGCGACACCTCCTGCGTACGTTCGGCGCGCACCGGCTGGGAGGGATGGGTGACCGGAAGCACGTCGCGCGGCTCGCCGCTTCGGGGAAGGGCGGCCGCAATCGATTCCAGCTCTCCCAGCACACGCTCCCGATCGAAGTCTCCCACCACGCTCACGACCATGCGCGAGGGATCGTAATGGCGCCGGTGCCAGGCCGCCAGATCTTCGGAAGTGAGCTGAGCAACTGCGGATTCCGTTCCCATGCTGAGGCGCCCGTACGCATGGGCGGGGAAAAGCATTTCGAAGAGCTGCGCAATCGTAAACTGCACCGTTTCATCGCGCATGGCCGCGATCTCAGCCACCGTACGCTCCCGCTCCCGCAGGACCGCTTCGGCAGGAAAATCGGGCTGGGTCAGCACATCCCGCAATATGCGAAACGCTTCGGGAAGGTCGTCACGCAACGCGCCGAGACTCCACCCTGCCGCGTCCCGGTCGCTCAAGGGCCGAAGTCGCGCCCCCAGACGATCGATCGATTCGGCAATGGCGGCGGCGTCGCGTCCTGCCGCGCCTTTCAACATGGTTGTTTGCATGAGGCGGGTGATGCCGGCCTCAGCGGAGGTTTCGATTCCGCTCCCCAGGGGTAAGTAAACCGCGATCGCGGCCAAAGGCAGCCGTCCATCGGGCTGAAGCAGTACGCGCGTTCCCTGGGGCAAGGTCACGGGCTCCACCGCTCCCCGCTCCTGTCCGCTTCCCACCGGCACTTCGGTGCGACGGGTGACCGACGGAGCCTGGACGACAGGTGCATTCAGTCGCGCGGCCAACGTTTCCGACACTGTTGCCGACAACGCCTCGGCGCTTTCCGCCAGGGGCGCGCGGCCTTCCGGTCCGTAGGCGAAAACAGTCGCTTGCTCGGGACGCAAATACTTCCGCGCGGCAGACTGGATAGCTTCCGGCGAGATTCGGCCCAGGCGTTCCAGGTAATTGCCGGCCAGACCATAGTCGCCCAGGAGCGCGTAGTGCCCGAGCATTTGGGCCTGGCCTTCCATGGTCTCCAGCGTATAGAGGGTGTCGTTACGAACCGAGCGCAGCGTGCGTTCGATCTCTGCATCCGTGACCGGCTCGCGCTGAAACCGTTGGATTTCGGTCATGACCGAATGCAGAGCGAGATCCCGCTTTTCCGGTTCGGCGGTGAACTCGACGACCAGGTAGCCCGGCTCGCGGCCAGTGGTGTCCATACCTTGCGAGCTCAAAATGAGCCCCTCTTCTTCACGGACCTTGCGGTATAGGCGGCTCGAACGTCCGGTGGCCAGAATGTGGGACAGCACGAGGATCGCGTCCGTTTCGGGATCGAGCTCGGCCGGTAAATGAAACCCGATCTTGACGTAGCTCTTTTCCACGTCACCGGTTCGTTCGCGATAACGCAAACGCGTTTGAGGTGGCTCGGGCAACGACTGATCGGGTACGAGCTCACGCCGCGTCCATCCACCCATCTTGGCCTCGAGGAGGCGAAAGACCTCGTCCGCTCGCACGTCTCCCACCACGACGTAGACGAGATTATTGGGCAGATAATATTTTTCCTTGTAACGCAGGATGGCATCGCGCCCCACCCGCAGCAGGTTTTCATCCGGGCCGCCGATCGGACGCTGGTAGCGATGCACGGTGAACGCTTCGGCAAGCAATTCCTCCCAGGTGAACCCGAAGCCGCTCGGGCGATCGCGATACATGGCGTTTTCCTGGATGAGGACTTGTCGTTCTTTTTCCAGCTCGAACTCGTCGAACACGCTGTGCTGGAGCACGTCGGCGTGAATGTCGAGCGCGACCTCCAGATTCCGGCTGGGGAGCACGATGTAATAGTTCGTGCTCTCGTAGCCGGTGCCGGCGTTGGTTTCCCCGCCGGCGTTGGCAATTTCGCGCGCGATGTCCCCCGTTCCCCGGCGATGGGTGCCTTTGAACAACATGTGCTCGATGCCGTGAGACCAGCCCGCGATGGCGTCGTCTTCATTCAGGGATCCCACCCGCACGAAAAAATTGAGGGCGACCACGGGGGCGCTCCGGTCCTCACGAACCAGGATCTCCACTCCGTTAGGCAGAACCTTGCGTTTTACGTCGTCGAACATGGCCATTCTGATGGTTTCTCCTCGAAGCAGACTCTCATGAATGCGATTGGGCGACCAGCAGGTAGGCGGCCCGGAGCGTCACGAACGCGATTACCAAACCCAAGGCGAGCTTCAATGCTCCCGCGGCGGCACGGCCCACAAAGGCGCCGCATCCCGCCCGAACGCCCTCCCGGGGACTTCCTCCCCGCAGTATCTCCCCCACCACTGCTCCGGCAAAGGAGCCCACCAGCGCACCCAAGAGGGTCCCGACTACCGGCCACCCCGCGGTTCCGGCCAGTGTGCCGACGATGCCGCCCAAAAGAGCGCCGATCATACCCCAGCGCGTCGCTCCGAACCTCCGCGCCATCAACATCCCGAGAAAGAATTCGAGCGCCTCGATCAGCAAGGCGGCGACAAAAAGCAAGGACAAGGTGAGAAGGGACAACGTGGAGAAGTGCCCGGCCCACGCCACGCCGAAGGCAAGGGCAAGGAGAATGAACGTGCCGCCGAGACCGAGGACGATGGCGATCAGCCCGCCCAGCACGGCCAAATGGAGCAGAACGAGGAGGAGGAGCTGGGACCAGCTCAAGATTTCAGAAGTCTAAACGAGTGCGGTTTCCTGGAGAACCGTCTCCCGCGCGGCTTCTTCGGCCAGCCAGCTCTGGAGACGGTCGCTCAACGCTTCGCGAAGGCGGCGGAAGCGGCCCAAGAGCTCCTCCTCCGTCCCCGGGGCGGACAGCGGATCCTCGAAGCGCCAGGTCAAATTCGCCGGCGCGAACGGATACACCCGCGGATCTGACGGCCCGTTGTCGCAAAGAATGATGGCGGTATTCACCACCGTGCGCGCCATGAAATCCCGCACGTTCTTGGAGGCAAGGGATGCGGCATCGATACCCGCTTCCTCGAGCACTCGATGCGTGAGCGTGGGAACGGGTTTGGGATCGATCCCGGCGCTTTTCACTTCGAACCGATCGCCCGCCAAATGCCGCAACATGGCCTCGGCCATCTGGCCGCGCACTGCGTTATGACTGGAGAGGAAAAGAATGGAGGGCTTTTTCTTCATGGACGAGCCTACCCCCTGGACACGACCGTGAACGAAACTCTCTCGCAAGAACGAACGCCCTCCTGCCTTTCGCTCTCGCTACCTACCAATGCCGGGGAACTTAACCAGAACCGCATCCGGTGTCACGGCCTTTTTGGTGAAGATTTTTTTTATGAAACGGGATGAAACACAAGGAGGGCGAACCCCACCAACTGATTAGCGACTACCCTAGTACTCCACGGGTCGGCGCGATCTTCCGGTTCACTTATCACATGAAGCGACTTTCGCACTCCGAAGAATTTCAATTGGTTATACCAGGGTTTTCCCTATCCCGAGGTGCAAATGGCCTGGTCTATAGCGTGCTACGCCAGCGCTTGACGGATATCCTCGATCAAGTCCTCCGGGTCTTCGCACCCGACTGAAAAGCGGATGAGGCCGTCGGAAAGACCGACCCGGCGGCGGTCCTCGGTAGGCACCGAGGCGTGGGTCATCGTGGCCGGGTGAGACACCAGGCTCTCGACTCCCCCCAGGCTCTCGGCCAGCGTGAAAATCCGAAACCGCGGTAGTACGCGCTTGACCTCGTCCATTGAGCCCAGATCCAGCGAGACCATGCCCCCCATACCGCGCATTTGACAACGGGCCAGCTCATACTGCGGGTGCGATTTGAGGCCCGGGTAAATCACTTTTCTCCCCGCTTTTTCCAAGAACTCCGCCACCGCGTGCGCGTTGGCCTCGTGTTGGCGCATGCGCAGAGCGAGCGTCTTGATCCCGCGCAGGGCCAGCCAGCAATCCATCGGTCCGGGCACCGCTCCCACGGCATTCTGGAGAAACCGCAAGCGCCCGGCCAGCTCGTCATCGGACGTCACCACCACTCCTCCCACCATGTCGCTGTGACCGTTCAAATACTTCGTCGTGGAATGAACGACCACCCGCGCTCCCAACTCGAGCGGGTTCTGGAAATAGGGCGTCATGAACGTGTTGTCGACAGCCAGAATCACGTCCTTGGCCCGACATACGCGCGCGGTGGCTTCGAGATCCGCCAACATCATGACCGGATTGGTGGGCGTCTCGAGGATGAGCAATCGCGTCTTGGGCCCGATCGCCTGCTCGACTTGAGCCACGTCTTTGGTGGATACCACGTCGAACTTCATCCCGAGCGGACGCATGACCTTGTCGAGAAGACGAAAGGTGCCACCGTACAAGTTATCGCCCAAAAGTACGTGATCGCCTTCGCGCAAGCACAAGAGCAGGGCATCGATCGCGGCCAAGCCGCTCGAGAAACAAATACCGTGCTTGCCTCGTTCGAGAACGGCCACGTTGCGTTCGAGCGCTTCGCGGGTTGGATTCTGGGTCCGCGCGTACTCATAGCCCTTGTTTTTTCCCAACCCCTCCTGCGCGTACGTCGAGGTCTGGTAAATGGGCACCATGACTGCGCCGGTGGTGGGATCGGGCGATTGCCCGGCGTGAATGGCATCCGTGGAGAAGCCCATGGCGCGTGCCTCCTCAGTCCCGCGATTCCGGCGGGTCAGTGGGAAACGAAATCGATCAGATCGTAGCTGGTGAGAATGCCGACCGGATTGTCACCGACCGCGACCAGCACCGCGGGGGTTTTCTTGGACAGCAACCGAATGGCGGCCTTGACCGAGTCGCGCGGGGTGAGACGAGGCAAGGGCCCTTCCATCACTTCCGCCACCGGCAACTGCTGCGTTCCCGGTTCCTCGAATACCCGGCGCATGAGCGACGTCTCGGTCGCGGTCCCGACGACCTTGCCGTCTCGAAGCACGGGTATGACCGAAATCCCGTGCTCGCGAATGAGCTCGATGGCTTCCTTGACCGGGCGATCGGCACCGATGGTGAGGAGCGACGGAACCCCCGCGCGCTTGTGGGCGAGGACGTCTCCGATCGCCACCGATTCGGGCTCCAGGAATCCGTTGTCCCGCATCCACTCGTCGTTGTAAAACTTGGAGAGATAGCGCTCGCCCGTGTCCGGCAAGAGGACCACGGCCACGTCATCGGGCCGCGTGTGTTTGAGGGTCTTGAGCGCGCCGGCCAGCGCGGCACCGCACGAGCCTCCGCCCAAAAGCCCCTCTTCGCGAGCCAAGGCCCGAGCGGCGGCAAAGCATTCCTTGTCCACCACGCGCACGACTTCGTCGATGAATTGGAAATGCATCGTGGACGGAATCATATCCTCGCCGATTCCCTCCACCTTGTAGGGCCGCGCCTCCACGATACGCTTGGTTTCGAAGTAATCCTTGAGGATCGAGCCTTCCGGATCCACCCCGATCACTCGAACGTTTGGATTTTGCTCCTTGAGATAGCGACCGGTGCCGCTGATCGTGCCTCCCGTCCCGAGGGAAGCCACGAAGTGCGTGATGTGTCCCTTGGTCTGCCGCCATATCTCGGGCCCGGTGGTCTCGTAATGGGCCTGGGGATTGGACTGGTTGTGATACTGATTGGCGTGGAAGGCGCCCGGTGTCTCGCGCACGATGCGCTCGGCGACTTTGTAATACGACTCCGGAGAATCGGGGGGAACCGCGGTGGGGGTGACAACGACCTCGGCGCCCATCGCCTTCAGCAAGTTGATTTTCTCGGCGCTCATTTTATCCGGCATGGTGAAGATGGCCCGATAGCCCAGCACGGACGCGGCGATGGCCAGCCCCATCCCGGTGTTGCCCGAGGTGCATTCGACGATCGTGCCCCCGGGCCCCAGCTTTCCTTCCCGCTCCGCGGATTTGATCATGCGCAATCCGATGCGGTCCTTCACGCTGCCGCCGGGATTCATGGCCTCCACCTTGGCCAGCACGTCGGCGGGGATGCCCTTGGCCACCTTCTGGAGTCGAACGAGGGGCGTGTTCCCCATCATGTCCAGAATGCTGTCGAGCACTTCCATATCGGCATGGCGAGCCATGTGAAGACCTCCAGCGGGGGATCCCGGAACGTTATTTCCGTTGAGAGACCCCGGTCAAGCGCAACGCCCCCCCGGCTCCGGGCCGGAGGGGCGTCATCGAAACGTCCGATAGATGACCGATTCGCTAGTGAATCAAGCCCTTGGCGAGAGCGTCCTGGTAATTGAAGTTCTTTTCGTAATCTCCAGAATGACAGTTACGACAGGTTTCTTCGGCGGTCTTGGTCACCAACATGGACGTGCCATGGAAGGTGCCCATGCCGTGGCAGCTCTCGCACTGCACGTTGCGAAACTGCGGGGTGTCCCTGCTGCTCGTCACCTTGCCTCCCGGGTCCTTTTCCAGGCTGGTCAGCACGTACCCGGTCTGTTGTCCAAAACCGACCGTATGGCACTTGAGGCAGTCCTCGGCGTTTTGCATGTCCTCTTTGACCAATGTCTGGTACGCATGGGCATGCGGCGTCTTGGCCCACTTGCTGTACTCGTCGGCATGGCATCGGCCGCAGACCTCGGCACCCACGAACTTCTCGGTCCCCTGATTCACGGCATCATTGGCCGCTTTCTCGCGGCGCGCCGTTTCTTGCTTCTTCTTGTAGTCGGTTTCCCACGACGTCACGACCTTGTCGTACTCGGCGTCCTTGGCAATCGCATCGTCGAGCGGCTTGCCTTCACCGTTGTAGTCGAGAACCTTTTTCTTGGAGTCGTCGAGGGTCAGGGTCAGCACGGGCAGATACTGACCCTTGGTGCCGCCTAGAAGCAGGAGCGTGCTCCCCACCCGGTCGGGATTAAACATGTAGTTCGGGTTGTGTCCCACCACAACCACATCGATTCCCGGCACTTCGGTAAGAATCTGGCCCTTCACATCGGTCAGGCTCTCGTGAATGAGCGCGACCACGATATCGGCCTTGGGCCGGAGCTCGGCCACCGCGTCACGCAGGGACTCCTTGGAATCCAACACCGTGAAATCGTCCTTTTTCTGCTTACCCTTTTTGACGTTGTAGTCGTACCACTGCTTCCCGGTCACCGCGGTGACACCAATCTTCACGCCGCCTCGGTTCACGATCGTGTATTTGGGATACACGAGCTTTCCCGACTTGTCCTCGATGTTGGCGGAAACGACCTGGATCTCGGGGTGCTTGGCAAACATCGCCTTCATGGCGTCGAGGCCCTGGATCATCTCGAGATCACCCGGGGTCACCACGTCATACTTGAGCTTGGACATCATGTCCCAGGTAAACGTCGTCTTTTCCCAAAGCTCACCGGGGAAGTTCTCGGGATTGTCATAGGGATCTCCGAAGCTTCCGGCGTCCACCAGGAGTCCGGGGATGTCCTTCTTCCGTTCGATCTGGATTGCGGTCGCCCTCCGGGCGAAACCTCCGAGTTGGTGCTTGTGTCACCCACAGGGGGAGACTTCACCTCGAATGGATGCCGTCGAGATGATCATGATCTGGTTGCCCGTCTTGGTCAGAGCGGGCCGGGACGGGACGAGGAGGAAGGCCAAAACCGTGCTGGTCCCTAAAAAGAAGAGGCCGGCGAATCGTCTCCAGTGCTTCATGGAGTCTCCAGCTCCCGAGGGGCCCTCGGGCTAAGTGCTGTCGGGGCAAATGGAAGCGGGCATTATAGCACGCTGGGGCAGGTCGCCCCTGGACCCAGTCTTTACAGTACGCGTCCTGTCGTAATTCCAAGTTCAAGGGAGGAACTGGGTAAGGGTTTCGAGTCCCGTCGCCCCCTGCTTGCCCTGCTGATATCGGATGTCGGGCAGGTCACGGATACTGATTTTGAAATAAAAGGAGGTCTCGTCTCCGGAGCGGGTCCGCCCGAAATCAGCCTGCCAGCAATGCAGGTAGCGAGTGAGCTGGAAGCTGTCCCCATCGATCCGGCCATTGGTGATGTCCCAAGAAATCGGGCGGTAGCTCAGGTTCCAGTTCTTGGTCAGGCGTGCCTCGAATCCGGCATTCAGGGTGGCGGCGGTATTGAATGAGTTGTCCTCGAAGTTACGAGACCCTCCGTAGGACACCGTGAATCCCGTGGACCAGGTGAGGGGCTGATTCTCGCCCCGGCGGCTTCCGGGCTGCGGTCCCAACCCCTGGTCGGCACCCAATGACGTCCAAGCCGACTCCTCGGGGGTTCCGGTGGCGGCATCGTCGGTGGTCAGGTCGTCGCCCCCCCCGGGCAGCTTGCCTTTGAGGCTGTAACCCACTCCCGTTACCTGGAAGCTGTTGAATCGGAACTGATGGTACGGGTCGTGAGTCGAAGTAAAGCTCAGCCCCGAACCCAAAAGCTCGGTGAAATTCGAGCTGACCTGGCTCCATTTCCGGCCCGTGCCCAGAAAGTCATACCCCGCCGCGATACTCCACCGGAACAAGCTGATCTTTTTGGGATGCTCGTCGGAGCCGATCTTTGCTTGTAGGCTCTGTTCGAGGCCAAGCGACAGAAATCTGCGTTCCTGGGCAAAAACTCCCGGAAAACGATTCACGCGGCTAGTCGTGCTGTCGCTCGTGTCCGTTTTTGCAAAGGTGAGGCTTTCGAACTCGGGTTGAAAGGTAAAGGTTGCCGAAGGCCGGAACACATGACGAAGCGCCCGGATGGGGCCGATGCCGGGAATGGTGCCGTAGAGTGCGGAGTTAGCACTTGCAGACAAGGACCACGTGGCCGCTCGGCGAAACCCCATGACCGTATCGGTGGCCGTGAACTCCCGATCGACCCAGTTTTCCGATGCCGTGAATCGCGGCGTGAGATTGAGAAAGTCGCCCAGCTTGCGCGTGTCCGAAATGTTGAAGAGGTGAGTGGCGTGCTTGGGCCGATTGGAGGATTGCGTGAAGAACGTGCTGTCGGCGGTCACCGAGTCTCCAGGGACGATGGTTCGGGTCTGGGTGACGGTATGTAGGACATCCCCCGACGAGCTGAAGTCCACTCGCACCGAGGAGAGAAACGGCAAATGACCCGGCTGGTGCTCGTCACCCTTCCGGCCCAGGGTGCGCGAGTTCACTTGAAACGAATAGTGAGGCAGGGTTTCGTTGAGAATGATGGCCTGGTCCACGGCTTGGGCCTCGGGGTTTAGATCCTTTTCCTGGCGGAAGCTCAAGAGGAAGGACCCGTTCCAGGGGAAGGTCCGGGTCAAGGACGCGTCGGACAGGAGTTTGCGGTCCGCGCGCGCGCCGAGGTTGGGATCTAGGGGTTCGTTCGAGCGAAAATCGCTGGTCCGAAATTCCGCGCGCCCGGTCAGTTTCCACGGACCCAGGCCCATCTGATGCGCGCCGGTTACGTCATAGGACGATGTCTCCCCGTTTAGAACCTTCGATGCGTCGAGGGTTCCTGCCATCAAATATCGCTTGGCGTACTGCACGCGCCCGCGCCCCACGAAACGAGAGCTCCCGGACTGTCCTCCGAACGCGGTGTTTTCCGTGTATTCCGTCGTGGCCGTGAGATCCCAATACGGGCTGGCCGCCCAGTAGTAACCGAGATTCTTGAAGTACCGTCCCGTCGCTGAGCCGATCCCCAGATCCAGATCCGCCATTAGGAAACCCGAATGCCGCCCCTTTCGGATCGAGAACACGTAGTACGGCACCGCGAGCACCGGTATGTCACGGATGTACATGACCACCGGCTTGACGATGACTTTGTCGTTCATGTAGATCCGCATCTTCTTGCTCGTGAAGTGAAAATGCGGTTTCTTGCCGTGTTCCGCCAGGTCGCAGGTAGTGAAGTTGCCGTTTCGAGCCAGGAACTGCTTTTCGCCGACCTGGCGCAAGCGTTCCGAATATATGTAGCCCGATTCCGTGTCCGTGCGCCCGCCTCCGATCGTTCCCTCGTGGCTCTTGATGTTGTAATCCATGCGGTCGCCGACGACTTTCTTGCTGTCGCCCCCGTGGTCGACCAGGACAGGATCTTTTTCGGCTTCCATGTACCGGCGATCCGAATAGAAGCGCACCTTGCCCGCGGTCAAGGTCAAGTTCCCGTAATCAACGGTCACGTCTTCGGCGAGGTCCACGATCTTGGTCTTCACCCAGAACTCGACCTCATTGGCCGAGTAGATCACTTTTTCCTGGGGTTTCTTGTTCGCCGGGTGTCCGGTCGCAGCGGTGTCGGGAGGGGCACGCAAGGTGTCCGGTGGCGGAGTGTGAAGGCTATCCGGCGCGCCCGGATTCGGCCCGCCGCCCTCCGTGGCCAGCGAATCGCCATGTCCGAAAATGAACGTCCCTCGAGCGTTCCCCGCCACGACCACGCGGTCGATCTCGTTCGCCGCCAGGAGAATGCTGATCGTGTCTCCATCCACCACGTTCGTGCCGACGCCGTCCGACTCGTCCTTGGGCGATGGCCGGTACGTGCTGTGGGCCTTCCCCACCACGATGACCTTGTCCGTGGTGTCGCCTCGGAAATACATGGTGAGTGAATCGCCGCGGACCGTGCTCAGCTCTCCCACGTGGGTCGAGTCGACCGGAGCAAATCGGAGTCCCGCGTTTCCGCGCATTTGGAGGCGCTGTAACGCGTCCTTCTCGTCGAAATGCAAGAGGAGCGTGTCACCGACGAGCGAACCGTCCCGCTGGGTCACGGTTGGATTCCCGAAGAGATAGGCCACATGGCGATCGCGAACGAAAAAGGCGGAGTCGGCCTTGGCCAGCACCTCCCCTCGCGTGATTTCGACGCGTCCGGCCGCTTCCACATCGCCCCCTGGATTGGCGCGCAATCGATCTCCGGTCACATGGATGGGGTTCTCGGGATGCGTAGAGATGACGAGGTTCGGCGATTCGAGCACCTCGGCGCGATCCTGATCGAGGTCGTACCGAATGCGTTCTCCGGTGATCCGAGTTTGCTGCACGGGATCGACGACTACGGCGTGACCGCGAAAGAACACTTCTCGCCGCCCTCGAAACCACTCGGCTTCGTCGGAGGTGATGGTGGTCTTGGCCCGAATGCCCTTCACATTGTCACGCACGAAGATCACTTCCCGGCGGCGGTCGTAGGTCCCCTCGCGCCCTTCCAGGTGCAACGTGTCGGAATCCACCACGAACCCGCCGTCGGCAACCAGGAGCTCCTCGTTCCGGTGATACACCGCATGCGCGGAGCGGCCGGCCAGCTTCTGATCCTGAAAGCGCACGTTCCCCTGGAGATCGACCTCTTCTTTGTCTACGTAGTAGGTGCCGCGGGTGGCGGTGATGCGCGTGGTGGCGTGGGTAATGACCGGAGCTTGAATGCTCGTTTCCTGACCTTCCGGTCCGGTGATCGTGTTCAGCGTTCCCCCGGTCAAATCCCAGATGCCTTCGGGTGATGCGACGAGGGGCTCAGCGGGCTTTTTAGCCGGCGGTGGGGCCGGGGTTGGCGGTGACGAAGGAGGGTTCTGGGGGCCCTGGGCGGGCGGAGATCCTTGCGCGGTGCGCGTCGAATCGATGCCGGGGGCGGCGGCCTTGGACGTGTCGGGGAGCGTCTTGAGAACGACCATGGGCTTGGGACCGGCCGTTCCCCCGGCCGTCTCCACCCCCGGCGGCTCCCGAAACCACGCACATCCTGCCGTCAACGTCAGCAGGAGTGCGGTGAGAAACGAGGCCGGCCCGCTCCACCCTTTGCGAGGGTTCATGCGCCTTTGGTCAGTCCCTCCGCATCCAGAATCACCGCCGCCGCGCCCAGTACTCCCGCATGTTCTCCCAGCGCCGCGGGCAGCACTTTGGGCGGAGCGTGGCGCGCGACCAAGGAGCGCTTCATCAGATGATTGCGGGCGGGATCGAGGAGCAGAGCGCCGGCCTGCACAATTCCACCGCCCAGGATCACTCGATCCGGATTGAAGACGTTGACCAGGGAGACGAGAAGCCCTCCCAGTTTTTCTCCGGTCGCGTTGAGTACTTCACGCGCCACGCGGCTCCCCTCTCTAGCGGCCCGGGACAGGTCTTCAGGTGTAACTGGATCCAGCTCGGACAGCGGGTCCTGAGGGAAGTCGGGATGATGCCGAGCCGCATCCATGATGCCCTGTGATCCCACATACCGCTCGGCGCACCCCCGGTTTCCACACGGACAGGGAATTCCGTCCATGACCAGCGTCATGTGCCCCGGTTCGCCGGCAAAACCGGTGGCGCCTCGGATGAGGCGGCCGTCGCTGACGAAGGCTCCCCCCACCCCTGTGCCGATGGTGAGAAAGACCACATCGGATGCGCGCTCCCCCGCCCCCCAGCGCCACTCCGCCAGAGCAAACGCGTTGACGTCGTTGTCCACCCGAGCCGGCAGATCGAGCTCCCGCGAGAAAAGATCGCCCAGCGCGGCGCCCGCCCAAGCGGGCAAATTGGGAGAAAAGGCAATGCGCCCCTTCGCGCTTTCGATGAGTCCCGCCGATCCAATGCCGATTCCATCCGCCTTATCCCATCCCACCGAACGGGCCAGGTCCTTGAGCCGGCTCGCCACCATGGCCACCGTTTTTCCGACCGGACGGTCGACTTCCTGCAGCAAGAGATCGGTGTCGAGAACCCGCGGCGGATCCGTGGCGAGGATGGCGCCCATCTTGATGCCCGTTCCTCCGACATCCACTCCAAATACGCGCGGCGTGCTCATGCGCTTTTTCCTTCCTTGTCCGTGGGGCGACCGTCCATCAGAGCCTCGGCGGGAATACGACGTAATCCATCGGCAATGATGCGAAGCAACTTGGCGATCGTGGGTTTGAGCTCGTCTCGGCTCACGATCTCGTCGAGGAATCCGTGCTCGAGAAGGAACTCCGCGCGCTGGAATCCTTCCGGAAGCTCCTGGGCGACGGTCTCGCGGATGACGCGCGGCCCCGCGAACCCGATCAACGCACCCGGCTCGGCCAGAATAATGTCGCCGAGCTGGGCAAAGCTGGCCGTGACGCCGCCGGTGGTGGGGTCGGTGAGCACGGCGATGTACGGCACGCGCGCATCCTGCAACCGGGCCAACAGCACGCTCGTCTTGGCCATCTGCATGAGAGAGAGAATCCCCTCCATCATCCGGGCGCCGCCCGACGCGGTGAGAAGAATGAGCGGCCGCCGTTCCTTGATGGCCAGCTGCGTGGCCCGCGCGATCTTTTCGCCGACCGCGCTCGCCATACTGCCTCCGATGAAACGAAAGTCCATGACCCCGATCACGACCGGAATGCCTTCGATCGTTCCGGTTCCGGTAAGCACCGCTTCTCCCATGCCGGTTTTTTCTTGCGCGTCGCGTATGCGGTCGGTGTACTTCTTGGAATCTTTGAAGGCCAGCGGATCGCGCGAGGTGACTCCGGCCGCGAACTCTTCGAACGATCCCGCATCGAGGAGGATCTCCACATATCGCGGCGCATCGATGCGGAAATGATGGTTGCACTTGGGACACACTTGAAGGTTTCGCTCGAGCTCCTTGAAGTAGAGGATCTCCCCGCAATCCTCGCACTTCATCCAGAGACCGTCGGGCAATTCGCGTCCCCCGCGGTTCGCTTTGGTATCGCGCTTGAGCCAGGCCATCAGGCGATGCCTTTCGCGGGGGGAAGCTGGCCCGATTCCTTGAGCGGCTTCACCATCACGATCGCGTCCTCGCCGTTGTCGCGGTAATAACGCGGGCGCACGGTGACGGCATAGAACCCGTTTTTTCCGTAGAACGCCTTGGCGGCGCGATTGGACCGTCGCACTTCGAGCACGATGAACCGTGAGTCGCGGCGGCGGCCCTCCTCGATGAGCTCCTCGACCAGCTGTTGCGCGAAGCCTTGTCGCCGCGAGCGCGGCGCCACGGCGAGGTTGGCGAGATGTGCCTCGTCGGCGATGAACCATCCGACCAGGTAGGCGACGATGTCTCCGGTCTCGGCATCGAGCGCAACGCGCGGCCACGACGTGCGGGCCTCGTCGATTTCCCGGATGAACGCGGCTTCGGGCCACGGGTCGCCGAAAATCGAGCGCTCGAGGTCGGCCACCGCAGGAACGTCGGCCGGCTCCATTTTCCGCGTGGCGACTTTCTTCATGGTCGATTTCTTCATGGGCGCCGGAGGGGGGTTTGGGGCGGGCGCGCGTAGCGAGGAACCGGGGCACTCACGCTTCCCGAGGCGTACCCCTCGCGACCCAAGCGAGCCGCGGCCAGGGCGCGTTCGGGGCCCATGCCCGGCCATCGAATGAGCGTTTGGACCTCGGGCCACAGGGAGAGAGCGCCATCTCCGGCCAGGGCGCTGCCCGAAGGCGGCGGCGGGCCGGGATCGGACAGCGAAACCAATATCGGGTCCGTGTCCGGGGAGAGGGTCCCACCGGTACGCGCGCGAAACCGGGCCATGGCGACTTCTCCGCGGCGAACATCCATGCTCGCGATCACGTAAGTTCCTGTATCGAAGCCGTTTGCATCGTAACAACCCCTGGCGAGGATGTCGAGCGAGCCGACCCCCACCGCCGGGATGCCTCTAGCATCCGCCACCCCGAGAATGAAGGAAACCCCAACCCGCACTCCGGTGAACGAGCCAGGTCCCTCGGCCACGGCGAGAAGAGCGATGTCGTCCCACGCGCTGTGGGACGTCTCGAGAAGCTCGACCACGGCGGGGAGAAGAGCTTCGGCGTGCCCGCCCCGCTCACCCAGATCTCGGGCCAAACCAACGTCGTCGGCACCGAGAAGGGCAACTCCCGACAATCGCCCCACCGTGTCCACCCCGAGCACGAGCGGCTTCTTCACCGGTGCTCCCATCCATCCTGCGTGTCGAGCTGCTGCATGAGGCCGGCCGGTCCCTCCACCCAAAGACGCCGCCGCGTTCCCCCCAGATCTTCGAACCGAATACGAAGGGCGCGATCAGGGATCCAGTTCCCCAGACGCTCTCCCCATTCCACCGCGGTCACGCCATCTTGTTCCAGCACGTCTTCGAGTCCCAACTCGGCCAGGTCACGCGGGTCGTTCAGGCGATACAGGTCGAGATGATGCAAGGGAATGCGTCCGGGATACCGCAAGTGGATGGCGAAGGACGGGCTCTTGACCCCGATCATGACGCCGAGTCCGCGAGCGAGTCCACGCACGAAGGTCGTTTTGCCCGCCCCTAGGTCGCCGGCGAGAACCAGAACGTCACCGGGCGATAACACGGCGCCGATTGCGCTTGCGATGGCTTCCGTGTCCTCGGGTCCGGCGGAAACCCGGGCGATCACGCTCCGCCCGGCCGAGGCCTGAGCGTCGCGCAGGGGAGGATCACCTCCTCCATGCTCACGCCGCCGTGCTGGAACGAGTCGAGGTAGAGCCGTTCATATTCATGAAAGTTGGTCGGGTAAACAAAGTAACGATCTTCGCGGGCGAGGAGATAGTTCTTGTTCAGGAAATCGTCGGGCAATCCCCACTCGGTCGGGCGGGTGATGCGGATGGCGTCCTTGTCCTCCGCGCGGAGATTCGCTCCGTGCTTGTAGCGAAGGTTCGTGGACGTGTCGCGGTTGCCGTGCACCAGCGTGGAGTGACGGGCCTGAATGGCGCCATGGTCGCTGGTCAGGATCACGGTCGCTTTTTGCGAGGCCGTCTTACGCAGCACCTCGAAGAGAGCGGAGTGCTGGAACCATGATTCCAGGATGTCGCGAAACGCGCTCTCGGTAGGGGCGAGCTCGCGAAGCACGCTCGACTCCGCCCGGCCGTGGGTGATTTGATCGAGGAAACCGAACACCATGGCGACGAGCGGAATTCCGGAATAGGTGTTGATCTCGCGCCGGAGGTTCTGCT
>Ga0114129_10001992_pt1 | contig 27940 bp, 25 predicted proteins | sample RhiMetdeltSRZDD1_FD_80071 | JGI IMG/M metagenome (GOLD analysis project Ga0114129, IMG submission 80071) | Populus rhizosphere microbial communities from Tennessee, USA - Rhizosphere MetaG P. deltoides SRZDD1 (version 2) (version 2) | ecosystem: Host-associated > Plants > Roots > Rhizosphere >... | reverse complement strand
GCGCGTGCCGCGAGAACAGTTCCCGCAGCGCAACGTCGTCACCGCTGGCCACGGCAGCGATCAGCTCGTCGTCGTCCATCGCCTACTCTGTTGCGTCCCGGCGGCAGCAGGTTCACCGCTGACGCCATTTTTCTCGCCATCCCGTGCCCTCGCTGGCTCGGATCTCAACCACCGGCAGCGGGCCTCCGATATAGACAGTTCAAGCGAGCCACCATCAGCGGTGCGTACGGCGGCGTACCGCGGTCGGCGGCTTGTCGAGGGACCGCTGCCGTGACGGTTTCGGCGGACCTTTCGGGAATGCCGTCTCCGGCGGCGCCGTGGGCGTAGCCTCACGATGAGGACTCGGTCGCAGTTCGCCGAGCACCGGAAAGTCCGCACTGCGCGCGGGGGACGCATGGCAAACACGGCCCTGAGGGTGATAACCAGTCGTGCCGGAAAGTACGTCATCATCGCGTTCTGGGTGGCGATGGTGGTCATCGCCGCGCCGCTGGCGGGCAAGCTGACCGACGTGGAGAAGAACGAGGCCAAATCCTGGCTTCCGGGTACTGCGGAATCCACGCGTGCGCTGGAGGCCCAGAGCGCGTTCGCCTCTCCCAACAGCCTGCCGGCGGTCGTCGTGTACGAGCGGCCGTCCGGGCTGACACCGGCCGATCAGCAGAAGATCGCCGCCGACGCCGCGCAATACGGCCAGATCGGTGACCTGGACGGCAAGGTCGTAGGTCCCATTTCGGCCGCCGACGGCACCGCCGCCCAGGTGATCGTGCCGCTCGACCTGGGCGACGAGGGCTGGAACCGCGCAGGCACCATCGTCGACTCCATCAAGCAGACCGCGGACGAAGGCGCCAACGGCCTGACGGTGCACGTGACGGGCCCGGCCGGCAACGCCGCCGACTCCATCGAAGCCTTCGAGGGCATCGACAGCACGCTGTTGTACGGCACCATCGCGGTCGTCGTGGTGATCCTCCTGTTCACCTACCGCAGCCCGGTGCTGTGGCTCCTTCCGGTGATCTCCGCAGGCATCGCCCTCACCGTCGCCCAGGCGGTCGTCTACCTGCTTGCCCGCGACACCGGGTTGGTCGTCAACGCACAGAGCGCCGGTATTCTCACCGTCCTGGTGTTCGGCGCGGGAACCGACTACGCCCTGCTCCTGGTCGCCCGATATCGAGAGGAGCTACGCCGCCACGAAGACCGGCACGAAGCGATGGCGGTCGCGCTGCACCGCGCCGGGCCGGCCATCATCGCCAGCGCAGCGACGGTGATCGCGGGCATGCTCTGCCTGACCCTGGCCGAAACGAACGCGACGCGCGGGCTCGGACCGGTCGCCGCGATCGGCATCGCAGTCGGCCTGGCCGTCATGCTGACTTTGCTGCCCGCCTTGCTGACCAGTACGGGCCGCTGGATCTTCTGGCCGAAGCGGCCGCAGTACGGCACGACCGATCCGACGTCGACCGGCCTCTGGTCGCGAGTCGGCCAGGCCATCGCCCGGCGCGCCCGGCTGACGTGGATCGTCACGAGCCTGGTCCTGGCCGCCCTCGCCGTCGGGATCGTTCAGCTGGACGCGACGGGGCTCAGCAACAAGGACGCGTTCCGTGGAACGCCTGACTCCGTGGCCGGCGAAGACGTTCTGGCGCGCCACTTCCCGGCCGGAACCGGCAGCCCCGTGGTCATCATCAGCAATGCGGACCAGGTCGGTGCGGTGCGGGAAGCCGTCGTGGCGGCCGGCGGCATCGATCCCGCCACCGTCACCGCACCGGTCGTCCGCGACGGAACCGCGTACCTGCAAGGGACTTTGACCGATCCGGCCGACAGCGGGGCGGCCTACGACACCATCGACCGCGTACGCGATGCGGTGCACGCCGTACCCGGAGCGCAGGCCCTGGTCGGCGGAACTACGGCGATCAACCTCGACGTGCAGCGGGCCGCGGTCACCGACCGCAACATCATCATTCCCGTCGTCCTCGCGGTCGTCTTCGTAATCTTGATGTTGCTGCTGCGCGCAGTGGTGTCACCGCTGCTGCTGATCGCGACCGTGGTGCTGTCCTTCTTCTCGGCGCTCGGCGCCAGCGCCCTGGTCTTCCGGCACGTCTTCGGCTTCCAGGGCGCCGACACGAGTCTGCCGCTGTTCGTCTTCGTCTTCCTCGTGGCCCTCGGCATCGATTACAACATCTTCCTCATGACCCGCGTACGCGAGGAGTCGACGCAGCACGGCACCCGGCGCGGCGCGCTCATCGGCCTGGCCGCTACGGGCGGTGTGATCACCTCGGCCGGTCTGGTGCTGGCCGGTACCTTCGCCGTACTCGCGACGTTGCCGCTCACGGCGTTCGCAGAGATCGGGTTCGCGGTGGCGTTCGGCGTACTCCTGGACACTGTGGTGGTCCGCTCGGTCCTTGTCACGGCGCTGAACCTGGATATCGGCCGGCACATCTGGTGGCCGGGCAAGCTCGCCCGCGTCGAGGACGGTACGGCCGCCGAGGAGGATTGACCTACGAGGCCAACCGCTCCCCGGCGGTGCGACCGGGTCTTGCGAGTTCGACCCCGTCGTCCGACTGGTTGATCTTCGACCACACCGTGTCGAGGGAAAGGCCGAGGACGTCAGCGATCGCAGCGATGGTCGGGAAGGCCGGGGTGGCTACCCGGCCGGACTCGATCTTCCGAAGAGTCTCCGGCGAGACGCCTGCGTCCAGCGCGGTACCGAGCATCGAACGCTCCCCCCGGGCCCGGCGCAGGAGGGCGCCGAGGCGCTGTCCGCGCTCGACCTCTGCGGGCGTGAGCGGCAACCTAACCATGACGCCAATTCTAGTACCGGGATAATATGGCCGGGATACTTATTGGCTGTACGAGTAGGGCACCGCATGATCGAGATCCTGAACCCCACCGAGCTGCCACGAGCGAGGGACGCAGGCGCCTTGGTCGCCGGCATATTGCAGACCCTGAAGAGCCGCAGCACAGTCGGTACGAACCTGCTGGACATCAATCGATGGACCCACGCCATGATCACCGAGGCCGGAGCGCGGTCCTGCTACGTCGACTACGAGCCGGCCTTCGGGCGAGGGCCGTTCGGCTACTACATCTGCACGTCAGTCAACGACGCCGTGCTCCACGGCCGGCCGTACGACTACGCGCTTGCCGACGGCGACCTGCTGTCGCTCGATCTCGCTGTCTCCAAAGGCGGCGTTGTCGCGGACTCTGCCATCAGCTTCATTGTGGGCGACTCGAAGCCTCCGGAGAGCATCGCGATGATCAACGCGACCGAGCGCGCGTTGAGCGCGGGGATAGCCGCGGCCGGACCGGGGGCTCGCATCGGTGACATCTCCCATGCCATTGGCACGGTCCTCAGCGAAGCGGGATATCGGATCAACACCGAGTTCGGTGGTCATGGCGTCGGATCGACGATGCACCAGGACCCGCACGTCCCGAACACGGGGCCGCCCGGCCGCGGATACCGGCTGCGCTCTGGGCTACTGCTGGCCTTGGAGCCATGGGTCATGGCGGACACCGCCGAGCTCGTCACCGATGCGGATGGCTGGACACTCCGAAGCGCGACCGGCTGCCGGACAGCGCACAGCGAGCACACGATCGCTATCACCGACGACGGAGCCGAAGTTCTCACCCTGCCGAAGCAGGCATAAGACCACGGAAGAACCCCGTCGTCACCGTCCCGAAGCTTGCTGCCGTTGGTGCGGCGTCCGGTCTATCCCGCCCCGGTCGAGTACGAGCTGACCGCTCCGGGCCAGGATCTGCTGAAGGCGGCCTGGTCGCTCATCGAACTGGCGTTCGACCACGCGGCCGAGCTGAACGAGGCGTGTGCCGCAGGTACCGTACGCAATAGGATCGTGTCGTGGTCGCCGATCTCGCCGAAATCTTGCAGTCCGCCACCCGCCTCGGTGGCGGCCAGGTGCGCCTTGTGCCGGACGGCTGCGACTACCTGCTCGTCGGTGCGGCAGAGGCAGGAAGTCCCGACACTCCGGCCGGGTGGTTCGCCGTACCAGTAACACCTCCAGCAGGCGGCGCGGTGCTCGCGCTGGTGCAGGCCGGGGAGCGCGGCATCACCCTCGACGGCCACACAGTCACATTCACGCGTACGCCGGTCGCGGCGGCGTACCTCGTGGCGATGCCGACCTGAGCGCGGCCCGGCGTACAGCCGAACGGCGACGGGGCGGCGCCTATGCGTGCGCGGCCGAGGGCACGTCGAGCAGCGCGGCGAGCTGGCGCAGGTTGGTCTGCACGGGGCGGTAGTAGATCCAGGTGCCACGCCGGTCACCTTCGATGAGCCCGGCTTCGCGCAGGACTTTGAGGTGGTGGGAGATGGTGGGGCCGGACACGTCGAAGTCGTCGCCGGTCAGGTCGCAGACGCAGATCTCGCCGTCGACAGCCGAGGTGATCCGGGAGAGCAGCCGTAGCCGGATGGGGTCGCCGAGGGCCTTGAACATGCGGGCCAGGTCGGCGGCACTTTCGCTGTCCAGGGACGCTTCGGTGATAGGCGGGCAGCAGACCGCCTGGTCGGCGGACGTTTCCAGGATCACGAGTTGCTTCGACATGCCTCTAGGTTGACAGATTTCAAATCAGGGTGCAAGCTTCAGCTCAGCCGACTGATTCGATAACTATCAAGACAGGAGGGGACGACGTGATGAGCATCGACACGACCACGGCCGGCGGCTTCGCCGGCGACCCGACCGAGGCCCTGAACCCGCCCGCAGCGGGCGCATGCTGCGGCGGCCGGACCGAGCCGGCCCAGCTCAGTACGTGTTGCGGCACCGCGGCGCAGGCGGACGCCGAGGGCAGCTGCTGCGGGACGGCGGCCAAGGCCGACGCGGTCGCCTCGGGTGCAGGGTGCTGCGGGTGACCTCGCCGCTGCTCGGGTCGGCTCCGGCGGGAGCCGGCCCGGACACCGACGCGATGAAGCAGATCGTCGCGCGGCTCGCCGCCGACGAGTACGCCGGGCGGCGGGTAGGCACCCCGGGCGGGCGAGCCGCCGCCGAATGGCTCGCCGACCTGCTGAGCGAGGTGGGCGCCGCCGTGACGCTCGACGAGTTCGCGGTACGCGGCGCCGTCCGCGAGGTGTACGCAACGCCGCAGCTCACCATCCATAATGGACATACTGCACGGGATCTCGTGTTCCGGCGGGAATTCTGCGAGCACCTGGCTTCGGCTGACCGGCCCGAACCGCGGATCGGGCCCTTGGCCGACATCGGCGACCGCGATCTGTCGGGGGCGTGGGTGCTTGACGGCGGCATGTCCGCCGACCGGGCCGCCATCGCGTACGCCAGCGGCGCGGTCGGGTTGTTAGTACCGCGTGGAACGGACGCGGCCGGCTGGATGCCGAAGATGATCGCCGGTCCCGCGCCGGTGGCGCTGCCGGTGCTGGCCGTACGTAACGATCTGCACGAGCAGCTACGCCCGGCAATCGGCACCGGTGCGGTGACTGCGTCGGTACCGTTGCGCACCGTGGATGTGACCGGAACCAACGTCCTGGCGACGTTCCGGCGGCCATCGCCCGAAAGGCTGGCGGTATTGCTGACGGCGCATTTCGACGGCGTCGGCGACGATCCTGGCGGCGTGAGGTTTCCGGCCGCGTGCGACAACGCCTCCGGGGTCGCCGCGATCGTGGCGGCCGCCCGCGTCCTCGATGCGATCCTGCCGCGCCAGGTCGGTCTAGCCGTTGCGCTGCTCGACGCGGAGGAGGCCGGTGCGCACGGGTCGGCGTACCATGCCCGGTTTGTTGAGGACGGCACGTTCGTGGTCAACCTCGACGGCGCCGCGCAGTTGTCGGATGCCGCCCATGTCCAGGCCGGCGGTCCGGCCCATCCGCTGCTGGCCGCGTTGGATGCGGCGGGTCGTAAGGTCGGCGTACCACTATTGGCGGCAGCGATGCCGTCGGACAATCGCCGCTACGCGGCCGCCGGGCTGGCCGCGGTCGGCATCGGGATGGGCATGCCCGGATACCAGACGCCCGCCGAAACGGCCGACCGGGTGGAGGAAGCGACCCTGGACCGCGCGGCGCGACTTGTCGTGGCCACCGTGACGAACTTGGCCGCAGCCTACAACCCGCGCTAGATCTGCGGTCTTCAACGGCATGCCGGACGTGACGGGGCGGGCTGCGCGAGCGATTCGCCGGTCGCGCCGTCGCGGTCGTCGGCGCGGGCGACTCGGCCATTAAGTAGCAACGCAAAGTATTGTGATGCTACACTAGCCCCCGTCAGACACCACCTCACCATCGTCGAAGAGGGAGCCCGCTGGTGCTGCCGATGCGACCGGAGCTACTTAAGGCCACCGTTGACGTCTTCGGACTGCCGATCCCCGATGCCGGGCTGGTCTTCGCGGCAGCACTCATTGTCCACATCGGAGCTGGACTGACCGGCGTCATCGCCGGAGCACTCGCCGCGACCGCCCGCAAACGCCCCGGCCGCCACCCTAAAGCCGGCCGCGTCTACCTGTGGGCCATTGGCGGCGTGTTCGTCACCGCCACCATCATGGCCGCCATCCGGTGGCACCACGACTGGCACCTGTTCGTCATCGGCGCACTCGCGTTCGCCCTCGCTCTGTACGGCTACCGCGCCCGCCGGCGTCACCAGCCCGGCTGGCCCACCCACCACGCCATTGCGATGGGCAGCTCCTACATCGCCCTGTTCACCGGCTTCTACGTCGACAACGGACCCTTCCTGCCACTGTGGAACCGGTTACCGCACATCGCCTACTGGATCCTCCCGGCCGCCGTCGGTTTCCCGCTGATCCTGCTGGCGCTGAGGCGCTTCTATCGCGGCCACTCGCACGCCTCCGCAGGCACCGGTTGATCGGATAGAGAGAAGAAATTCTTCGATCAAGTGGTGAATTTTCACCCGATCGGGCGGAGTGAAGCGGCGTATTCCGGGGCCGCGCCACCCCGCTTGACCACTGGCGTTGATGCGGTTACGCATTTAAACACAGCTTATAAATTTAAATCTATGACTTGTATGATCGGCTGAATTGCAGTAGTCAGTATACCTAGGAGTCGACAGCCCTCCAGAGAACACTGGCGCCGGATTCGTCGACTATCGAACTCATGATGTGAGGGGCTATGGATACACAGTACGACGTGTACTGCATGGCAGACCGCACATTCTTCGATGCACCCACGACGATTCACCGCGAGGAGTTGCAGTTCGCGGTGGCCGGGCGGCCCTTGCCGGAGGGGTGGCGGCGGGTCGAACTGGATGACTGGCTGGTATTCCGCCCGCCGGATGTCGAGCTACCGGCCCAGGGTTGGAAGATCCACGTCTCGGCCTGTCTGGACAACGCGGATGCGGTGCTCGAAGCGGTTTGGGACTACTGTGTGCCGCGGCGAATTACGTTCAAGTTCCTCTGTGGCCGGCATATGCTGCTCAGCGCCAACGCGAAGTACGCCGACCGCGGTTCCAGCGGCAAGTTCGTGACGATCTATCCATCCGGCGAGGAGCACTTCGGGCAGATTCTCAATGAGCTGGGTGCGATGCTGCAGGGGCAGCCCGGTCCGTACATTCTTAGCGACCTTCGCTGGAGCGATGGACCACTCTATGTGCGCTACGGCGGATATACCGAACGCCGGGATCTTTTCGAACGTGGCGTGCTGGAGCCGGCCATTGTCGACGATTCCGGCCTTCTCGTGCCGGATCGGCGGGAGCCGCGGTTCACCGTTCCGGCCTGGATCACTCTGCCCCGATTCCTCGAACCGCACCTCGCCGCACGGACCGCTGCACGGGTGGACGAGCTGCCGTATCAGATCACCAAGGCGCTGCACTTCTCCAACGGTGGCGGTTTGTACCTGGCCTTGGACACGCGTACCGACGAACAGGTGGTCCTCAAGGAGGCCCGCCCGTACGCCGGGCTGAGTGCCGACGGCCACGACGCGGTGGTTCGCCAAGAGCGCGAGCGGCTTGTTCTGACCGCGCTGGCTGGCATCGACGCGGTGCCGGCACTGCGCGACACATTCGTGCTCGACGGGCACCACTTCCTGGTCCAGGACTACGTCGAGGGTACGGCGTTACGCAGCCTCATGGTGCAGCGCTATCCGCTGTCCGCCGAGCAGCCAACCGAGCCGGCCATCGCCGAATACACCGAGTGGGCGCTGCGCATGAGCGCACGCATCGAAGCCGCGGTCGACCAGGTGCACAAACGCGGCGTGGTGATCAACGATCTGCACCTGTACAACGTCCTGGTCCGGCCGGACGACCGGATCGCGTTGATCGACTTCGAGGTCGCGGACCTGCCCGGTGAGGAGAGCAAGGTCGGACTGGGCAACCCTGCCTTCGCCCCACCGGATGACCGGACCGGCGCCGAACGAGACCGGTACGCCGTGGCCTGCATCCGTCTGTTCCTGTTCCTGCCGCTCACGGCGCTGCTGCAACTGCAGCCGCGGAAGGTCGCGGAGCTGGCCGGTGCGATCCGGGCGCACTTCCCGGTCCCCGAGGAGTATCTGGAGCAGGCGCTGGAGGTTCTGGCACCGCGGGACCAGGCCGCAGTGGTGGATCTGCCGCGGCCCGCCGCTGATCCGGCGACTTGGCGGGCAGCGGCCGCCTCGCTGGCGCGAGGTATCGCGGCCAGCGCTACCCCGCGTCGGGAAGACCGGCTATTCCCCGGCGACGTCGAGCAGTTCATTCTGCGTACGCCCGGCCTGGCTTACGGCGCGGCCGGCGTACTTTACGCCCTGCACCAGGCTGGCTGTGCGGTCGACCCGAACCACATCGACTGGCTCGCACGCCGCTCGCTTCATCCTCCGCAGGGCGGTGCGATCGGCTTCTACGACGGCCTGCACGGTGCGGCGTACGTCCTGGAGCTGCTGGACCGGCGTCGGGAGGCGCTTGACGTCCTTGACATCTGCCTGCGGGAGCGATGGACCGAGCTGCCCCTGGATCTGTCTGGCGGTCTGGCCGGAATCGGGCTCAACCTGGCTCATCTCAGTGCCCGCACGGGAGAGCCGGCGCTGGCCGAGGCGGCGCAGCGAGCAGTCGACGTCGTCGCCGACCGGCTGGGTGACGAGGACTCGATACCTGGCATCAGCGGTGCGGGGCATCGGTATGCCGGCCTGCTCCGCGGCTCGTCCGGCCCGGCGCTGCTGTTCCTGCGGCGCTACCAGCAGACCGGTGAACCCGCCCTGCTGGACCTGGCGAGTACCGCGCTGCGCCAGGACCTGCGCCGCACCACGCTGCTATCCGATGGCGTCCGGCATGTGGACGAGGGCTGGCGGACCATGCCCTACCTGCTGGACGGCAGTGTGGGCATCGGGATGGTCATCGACGATTTCCTCAGTCACCGCGACGACGACGAGCTGCGTTCGGCCGCGGCGCAGATCCATCGGGCCGCCTGCGGCACGTTCTACATCGAACCCGGATTGTTCAGTGGGCGGGCCGGCATGATCGTGTACCTCGCCCGCCAGTACGCCACCGGTGCCGTGACACACCGGGACCGGCAGCGGCTGGTCGACCAGATCGGGCGGCTGTCCTGGCACGCCCTGGACTATCAAGGGCATCTCGCGTTCCCCGGCGAAAGCCTGCTGCGGCTGTCGATGGATCTGGCCACCGGCAGTGCCGGCGTACTGCTTGCCCTCGCGGCTGCTCTCGATCCCGCGCGAGGCTGCCTGCCGTTCCTGGAACCGCAGGCCACCCTGAGCCCCGGTCCGAGCCCGGGTACCCAACCGGACCGGCAGTTTGCCCACATCGAGCGATGAAGGGAGGTGTACCTCATGGCACTTCTCGACCTGCAGATGCTGGAAGCCCCGGCGGAGACCAATAACGGCCGCGCCAACAGCGGTGCGAGCAAGGGCTGCAACAACAGCGTCCTGAGCCTGCTCCTCTGCTAATCGCACGCATGTCAGTACCGGTCCCGGCCGGGCAGCTCGCCCGGCCGGGGTCGCCATGGCGCCGCGAACGTGCCCTGGATCCGTTGGAGTGAGCCGCGATGTCGACCGATGCCGAGCCGCCCGCGAACTTCCGGGCCGCCGACCGGCTCCTGGCCAAGCTCCTCGGGCGAGCCGGCGGCTGGACCCCGATGCTGGTCGTGTGTGGGCTGCTGACCGCCGCTGCTCATGTGGCTCTGCCGGCAGTGCTGGGACGCCTGGTGGATGCCGTGATGGTGCGCGGTACGCCGGGCGAATACGCGGTCCTGGCGGGTGTGATCGTGGCGGTCCTCATCCTAGCCGACGCCGCCGGCGACCTAGCTGTGACCACCGCGAGCGCCCGTACCACCGCATGGTTGCGCCGCGACCTATTGCGACACCTGCTCGCCTTGGGACCGCGTCGGCCGGCGCGCTTCACTCCCGGCGATGTCAGCGGCCGGGTGGTGGGCAACTGCTCGGAAGCCGGCCGGGTCACCCCCATCGCCGCCTGGTGCACCAGCTCGTTCGTGCCCTCCCTCGGTGGCCTGGTGGCACTGTCTCTCATCGACCCGCTGCTGGCCGTGGTGTTCATCGCCGCCGCGCCGGTCCTCGTGGGTCTGTTCCGGCGGCTGCTGCGCCAGTCGTCGACCGCGGCCAGCGCGTACATGCGAGTGCAGGGGGCGATCGGCGCGCGGTTGGCCGACGCGCTGGGTGGCGCGCGGACCATTGCCGCTGCCGGTACCCAGGATCGGGAGGTCTCGCGGGTTCTGGCCCCGCTGCCCGACCTCGCACGCCACGGCCGGCAGATGTGGACCAGCCAGGGGAATGTGGCGGCGGCCGGCACGCTCGCCGCGCCGCTGATCGAGGTGACCGTCCTGGCGGTGGCTGGGATGCTCGTCAGCCGCAATCGCATCACCGTCGGCGAGCTGGTCGCCGCCGGCCAGTATGTGCTGCTGGCGGCCGGATTGCCGACGCCGCTGGCCTTCCTGGCCCGGTTCTCACGGGCGCGTGCCGGCGCGGCGCGGGTGGCCGAGATGACCGCCGTACCGCCACCCCGGTACGGCACCGCGACCGTGCCCGCCGGTGGCACCGGCCGGTTGCGGCTGCGTGGCGTGAGTGTGTACGCCGCCGGCCGAGCCGTCCTCCAGCACGTGAGCCTCGATCTGCCCGCTGGCGCGCTGGTGGCGGTGATCGGCCGGTCCGGCTCCGGAAAGTCCACTGTGGCCGCGTTGGCTGGTCGCCTGCTCGACCCGGATCACGGCGAGGTGACTCTAGACGGTGTCGCGCTACGCGATCTTAGCCACTCCGAACTGCGCCGCGCCGTCGCGTACGGCTTCGACCGCCCGGTCCTGATCGGCGACACGATAACGGCCGCCGTCACGCTCGGCCGCCCGGAAACCCCGGCGGACGACGTGGTATCCGCGGCTCGTGCGGCCAGTGCGGATGGGTTCGTCCGGCGGCTGCCATCCGGGTACGCGACCAGCCTGGACGACGCGCCGATGTCCGGTGGCGAGGCGCAACGCCTCGGGCTCGCTCGGGCATTCGTCCGTCCGGCTCGGCTGCTGGTGCTCGACGATGCACTGTCCAGTGTAGATACTGTCACCGGGATGGCTCTTGTCAATGTGCTCACCGGTCGGTTCCAGGACCGGACACGTTTGGTAGTCGCCCATCGGGCCAGTACCGCCGCCCGTGCCGACCTCGTCGTATGGCTGGACTCCGGCCGGGTCCACCGGGTGGGCCAGCATGGCGACCTCTGGCGTGATCCGGACTACCGGAAAGCATTCGGCCCGTGACCGCGGCGCCACCGGCCTCGCCGGATCCCATCACCGGCCCGCTGCGCTGGTTGACCGGCCAGGCGCTGCGCGGCCGCGCGCCGGCGCTCGCCCGGCTGGCCCTGTGGTCGCTGGTGGAAGTGGCACCCGCCTACCTTTCGGGCCGCGTCATCGCGTACGCGATCGACCGGGGCTTCCTGGCCGGCCGGCCGCTGGAGGGGCTCGCCTGGCTGGCGCTGCTGGCGGTGGCGGTGCTCGTCGCTGGCTGGGCGACCCGTCGCGTGGTCGCCTGCCTGGCCGAGATGGTTGAGCCCGTACGCGATCGGTTGGTTGAGCGAGTCGTCGCGGCCTCGATCGGGAAGGCCACCGCGGCCGCCCCGTCCGGTGAGTTGGTCGCCGTGGCCCGCTTGACCCAGCAAACCGAGATCGTCCGCGAGGCGCTGGCCGGTACGCTCACCGCGATCCGCGGTTTCCTTTTCACCGGTATCGCCGCGATGGCCGGGATAGCCTCGCTGCGCCCCGTTCTTCTCGTGCTCGTCCTTCCACCGGTGCTGGCCGCGTTGGCGGCGCTCCCAGTCATCCTCCGTGCCCGGATGGCGGCGCAGCGTGCGCAGGTTCTGGCCGAGGAACGGGTGGCCGACGCGGCCGGCCGTGTGGCTCTCGGGCTACGGGACATCACCGCGTGTGGCGCGGAAGCGCAAGCACATGGGCTCGTCGCGCGGCACATCGACGAACAGGAGCGCACGGCCCGGCGGCTCGCGCGCTTGGAAGCGCTGTCCGGTCTGGCGGTTGGCGTTGGCGGCTGGCTGCCACTGGTCTTCCTAGTGATGGCAGCACCCGCGTTGCGCAATGCCGGGCTCACCCTGGGCGCTTTCGGCGGCGCCGTGGTTTACCTGGCGCAGGTACTCCTACCGGCCGTACGCGGGTTCGTGGAGGGATTGACCGCCAACGGCACCTGGTTGGTGACCGCCACCGCCAGACTAACGACCGTGACGTCCAATGTGGACCCGCCTCGCGATGAGCCGCCACACACGGACGTTCCCGCCAGCGCCGAGATCCGGCTGCGCGGGATCACCTTCCGGTACGGGCCGCATGCCGATCCTGTCCTGGACGGCTTCGACCTTATAGTGCCCGATGGCGAGCATCTGGCGATCGTCGGGCCCAGCGGCGTGGGCAAGTCCACCCTGGCCGCCCTGCTGTGCGGCACGTTGCTGCCCAACGCCGGCCAAGTGCTGATCGGCGGCCTGCCCTTGCCCGCGCTGGGGCGGGCGGTGCTGGCCCGGCACCGGGTAGTCCTCCCTCAGGAGGCGTACGTGTTCGCCGGCACGGTGCGGGAAAACCTTACGTACTACCGCCCCGACGCCACCGACGGCCGGCTCGCCGGTGCGGCCGACATCGTCGGCGCGACCGATCTGGTCCGGTCGCTCGGCGGGCTGCACGCCTGGCTCGATCCGGCGCACCTGTCGGCGGGAGAGCGGCAGCTCATCGCGCTCACGCGGGCGTACCTGTCGCCCGCCCGGATCGCCGTTCTCGATGAAGCCACCTGCCATCTCGACCCCGTCTCCGAGGCCCAAGTGGAATGCGCCTTCGCGCAACGCGGTGGCACGCTCGTGGTGGTGGCGCACCGGATCAGCTCGGCCATCCGGGCGCGGCGGGTCTTGGTACTTGACGGCCACGAGCCCCAAGTCGGCTCTCACGACACGTTAGCGGTCCGGTCGCCCTTGTACCGGGAGCTCGTCAACGGTTGGCAGATACCGCCGCAGCATGACGACCTCGATAGCATTCGTCTCGGTGGGCATCACGGGAAGTAAAGGATGGTCACGCCGGGGTCCACAGTGACTTCGGGCCGTCACCCCGGTCCCCTCATAGATTGACCGTTTTGGATGGAAACGTTAATGAAACAGCGGGCCGTGGCCCGCCACCCGTCGGCCGTCACGTATCGACCACTATGACCGTCTATGCGTTTCGGTCATCCGGCTGCTTCCTCCAATGAGGATGCTCAACTACCTCAGTGACCTGGCCGCCTGCGGGCCGGGGTACAGACTGTGCCGTCTCGTTGCGAGATTGTTACGGCACTACTTGGACTGATTGGAGCGCGTAGGGTGGGCGTTATCTGAGTTGCGCGGGCATCAGTGTGCCCACCATCGGCAACGAGTAACGAGGGGAGGTTTGTCATGACGATTCGGAAGCTCACGAAGAAGGAGATTCTCTCCACCGCAGCCGTCACCCGTTGACCAAGATAGACATTGTCTCGAAGATCAATGTCTATGCCCTGAACGAGGGGGCGCTGTAAGTGGACGTTACAACGCCCCCTCTCGATGAAGATCCTAGTGACAAGGGGCGCGTGGTGAGTACTGCGAAGGAGCCGGCTCGGCCGCGAGTCAAGCCGATATACGGGGTCTTCTACCTGGCCGGGCGGGTGCGTCTGGGCACAGGGCTGGGGTACGCGGCGGAAGTGGCCGACCCCGACGGCCGTTACGCGTCGTTGATCCGGCTTCTGGACGGTGAGCGCCTCATGGCGTCCATCGTCGAGGAGCTGGCGGCCAGCATGACCGAGTCCGAGGTGCGGGAGGCGATCACCGCGCTGGTGGACGCCGGGTACGTGGAGGACGCTGCGGTGCCGGTTCCGGACGAGCTTTCCGATCGGGAGTGCGAAAGGTACCGGGCGAACCTCAACTTCTTCAGCACCCTGCCCAACAGCGAGTCTCGGTACGCCCACCAAGCCAAGCTCAAGCAGCTGCGGGTCGCGTTGATCGGACTCGGCGGCATCGGTTCCAACGTGGCGATGGCCCTGGCCGAACTGGGTGTCGCGGCCATTGCGGCGATCGACTTCGACCGGGTCGAGCTGAGCAACCTCAATCGCCAGGTGCTGTACTCGACGCCGGAGGTGGGACACCTCAAGTCGGAGGTCGCGGGCCGGCGTATCGCCGCGTTCAACCCCGAGGTCGAGTTCACGGCGGTCGCGGAGCGGATCGCATCGGTCGCCGACGTGGAGCGGTTCCTCGATCTCGCGCGGGCCGATGTCGTGTTCTGCCTGGCCGACAAGCCGAACGGCTTTATCGATCACTGGGTCAACGAGGTGTGCGTACGCCGAGAGCTGCCGATGTTCGCCGGCGGCATCTTCGCGGCCATCGGAAACGCCTACTGCGTCTTGCCGGGCGGAGTCTGCTATGCCTGCCGCGTCGGCGCAGAGTTGCAGACGACGCCGGCTCTGGTGGAGGAGCTGGACTACGTTCGAGCGACCGAGTTCAACGTGTCGAACGGGGCGATGGGACCGACCTGCATGTTCCACGCGTACTTCTTGACCTACGAGATGGTGCGCCACGTGCTGGAGTTGGGGCCGCCGTTGACCGCGGACAGCCTGTTCGAGATCGACTTCGTGACGTTCGCTCAGACGTTCACCAAGTTCGACCGGCGTGAGGACTGTGCCATCTGCGGCTCTGCCCCAGCGACGCGGGAAGCGACCGAGACTGCGAGGGTCTGATGCGTACAGCGGCAACCGTTTGGCGCCGGCCGTTTCTTGACGTCTTCGTGGCGCAGTCGTTCATCGAACTCGCCGACCAGCTGCTGCTGATCACGATCGCGTGGGCTCTGGTCAGCGCCCGCTCCGGGGCCCAGCTCGGTGTGGTGCTGACCGCGTGGGCGCTGCCCAAGGGCCTGTTCATGCTCTTCGGCGGTGTTCTGATCGATCGCACGGATCGGCGGCTGGTGGGTATCTGGGCGTCGGCCGGGATCGCAGTCGTCGTGGCCGCCCTCGCGATCGCGCACGTCGCCGGGAGTCCATCGCTGGCGTTCTGGATCGTCGCGGCGGTCTGCATGGGGCTGCTGGACGGTGTGCGGATCCCGATCGGGTACGCCCTCATCCCTCTGGTGGTAGCCGAGCGGGATGTCCTGGACGCCAACCGCTGGTCCCAACTCCGGCTGTGGGTGACGCTAACCCTGGGGCCCGCGTTGGGTGGCGTCTTGGTCGGGTTCGCGGGCGTCATCACTTCCTTAGTGGTGATCGCGGTCTGCTACCTGCTCGGCGGGCTGAGCATGGCCCGGTTGCCGAGCCTGGGGGTCGATCGCGAGGCCAAGAGTTCGGTCATGGCCGACCTCGTGGCTGGGTTTCGCCTCATCGGTCAGCAGCGCACGCTACGGTTACTGCTGCCCGTCTTCGCGGTGGTGAACCTGTTCGTGCTCGGCGTCATTGCGGTTGGCATACCCACCCTCGTGAAACAGGCGCTGCAAGGCGACGCGGCGGTGCTGGGCCTGGTTATGGCGTCGTTCGGGGTCGGTCTCATGGTGGGAACCGCGCTGATGGGCAAGCTACCCAAGGCATTGACTACTTCGCTGGGCGGGCTGTTCACCCTGTTCGCTCTCAGCGACGCCTTCCTGGCGCTGACCGGGCTGGCGCCGGGCGCGGCGGTCGCTTGTGTGACGTTGGCGCTCAGCGGCCTGTTCATCGGCCCCGCGTCAGCGATCTACCAGTCGGTCGTGCAGACCAGCACCCCGCCGGCGTACCTCGGCCGGGTGACGTCGGCGTCACGGGCGATCTCGTTCGCGCTCGAACCGGTTTCGGCATCTCTCGTCGGCGGGGCCACCCGATTCGTGTCCGCCAGCGTGGTGGTTCTGGCCGGCGGCCTCACCGCTGCCTGTATAGACGTCGCCGCACTCATCCGCGGGCGCAAGCTCGACGCGGCCGGTGGGACCACGCTGCCGTACGCGGAACAGGCGCCGGCCGAGTCCATGGCACCGAACGGGTGACCGGAGGGCGTACATGCAGTGGGATTCCCGGGAACTGTTTCCCAGCGACGCCGCCGCGCGGCACGCGATGGAGCAATTCGCAGCGGCCATAACGGGATGGTCGTCGGGGCCGACATTCACTGGCGACGTGTCCGACGTCGCCAAGCGGCTCACCGAGCTGGACGGGTTGCGGCAACGCGGACAGCTCCTGGCGGCCTATGGCGCCGTACGCTTCGCCGTGGCGATGTCCGATCCGGACGCCAACGACATCAGTTCCGACATCGACCAGGTGTCGATTCTGGCCGATGAGCTGTTTTCAATCGTTACCGCCGAATGGGCCGCGCTCGACGATCAGACCGCGGAGCGCCTTCTGCGCGCACCAGAACTGGCGGCGTACCGAGGCGCTCTCGCTGCTGGCCGCCGGTACCGCTCCGACCTTCCCGCCGCCGAGATCTCCCAGGCGCTGTCGGTCCGCGAGCCGCTGGCCGACGCCTGGGCGGACGCGTACGAGCTGATCGCGGGCGCAATCTGCGTCGACGACGCACTCGCGCAGGGTGCAGATCCAGATCCAGTTGTACGCCGAAAGGCCGCCGACGAGTTGAACGACGCCCTTCACAGCCAGGCGGATCTGCTGGCGCACTGCTATGACACCGTCGTCGCCGACCGGCTGGTCCTCGACCGTTACCACCATCGCACCAGTCCTCGGCAGCACAGCGACCAAGCCAATCAGCTCGAACCCGAGGCCGTCGACGCCGCGCTGGCCGCCGTGGCCGCACGTTTCGACATCGCCCACCGCTGGTACGCGACCAAGGCAGCCGGGCTTGGCCAGCATGTCCTGCCGTACGCCGACCTCGCCGCTCCGGTAGGTGATGCCGGTACGTACTCGTTGGAACAGGCGCAGGAAACGGTGATCGGCGCTTTCGCCGGCCTGGACAAGGATCTAGCCGAACTCGTCAACCAGTTGTTTACGACCGCCCGAGTAGACGCCGACCCGCGCAGCGGGAAGATGGGCAACTCGCTGTGCGTACCGGCCGGCGCCGCGCCGCCCTTCGTCCTGACCAACTTCAGCGGCCGAGCCGCCGACATCATCACCCTCGGGCACGAGGTCGGGCATGCGATGCACTTCACCTTGAGCGGTGGCGCGCAGCCGGGGCTGGTCAACGAGCCGACCATCCTGACCGGCGAGATCGCCGCAATCTTCGCCGAACTGCTGGTCATGGCGGAGCTGATCCATCGCAATCCGGCCCACCAAGCCGCTCTAGCTGCGGTACGCGCCGACTCCCTGATCGCCACCGTCTTCCGCCAGACCGCGTTGACGGCGTTCGAGCAGTCGGCGTACGCGCAACGGTCTGCCGGCGCGGTGCTGGGTGCCGACCGGCTCGGACGCCTGTGGGTCGACAGCATGCGTGCCCTCTACGGCTCTACTGTGGACGGATTCGGCGAACACGACTGCGACTGGGCGCTCGTGCCCCATTTCGTGCGTACCCGCTTCTACAACTACAGCTACGTACTCGCTGCGCTGGCGAGTCTGGTGCTGTACGGTCTGGAGCGCGGCCGCGCGGCAAAGGCGTACCTGCAACTGCTCGCGGCCGGAGGGTCGGCGAGCACCCAAGAAATCCTGACCTCGATCGGCACCGACGCCGAGGATCCACGGCGCTGGCACGCCGGACTAGACGCCCTGGCCGAACTCGTCGGCCAAGTACGCTGGTAGGCATCGGGCCCGCTGTCAAGACCCGCGATCGTCCGTCTTTCCGCCCGGCCCGGTACGCCGCATGATGGATCCGTGGATCCGTTGTCGTACAAGAACATCAAGCTACCTGACCGGTACGTGTTCCGGGCGCAGGCCGATGGGCCGCGGGCCAGCGGGTTCGTGCGCGCGGAGCGCCAGACCGCTCTGATACACACGCGGGACCGCTCGCCGCAGGAGCACTCGACACCGCTGACCGTGTTCGCCGCGGATAGCCCAATCGGCGGCCCGCGGCACGAGCTCGCCGGGACCGAGGGCGCGCAGGGCGTGCGCATCGACCTGGAGGTGCCGGGCACCGAGGCCGTCTACCACGACGGGATATGGACCGTCGGCGCGGACGTGGCCGACGAGCGCGACCTGGACGAGGGTTTCGCGTGGCTGACCGGCACCTGCCACTCGCTCACGGTTCGCACGGCCACCGCCGTGTACGGGGTACGCGCGCCGCGGGACGTCCCGCTCGCCGACCTCGTGGCCGTGGCAAAGTCGCTCCCGCTCGGGTAGGCGACGGTGTCCTGGCCGGTAGTGGGGGCCGTCGCGGCGGGCGGGATCCTGCTCGCCGCGGGCGTGGGCAAGGCCGTGGTGCCCGGATCGGTCCGGCCGTTTCTGCACGCGCTCGGCGTACCGAAGCCGATTGTCCCGATGGTGGTGGCGGGCCTGCCCGTCGCAGAGATCCTAACCGGCGCCCTGCTGTTGGCCGGCATCCGGCCGTGGCCGGCCCGTGCCGCGCTGGCCCTGTCCGTGCTGTTCCTCGGCACATTGTGGTGGGCCCGGCAGTCGGGCGTGTCGGTGGGGTGCCGCTGTTTCGGCGTGCTGGACTCGGCCGTCCTGACCCCGGTCGCCTTAGTACGGGCCGCCGTGCTGGTCGGGCTGACCGCAGTGCTCGCCGTCGCGCAGCGCTCCGACGTGATCGCGCCCGGGCCCGTGGCCGCGGGCGCCGCCGCCGCGTTTGTGTTCGTGGTCGGATTCGCCCTGGTGGGCAAGGTGTACGAACTGGAGGCCGCGCGATGAACGCCTTGTTCTGGTTCAGCTATGGGTTGTTGTGGGTTCTGCTGGCCGTCGTAGCGTTGAGCGTCCTCGCGCTGTACCACCACTTCGGACAGACCTACCTCACGAGCCGCGAGGGCCGGGAGAGCCAGGGGCCGGCGGAGGGAGCGCCGCTGCGGCGTACCGAGGCGACCGACCTCGACGGTGTACCGGTGCTGCTGCCGCCCCGGGGCTCGCCCGCGCTGCTGGTGTTCACGTCCACCACGTGTCCGGTGTGCGAGGCGATCCGGCTGGAGCTGGTCCAGGTCGCCCGCGACGAGCCCGGTGTGCCGGTATACGTGTTCTGCCACGGTTCCACGAGGGCCGTCCGCGAGTGGGCGGGCGAGCTCGCGGACGTCGCGACGGTGGTGGCCGACCAGCGGCTGCGCCTCACGACCCGGTACGACGTGGCCATGACCCCGTTCGCCATCGCCGTTGGCTCGAACGGCGCGGTCCGCGCTCGCGGGATCGTCAACGACGGCGACCGGCTGCGGATGCTCGCCGGCGCCGCTCAAGAGGCTCAGAACCTGGAGGGAGTGCGATGAACCGGGTACTTCGCTGGACCGCCCTGCGGATCAACCGGCGCCAGGCGTTGCGTGGTGCCAGCACGGCCGCGTTCGGCGTGCTCGCCGGTGCGGCTATCGGCCGGCCGGGCTACGCCGTGGACCCGCCGCCGTGTACCGGACCGAACGGCACCGGCCAGTGCCTGCCCCAGTTTTGTACCACGTACCGGTGCACGAGCTATGGACTGACCCAGTGCAGCTTCTACTTCGGGGGCTGCCCCACGCCCAACGGCGCGTGCTGGACCAACTTCACGGGCGGGACCTGCTGCGACTGCACCTGCACGCGTGAGAACATCCACCAGTCGCCGGGCCTCGACAGCGGCGGGCCCGCCCCCATCACAACCTTCTACTGCTACTGCTTCGCACCGTGATCGCACTCGCCGGTGTGACCGCGCTCGCGCTGCTCACCGCCGTGCAAGGGCTGTACTCGCCTTGAGGCCAGAACGCGGTGTTCGTCACCGCGACGCCTCCCGGGCGGGGGCTGTCCGCATATCCACAATGGATTGCACGGCTGGCGGTCCACGTACTCGGCGTGTTCACCGGCGCGCTCGCGGTTGCCGCGCTCCTGTTCGCCGCCGGTGAGCTGACCCTGCGTCCACCACTGTGGATAGTCGGCGCGCTGGCGGTCGGGCTCGCCCTCGTCGCAGCGCGGGTCCTGCCGGTATCACTCAGTGGGTCCCGCTGGCGGGTACCCCAGGAGTGGGCGCGGTTCGGCCCGGTGGGCTACGCAGGCGCGTTCGGGGTGGCACTCGGCACGGGTGTGGCGACGCGGATCGGGTCACCGGCGATGTACGCGGTCCTGGCCTGGGGCCTGGCCGCCCCGCAATGGAGCCTGGTGTGGCCCGCGTTCGCAGCGTTCGCGGCCGGCCGGGCGGTGCCGTTCCTCGCGATCGCGGCGCGATCCCAGCGACGCGGTACGTACACCGCGGACCAGCTCGGGATGTTCTCCGGGCTGGTCGGCCGGCTCTGGCTGGTCGAGTCCGCCGTCCTCGCCGCGCTAGCGGTGCACCTGCTCAGCTAGCGGGCTCAGTTCAGCAGCCCGTCCTCGCGCGCCCGCGCGGCCAGTTCCAGCTTCGTGCGCGCCGGCCGTCCGGCCTGCTCATACTTGCGCTTCACCCGGTCCAGGTACTGTTTCGCCGTCCCGGGCCGAATCCCCGCCCGGCGCCCGGCCGCAGCGAGCGTGAGACCGGTGGCGTATCCGATAAGCACGGTCTTCTCCTGCGCCGACAACATCGGGCTCACGAGCGCCAGAGTGGACGGTCGGCGGAGACTAAGCATCAGTAGAACTACCTAAATACGTTACGCAATTCATCGGCAATGATGGATCCCGTGGTTCCGATTGTCGGCCGGGCGCGCGAGCGAGAGAGCCTGTGCGACGCGATCCGGGCGTTGCGGGCCGGTTCTGGCCGGGCCGTGGCGCTGGCGGGTGAGCCGGGCATCGGCAAGACGACCCTGCTCACCGCGCTGGCCGTGGAGATGAGGGCCGCGGGCCTTCCGGTCATCCGTACGCGGGCGACGGTACCGAGCAACGGTACCGCCGTCATCATCGACGATCTTCACCGGATCCCGGCCCGGGAGGTGCCGGGTCTTGAGCGGCTGGTCGAGCGCACCGCGACCGCACCGGTCCTCCTGGCCGTCGCGTACCGGCCCCGCCAGATCCCACTACGCCTGGCCGCCGCGCTCTCGTTCGCGGTCGCAGCCGGCACGCTGGATGAGGTCCACATCGACCCGCTGTCCTTAGTGGAGGCGCGAGAACTCATCGGTGCCGACGCGGAGCGGATCCACGCCGAGGGCGGTGGCAACCCGCTCTACATGACTGTGCTCGCCGGGACCGCTACCGCGGCCGCTATCGTCGGTGAGCTGGCCGCGCTGACGCCGACACAACGCCGGATCGCCGAGGCTGCGGCGGTCTTCGGGGAGCCGTTCCCGCCGGATCTGCCCGGTGCGATCGCGGGCGTCGACGCGGCTCAGGCCCGTACGGCCGTCGAGGCGCTCGTCGCGCTCGACCTGTTCCGGCCGGCGGGCGTAGCGCCTCTGGTGACGTTCCGGCACCCGGTCGTCGCCCGCGCGGTCTACGACACCGTCCACATCGGACGACGTCGCCGGGATCACCTGGCCGCCGACGCGGAGCTGGCCCGTCAGGGCGCACCGGTCGAACGGCGGGCGCACCACCTCGCGCGCGTGGCGGATCCCGAGAACCACGCGCTGCTCGTGGCGGCCGCGCGGAAGGTCCTCGACGCCGACCCCACCAGCGCGGCGGCGTGGCTCGCGGTCGCGCGAGGACTGGTGTCGGAAGACGACCACCGCCGATCCGAGGTCGACCTGCTGATCGCACGGGCGTACCTGCTGGCCGGACGGCCCACCGACAGCCGCGACATCCTGCACCGCCTGCCGCCCGGTGCGCCCGCGGGCGAGGTCGCCCTCCACCGCGCCCAGGCCGAACGGCTGCTCGGCCGGTACGCGGAGGCGACGGCGTTCGTGGCCGACGGGTTGGACGCGCGCCCGGCGGCCGTCGCGAAAGCGACGCTGCTCGTGGAGCAGGCCGACCTCGCGATCGAGCGTATGGAGTTCGCCGCGGCGGCGAGGCACGCCCGGCTCGCGGCCCGGCTCGCGCACGCGTGCGGGGACCGCACTGCGGAAGCCAGCGCGTTGAGCCAGGCGGCCATGGCATTGGCGTACGACGGGAGGCTGGCCGAGGCCCGCCCCGCCCTCGTGGCCGCCGTACGCCTCGTCGATGGCATGTCCGACGCGGTCCTGCTCGGCAACCTGTCCTGCCTGTACCTGACGGGCATGACTGAGGCGGTGCTCGAATCCCTGCCGGACGCCGACCGGCACTTGTCCCGCGGCGTGGCACTGTCCCGCCGGACCGGCCAAGCGCACGTGCTGCCTTTGCTGCTCAAGACGCTCGGCGACGTCCAGCTGCGGCGCGGCCGGCTGCGTCTCGCACTTGCGACGCTCGACGAGGCCGCGTGTCTGGCCGAGCGCAACGAACAGGCGCCCGCGTGGTCGCTCGCGATGTCGATGCGTGCCCAGGCCCTGCTGTGGCTGCACGGGCAGGACGGCGTCGACGATGCCATCGCCACCGCGGAGCGATCCGTTGCGGCATGCGACGGGTTGCGGTGGGGCTGGGCTGTCCTGTGCCGGTGCCGGCTCGGCGCGATTCTCATCCATGCCGGCGATCCGGCGCGCGGCCGCCGCCTGCTCGTGGCCGCGGCCGGCGGCGACCGGTTGCCCAGGCTCGCCCGCTGGCGCCGCCCGCGATGGTGGGACGACCTCACGGCCGCGGCGGTGGCACAGCGGGCCATCGCGGCCGCCAACGGGTACGCGGAGCTGGCCGATGTGCACCTGGCCGCGGGGGTGTCGGGGATCAGGGACGGGTACGCCCGCCGCGCGCGGGCCCGGGTCTGCGCCGCGCGGGGAGACCACGATCCGGCCGTCGACGCCGCCACCGGGGCAGCCGAGCGGTTCGCCGCGTACGACCTCCGCCTCGAACTAGGACGGACACTGCTGGCAGTGGCCGTGATCCACCTCGCCGCGGGCCGGCCGATGGATGCCGCCGAACCGCTCGACCACGCCCGGGACCTAGCCGAGCGGTGCGGCTCGGACCGCCTCGCCGAACAGGTGGCGGACGCGCGGCAAAGGCTCGCGGATCGCCGGCCCACGTTCGCCATGCTGACGCCGCGTGAGCGGGAGGTAGCGACGCTGGCCGGCATCGGCGCGACGAGCAACGAGATCGCCCGGCGCCTGTTCGTGAGCGTACGCACGGTCGACTCGCATCTCGCTCGGGTATACCGGAAGCTCGGCATTTCATCCCGCACCGCGCTGCGCGAACTGGACATCTCGACATTCCAGCCAGGTCAGTGGTAGCTGAGACGTGCCGTTGCCATCGCGCCCATACCATGGGGCTATGGTGGCGATCGCTCGCGGGATCAACTTCGGTAACGCGCTGGACGTCCGTGACGGTGACGGCCCCGTGCTGCAGTTGCGCGGGCAGTATTTCGACCAGGTCAAGACCGCCGGGTTCGACACCATCCGGCTGCCGGTGGCGTGGGCCGCGCACGCCGGCGAGAACGCTCCGTACGCCATCGACCAGGATTTCCTCGTACGCGTCGACGAAGCCGTTCACCAGGCCCTCGGACGCGGCCTGCGGACCGTGATCAATGTGCATCATTACCACGAGCTCAACCTCGCGCCCGACGAGCACGCTGACCGGTTCGTGGCCCTATGGCGGCAGATCGCCGTACGCTATGCCGCTTACCCGCCCATGCTGCACTTCGAACTACTCAACGAGCCACGGGCCGCCATGACAGCGCAGCGGTGGAACGCGCTGCTGCCGCGGGCCTTGGCCGCCGTACGGGAATCCGATTCTGATCGCACCGTGCTCATCGGCTCGACCGAGATGAATGACATCGGCGCGCTGCCGATGCTGCAGCTACCGCACGATGATCATCTGATGGCGACGGTTCACTACTACGCGCCGTTGGCGTTCACCCATCAGGGGGCGCCTTGGGTCGAAGGATCCGCCTCGTGGCTGGGCACGACCTGGGGCAGCGACGCCGAACGTGATGCCGTCAGCGAAGACCTCTCCGCCGCTGCCGCCTGGGCCAAAGATCGCGGCGTACCGCTGTTCCTCAGCGAGTTCGGCACCTACGAGAAGGCGGACCCAGACTCGCGGGCCCGATGGACCGCACACGTACGCCAGGATGCCGAGCGCCTCGATATGGGCTGGGCGTACTGGGATTTCGGCACCGACTTCGGCGTCTACACTCCCGAGACAGGCAGCTGGCGAGAACCGCTTCGACGGGCACTGATCTCAACGGCTGCTTGACTACGACTGTGTCTGCGGGCCGGCGCCGCTGGACATGATTGTTTAGGCTGCCACGCGAGCCGCCGCGCAACGGCTTCCGTGTGTCGTTACGCGTAGGATCTGCGTCCGGCCCGCAGCCCGCGCTGGTCTCCTGCCCGGATAACGGCTGCGGCCGGACCCACACGGTACGCTGGCCCGGCGACTGGCTGGATGGTGCGGAGATCTGGCTGGTCTTCGGCCGGGGCGGGAGCCCGGTGGTCCTCGCGCGAGGGTCGGACGGGTTGGCGATCACCGCCTGCGAGGACCATTGCAGCTGACGATTAGGAGAGCATCCAGCGATGGAACTCGAGGAACTGCGCCGGTTGTTTGCAACGGTCGACACGACCGCCCTGTGCGATGCCGCCGCATCCACGCGGGTCATGGACAGCGGTATCCGGCTGCGGTCGGCCAACCCGCGCCTGCTGGGCCCGGCGTACACGGTGCGGTGCCGGGGCGATTTTCTCGCGGTTCTGCGCGCGGTCGAGGCGGCTGCCCCCGGCGAGGTAGTGGTAGTCGACGGCGGCGCACGAGAGACTGCATTGGCCGGGGAGCTGTTCGCGCGTGGAGCCTTGGTACGCAAGCTGGCCGGGCTCATCATCGATGGCGGCTATCGCGACATGGGCTACGTATCGACGTGCGCGCTGCCCGTGTATAGCCGCTTCGTGACGCCGATGGCGGGCACGGCGAACCAGCTCGGCGAGCTCCAGATCCCGGTCTGCTGCGGTGGCGTTGTCGTTCGCCCCGGCGACATCATCATGGCCGACCACGAAGGCATCATCGCGGTCGAACCGGACGACGCGTTGGCTGTGTTGCGAGCCGGTGCCCAGGTCAAGGAGCGAGAAGCACGGCTCATCCGCGGGCTTGAGGCGGGCTCGACGTTGAGCGCCGGGCTGAACCTGCAGGAGCATGTCGCTGCCCTGAGCCGGGGCGAGCCCTCGTCGTTACGCCTTCTCGACTGAGGTAACACCGCTCGAACCAAGCTCGGCAGCAGCGAATGGTCGAGGAACCACCGCTGCAGCTCCTTGGCCGCGGTACGCCCGACTCCCACGACCGAACCGTGGATGGCATGCCAGCCGGGAATCCGTGAGGATCGTCGCCGTCCAGATGAACTGCGTGCGTACCGGTTGGTTCGAACAGCTCGATGACCGTGGCGGCCGTGACCGTCGCCCACACGTCGACGGCCTTACGCCGGGCCGAACGTGTTGTCAGGCCGTATCCCTGAATGCAGTCGTGGACCGTGAGCCCGTCCGGCCGGCCGACGTCCAGGACGAAGTCGAGATCCAGGTGCGTCGGCGAGTCGGAGTGGTTGTCCCGCAAGCGGATTCCCACGGCGCCCGGCCTATCGTACGTCGCCGCGTCTATCTATAGTGGATATTCGTGCGACCGAACGGCTGCAGCGCGCACCGCAGTACCGAGAAAATCGGCGGGACATCGGAATCCTTCTCCATATGGCAGGATCTCAGCATGTTCTGGACTCGTACGGGGAGTGTCCTGAAACACCTTCGGTTCACGCGATCGCAGCTTGCCGGCTACCTATCCGGTTGCCTGGCCTTCTCCTGCGGCGCCTACCTGTTCATCCACTCCCACCTCGGTGTCGATCCCCTCGATGTGCTGGCGCTCGGTGTCCTGCGCCACCTTCCGCTCACCGTCGGGATCTGCCAGGCGGCGGTCGCCGCGATCTGTATCCTCATCTGGGCGGCTTGGTACCGGCGGCGGCCCGTGCTCTCGCCGTTTTTCACGTTCTTCTTCTGCGGCAGCCTGATCGATCTGCTCAGGTGGTCGCGGGTGGCCGAGATCGTGGCGCTGGACCGCTATGTATCCCTGCTGAGCGGGGTGATCCTGTGCGCATACGGGTCATCGTTGATCATCATGAGCGGGATCGGTATCCGCGCCATGGATCTGGTCGCGATCGGCATGGTGGACAAGTGGCGCTGGCCGTTCTGGGTGGCGAAGGGATCGCTGGAGGGCGTACTGCTGCTGACCGGGTACCTGCTGGGTGGGCCGGTCGGTGTGGGCACCCTGTGTTTTCTCGCCTTCGTCGACACGCTGATCCAGCCGATGATGTGGCTCAACTCCCGGATGCTGCGATTGCCCAATCTCGGCATACCACAGCTGAGCCGGCTCCCCGTGCCGCACGAGGGACAGGCTTGATCTTTCCCGTCGGGTTGATTGTGCGGCGCAGTTCGATCCGCCCGCGAGCGCAGCCGGGGCGCCACCGGATCGGCGGCGCCCCATGCCTGACAATCTAGCGGTGGATCTGGATACTGCCGGCCGCGATCGATTCGCGTCCCGTGCGATCGACATCAAACTCGGTTGATGGGTGGTTGTCGTAGACGGAGGTGTCCGAGGGGTGGGGCCGCACCGCGGGATCCCAGATCACCAGGCGCAGATGGCCGGTCTCGTACGCGTAGATCACGAAGCCGAAGTCGCCCGCGTCATTGACCGTTCCACGACCGCGGGCGGCCATCGCGCCATCGGTGACGACGAGCCAATCGAGGCTGGTCGACTCGAAGAGCGGCCCGTTGCCGTCGACGTGGAGGCGTACCTTGCCCAGCGTCGGGGCCGGGCCCTCGTCCGCCGGGGCGTAGTGCGGGTTGAAGGTGAAGTGCGCCTTGCCGTCCGGCGTTGCCAGATAGCCGCCACCGGTGGCGAAGCCGCCGTCCGGGTCGTAGACCACCACAAGGGTGCTCTCGCCTCCGGCGTCGTTGTCGTCGTCGGTGATGGTCAGCGCGACGGTGTACATGCCGGCCTCTGGGTACACATGCGAGCGATCACAGGCGTACTCGACACCGGGGTATGACTCCGCCGGTGCCCGGTTGTCCCAGTCCACCCGGCATACCTGGGTGTCGTTGGAGCCGGGATCGTCGTACGGTGCGGTCATCGGTACGGAATGGCCGGCGCGGTAGACCGACCATGGCTGCGGCGACAGCCCGGTGCTTGCGACCAGGCCAGCGGTGTCGCCGCGCATTCTCGGCGCCACGTTGCGCACTTCCACTTCGACGGTGTCCTCCACTGGCAGGTTGACGCCGTCATCGGCCGTCAGCGTGAGCGTGAACGCGCCGTCGTCGTTGCAGGTGAATGTGGTTACAGCGTGGTCGGCAGCGTCGAAGGTACAGGCCGTGCCGGGGTCAACCGGCCCGGACGGGGCATAGTCCCACTGCACCGCCGGTGGTCCCTCGGCATCGTGGACACTGCCCGACAAGGTGATCGGCGAACCCTCGTCGTCGCTGGTGTCCGAGCCGGCGTCCACTGTGGGCGGATTGTCGCCGCCGGGATCGGGATCGGCCAGCAGCGGTACGAACTCGCTCCACCTCTGTCCGGGTGCCTGCTGCCAGGCGTGCTGGACCACACCGTCGTCGGAGTTGGTGAACACCTCCAGCCGCCCGTCCAGATTCTGGCCGACGGTGAACCGGACGGTGAAGTTGGAGCCGTTGAGGG
>Ga0114129_10001991_pt1 | contig 27944 bp, 31 predicted proteins | sample RhiMetdeltSRZDD1_FD_80071 | JGI IMG/M metagenome (GOLD analysis project Ga0114129, IMG submission 80071) | Populus rhizosphere microbial communities from Tennessee, USA - Rhizosphere MetaG P. deltoides SRZDD1 (version 2) (version 2) | ecosystem: Host-associated > Plants > Roots > Rhizosphere >... | reverse complement strand
CGTCCACGGCCGGGTCCGGCCGGCGCCGGGTTGCCGCATGTCCCGGACGGACCAGACCGACGGATCCGAGACGTGAAGTGTTCGCTTCATAGTTATGAAACTACTGCTTCATATCATGGTGCGTCAACCATGCCGTTACGCTGGGGCCCGTGGCACGGAAGAAGAAGGCCGTCGTGCTGACCGACGTCAGGGCGATCCGCGCGCTCGCGCACCCGGCGCGACAACGCCTGATCGACGAGTTGTACGGCGGCAGCGTGCTGACCGCGACCGAGTGCGCCGAACTGGTCGGGCTCACCCCATCCGCAGTCAGCTACCACCTCCGCGCACTGGCCCGCTGGGGCATCATCGAGCGCGCCGAGGCGACGGTGGACGGCCGCCAGCGGCCCTGGCGGGCACCCGCTCGCAACCTGGTCATCTCCTCACCGCCGGGCGTGGCCGGCCGCGCTGCCGGCCGGGCCAGCACACATCTGTACCTGGACCGCGTGCGCGAGCAGATCGACGAGTGGAGCGAGCAGGCCGACGACGATCCTTGGCGCGACGACGCGCTCACCAGCCGCGGCCGGCTCTGGCTCACCCACGAGGAGTACAACGAGTTCGTCAAGGAGATGACCGCCGTGGTGCGCAAGCACGCCCGCGGCCGGACCAACGCCGACCACCCCGACGGCACCCGGCTGGTGAACTCGTTCCTCGTCGCGATCCCGGCCGGCGAGGCGCCGGCGGAGTAGCTCAGCGGGTGGTGAGCACTATGCTCCAGGTCGCGTACCCGTACACCGTGCGGCCGCCGTACCGGACCGATCGCACCACGAACCGGAAGCCGTACGACCCGCGCAGCACCGAGGTGAACGTGTAGGTCCCGATACCGTTGCGCACGGCAACGTTCTTGAACCCGATCCAGCCGCGGCCGTTCCAGCGCTGCATCACGGCCGTGGTGTTCGCGCGTGGCAGCGTCCGCACCACGGCCGTGACACGTTCGCGGTACCGCACGACCGGCTTGCTGAACCGCGGCCACACGCGGACCCGGGAGGCCGTCGTGGCGGCCGAAGAGGCGGACCCGAACGCCACCCAGGGTGACCCGTCCCAGTTCGAGGTGAGCACGCGGTACTGCCGGGTGCCCGGCGACGGCACCGAGATGTAGAACGTGCCGCCGGCGCCGGTCCGGGTCCGGCCGACATACGTCCATGGGCCGGACGCGTTCGTCCGCGCCTGCAGCACCACCGGCAGACCCTCCCCGGGCACCGGCTCGGCGGCGCAACTGCTCTCCCGGCAGACCAGCCGGTAGCGCGTGACCCGGCCGCGGATCGGCGTACTCATGCCGAACACGGTCTGGCGCGGGAAGCTCGCCTTCGTCGTGGTGGTGTCCCCGACCACGGACGCACCGTACGTCGTACCCCACTCGTTGGCCCCCCGCACCGTGAACCGGAACGGCGGCTGGACGTCCTTGATCAGGTGCCGGGTCGACCCGCCCGAACCGGCCAGCGGGCGGGCCGCCAGCGGCCCGGCACCGACCACGGTCGGGACGAAGGTCGTGGTCGGTGTGTTCACGTCGAGCGGGTCCCCGGGCGTGTAGTCCTCCGCCGGTGCACCGGGGCGCCACTCCACCAGTACGGCCGTCCCGCCCGGGTTGTGCACCGAGGAGAGCTGCGGCGGCACCGGCCCGTCGGTGTCGAACATCGGCGACAGGCCGGGCTTGCTGGTGATCCCGCCGGACGTCGAGCCGATGCTCACCGCGACCCGGAAGTTGCCGTTCATCGGGAAGTCGGACGCCGGGAGCAGCGCCTGGTTCGGCTGGTCCGCGCCGACGTACCGGGTCGCCTCCGGCGAAGCGACTACGACACCCTCGACCGAGATCTTGTTCGGCTGCGTGCCGCTCTCGGACCAGGTCACCTTGACGTTCGTCAGCGAGGCGTCGGCCCACGAGACCCGGACGTCGGTCGGCGCCGGCTCCGACGTACACGCGACCAGCAGCGACCCGGTCACGGCCACCACGACCGCCACCGCCGCCCCGCGCCCCCGTCGCCTCACCCCTGCCTCCACCTCACACACGTCGTTCGCCGCGGGAGCATACCCGCCACTGCAACAGCCTCCGCCAGTCGTCCGCGACCGGCAACTCCCGATCATTCGTCAGTCCAGCCCCGGCGTGTCGCCATTCGTTCGTCACTCCGGCCTGGTGCGGCGGAACAGTATGGCTCAGCGCAGGATCTGCTCGACGACCTCGGCGCGGGCCTCGCGGATGACCTCGAGCCCGGCCTCGCTGCCCGCCTCCCAGACCATCCGGCTGTTGCGGGCCATCCGGTGGAAGCGGGAGACGCGGGTGATCCGGGTCTCGGTCGCCGCGGTCCGGGTCTGCACGAACAGCGGGGTGCCGACCGGCACGGACAGGTCGTACGCGTCCTGGGAGTTGGCCGCCTCGAAGGTGATCTCGTCGACGTGCGCGACCTCGCGGAAGCCGCCGTCGGCGAGTGTCCGCATGGTGCCCTGCTTGAGCGCGTGCGAGGTCTCCAGGCCGGCCCTCTCGGCGATGTCGCGCGGGTAGTAGCTGGTCTCCCGCGACCACGGCTCGTTGTCCAGCAGCAGGTGCAGGATCCGGACCACGACCAGCTCGTCGGGCGTCAGGCCTAGACGGTTGGCCATGGTGTCGTCGACCCGCTGCAGCCGCATCTCGAACCGGTGGCTCGGCTTGCGCCCCAGCCGCGCGGCGAACTGGGCGAAGGTGCCCTCCTTCGGTGCCTCACCGAGGTACCGCAGCGGGTCGGAGAGCAGGTGGTCGGTGTACCCGGTGGCGCGGACGATGGTGCCGCGCTTGCCGTCGGCGTAGCCGGTGTAGACCAGGCCCTGCTTCTCCAGTTCGCGGAGGCCGCCGCGAACGGTGATCCGGCTGACGCCGAACCGTTGCTCGAGCTCCGGGATCGTCGGCAGGTGCGACCCGGTGGGCCACTCACCTGCCTGGATCTCGGCAGCGAGCTGCTCGGCGATCTGCTCGTACGCGTGCACCTGCGCCTCCGATGATGTTGAACATGATCAACATACACAAACCCTTGACTGCATGACGAGTATGTTGATTATAATCAACATCACCACTTAGGGGTTGAGTGGAGACGGGGTGATACCGATGCTGACCATCGCACTGCTGGTGATCGTCGTAACGCCGCTGCTGATCGTGTTCCTGGCTCCGCTCCGACGGCTGCTGGGACACGCTGAGAACCCGAACGCTGAGGCCTACCCGTGGCGCCCAGGAACCGCCGAGATCGTGTCGGTGCTGCGCGCGGGCAACCGCACCTTCCTGCTGGTCCGCTACCGGGTCGGGACCCAGATCATCCACAACGACGTGCTGTACCCGCTCGCCGGCAAGGTGCCGAACATCGGCCAGCGCGTCCCGATCAAGTACGACCCGTCGGCTCCGGCGCGCGTCGAGTTCGACAAGGACCGCGCAACCGCGCCGCACGGACTGGCGGCCTGACCCGGGAAAGGGGCTCCGCAGGGTCAGGAACGCCGAAGGGCCCGGCATCCGCGATCGGATGCCGGGCCCGCTGTCGTGAGGCCACCTACTCAGGTTCGTTGTCGTGGTCCTCGCCGACCCGGTACGGCGTACTGACGCCGGTGTACATCAGATGCGCGACGAGCCCCTGGGCCGCATGCGGCAGGTTGTGGCAGTGGTCCATCCAGATCCCCGGGTTGTCGGCCACGAACGCGACCTCGTAGCTCTCCCCGTCCGCCACGTTCAGCGAGTCGGTCCACCAGGGGCTTCCGGTCGCGGCCGTGCCGTTGCGGCTCAGCACCAGCACGTGATGGCCGTGCAGGTGCATCGGGTGCACCTGGCCCGAGTGGTTCTTGATCGTCATCCGGACGACGTCCCCCTCGGTGACCGTGAACATCGGCATGTCCGGGAACAGGTGCCCGTTGATCGTCCAGAACAACCCCGGCTGGCCGGCGACGAAGCCCGGCCGGCGGCCGATGTCGTAGCGGAAGCTCCGGCTCGCCCGGGCAGGGTCGAAGCCGAGCGGCGCGGGCGTGCCGTAGCCGAGCAGATCGACCGTCGGACCGGGATCGGCGTCCGCCGGGGCCGTCGTACCCTCCGGGCCCACCACCAGCGAGACCCCGCCACCGCCGAGTCCGACCCGCGCGGCGCCGTTCGACGGCACGGTCAGCAGCAGGTCCACCCGTCCGCCGGCCGTGACCAGCGTGGCGGTGTCGCGGAGCTCGCCCGGTTCGTGCACGTCACGCCCGTCGACCGACTGGATCCGGTACGACGCCCCGCTGACCCAGGCGCGGACCGGACCGGCGTCGGTGTTGATCACCCGGACCCGTACCGTGCGGCCTGCCGGAGCTGTGACGTGCTGTTCGCCGTTCCGCCCGGACACCGTGCGGTGCTTGTCGTAGCTGTGCAGCAGCGCGACGGTGTCGGTCTCCGCCCCAGCCGTGCGCGGCAGGATGACGAGCGGGCCGAGCAGACCGCCCTTGACCTGCTCGTGCGAGACCTGGTGCGAGTGGTACCAGTACGTGCCGGGATGCTCCGCGACGAACCGGTACTCGAACCGCTGCCCGACCCGGACCGCGTCCTGGGTGACCCCCGCGACGCCGTCCTCGGCGTTCGGCAGGTCGACACCATGCCAGTGCAGGGTCGCACCGTCCGGCACGGACTCGTTCACCAGCGTCACCTGGACCAGCTGGCCCTCACGGACCCGGATCTCCGGTCCGGGCGAGCGGTGGTTGAGAGTGAACCCGTCGACCTGACCGACCCCGGGCACGTCGAACCGCTCCTTGCGGGCGACCAGCTCGATCCGGAAGTCGGGCGGCCGGTTCCGCGGCCCGGCGAGGTCGCTGACGCTGCGCTCCTGGTGGTGGTGCCCGGCCGGCATCGCCGCTCCGCCGCCGGCGTCGACGTACCCCATGTCCATCGCCGACATCGACGACGGCAGCAGGCTGCGCTGCCACAGGAACGCCAGCGGCGCGACCAGGATGACGGCAGCGGCAACCGCGATGACCGTACGACGACGCCCAGACATGCCCTGTGTGGGCGCGCTACAGGGTCGCCTCGGCGGCCGGTTCGCCCGCAGCGGCACTCGCTGGAGCCGGCGCCGCGGCTCTGCGGGCCGCCACCAGGGCGACGCTGAGCAGCGCGATCGCGTTGATGCCGTGCAGCGCACCCACGCCCGGCACCCCGAACGAGAGGAACGCGAGCGCGATCTGCAGCACGACCACGCCGAACACGATCAGCGCCCACTTCACACCGCCCGGCACCTTCGCGAAGAACGACACGATCAGCAGCAGCAGTGCCAGTAGCGGGATGACGCCCTCGCCGACGATGAAGTGCAGGGCGTGACCGAGGTTGCCCTCGTAGTTCTTGTCCAGCACGGCGCCATCATCGATGTCCTTGATCACACCGAACCAGGCGGCGGCGATGAAGGCCGCCTGTGCGACGACGCCGAGCGCGATGAGTCCGGCCAGCACACGGTACGTGGCTCTCATGGTTCCCCTCAGGATCCGTGACGCCGCACCGTTGCCCTCAAGCCCCTACCCCTGCGGCGATGCGGTCCACCTCATGGTGAACCCCTTTTCAACAAAGGCGCAAGAACATTCGCCGATCGCGACTCAGACGTTCCGGTCGAACACCAAGCGGAGTCCGAGCAGCGTGAGCCACGGCTGGTGCTCGTCGATCACCGTGCACTCCGGAACCACCAGCGGTGCAAGGCCACCGGTGGCGACCACCGTGACGTCCCCGGGCTGCCAGCCCTGCTCGGCGAGGATCCGGCCGACGACGCCTTCGATCTGTCCGGCAGCGCCGAACACGGCACCGGCCTGCATCGCCTCGACAGTGTTCCTGGCCACTACCGTCCGTGGCCGCACGAGTTCGACCGTGCGCAGCTGCGCGGCGCGCTGCCGCAGCGCGTCCAGCGAGACTTCGATGCCGGGGGCAATCACCCCGCCGATGTATTGCCCCTTCGGGCTCACCACGTCGTACGTCGTCGCGGTGCCGACATCGACCACGATGCACGGGCCTCGATCGCCGTAGTGGTGCGCGACCGCGACGGCGTTCACGATCCGGTCGGTGCCGACCTCGCGCGGGTTGTCCATCAGCACCGGCAGCCCGGTCTTCACCCCCGGTTCGACGATCACCGCGGGCACGTCGCCGAAGTACCGCGCCGCCACCTCACGCAGCTCGTGCAGCACCCGCGGTACCGCCGAGCACACCGCCATCCCATCAACCGTTGCCTCACGCAACAAACCCGTGATGAGCACCGCCCACTCGTCGGCGGTACGTCGCTGGTCGGTGCCGACCCGCCAGTGCCGCTTCACTGTGTCGCCGTCCAGCAACCCGACAACCGTCCGGGTGTTCTCGACCGCGATCGCGAGCAGCATCTGCAGGTCAGGCCTCTCCTTCTTGTTCTCGCAGGTCCATCGCAATGTCGAGCACCGGCGCAGAGTGGGTCAGGGCGCCGACCGCCAGATAGTCGACCCCGGTCTCCGCGACGGCGCGGGCCTTGTCGAGCGTGAGCCCGCCGGAGGCCTCCAGCTTGGCCCGGCCGTGCACCTTCTCGACCGCGGTGCGCATCTGTTCGATCGGCATGTTGTCGAGCAGGATCAGCTCGGCACCCGCCTCGACCGCGGCGACGGCGTCGTCCACGGTGTCGACCTCGATCTCGATCGGTACGTCGGGGAACTGGTTGCGGACGGCAACGAACGCCTCGGCGACCCCGCCGGCCGCGATCACGTGGTTGTCCTTGATCAGCGCCGCGTCCGCGAGTGACATCCGGTGGTTCACGCCACCGGCGCAGCGGACCGCGTACTTCTCCAGGCTGCGCAGCAGCGGCATCGTCTTGCGGGTGTCGCGGACGGCGGCGCCGGTGCCGTCGAGCTCGGCCACCCAGCGGGCGGTCAGGGTGGCGACACCGGACAGGTGGCAGAGCAGGTTCAGCGCGGTGCGCTCGGCGGTGAGCAGCTGCCGGGTCGGTCCGGTCACCGTCATCAGCACGTCACCGCCCCGCACGGTCGCGCCGTCCGCGACCTGCCGCTCGGCCTCGATCGTGTCGGCCCCGGCGGCGATCCGCAGTACCAGCTCGGCCACCTCGAGCCCCGCGACCACGCCGTCGGCCCGGGCGACGAAGTCGGCGACCGACCGCTGCTGCTCGCCGATGGTCGCCGTGCTGGTGACGTCGACGCCGCCGGCCAGGTCCTCCTCCAAGGCGGCGCGGACCAGGTCTTCCACCCAGTGCTTGTCGAGCACGTCATCCATCGGAGCCGCTCCCGGCCTTGGCTTCGGAATGTCTCGGCACGAAGGCCGGACTCGGGCGTGCTGCATCGTCGCTGCCGCCGAGCGTCACGTCAAGGCTCCCGAGCCAGTGCTCGTCGTCGCGATCCGGGTGGTCCTCCCGCCAGTGCGAGCCGCGGCTCTCCTCCCGGGCGGCACCGGCCGCGATGAGTGCCGAACCCACCGTCACCAGGTTCGTGGCCTCCCAGGCAGAGGTGCCCGGCGCGGTCGAGACCCGGGCGATCAGCTTCTCCAGCGCCGCGGCCGTCTCGGCCAGGCCGGCCGCGCTCCGGATCACGCCGGCGCCGGTGGTCATCACCCGTTGCAGCTCGCCGACCACGTCGGCGTCGACCAGGCCCGGCACGCGCGCGTCGTACCGGGGCTCTCGTTGCGGCGGCAGCTCGGCGGTCAGCCTGGCGGCGATCCGGCGGGCGAAGACCAGCCCTTCGAGCAGCGAGTTCGAGGCGAGCCGGTTGGCGCCGTGCACGCCGGTGCAGGCCACCTCGCCGCAGGCGTACAGGCCGGGCACCGACGTCCGGCCGTGCAGGTCGGTCCAGACCCCGCCGGAGGAGTAGTGGCAGGCGGGCGCGACCGGGATCAGCTCACGCACCGGGTCGATGCCGTGCGAACGGCAGGAGGCCAGGATGGTCGGGAACCGTACCCGCCATTTCTCCTCGCCGAACGCCCGCGCGTCCAGGAAGACGTGGTCCTTGCCGAGCGCTTGCATCTGCCGGGTGATCACCTTGGCGACCACGTCGCGCGGAGCCAGGTCGGCCAGCTCGTGCTGTCCCTGCATGAACCGGTTGCCGTCGTGGTCGACCAGGAACGCACCCTCGCCGCGGACCGCCTCCGACACCAGCGGCTGCTGGCCCTTGGCCGACCTGCCCAGCCACAGCACGGTCGGGTGGAACTGCACGAACTCCAGGTCACGGACCCGGGCCCCGGCGCGCAGCGCCAGCGCGACCCCGTCACCGGTGGACACGCTCGGGTTCGTGGTGGCGGCATAGATCTGCCCCATCCCACCGGTCGCAAGTACGACGGCGCGGCAGCGGATCGCGCCGACCCCGTCCAGCTGGCCCTCGCCCATCACGTGCAGGGTGACGCCGGCGACGGCGCCGTCGTCCGCGTGCAACAGATCCAGCACCAGCGCGTGCTCGACGATCCGGATCTCCGGCGCGGCGCGAACCGCGGCCACCAGGGCGCGCTCGATCTCCGCGCCGGTGGCGTCGCCGCCCGCATGCGCGATCCGGTCCCGGTGATGGCCACCCTCCCGGGTCAGCGACAGCTCGCCGGCCGGGCTCCGGTCGAACTCGGTGCCGAGGGCAATCAGCTCGCGGACGGCGTCCGGTCCTTCGGTGACCAGCGCCCGCACGGCCTGTTCGTCGCACAGCCCGACGCCGGCGACCAGGGTGTCCCGCAGATGCTCCTCCGGGGTGTCGCCCGGGCCGATCGCGGCGGCGATACCGCCCTGCGCCCACTGGGTCGAGCCGGAGGCGATCACGTCCTTGGTGACCACCAGCACCCGCCCGCACGAGCGGGCGCGCAGTGCGGCGGTCAGACCGGCGATCCCGGAGCCGACCACCACGATGTCGGCGGAGTCCGTCCAGCCCGGATCGGGCGCGGCCAGCCGCTGCGGCACAGCAGGTGAGAGCACTACCGGACCCTACCAACCGGCCTCAGCGCAGGGTGACGGCCAGGTTGTCGATCAGCCGGGCGGTGCCGACCCGGGCCGCGACCAGCATCCGCGCCTCGCCCGGCGCGACCACCGGGCCGAGGTCCGGCGCACGCAGCGCGAAGTAGTCGACGTCGATCCCCGGCGCCTCGTCCAGCTCCGCGTGGGCCGCGTCCAGCACCGCGTCGGGGCCGTGCGCACCGGCCTTCGCCCCGGCGATCAGGGCGCGGTGCAGTGCCAGCGCCTCGTGCCGCTGTGTCTCGTCCAGGTACCGGTTCCGCGACGACACCGCCAGGCCGTCCGGCTCGCGGACGGTCGGCACCCCGGCGACCTCGACGTTCATGTCCAGGTCGTTCACCATCGCCCGGATCAGGGTCAGCTGCTGGTAGTCCTTCTCCCCGAACAGCGCCAGGTCCGGTGCGGTCAGGTGCAGCATCTTCGACACCACGGTGAGCACACCGGCGAAATGACCCGGCCGGGACTTGCCCTCGAGCTCGTCGGCGAGCGGGCCGGGATGGATGGTGACGGTCGGCTCCTGCGGATACAGCTCCTCGCGGGACGGGTTGAAGACCAGGTCGACGCCCTCTGCCTTGGCCACGGCAAGGTCGGCGGCCAGCGTCCGCGGGTACTGGTCGAAGTCCTCCGCGGGCCCGAACTGCAACGGGTTCACGAAGATGGTCAGCACCACGCTGCCGTCCGGCCCGACCCGCTCCCGGGCCTCCCGCAGCAAGGCCGCGTGACCGGTGTGCAGGGCGCCCATCGTCATCACGACCGCACGCCGCCGAACCGCGCTGGCGGCTCGCAGCTCTGCCTTGGTCTGGGTCAGCCTCACCGTTCCCCGCCTTTCGCTGGGCCGTCCGAGGTGTCTAGGACTAAGCGAAGCCTGTCGACGGTGTCCGCGTCCAGCCTTCCGGCACGGTGCGCCAGATCCACTGTCGCCAGAGCCAGTACGACGTACGACGGCCGGACCTCGTCACCGAGCACTGCGAGGTGCGACCGTACCGTCTCGATGTCACCGCGAGCGATCGGCCCGGTCAGTGCGTCAACCCCGGAGCGCAGCGCGTTGTCGAGCAGCGCGGTCATCAACGGCCGCAGCGTCGCGACCGGGTCCTGCACACCCGCCGACCGCAGTACCGCCGAGGCCTGCTCGACCAGCGTGACCAGGTAGTTCGCCCCGTGCACGACCCCCGCGTGGTACGCCGCTCGGTCCTCCTCGGCGACCCACTGCACCCCCGCACCGAGGCTCTTCACCAACCCGTCCACGAACGGCCGGGCGTCGTCCGGCGCGGTAGCGGTGAAGGTGACCGTGGCCAGCCGCTCCAGATCCAGCGCGGTGCCGGTGAAGGTCATCGGCGGATGCAGCGCCACCGGTGTCCCGGCGACCCCGTCGAGTACGGCGAGCCCGTGAGCGCCGGACAGGTGGACGACGTACTGCCCGGCCGCCGTATCGAGCCCGCTCGCGACGGATGCGATCGCGTCGTCCGGGACCGCGAGCACCAGGACCTCGGCGCCGGTCAGCTCGGGCGGCCGGACGATGGGTACGCCGGGGAGCAGGGCGGCGGCCCGGTCCCGGGACTGCGTGGACCGGGCGGTGACGCCCACGAGCTGATGGCCGACGGCACGGAGCGCGGCGCCGATCACGGTGCCGGCGCGCCCGGCGCCGACGATGCCGATGAGATACACGTGCTGCCTCTCGTTCCAGTCCCTGCCGGGTACCAGACGTCCGGGCCAGCCTACGGGGCGGCCGGTCAGGGCCGGTGAGCGCCGCCGCTCACGGGCGATACGTGGAGAGCAGCTCGAGCAGGGTGCGCACGCCGTACCCGGAGGCTTCACGGTTCGCCGGGACGGGCTACCGTCCAGGGCGTGGACACGTTCCGGGACGCCTGGCAGTCCGCGCTGTACGGGCCGGACGGGTTCTACCGCCGGAACGCACCCGCGGACCATTTCCGGACCTCGGTGCACGCCTCGCCGTTGTTCGCGACCGCGATGATCCGGCTGGCGGAGCGGGTCGGGGCGACCACCGTGACCGACATCGGCGCGGGGCGCTGCGAGCTTGCCGCGCAGATCGAGGTGCAGGCGCCTGGTCTCACCGTGCGGTCGATCGAGCTGGATGACGAGCTGCCGGAGGGGCTCAGCGGGTTGGTGATCGCGAACGAGTGGCTGGACAACGTGCCGTGTGAGGTCGCCGAGCTGTCGCCGGACGGCCGGCCGCGGTATGTGCTTGCCGACGGCAACGAGCTCGGTGATGTCGTCGACGGCAACGACATGACCTGGCTGGAGCAGTGGTGGCCGCTGGCCGAGCCCGGCGACCGGGCCGAGATCGGGACCACCCGGGACGCCGCCTGGGCGGAGGTCGTACGCCGACTGGAGGACGGGCTGGCGGTGGCGATCGACTACGGGCACACCCGGGACCGGCGGCCGCCGTACGGGAGCCTGATCGGGTACGCCGCCGGGCGCGTCTGCGCCCCGGTGCCGGACGGGTCGTGCGACCTGACCGCGCATGTCGCGGTGGACGCGGTCGCGGCGGCCGTGGGCGGCGTCGTCCAGTCGCAGCGGGACGTGATGCAGTCGTTGGGGATCACGGCCGCGCGGCCGGCGCTCGACCTCGCGACCAGCGACCCGCAGCGGTATGTCCGCGAGCTGTCCGCCGCCGGCGAGGCCGCTGAACTGCTCGACCCGGCCGGGCTGGGTGGCTTCGCCTGGATCTCCTGTCAGCCTGCGTCGGGTTCGCCCACGCCGCCCTGACAGGAGCCGTGCGGCTCGGGCGCGGTGGTGCCCCCGGAGAATACCCGGACGAACCCGTCCACCCGGACTCGGTCGAGCCTGTCCAGCCGCAGCTGGTGCCGCCAGGCGGAGACGACCACCGGCGTGGGCAGGCCCGGGTACGGGCTGACCAGGACGTAGTCGTTCGACCGTGCGATCTCGGTGAGCGCCTGCCGGTCGGAGTCGGCCAGCGGCTCGCGGTAGGTGATCCAGACCGCGCCGTGCTCCAGTGCGTGCACCGCGTTCTCGCTCCGGACCGGCTCGGAGTAGAAGCCGCAGTTCTGCCAGTCGCCGTGATGCCCACCACCGACCGGCGGGGTCTGCGGATACCGCACCTCGCCGTCGATGTGCTCCCGGGCATTCGTCACGTCGTACCGGACCACCCCGGGCAGCGGTGGCGGGATCACGTCCGAGTTGTCCTGCATCATCCAGCGCAGCGCCGCACCGCCGAGCACGACCGCGGCGAGGAGCACAGCGCCGATGACCAGCAGCCGCCGACCGGCCATCAGGAGACGCCGTCGTTCTGCGTACGGCGCGCATGCCGGGCCCGGTCCGCCTGCGCGGCGAGCAGCCCGGCCGCGTCCGCGACGTCCCGGTGCAGCGCCACCGCGTCCGTCGGCCCGGTCGGGGTGTCGACGTGGACGTGGGCCAGCCGGAGCCGCCGTTGCAGCGGGCCCTGCTCCAGCCGTACCGACTGCGTCTTGTGATGCAGCACGACGCTGGTCCGCCGGTTGATCCAGCCGCGGACCGTGACGAGCACCTGGTCGTCCGCACCGTACGCGAGATACCGCCAGCCGACCGGCCGCAGCCACTTCACCCGTTCCGGCGCCGGGTGCATCTCGATCGCCGCAAGGTCCAGCCCGGGCAGAACCCGGTGCAGCAGCGCAGCCCGCTCGGCGCGGTCGCCGACCGGCAGCAGCTGCGCGCCGTTCGTCATCTCGTCCAGGTCGTTGGAACCGGCCACTCCGGCGATGTCCAGGTCGGCCTTGCCCCAGCCGAGCAGCCGCCACAGCAGCGGTTCGGAGATCAGCAGGCCCTGCACCCGGCCCGGCGGCACGGTCTGCCGCTGCAGGTCGAGCAGGCCGCGTTTGGTGCGCAGCCCGTCCGGCGACTCGTACACCGTGAACCCGTGGTTGCCGATCACCTGCTTCCAGATCGGCTGCACCACACCGAGCAGCAGCGGAATGCCCGCGACCAGTCCGATGTGGTAGTCGAACACGGTGGTGGACACCGCCAGCCAGATCAGGCCGCCGGCCGACGCGAGGAAGGTCGAGGACAGCAGGGTGGCGCCGAGCAGACGCTTCGTCGGAACCGTCAGCAGAGCTTGCTGCGGCGCCTCCATCGTCTCCGGGTGCATCGACTCCTGCGTCAGCCCGGACGCCGTCGCGATCAGCGTCGCCCGCAGCCGCCGGGCGTCGGCCAGCATCAGGTAGCTCAGCCGCCCGTCACTGCCGCCACCGCCGGCCACGTCCATCCGCAGCTCGGCCAGCCCGAACAGCCGGGCAACGAACGGCTGCGCGACGTCGATCGCCTGGATCCGGTCGAACCGCATGATCCGGGTCCGCCGGAACAGGAAGCCGGAGTCGACCCGCAGGGCGTCCGGAGTCAGCTGGTACTTGGTGAACCACCACGACAGCCCGCCGAGCACGACGCCGCCGACGAAGACGCCGAGCAGACCGATCACCGCCCAGCTCAGCTCGCTGCGCAGCCCCTCGTTCTGCGCTATCACCGCCACCGCGCCGACGAAGTACCCCCAGCCGCGCACGAACGGCGTCAGCGGATGCACCCGGGCCGGCTCCAGAACCCCGACCGCTGCGATCTCCGGCGGGCTCGCGGCGGGCTGCTGTGGTTCGGCGGTCTCGTCGCTCACAGGCCCCACGCCTGCGCCTGCCCGAGCTTCGACAACCGGTCGCGCAGCCGGGCCGCCTCGTCCGGCGTCAGCCCGGGGATCTTCGCGTCCGTCGCCGGCGTCGCGGTGTGCAGCTCGACCGTGGCCAGCCCGAACGACCGCTCCAGCGGTCCCGCCGTCACGTCCACGAACTGCATCCGTCCGTACGGCACGACGACCAGCTCGCGGAACATCACCCCGTGCGTGACCAGCAGCTCGTCCTCGCGCTCGGCGTACTTCCAGGACCGCTGGTTGCGTCCGACCAGCACCCAGGCCCAGCCGAACGACGCCAGCGCGACGACCGCGGCCAGTCCGGCGTACAGCCAGTCGGCGAACAGGCCAAGCAGCAGCGCGACGGGCACTCCGACGATGCCGATCAGGATGGCTGCGGTGACCCGGCGCAGGCTCGCCAGCCGCGGGGAGACCGGCGTCCAGCTCACATCGGCGGGGGCGAAGAGGTCGTTCACGCACCCAGCCTGTCACGGCGCGGGGTATTTCCGGTCGCGGCCGCGGTTACGGTGGGGGTGTGACCGGCGCCGAGTACGTGCTGACCGGGCAGCTGACCGTCCCGCTGCCGGCCTCGGCGGCGTACCGGCTGTTCACGCCGGAGGGCGAGCGGACCTGGGTGGACGGCTGGGATCCGCGGTACCCGGTGCCGGACGGCGACGACGCGGCGCCGGGCACCGTGTTCGTGACCGCGGCGCACGGCGCGACAACCACCTGGATCGTGCTCGAACGCGAGCCCGGCCGCCGGATCCGGTACGCCCGGGTCACGCCGGGCGCGCGGGCCGGCACCGTGGCCGTCGTACTCGAGGACACCGCGGAAGGCTGCTCGGTGACCGTGACGTACGAGCTGACCGCACTGTCCGAGGCTGGGCGGGACGGGCTGCGCGAGTTCGCCGGCGGCTATCCGGCCTTCCTGCGGTCCTGGCAGGAAGCGATCGCCGATAGCCTGAGCGCATGACCACCGAGCGAGTCGTCGGACTCGGCGCCGGCGCGGCCGGCCTGGACTCGGCGTACGAGCGCGGCGGCACCGGAACCGGGTCCGAGCTCGCGACCATCGACATGGTGCTGAACATCGGCCCGCAGCATCCCGCCACGCACGGCGTGCTCCGGCTCCGGCTGACCATGGACGGCGAGCGGATCCTCGGCTGCGAGCCGATCATCGGGTATATGCACCGCGGCGCCGAGAAGCTGTTCGAGGTCCGCGACTACCGGCAGATCATCGTGCTCGCGAACCGGCACGACTGGCTGTCCGCGTTCTCCAACGAGCTCGGCGTGGTGCTCGCGGTGGAACGCATGATGGGCCTCGAGGTGCCTGCCCGGGCCGTATGGATCCGGACCCTGATGGCCGAGCTGAACCGGGTGCTGAACCACCTGATGTTCCTCGGCTCGTACCCGCTGGAGCTGGGCGCGATCACGCCGATCTTCTACGCGTTCCGGGAGCGCGAGACCGTCCAGGCCGTGATGGAGGAGCTGTCCGGCGGGCGGATGCACTACATGTTCAACCGGGTCGGCGGGCTCAAGGAGGACCTGCCGGTCGGCTGGCTGGGCCGGGCCGGCGCGGCGGTGGATGCGGTCCGAGGCAGGCTGCCCGATATCGAGAACCTTGTCCTCGGCAACGAGATCTTCCGGGCCCGTACCGTCGGCGTCGGCCGGCTCGCGCCCGAGCTGATCACGTCGTACGGCGTCTCCGGCCCGATCGCCCGGGCGTCCGGCGTGGACGCGGACCTGCGCCGCGACGAGCCGTACCTGGCGTACGACGAGCTGGCCCGCGACGGCGTACTGCGGGTGGTCGGCCGTACCGACGGCGACTGCTTCGCGCGCTTCTCGGTCCTGCTGGACCAGGTGAAGGTCTCGCTGGACCTGGTCGACGCCTGCCTGGACCGGCTGGCGTCGATACCCGCAGGACCGGTCAACGTCCGGCTGCCGAAGATCCTCAAGGTGCCCGAGGGGCAGACGTACGCGTGGACCGAGAACCCGCTCGGCATCAACGGCTACTACCTGGTCTCGCGCGGCGACAAGACCCCGTGGCGCCTGAAGCTCCGCTCGGCCTCCTTCAACAACATCGCCGTCCTCCCCGAGATGCTCCCCGGCTGCGTCGTCGCCGACATGGTCGCCATCCTCGGCAGCATGTTCTTCGTAGTAGGCGACATCGACAAGTAACTTCCATTCATCGGGCCCTTGTGACCAGGCGTGTCGTCACTCATCGGGCCCTTGTGACCACATCACCACCTGCGCGGCAACCGCGGCGCAATCCCCAGCAGCTCGCCGACCGCCTTCTCCAGCGACGGATCGGCACCCCACACCTGCCAACGACGGACGGGAAGCACCTCCCACGCCAGCCGGTCCAGCCGCCCACGTCGAGCGCTGTCCTCGGCGACCTGCTCCGGCGTGGTGTGCCACTGGTCCGAGTCGTACTCGAGCGCCAGCCGCCGAGCCCGCCGGCCCGGCAGCGGATCGAGGAAGGCCAGGTCCACCCGGTACTCGCGAGCCCCGTCCTTGATCACCACCTGCGGGATCGGCCGCGGGAAGCCGGCGTCGATCATCCGCAGCCGTAGCCACGACTCGCCCGGCGACTCCGCCGACGGCTCGATCAGCCCGGCCAGCTCGCGGGCCTGCCGGATGCCGGGGTGGTGCGGGTACCTGCGGACGGCGTCCCTGACCGCCGACGGCGTCACCAGCTCGGCCCGCGCCATCGCGTCCAGCGCCGAGAGCCCGAACGGCCGGGTGAGGTGGCGGGCGAGATGGACGGCCGTCGCCACCGGTGACGTCACCCGGAGCCCGTGCCACTCGATGACGTCGCCGTCCAGCAAAGTCTGCGAGTGACCGTTGGCGCCGGACGACTTGAGTGCCCGGACCGACCGCTGGCGGACGAAGTCGACCTTCGGCAGCTCGACGATCTCCTCCATCGCCAACGCGTCGATCCCGAAGAGCCAGGCAGCGGTACGGCGACACACGACCGCGTCGTCCGGCGCGACCTTGGCCACGGCGGCCGCCCGCAGAGGCAGGGAGTCCTCGACGCACGCGTCGACGTACACGCCCCGTACGACCGGCGTGATCACGCCGATCCGGCGTAACCGGCGCAGCTCGGCTGCACTCAGGCCGGCCAGCAGTGCCTCGGCCCGGGTGAACGGGAGTCCGTCGAGCAGCAGGTCCGGGTTCGCGATCGGCGTGGTCACCGGAGCAGCATGCTCGGCCCGGCGTCAGTCACGACGCCGGTTGTCCACAGGTGCCCAAGGGGCGTGGTCACAAGGCCCCGACGAACGACGACACGCCGGGTCACAAGGGCCCGATGAATGGAAAGGGGAGTTAGGCGGAGTGGAGGTTTACGACGGTGGGGGCTTCTTGCGTGGAGTAACGGTCGCCGGCTTGGATGACGGTGGCTACCTCGGACTCGATCTTGTCGAGGCGGGCGTGCATGGTCTCGACGAACTCGGCGTTCTCGACGACGCGCGCGTTGGTGAGGCGGCTGTACTCCTGTGCGACCCGGCTGCGTTCCTCACCGTACGACGCACGCTCGACGAGCAGCTGGTGCCGGACCATCAGCATCGCGGCAATGCCGGCGAAGGCGGCGCCGAGGGCGATGCCGCGCAGGGCCCACGCGCTGTCCGCGACGAAGACGAAGACCACGCCGACAAGGATGGCCACCGACACCGAGTACGCGACGGCGAGAACGGTCGCCCTGGCCCGTCGGCGGGTACCCCTTTGCCCCATGGGCCAAAACCCTACGTTGTCTCGTCAGGGTTCCGCGGTACACGACACGCTCGCTCGAGCATCAATCCAGCCCTGACAACGAGAACAGCGAACACGCCCGATAACCCGGCCGTGATGGTCCTGCTGCGCGGACCCGATGCCTCGAGCGAGTCGATGAAGGCCAACGCGAACCCTGCGTAAACACCCGTGCACAACGCGCCGACAAATGCGCTGGCCTTGGCGATCAGCAGCAGGAAGACGGCGCGCTGCGGGTCGACCCGTTCACGGCGTACCTGGATCCGCTGGTGCGTGTTCCGCGCGGCCAGGAACAGCAGTGCGGCCAGGAAGCCCCAGGCGACCGGGGTCAGCCAGGACAGCGTCGGCGCGACGCCGCCGCCGTTCTCGATCACGGCGATCACGGTCCAGCCGACGGCCGTACCGAGTACCCCGAGCGCGACAAGCAGCCGGCGCGAGATCGGCCGGATCCGTCCCGGCTGCGGCTGCTCCGGGCCCTCCGGCCCGGCCCGGCCCCCTGAGCTGGGTCCGGTGGCCACTACTGCAGCTCGATGGCCACGTCGTCGAGACGCTTCACACCGGATGTCCCGACGTTCTGCAGCAGGTCCGCGACCCGGCCGTACCCGACCAGCTCGGCGTCCGGCTCGATGTCCAGCCACGGCGCGAGCACGAAGGCTCGCTCGTGCGCCCGCGGATGCGGGACGGTGAGGCCCTCGGCCTCGATCGTCTTGTTCCCGTACGTGATCAGGTCGACGTCGAGCGCTCGCGGTGCTCCCGGCACACTGCGCTCCCGCCCGAACGCCTGCTCGACCGCCTGGCAGCGCTCGAGCAGCGTGTCGACCGACAGCGTCGTATCGGCCAGCAGCACGATGTTGAGGAACTCCTCCGAGCCTTCGGGCGCGTTCACCGGCTCGGTCGCATATACCGGTGACACGCTGACCACCTTGACGTCCGGGGTGTCCTGCAATGTGTCGACCGCGCCCTGCAGGTTCGCCTCGCGTTCGCCGACGTTGCTGCCAAGCGAGAGAATGATCTGCCGGATCGGCTTCAGACCGCCACTCAGGGTGTCGGCGTCGATGACGTGGGGACTAGGGGTCTCAGTCACGGGTATCTCCGAGTTCGGCGTCTTGGGGGGCAGTGCGTCGTCGGTGGACTGTCAGTACTACATCGTCGAACGGCACCGTGATCGGTGCCGAGGGTTTGTGAACACTCACCGCGACCGCGGCGACCCGCGGATCCGCGAGGCACCGCTCCGCGATACGTTCCGCAAGCGTCTCGATCAGGTCGACCGGGTCCGACTCGACCGCGGTATGAACCTCTGCCGCGATCCTGCCGTAATCGACGGTATCCGCCAACCGGTCGGAGGCCGCGGCCTCGCGAGCATCCAGCTCCAGCCGCACGTCGACGACGAATTCCTGCCCGTCCGCGCGCTCGTGCGCAAACACTCCGTGCCGCCCGAATCCCCGGATCCCGCGGATCTCGATCAGGTCGGCAGGCAGCACCGCACCGCTCACCCTGCCTCCTCCGCTTGACCCCCTGTCGACAGTACCGGGGACGCGTGGTGGATCCACAGTCGCCAGCCAGTCGATGTGCGCCGGAACACGTTGGTGGCCAGGGCCTTCCCGCCCGCGAAGCCTTCCTCGGGCGCCCCCTCGCCGGACGACAGCACGTTCTCCGTGCAGGTCACGTACGCCACGTCGTCGTCCACCCGCGTCACCACGTCGGTGAGGAAGAACTGGATGTACGGCGTGTTGGCGAAGATCATCGCCCAGGCCCGCATCAGCTCGTTGTACCCGTTGATCGCGACGTTGCCGGGGTGGATGCAGACCGGGTCCGGCTGCGGCAGCCAGATCGCCGCCATCAGGTCGAGGTCGCCGGCCTCGAACGCGTTGTAGAACGCCTGGTTCGCGTTCAGCACCGCGGCGGTCACCTCGTCTGGGCGGTCAGTCATCGGCCGTCCAGCGGCGCGCGACCCGGACCGCGTCGGCACTCGAGGCCACCTCGTGCACCCGGACGCACCAGACGCCGGCGGCCGCCGCCAGAGCCGAGATCGCAGCGCTGGCGTCGTCCCGGGCGACGGTCGGCCGCGGCTCACCGGTGGCGGGATCCGCGAGCAGCCTGCCGAGGAAAGCCTTCCGCGACGCACCGATCAGTACCGGTAGATCGAGGGCGTCCAGCTCGCCCAGCCGGCGCAGGATCTGCCAGTTGTGCTCGGCCGTCTTCGCGAACCCGAGCCCTGGGTCGACCGCCACCCGGCCCAGGTCGATCCCAGCGTCGGTCAGCGCCGCGACCCGGTCGCCGAGCTCGTGGACCACGTCGGCCACCACGTCGTCGTACGTCGCCCTGGTCTGCATTTCCGCGGCGTGTCCACGCCAGTGCATGCAGATGTACGGCGCGCGGCGTGCCGCCACCAGCGCGAGCATGTCCGGGTCGCCGAGGCCGCCGGACACGTCGTTGACCGCGGTGGCACCGGCATCGAGCGCCCGGGCGGCGACGTCCGCACGCATGGTGTCGATCGAGACCACGGCACCCTCGGCGGCCAGCGCGTCGACCACCGGAAGTACCCGGCGCAGCTCCTCGGCCGGTTCCGGTCGCTCGGCACCGGGCCGGGTCGACTCCCCGCCGACGTCGAGCACGTCCGCGCCCCGCGCCAGCAGCTCGCGACCGTGCGCGATCGCGGCGCCCGGCTCGAACCACTCGCCGCCGTCGGAGAACGAGTCCGGGGTCACGTTGACCACACCCATCACCAGGCACCGGTCCGGCCGCGGAAGGCCGTCGACCTGGCGCCTGGTGGGAGTCATCGGGGCGGATTGCACGCGACAACCGTAGTGGCCACCGTGGACGGCTGCGTGCCGTGCCCCGAATGAAGCGGCCCGGTATGAGCGGTGGGACGGATCGACCCCGACCACCTGAGTGATCCGGGGCGATCCGCCCCACCTTGGCACCGGGCCCCATCCGCCGCCGGCTCTCCAACCGACGGCTGCTATCCCAGCACCAATGAGGCGCCACTGGCGGTCAGCGCCTCACCGATCGGTTGTGACAACCACCCGCGCGAGCGTGCCGAAGATCATGCGTTCCTCCTCCCGAGGGCGCGGGAATCGCGCCGTAACGGAACGTATTGATGCAACCACTCAATGTCTACCCGTCGGTGCAGGCATCTTCCTGCCGTTGTCACGAAGTTTCAAGCCCTGGAAGGCCTCGTCAGCCGACGATCAGGCTCATCGCCTCGGCGCGGGTCACGGGTTCGCGGAGCTGACCGCGGACCGCGGAGGTGATCGTCTTGGCGCCGGGCTTGCGGACGCCGCGCATCGTCATGCAGAGGTGCTCGCACTCGATCACCACGATCACGCCGCGCGGCTCGAGCAGGTCCATCAGCGAGTCGGCCACCTGGGTGGTCAGGCGTTCCTGGACCTGCGGGCGCTTGGCATACACGTCGACCAGCCGGGCCAGCTTGGACAGTCCGGTGATCCGGCCGTCCTCGCTCGGGATGTAGCCGACGTGCGCGACCCCGGTGAACGGCACCAGGTGGTGCTCGCACAGCGACCAGACCTCGATGTCCTTGACCAGCACCATCTCGTCGTGGCCCAGGTCGAACGTGGTACGGAGGACCTCGTCCGGTGTGTGCCACAGCCCGGCCGTCATCTCGGCGTACGACCGGGCCACCCGCGCCGGGGTCTCCAGGAGCCCTTCGCGATCCGGGTCCTCACCGATCGCGATCAGCAGCTCCCGGACAGCGGCCTCGGCCCGCTTGTGGTCGAACTTCTGTGCGGCCACTGAGGCGGCGTCAGGCTTCGCTCGGCGGCGTCGGCCCGCTGCCGTACGACGGCCCGTGGGCCGCCTCGTCCGGACCGACCACGCCGCCGGGGATGATGTCCTGCAGCGAGCCGTTCTGGTCGCCGCGGCTCGGCAGCGGCTGCACCGGCGGAAGCTCGGACGGCTCCCGGGTCGGTGAACCCGTCCAGGCCGGCCGGCTCGGGCGCTTGCGCACCGGCTCGAAGACCCGGGCCACCTCGGTCTTGTCGAGCGTCTCGCGCTCGAGCAGTTCCTCGACCAGGTGGTCCAGCACCGCGCGGTTGTCGACCAGGATGTCGAACGCCTCCTGGTGCGCGGTCAGGATGAGCTTGCCGACCTCCTCGTCGACCGCCGCGGCGATCTCCTCGGAGTAGTTGCGCTGGCTGCCGAGATCCCTGCCCAGGAAGGGCTCCGGGGAGTCCTCGCCGAACTTGATCGCGCCCAGCCGCTCGGTCATGCCGTACTGCGTCACCATCGCCCGGGCCAGCGCGGTGGCCTTCTCGATGTCGTTGCTGGCGCCGGTGGTCGGGTCGTGGAAGACCATCTCCTCGGCGGCGCGGCCACCGAGCATGTAGGCGAGCTTGTCCAGCATCTCCGACCGGGTGGTCGAGTACTTGTCCTCGTCCGGCAGCACCATGGTGTAGCCCAGCGCGCGACCGCGCGGCAGGATCGTCACCTTGTGCACCGGGTCGCTGTGCGGGAGCGCGGCGGCGACCAGCGCGTGACCGCCCTCGTGGTACGCCGTGAGCACCTTCTCCTTGTCGCTCATCAGCCGGGTACGACGCTGCGGTCCGGCGATCACGCGGTCGATCGCCTCGTCCAGCATGTCCTTGTCGATCTGGTTCTTGTTCGACCGTGCGGTGAGCAGCGCGGCCTCGTTCAGCACGTTCGCCAGGTCGGCGCCGGTGAAGCCCGGCGTACGACGCGCGACCGCGGTCAGGTCGACGTCCTGCGCCATCGGCTTGCCGCGCGAGTGCACCTGGAGGATCTTCTCCCGGCCGGGCAGGTCCGGGGCGTCGACGGTGATCTGGCGGTCGAACCGGCCCGGCCGCAGCAGCGCCGGGTCCAGCACATCCGGCCGGTTCGTCGCGGCGATCAGGATCACGCCGCCGCGGACGTCGAAGCCGTCCATCTCGACCAGCAGCTGGTTCAGGGTCTGCTCACGCTCGTCGTGACCACCGCCGAGACCCGCACCGCGGTGCCGGCCGACGGCGTCGATCTCGTCGATGAACACGATCGCCGGCGCGTTCGCCTTGGCCTGCTCGAACAGGTCGCGCACCCGAGAGGCGCCGACGCCGACGAACATCTCTACGAAGTCCGAGCCCGAGATCGAGTAGAACGGAACCCCCGCCTCACCGGCGACCGCACGGGCCAGCAGGGTCTTGCCGGTACCGGGCGCGCCGTACAGCAGCACACCCTTCGGGATCTTCGCCCCTACCGCCTGGAACTTGCCCGGCTCCTGCAGGAACTCCTTGATCTCGCCGAGTTCCTCGATCGCCTCGTCGCAACCCGCGACGTCGGCGAACGTGGTCTTGGGGGTGTCCTTGCTGATCAGCTTGGCCTTCGACTTGGCGAAGCTCATCACCCGCGATCCGCCGCCCTGCATCGAGTTCATCAGGAAGATGAACACCACCGCGATCAGCAGGAACGGGATCAGCGTGGAGAGCACCTGGCCGATGAAGCTCGGCTTCGGGTTCTCGACGTTGTAGTTCTCGATCCGGTTGCTGTTGTACAGGTTCTGCAGGTCGGTACCGAGGGCGGTGCCCTGACCATCGACCCAGTGCGCTCGAAGCTTGGTCCCGTCGGTCTTCTCGATCCGGATCTCCTGGTCGGGGTCGATCAGGGTGACGGACTTGATATCCCGGCCGTCCTTGATGATCTCGACGACCTGGCCGGTGTCGACGGACTTGTAGCCGCTCGAGCTCGTCAGGAGCTGCCCGATCACCATGACGCCCAAGAAGGCGACGAAGATCCAGAACAGCGGTCCGCGGAAGATACGCTTCACGTCCATGTTCGAGGCCGTGGCCCCGTCCCTCCTAGCTCGAGCAGCCCGACTGTGGGCTTGTGACGGTACACCGCCCCCAGTGTCTCGCGCGGCGCAAGTCGGCCCGCAACGAGGGTCAGGAGTAGACGTGTGGGGCGAGGGTGACGACGCAGCGCAGGTTGCGGTACTTCTCTGCGTAGTCGAGGCCGTAGCCGACCACGAACTCGTCCGGGATGTCGAACCCGACGTACTTCACCGGGACGGCCATCTTGGCCGCGTCGGGCTTGCGCAGCAGGGTGCAGATCTCCACCGAGGCGGGCTTGCGGGACTGCAGGTTCCGGACCAGCCAGCTCAGCGTCAGGCCGGAGTCGATGATGTCCTCGACGATCAGCACGTGCCGGTTGGTGATGTCGGTGTCCAGGTCCTTGAGGATCCGGACCACACCGGACGACTTGGTCCCGGAGCCGTATGACGAGATCGCCATCCAGTCCATCTCGATGTGCCGGGTCAGGGTGCGGGCAAGGTCGGCCATCACCATCACGGCGCCCTTGAGGACCCCGATCACCAGCAGGTCCGTGCCCTCGTAGTCCCGCTCGATCTCCGTGGCCAGCTCACCGAGCCGGGCCACGATCTGCTCCTCGGTGACGAGGGTCTCGGTCAGGTCCTTCTCGATGTCCGCGCAGTCCACGCCGCTTAGGGTGTCACACCGGGGTCGAGCAGGATGACGCCGTCTCGGCGGAGGGCGCGGACGGACTGCGGCAGGTCGATCCAGCGCTGGCCGTGCCAGTCGGTGACGAGCGCGTCGACCGCGGCGATGTGCCCGGCGGTCAGGTCGGTGGCCCGGCAGCCGGCGGCCAGCGCGGCCAGCCGCAGTACCCGGGTACGCAGCGCCTGGGGCTCGGACTCCAGCGCCGCGACACTGCACTCGACCACTGCGCCCTCGCGCCGCAACGCGCTCTGGCTCAGGTCGGCGGCGAGCGCGTCGAGGGCGTCCGCGTCCGCGCGCAGCAGCCCGGCGGTCCGGGCCAGCGCGGCGCCGACCCCCGGGCCGAGCGCGTCCTCGAGCAGCGGCAGCACCTCGTGCCGGACCCGGACCCGGGTGTACGACGGGTCGTCGTTGTGCGGATCCTGCCACGGGATCAGCTCGAGCGCCGCGCAGACCGCGACCGTCGTATCGCGGCCGAGGTCCAGGAACGGTCGCCGCAGCCGCCCGGCGACCGCGGCCATTCCGGCCAGCGAGCGAGTGCCGGAGCCGCGGGCGAGACCGAGCAGCACGGTCTCGGCCTGGTCGTCCCGGGTGTGCCCGAGGAGTACGACGTCCGCACCGAGGTCGTCCGCCTGCGCGTCGAGCGCGTCGTACCGGGCCGACCGCGCGGCCGCCTCCGGACCGCCCTCGGTTCCGACCGTGACCGGCACCAGCCGAACGGGGTCGAGCCCCATGTCGCGGCACTGCTGGGCGGCGTCCCGCGCGACCTGGTCCGACTCCGGCTGCAGGCCGTGGTCGACGATCACCGCACCGGCACGCAGGCCGAGCTTCGGCGCCACGAAGGCGGTCGCCGCCGCAAGCGCGAGCGAGTCCGCGCCTCCGGAGCAGGCGACCAGCACCACGGCTCCCTGCGGCAACCCGTCCAGCACGTCCCGGACGGCCTCGCGTGCAGCCGCCACCGCGGGATCGAGCCGGCCACGCATCGCCGTACCGCTACCCGTGGACGCGGGACAGCCAGCGCTCCGGCTCGGCGATCTCGGCCTTGGTCGGCAGCGCTCCCGGTCCGGACCAGACCGCGTTGAAGCCGTCCATCCCGGCCCGGTCCACCACGCGTCGTACGAAGCTGGCACCGTCGGTGTACTGCCGCAGCTTGGCGTCCAGGCCGAGCAGCCGCTTCACCAGCTGGTCCAGCGGGTTGCCGCTCTTGCGGCGAGCGTTGAACTTGGACCGGATGTGGTCGACCGACGGGATCACGTTCGGGCCGACACCGTCCATCACCACGTCCGCGTGACCCTCCAGCAGCGACATCACGCCGGTCAGCCGGTCCAGCACCGCGCGCTGCTCCGGCGACTGCATCAGGTCGATCAGCGAGAAGTCGCCGTCGCCGCGCACCGACCGGCCGAGCCGCTGCATCGCGTCGCGCAGCATCGACGCGTACGCCGAGGGGTCGACCTCGGTCTGGTCCAGGAAGGTGGCGATCTCTGCCCGCAGGTGGTCCCGCAGCCACGGCACCGCGGTGAACTGCACCCGGTGCGTCTCCTCGTGCAAGCAGACCCAGAGCCGGAAGTCGCGCGGGTCCACGCCGAGCTCGCGCTCGACCTGGACCACGTTCGGCGCGACCAGTAGCAGCCGGCCGGTCAGGTTCGAGCCGGGCACCGCGTCGGCTGGGTAAAACGGGTCGAACTGCCCCAGCACCTTGGTGGACAGGAACGCGAGCAGCGCGCCGGTCTCGACCGCGGTCACCCGCGAGCCCACCGATGTACCGAACGCCGAGCTGCGGTCCTGGCGGGCGCGGACCTTGTCGGTCAGCGGCCGCAGCACGGTCCGGAAGCCGTCGGCGTTGGCCTGCACCCAGCCGTTGCGGTCCACGATCACGACCGGCGCGGTGGCCGAGGTGGCGTGCAGCCCGGTGAACTCGCGGACGTGCCACTCGGAGTCGTTCGCGAACTGCCGCAGCTGCGCGACCACTGCCTCGGCCTGCTCACGGGTCGTCTCCGGCCCGGGCCGCAGCAGCTTGCGCGCCGTACGGCCCGCGAGCTCCCAGTCGACCACGTCCGCCGTAGCGCTTTCCTCCGCCGTCCCGGCTGCCCCAGTCATGCAGCAAACGTATCTCTACACAGAAGTAACCACCTGGGGTGCGCGTGGCTGGCCAATTCTGCTGACGCGGCACCCCTGTCCGGATCCCTAGCCTCGGGCGCACGACGACAGCGGGAGGTCCAGGATGAGCGAGACGACGATCGACACGGTGGTGATCGGCGCCGGCCAGGCCGGCCTCGCCACCAGCCACTGGCTGACCCGGGCCGGGATCGAGCACGTGCTGTTGGAGCGCCGCGACGAGCTCGGCGGCGGCTGGCACGACCGCTGGGACAGCTTCACGCTGGTCGCGCCGAACTTCACCCTGCTGCTGCCCGGGATGCCGTACAGCGGCGACGACCCGGACGGGTTCATGGTCCGCGACGACGTGGTCAAGTACGTCCAGGCGTACGCCGCGCAGCTCGGCGCGCCGGTCCGGCTGGGGACCACTGTCATCCGGCTGGCCGCGGACGGGGACGGGTTCACGGTGCACACCGACCGCGGGCCGTACGCCGCGCACAACGTCGTACTGGCTACCGGGCCGTACCAGCGGCCGCGGGTCCCGGCGGCCGCGGAACAGATCGGCGACGGGATCCAGCAGCTGCACTCGCAGGAGTACCGGCGGCCCGGTCAGCTGGCGGCCGGAGGGGTGCTGGTGGTCGGGACCGGGCAGTCCGGCACCCAGATCGCCGAGGAGCTGCACGAGGCGCGCCGGGACGTGCATCTCGCGGTGTCGAAGTGCCCGCGAGCACCGCGCCGGTACCGCGGGAAGGACTGCATCCACTGGCTGATGCAGAGCTTCCTGCACGGCGCCGAGGTCGGCGTACCGTTCCCGACGGTCGCCGACCTACCGACGCCCGCGGCGCGGTTCGGCTGCGACCCGCACCTGTCCGGCACGGACGGCGGGCACGACCTCGACCTGCGCTGGTTCGCCCGTCAAGGCATGCATCTGTACGGCGCGCTGGAGGCGGCGGACGGGAACACGGTGCGGTTCAGCGACGACCTGGCCGAGCGGCTGACCATCGCCGACACCGGGTTCGACGAGGAGCTCAAGCCGCTGTTCGACGCCTACATCGCGGCGGCCGGGATCGACGCGCCGCAGGACGATCGCCTGCCGTACGACGACTACGTGCCGCCGACCGCGACCGAGCTGGACCTGGCCGCGGCGGGCATCGGCACCGTGGTCTGGGCGACCGGGTACCGGCTCGACTTCGGCTGGGTCGACCTACCGGTGTTCGACGAGTGGGGATACCCGCGGCACGTCCGCGGCGTCACCGAGCACCCCGGCCTGTACGCCGTCGGCCTGCCGTGGCTGCACTCCGAACCGTCATCGGTTTTCGCCGGCGTCGGCGCCGACGCCGAGCACGTCGTCAACCATCTCGCCACACGTACGTCACGTACTTGACGTACGTACAACTCGTCCCCACACTGGGCGGTGCAGGTGACGGACGACCGGGAGCGGCGATGTCAAGGGTTCACTTCGACAGCTACAGCGAAGCGCGAGCACATCTGAAAGACCTGCTGGACGCCGCCGAGCGCGGCCGGGTCGCGACGGTCCGGCGGGACGGTGCCCGGTCGGCCGTGGTGGACGCCGCCCGACTCCGGTTCTACCTCGCCTCACTCATCCCGTCGCGGGCGCAGGTGGTCCCGGAGGTAGGCGGCTGGTCGGTGTTCATCCCCGGCCTGCCGATCTCCGCCGACGGCAGCAGCCTCGACGAGGCCGTGGACGAGATGATCGACGCTCTGCGCGAGTACAGCGACGACTGGCAGGACCACCTGCTCGACGCCCCGAACCATCACGAGAACTGGGGCCTGGTCCAGCTCATCGCGCTCAGCGACGACTCCCAGCTCCGCGACTGGCTCGTGCCTCCGGCCGCATGACCTGGCCAAAGCCGACCCGCAAGGACCACGAGCGGTTCTGTCAGGTGGAAGGCTGGCGGAAGGTCCGCACCGCACGCGGACGGACCGGCACGCACCACCTGACCTTCGAGCTCGACCTGCCGGACGGCTCGGTGCTCCGGACTCGCGTCTCCCATCCGGTCGATCGCACCGACTACGGGCCGAGCCTGTGGCAGCACATCCTTCGTGATCAGCTGCGGGTCGGCGAGG